>Ga0214471_10003524_pt1 | contig 12135 bp, 11 predicted proteins | sample RVTome_5_FD_207665 | JGI IMG/M metagenome (GOLD analysis project Ga0214471, IMG submission 207665) | Soil microbial communities from uranium-contaminated site in the Upper Colorado River Basin, Wyoming, United States - RVT142D155 | ecosystem: Environmental > Terrestrial > Soil > Contaminated >... | reverse complement strand
CCATCTCGACCGGGCGCGGGAGGTGCTGCTGGTGTGGCCGGGTGAGGAGGGACGGGAATGAACGTCACCCACCACCGCGGCGGCTGGGTCATCGCCATGAGCTTTGTCGTGGCGCTGATGCTGACCATGCTCCCCCTCCCCGACTGGGCCGCCTTGCTGCGCCCGGAGTGGGCCACCATGGTGCTCATCTACTGGTGCATGGCGCTGCCGCAGCGGGTCGGCACCGGCGTCGGCTGGATAGTCGGCCTGTTTCTCGACGTCATCCACGGCGCGGTGCTCGGCCAGTACGCCCTGGCCCTGGCGCTGATCGCCTACTTTACCGTCAGCCTGCACCAGCGGCTGCGCATCTACCCGTTGACCCAGCAATCGGTGATCGTGCTGATGCTGATCCTGATGCAGGAGCTGCTGCTCACCTGGGTGAGGGGCTTCCTCGGCCAGCCGCCGAACAGCCTCGCCTATTGGCTCCCCTCGCTGACCAGCATGTTGCTGTGGGCCTGGGTATTCGTCATCTTGCGGGATCTGCGTCGCAAGTTCAGGGTGGTTTGAGTGCGACGGCGGGTTACGCTCCTCAAGAACCCGGTCCGGGAACGCCACCTGTTCAACGTCCGGGCGGTGGTCGTGGCGGTGTTCAGCGTGCTGCTGATGCTCGCCCTGCTGGCCCGCATGGCCTACCTGCAGGTGCTGCAGCACGAGCACTTCACCACCCTCTCGACCAACAACCGGGTCAGCGTACAGCCGCTGGCGCCGACGCGCGGGCTGATCTACGACCGCAACGGCGTGGTGCTGGCACAGAACATTCCCACCTACAGCCTGGAGATCGTGCAGGAGCGGGTCGATGACCTTGCCCGGACCCTGGCCGAACTGGGCGAGCTCATCGAGGTCAGCGAGGAGGACATCGAACGCTTCGAGCACGAACTCAAGCGCCGCCGCCGCTTCGAGGCGGTACCGCTGCGCTTTCGCCTGAGCAGCGAGGAGGTGGCACTGGTGGCGGTCAACAACCACCGCCTGCCCGGGGTGGAGATCAACTCCACCCTCACCCGCCACTACCCGCTCGGGCAGCTCACCGTCCATAGCGTCGGCTACGTCGGGCGCATCAATCAGCAGGAGCTGCAGAGCCTCGACCCCTCCAACTACGCGGCGACCAACTACGTGGGCAAGATCGGCGTGGAGAAGAGCTACGAGGAGCTGCTGCACGGCCAGGTCGGCTACCAGCATGTGGAGACCAATGCCCGCGGCAGGGTGCTGCGCGTGCTCGAGCGCACGCCGCCGGTGCCGGGGCAGAACCTCTACCTCAATATCGATGTCGCCCTGCAGCGCACCGCCGAGCAGGCGTTTAACGGCGAGCGCGGCGCGCTGGTGGCGATCGCCCCGCAAAGCGGTGCCGTGCTCGCCATGGTGAGCATGCCCGGCTATGACCCCAATCTGTTCGTCAACGGCATCCCGCTGGAGGCTTACCGGGCGCTCAGCGACTCGCACGATCAGCCGCTGTTCAACCGGGCGGTGCGCGGCCAGTATCCGCCCGGCTCGACCACCAAACCGTTCGTCGGCCTGGCAGGGCTGGAGCTGAACCGGATCACCCCCAACGACGCGATAGTCTGCCCCGGCTGGTACAGCCTCAAGGGCGACGATCACCGCTATCGCGACTGGAAGAAGGGCGGCCACGGTCTCATCAGCCTCAACCGTGCCATCGTCGAGTCCTGCGATGTCTTCTTCTATGACCTGTCGCTCAACCTCGGCATCGACAACATCTCCAGCTACCTCGGCCAGTTCGGCTTTGGGCGGAAAACGGAGATCGACATCGGCGGCGAGGCCTCGGGGCTGATGCCGACCCGCGAGTGGAAGCGGCGGGTGCGCCGGGAACCCTGGTTTCCGGGCGAGACCCTTATCACCGGCATCGGCCAGGGATTCAACCTCGCCACCCCGCTGCAGCTGGCCAGCTCCACCGCCACCCTCGCGGCGAAGGGCAAGCGCATGAGGCCGATGGTGGTGCAGGCCATCGAGGAGCCCTCCAGCCTGGCGCGCCAGGCGCTGCCGCTGGAGCAGTTGGGCGAGGTGGCGGTGAAGGGGCCCGGCAACTGGCGGCGCATCCAGCAGGCGATGACCCAGGTGGTGCACAGCGCCAACGGCACCGCGCGGCGCATCAGCCAGGGGCTGCAGTACACGATCGCCGGCAAGACCGGCACCGCCCAGGTCTTCACCGTCGCCCAGGATGCCGAGTACGAGGCCGAGGAGATCGCCAAGCGCCTGCGCGACCACGCCCTGTTCATCGCCTTCGCCCCCGCCGATGAGCCGACCATCGCGGTGGCGCTGATCGTCGAGAACGGCGGCAGCGGCAGCGCGGTGGCCGCTCCCATCGCCCGCCAGGTGATCGACACCTTCATGCAGGGGAGGGAAAAATGAGCTGCCACGGAATCCACGGAAAAGGCACGCCTGCTGAGCAAGGAAATGCCCAGCCTTCTACGAACCTTCGAATCTCCTTTGCGTTCTTTGCGCCTTGGCGAGAGCTCCGATGTTTTTGCCAAACAACGGCTGATCTCGCAAAGCCGCAAAGCGCGCCAAGGAAAAATCAGAATGTAGGCTGGGCAGCTTTGCCCGGCAATACTGTCATTTCCGTGGCTCCCATGGCCGCCTTTCGCGTCTTTAAGAACCCGGTGATCCATCATGCTCCTTAGCGACGTCTCCGCCAGCCACAGCCTGTTCCGGCGCATCCACCTCGACCCGCCGCTGCTGGCCGGGCTGGTGCTGCTCGCCGGTTTCGGCCTGGCGATCCTCTACAGCGCCAGCGGTCAGGACATGGAGATGATGTGGCGCCAGTTGACCCGCCTGGCGCTATCCTTCGGCGTCATGCTGCTGCTGGCGCAGGTGGCGCCGGAGACCCTGATGCGCTGGACCCACTGGATCTTCGGCATCGGGCTGGTGATGCTCATCGCGGTACTGCTCCTCGGGGTGGTCGGCAAGGGAGCCCAGCGCTGGCTCGGCATCGGCAGCATCCGTTTCCAGCCCTCCGAGCTGATGAAGCTGGCGGTGCCGATGATGGTCGCCTGGTACCTGGCGGAGAAGACCCTGCCGCCGCGGCTCAAGCACCTGCTCGTCGCCGCCCTGCTGGCCATCGTCCCCACCCTGCTCATCGCCAAACAGCCGGACCTCGGCACCGCACTGCTCATCGCCAGCTCCGGCTTCTTCGTCCTGCTGTTCGCCGGGCTGCGGTGGCGCATCCTCGGTGTCGCCACGGTGCTGGCGGTGCCGCTGGGCTGGCTGCTGTGGAACTTCGGCATGCACGACTACCAGCGCCGCCGGGTGCTCACCTTCCTCAATCCGGAAAACGATCCGCTCGGCGCCGGCTACCACATCATCCAGTCGAAGATCGCCATCGGCTCGGGCGGGGTCTACGGCAAGGGCTGGCTCAACGGCACCCAGTCCCACCTCGAGTTCCTGCCCGAGCGCCACACCGACTTCATCTTCGCCGTGTTCGGCGAGGAGTTCGGCCTGATGGGCATCCTCTTCCTGCTCGCCCTCTACCTGTTTATCGTGCTGCGCGGCCTGCATATCGCCAGCCAGGCGCAGGACACCTTCTCGCGCCTGCTCGCCGGCGGCCTCACCATGACTTTTCTGGTCTATGTTTTTGTCAACATCGGGATGGTCAGCGGCCTGCTGCCGGTGGTAGGCGTGCCGCTGCCGCTGGTCAGCTACGGCGGCAGCTCCATGGTGACCTTGATGGCCGCATTCGGTATCCTGATGTCGATCCATACCCACCGAAAACTACTGAAGAACTGATTATCGTGATGCGTCGTTATCTGTTACTGCTCTGCCTGCTGTTCTGCCCGCCCCTGGTGGCCCAGGGGTTCAGCGCGCAACAAATGGAGGAGATCGACCGGTTCATCGGGCAGATGGCGGAACAGCACGACTTCCCCCGCCAGGAGTTGGAGCAGCTGTTCGCCCAGGCCGCGCACCAGCCGCGCATCATCGATGCGATCACCCGCCCGGCCGAGAGCAAGCCGTGGTACCAGTACCGCCCCATCTTCGTCACCGAACAGCGGATCAACGCCGGAGTGACGTTCTGGCAGGAGAACAGCGAGCTGCTGGCGCGCGCCGAGGCGCAGTACGGCGTGCCCGCCCATATCATCGTCGCCATCATCGGCGTGGAGACCTTCTATGGCCGCCACAAGGGGGGCTACCGGGTGCTCGACGCCCTGAGCACGCTGGGGTTCGACTACCCGCCGCGCGGCCAGTTCTTCCGCGGCCAGCTGGAGCAGTTCCTGCTGATGGCACGCGAGGAGCGCCGCGACCCGCTCGAGTTCCTCGGCTCCTACGCCGGGGCGATGGGCATGCCGCAGTTCATCCCCAGCAGCTTCCGCAGCTACGCGGTCGACTTCGACGGCGACGGCCGCCGCGACCTGTGGGAGAACCGCGCCGACATCATCGGCAGCGTCGCCAACTATTTCTCCCGCCACCACTGGCGCAAAGGCGAGGCGGTCGCCAGTCGCGCCAGGCTCAAGGGCGGCGCGCCCCGGGCGATGCTGGAGAAGGGGCTCACCCCCGCCATCTCCCTCGCCGAACTCGAGGCCGCCGGCATCGCCCCGCACGCCCCCCTCGACGGGATCGACAAGGCGGCGCTGCTGGCGCTCGACAGCACCCCTGAAGAGCAGGAGTACTGGATCACACTGCACAATTTTTATGTTATAACCCGCTACAATCGCAGTCCGTTATATGCCATGGCGGTCTATCAACTCGGCGAGGCGATCCGCACCTCCCGTGCCGCCGCCCAGCGCCAGGGCAAGAACAGCGCGGGGTAACCGATGCCGTTACGCAGACAGGGACAATCACTGCTCGTCCTCCTTTCCGGGACACTGCTCCTCAGTGCCTGCAGTTTCTCCAGCCGCGACAGCGGTCCGCGCCAGGCGAAGGACTTCTCCGGCCTGCCCGACGCCGTGCCCAAGCATGAACAGCGCACCCGTGCCGGCAATCCCCCCACCTACGTGGTGCTGGGCAAGCGCTACCAGGTGATGGCCAGCAGCAAGGGGTATCACGAGCGGGGCATCGCCTCCTGGTACGGCAAGAAATTCCACGGCCGCAAGACCTCCAACGGCGAGGTCTACAACATGTACGCCATGACCGCGGCACACAAGACCCTGCCGATCCCCTGCTATCTGCAGGTCACCAACCTGGCCAACGGCAAGCAGGTGATCGTGCGCGTCAACGACCGCGGCCCGTTTCACGACAACCGCCTCATCGACCTCTCCTACGCCGCCGCCAGCAAGCTCGGCATCGCCGCCGCCGGCACCGGCATGGTGGAGTTGCGGGCCATCGAGCCCGGCGAGCCGGCCGGCCCGCCCACCCGTATGGCCGGCACCGCCTCCCCGCCGCCTCCGGCAACCGCCCCGGCACTCGCCCCGGCACTCGCCCCGCTGCCCGCCCCGGGAACCATCCGCCTCTACCTGCAGCTGGGCTCGTTCATCAGCCGCGACAACGCCGAATCGCTGCGGGCGCAACTGGCGCTGAACGACGTTGGCGAGGCCTCCGTGCTGGAGTCCCGGGTCGACCGCCAGAACATCTACCGGGTGCGCATCGGTCCGCTATCCTCGGTAGAGGAGGCCGACCGGCTGGCCATCCGCATCGACGGCCTGGGCATCGGCGTGCCCAGTATCGTGATCGACTGAACTTTCGCTCTGCTACCCCGGTCTACTTTTCCACGCACCAAACCGGTAAGATAACGGCTTTTCCTGCAGCAACTCCCGAAGTCACCGACAAAATCGAGCACAATGCGAGCATTATTCCATCTCACCGCCATTCTCCTCCTTCTCGTCCTCGGCGCGGCCCAGGCCGCCCCCAGCCTGATCCCCTCTGCGCCCCGACTGGCCGCCAGCGGCTATCTCCTGCTGGATCACCAGAGCGGGCAGGTGCTGGTCGAATCCCGTGCCGACGAGCGCCTGGAACCGGCCAGCCTGACCAAGATGATGACCGCCTATGCGATCTTCCATGAGCTCAAGTCGGGCCACATCCGCCTCGAGGACGAGGTGCGGATCAGCGAAAAGGCGTGGCGCATGACCGGCTCGCGCATGTTCATCGAGGTCGGCAAGCGGGTCTCGGTGGAGGAGCTGCTCAAGGGGATGATCATCCAGTCCGGCAACGATGCCAGCGTGGCGCTGGCCGAATACGCCGCCGGCAGCGAGGACGCCTTCGTCCCGCTGATGAACGCCCACGCGGCGAACCTCGGCCTCGACGGCACCCACTTCACCAACAGCACCGGCCTGCCCCAAGAGGGGCACTACACCACCGCCCGCGACATGGCGCGGCTTGCCAGTGCGCTGATCCGCGAGTTCCCCGAGTACTACAAGTGGTACTCGGAGAAGCGCTATACCTACAACAACATTCCCCAGTCCAACCGCAACCTGCTGCTCGGCCGCGATGAAAGCGTCGACGGGGTCAAGACCGGCCACACCGAATCGGCCGGCTACTGCCTGGTGGCGTCGGCCGAGCGCGAGGGGATGCGCCTCATCTCGGTAGTGATGGGCACCGACAGCGAAAAGGCCCGCGCCCAGGAGAGCCAGAAACTGCTCAACTACGGCTTCCGCTTCTACGAAACCCATCGCCTCTATGCCGCCGGAGAGCCGCTCAAGCAGATGCGGATCTGGAAGGGCGAGCGCGAAACCGTGCCCCTCGGCCTGAGCGAGGAGCTCTTCGTCACCGTACCGCGCGACCAGTACAAGGAGCTCAAGGCCTCGCTCAGCGTCGACAAGACCATCGTCGCCCCGGCCAGCAAGGGCACGGCCTACGGCTCGGTCAACATCAACCTCGGCGACGAGGTGGTGGCACAGCGCCCGCTGGTGGCGCTGCAGGATGTCGCCGAGGGCAGCCTGTGGCAGAAACTCTCCGACCACGTGATGATGCTGTTCGAGTAATGGCCGGGCGCGCCGACACCGTCTACCTCAACGGCGACTACCTGCCCGCCGCCGAGGCCAGGATCTCGGTCCTCGATCGCGGCTTCATCTTCGGCGACGGCATCTACGAGGTGATCCCGGTGTACGGCGGGCGACTGTTCCGCCTGGCCCACCACCTCGAGCGGCTCGACCACAGCCTCGATCCTGGAGGAGCTGGTACGGCGCAACGGCGGCGGCGACCAGTCGCTCTACCTGCAGCTTACCCGCGGGGTGGCCGATCGCGACCACCGCTTCCCGGTCGGAACAGAACCGACCGTGTTCGCCATGAGCACCCCGCTCGAGCCGGTCGCCCCCGAACTGCTGGCCGGTGTCGCCGCCATGACGGTGGAGGACATCCGCTGGAAGTGGTGCAACATCAAGGCCATCGCCCTGCTGCCCAACATCCTGATGCGCCAGCAGGCGATCGATGCGGGTGCTACCGAGGCGCTCATGCTGCGCGAGGGCTACGTCACCGAAGGGACCGCCAGCAACATCTTCATCGTCACCGGCGCCACCGTGGTGACACCGCCCAAGAACAACCTGCTGCTGCCCGGGATCACCCGCGACCTGGTGGTGGAGCTGTGCCGCAGCAACGGGGTCTCCTGCCTGGAGGAACCGGTCGGCGAGGAGCAACTGCGCAGCGCCGACGAGATCTGGCTCACCTCCTCCACCCGGGAGATCCTGCCGGTCACGCGCCTCGACGGCGAGGTGGTCGGCGACGGCACGCCCGGCCCGCTGTGGCTGAAGCTGATCGGACTTTACCAGGACTACAAACAGGCCTTCCGCGAAGGCCGGATCGAGTGAAATGAGCGAACAACAGACACTGCTGGAATTTCCCTGCGATTTCCCCATCAAGGCGATGGGCCTGGCCGACGAGGGCTTCGAGGCCCTGATCATCACCCTGGTGCGCAAACACGTCCCGGACCTCGGCGAGGGGGCGGTGAAGCGCGTCGACAGCAAAGGCGGCAAGTACACTTCGGTCACCGTCACCGTGCGCGCCACCAGCCGCGAACAGCTCGATAATATCTACCGCGAGCTGACCGCTTGCGAGCAGGTGCTGATGGCACTGTAAAAGCAGGTACAAGGTACAAGGTACAAGGCACAAGGAAGCATAACTTACCCAACCAGGCAGACCCCAAGTATGGGCCTACATATCCGGCCTTCGCCTAGCTGACTGCGCTAGACTGATGTACAGAGACTTCCGATGCCCCGACTTTCACCTTGTTCCTTGAACCTTGAACCTGTCTTTGTCCGCCACCTCGGCCTGACCGACTACCTCCCCGCCTTCGCGGCGATGCAGCGCTTCACCGACGACCGCACCGCCGAGACACCGGACGAGATCTGGCTGCTCGAGCACCCGCCGGTCTTCACCCAGGGGATGAACGGCAAGCCGGAGCACCTGCTCGGCCCCGGCGACATTCCCGTGGTGCAGGTGGACCGCGGCGGGCAGGTGACCTATCACGGCCCCGGCCAGCTAGTGGCCTACCTGCTGCTGGACCTGCGCCGGCGCAAGCTGGGGGTGCGTCATGTGGTCAGCGCCATGGAGCAGGCGGTGATCGGGCTGCTTGCCGACTACGGCATCGCCGCCGAGGCGCGCCAGGACGCGCCCGGGGTCTACGTCGGCGGCGCCAAGCTCGCCTCGCTCGGCCTGCGCGTGCGCCGCGGCTGCAGCTACCACGGCCTGGCCCTCAACTGCGACATGGATCTGGCGCCCTTCTCCCGCATCAACCCTTGCGGCTACCGCGGGCTCGGCATTACCCAGCTGCGGACGCTCGGCATCGACGATTCGCTGCAAACCGTCGCGCAAAAGCTGCTCGCGCAGCTGGCCGAACAGCTCGGCATCGCCGCGTGGCAACAGGCACCCGCCGCGCTCCCCGCGTAACCTACAGGGTTTTCTTTGCGCCTTTGCGCCTTGGCGAGAGTCCCGTTTTTTTTGCCAAACAACCCGATGATCTCGCCAAGGCGCAAAGCACGCCAGGAATAATCCTGAATGTAGGATGGGATGAATCCCATCACCGCATATTTCGGTGACGGGTTGAACATCAGATGGGTTGCAACCCATCCTACGGTTCGGGGCTTTGTTGAGGTCGGGTGGAGATCCCATCGGTCGGGAATCGCAAGCTGGGCAGCTTTGCCCAGCCTGCGAAATGACGATCACCTTGGCACCCTGGCCCAAGGCGTCTAACCTTGTTACCCGTCCCCCCTGCCCCAATCTCAAGACGATGAACCAGGACGACGACAGGCCGCCAAGCCCCCCCAACCCGCTCAAGGGCGAGAGCAAGACCGCGCGCATCCCCATCAAGGTGGTGGCGGCGGAGCGCCCCCTGCCCAAGCCGAAGTGGATCCGCGCCCGCTCGCCCAACAGCCCCGAGGTGTTGCGGCTCAAGGCGATCCTGCGCCAGCAGCGGCTGCACACCGTGTGCGAGGAGGCCGCCTGCCCCAACCTCGGCGAATGCTTCCACCAGGGCACCGCCACCTTCATGATCATGGGCGGCATCTGCACCCGCCGCTGCCCCTTCTGCGACGTGGCCCACGGCCGGCCCGAACCGCTCGATGCCGAGGAGCCGCGGCACCTGGCCGAGACCGTCCGCGCGATGGGGCTGCGCTTCGTGGTGATCACCTCGGTCGACCGCGACGACCTGCGCGACGGCGGCGCCGCCCACTTCGCCGCCTGCATCCGCGCCGTGCGCGAGGCCTCACCGCAGACCAGTATCGAGTGCCTGGTGCCCGACTTTCGCGGTCGCGAGGAGCGGGCGCTGGCGATTCTCGCCGCCGAGCCGCCCGACGTCTTCAACCACAACCTGGAGACGGTGCCGCGCCTCTACCGCCAGGCCCGTCCCGGCGCGAGCTATGCCGGCTCGCTGCAGCTCATCCGGCAGTTCAAGGCGTTGCGCCCGGAGGTGCCGGCCAAGTCGGGGCTGATGGTCGGCCTCGGCGAGAGCCGTGAGGAGCTCATCGCGGTGCTGCACGACCTGCGCCGCCACGGTTGCGACAACCTCACCATCGGCCAGTACCTCGCCCCCTCCCGCCACCACCTGCCGGTGGCCCGCTACGTCCTCCCCGAAGAGTTCGAGGAGTATGCGCGTATTGCCCGCGAACTCGGCTTCGACCGGGTCGCCTCCGGCCCCATGGTGCGCTCCTCCTACCACGCCGAGGCGCAGGCCAGGGGCGAAGAGGTCCGCTGAGCCGTCCGGGGCTGACATCCCTTCCCCGCTGGACTAGGCTTTGACCCACAAGCCGAATAAAAAAAATGGGCTGTTGCATGCTTAACATCACCCCGGAAGAACTGCAGCCGATCATCAGCCAGCTGGAGCAGGCGGTGCGCAACCACGAGGAGTGGTTCGAGTCGCTCACCCGCCTGATGCTCTGCCGCCTACCCTACGACCTGCGCGATGTGCGCGAGGATGCCCACCGCGAGTGCCGTTTCGGCCAGTGGCTCTACCAGTACGCCAGCCCCAAGCTGCGTGAGCACCCCGCCTTCAGCGCCATCGAGAAGGAGCATCAGCGGATGCACACGGCGGCCGCCCGGCTGCTGTTCAGCGTCAAGGATACCGGCGCCACCACGCCCGAGGACTACGACCGCTTCGCCAACACCCTGCAAAGACTAAAACTTGAGATAAACACCCTCAGGCGCGAACTGGAGACCGCCTACCACAATCTCGACAGCCTGACCGGGGCCAACAGCCGCATCGGCATGCTCACCCACCTGCGCGAGCAGCTCGAACTGGTCAGCCGCGGCGCCCAGGACTGCTCCATCGCGATGCTGGATCTGGACCACTTCAAGCGGGTCAACGACAGCTACGGCCATCTCGTCGGCGATAACGCGCTACGCCATATCGCCCGCTACATCCTCGACAACATCCGCCCCTATGACCGGCTGTTCCGCTACGGCGGCGAGGAGTTCCTGCTCTGCCTCCCGCACACCGACACCCTTGTCGCGCTGCCCCTGGTGGAGCGCCTGCGCGAGGGCATCGCCGGCCATCCCATTACCGGCAACACCGCCGAACCGCTCCATCTGACCGTCTCCTTCGGCATCGCGGCGATCGAGTCCGACAAACCGGTGGAGGAGGCGATCGCCCGGGCCGACCAGGCCCTCTACGCCGCCAAACTGCTCGGCCGCAACTGCACCAAGGTCTGGTCCCGTGACATCCCCACACCGCAGAAAGACCGGGCCAACGAACGCAATGGTTGAGGTATGCGGTGGAGAATGCGCGGCAAAAAACCGTTGCCATGGCCTTTTCCGTGGTGGGAATATAGGCTGACATGATGGAGCGCCAGGAATGGAGGGAACCGAAACACGCCGCAGTCCGAAGGAACCCTGCATGTCAGCCCGAAAGCCGCTAATCGAGTGCATCGAAAAACTGACCGAGATCGGTATCGCCCTCTCGGCGGAAAAGGACACGCCACGCCTGCTGGAGATGATCCTGCTGGGGGCCAAGGAGCTGACCAACGCCGATGGCGGAACCCTCTACTCGGTGCAGGAAGACCGCACGGTCAAGATGGAGATCATGCGTACCGACTCCCTCGATTTCGCGATGGGCGGCACCACCGGCAAAAAGATCCCCTTCCCCCCCATTCCGCTCTACGACGAGCAGGGCAACCCCAACCTGCACATGGTCGTCACCAATGCGGTACTGAACGACACCACCATCAATATCCCCGACGCCTATAACGCCGAGGGTTTCGATTTCTCCGGCACCAGGCAGTTCGACGCCAATACCGGCTACCGCTCCAAATCGTTTCTCACCGTGCCGCTCAAGGATCACGAGGGCGAGATCATCGGGGTGCTGCAACTGCTCAATGCCAGGGACTTCGATACCGGGGAGATCATCCCCTTTGACGAGGAGGCGGAGCGCCTTGCCGGCTCGCTCGCCTCGCAGGTTGCCATCTCGCTGACCAACCGGCGTCTCATCGCCGACCTGAAACTGCTGCTGGAGTCCCTGATCCACCTCATCGCCACCGCGATCGACGAAAAATCCCCCTACACCGGCGGCCACTGCAAGCGCGTGCCGATCCTCACCCTGATGCTGGCCGACGCCGCCAACCGGGCCAGCGAAGGGGCGTTCAAGGATTTCTCGATGAGCGAGGACGAGCGCTACGAGCTGGAGATCGCCGCCTGGCTGCACGACTGCGGCAAGATCACCACGCCGGAGTATGTGGTGGACAAGTCGACCAAGCTGGAGACGATTTACGACCGCATCGAGACCATCGACACCCG
>Ga0214471_10003523_pt1 | contig 12137 bp, 8 predicted proteins | sample RVTome_5_FD_207665 | JGI IMG/M metagenome (GOLD analysis project Ga0214471, IMG submission 207665) | Soil microbial communities from uranium-contaminated site in the Upper Colorado River Basin, Wyoming, United States - RVT142D155 | ecosystem: Environmental > Terrestrial > Soil > Contaminated >... | reverse complement strand
GAAGCCCGCGGCGGCGGCGCCGGCCGCGGTGGATCCAGTGAGGAAGGATCGCCGCGAAAGAGACGCGCCTTTGTCTGCTCTCGCGCTGCTTTCCGTTGCTGCTTGTTTTTTCATAATGCGGCTCCTCATGCGCACCCCCATTGTAGTCCCTGCGAAGCCGGATCGCGACGACCCGGTACGAGTCAGGTGCGCAGGACCGATCCTGCTTCGTCGCGGCGGGTCAAACGCCGCGCCGCGAACCAGACGCGAAGCCGTGGAACGAGAGCACAGGCCGCAGCCCCTCGCCACCGGCTCAGTCGCCGGCGACCAACTCCCGCTTCGCGTTTTCCACGTACTGGCGAGTGTACTCAGCGAGCGCGGCGCGAAGTTCTTCCATTACCGGCCAGGCCGAGGGGCCTCCCGGCGAGAGACGGCGATCCAGGATGCGTTGCACCGGCAGCAGGTCGCGGGTGGTGGAAGTAATGAAAACCTCCTCGGCCGAGTAGAGGTCGTCGAGAAACAACACGCTTTCCTCGACCGGAGCATCCGGCAGATCGATCTCTTCGAGCATGATGGCCCGCGTTATCCCCGGCAGCGGCCCCGACTCCAGGGGAGGCGTACGGGTCACGCCGTTCTTGACGGCGAAAATATTCGCCGAAGTGCATTCGGCGACCTCCCCGCGCTCGTTGAGCAGAATCACCTCGTCAAAGCCGCTTTGTTGCGCGGTCTCAGCCATGGTCAGGTTGTGGGCCCACGACAGAGTTTTCGTGCCGGCGAAGGGCGACACCGCGTGCCGGGCGTGTTCCATGACGCCCAACGCCGCCGACTCGTGCCAGCCCTTTAAATCGTTGCTGAAAGCAATCAGGTCCGAGGGATTTCCCAAGCCGGGGCCTTCCCAGAACCCGCCCTCGCTGCGAAACGCGCAGACGCGCATGGTTGCGTTGGGCGCCTGGTTGGCTTCGATCAGCCGCAGCAGATTCCGGCGCACAGTCTCGCCGTCGAGCGGCAGGACGACATGAATCAGCCTGGCATCGCGCTTCATGCGCTCCCAGTGGCGCTCAAAAGCAAACGGGATGCCGTCGGAGATCTTCAGCGTGGTGAAAACGCCCCAGCCGGCCAGCAAGCCCAATTGGCCGGGCAGAAAGATTCTCTCGTCGTTGCGGCAAATCTCGTCGTTGTAGAGGACGTAGGAATGCATCTCGGCTCATTATCCCGCAGGCGATGATCCCGCGGGTCCGGCGGCGCGGCGGCGGTGTGCAACAAAGACCCACCGCCGCAGCGACCGGGAGCCGGCGGCAGTTATCCTTGGACGTTCGGTTCCCCAGGCAGGGGAGGCTCGGGGCTACCCTAGCTGGCTGCCTTCCGAGCTCCTTCGGCCTTCTTCTTAATCTCTTCAGCCTTCTTGCGCATCTCTTGGTCGTCGCCGCTCAACGGGTGCTGCAGCATCTTGACCGCGAGATCCAGCATGTAAGCGTGCTTATCGGTTTCGTTGACATGTCGCGAGTCGAAGACAGTCGCAAGCTCTACCAACGATGCCGAAAGAACGCAGAGCATCTGGCCAGCCGGAACTTCGACCGGCCGCGCTTCGAACATCTGCTGTGCCTGCGGAGCATCATTGCCCGCGCCAGCCATCATGCTGGTCTGCAACACGACGCCGCGTCCGAGCGCTTCGTCCTCGCAACTCGCAACCTGATCCGCACGGGGCGCCATGCCGTCTTCCACGTTTTCCATCAGCGGCGATTTCGACGGGCGTCCCGCCGGAAACGCGAAGTCCAACACCAGCGGCTCGCCGCCGGCCAGCGTTGGCCCCAGCGTTTCGACCGTCAGGGCGAAGTTGAGGGCGTGACGGCGGGCGTCCCGGCGCCACTGCTGGATCGGGTTTCGCAAATTCGCGGCTGCTTCCGGGTTCATCGAAGCACACAGACCGAACGTGTCCGTCAGCTCGAGATAGCCGTGCGCCAGGCCGCCGACGAGCGCTGCCCGCCACGGCAACGCCCGGGCTCTCCAGTCAGCGTAGGTTTCCGCCAGTTTTTCGAGATGCTCCTGGGTCTTCTCGTAGTCCCCCATCGAGTAGTTGTGCTGGGCGGCTTCCCAATACCACTCGGCGGAGCCGATGGCGGGACCCGCTGGCTCGGTCCCACAGGCCAAAAAGGTAACGCCGGCCAGCAGGATTGTCGGCAACCAGGGGTTCATGCGGGTCCACATGGCGACACTACCTCCTTCCACCCTGGGGAGCACGGGGCATACCAGACCTCTGAAGCGGTGAGTTGTGCGGCCGATGCTTGCCGCGCAGGGCTGTACCCGCACCCAGTTGTGGCACTTTTCAACAAAGTAGCCTCTGCCGGCAGCCGAGAGAGCCGCTTGACTCGGCCGGACTCCCGTATGTAGGATGCGTGCTCGCGGAATTTGACCCGCAGCATGGGGCAAAACTCTCAGCCTGCAGCTCCATGGCGGACCCGGCGATGGCCGTCAGGCGCGAGCCCGGGCGGGGGTGGCGTTCTCGAATCGGCGGAGCGCGGCGCTTACCGGGACAAGACATCGATACCTCGCGAGTCCAATCTGGCAAAGGGAACTTGGGTATGGCCAAAGAACTTCGTGTCGGCATGATCGGTTACGGCTTCATGGGCCGCGCGCATTCGAATGCCTACAAGCGGCTCAATGACTTTTTTCGGGTGGAGCACCGTCCCGTGCTCAAGGCCGTGTGCGCCCGAAAAAGGGATAAGGCGCAGGCTTTCGCGGATGTCTGGGGCTACGAGCGCGTGGAAACCGACTGGAAGAAGCTGGTCAGCGCCAAGGACATTGACCTGATCGACATCGGCGCGCCCAACAATATGCACCGCGAGATCGCCGTCGCCGCCGCCCGGAACGGCAAAATGGTGCTTTGCGAAAAGCCGCTGGCGATGAACGTGAAGGAGGCCGAGGAGATGACCAAGGCCGTTGAGAAGGCCGGCGTGCCCAACATGGTGTGGTTCAACTACCGCCGCGTGCCATCCATCGCGCTGGCCCGCCAGCTCGTCGAGGAAGGGCGGATTGGCCGTCCCTTCCATTACCGCGCGACTTACCTGCAGGACTGGACGATTGCCGAAGACGTTCCGCAGGGCGGCGCGGCGTTGTGGCGCCTCGACATCGACGTGGCGGGCTCGGGAGTGACCGGCGATCTGCTGGCGCATTCGATCGACACGGCGATGTGGCTCAACGGCCCGCTGACGCGCGTGGTGGCGCGCACAGAAACCTTCGTCAAGCAGCGCAAGCACGCCGAGACGGGCAAGATCCAGCCGGTCGGCATCGATGACGCCTGCATGTTCCTGGCCGAGTTCGCCAACGGCTCGCTTGGCACGTTCGAATCCACCCGCTACGCCCGTGGCCGCAAAAACTACAACACCTTCGAGTTAAACGGGGCCGATGGCAGCGTCTACTTCGATCTCGAGGAGCCCGAGTACCTGCAGTTTTTTGAATACCAGCAGAAACAGTCCGGCAAGAAAGTGGAGAGTCACCTGACGGGGTGGCGCAAGATTCACACCACGAATTCCGAGCACCCCTACATGGATAAGTATTGGGTGCCGGGCACCTGCATCGGCTACGAGCACACGTTTCTCAACGCGCTGGCGGATTTTGTCATCGGCATCGAGACCGGCAAGCCCACGCAGCCCGATTTCCGCAACGCTTTGCAGACGCAGAAAGTGTGTGACGCCGTGCTGAAGTCGGCCAGAACGGGCAAGTGGGTTGAGACAGGGGTGAAGCTTTGACTGCGTTGGACAGATTCTAGGCTTGCCGCGCCGCGGGGAACGCCCGGCTGACGAGCAGGCCAACCAGCACTGCCACGATGCAGCCGACGAGGTTGTACCACAAGAAGGATATTCCGGTGTTGCGGCTGGTCCAGGCGACCGCCGCCAGACCCGCCAGCATGCCCGCAAAGGCGCCGTGGCCGTTCGAGCGCCAGGGCGCGAAGGCGAGCACGAAAACGCCGAGCATCGAGCCGTAAAACAGCGAACCGACGATGTTGACGGCTTCGATCAGCGATCCCAGTTGGCCTCCGAAGCTTGCGAAGGTGGCGGCGTAGAGGCCCCAGAACGCCGTGGCGAAGCGGGACACTCGGGCATAGTGCGCGTCGCCGCGCCCCTTGTGGATGTACCGCTGGTAGTGATCGACAACCGTCGCTGTCGCGAGCGAATTCAGCTCCGCCGAGATGGTTGACATCGCCGCCGCGAAAACCGCCGCGATGATCAGGCCGACGATCCCCACCGGTAGGTGCCGTATCACGAACGTCAGGAAGATGTAGTTTGTGTCGTTGTAGGTCTCCCCCTTGCGGGCTTCCACCAGCGCAATCGCATCGCGGCGGGCTTGCTGCAGCGCGTTGTCGGCTTCGCGGAAGCGCTGCTGCGCGGCGGCGGTGCGTGCCTGCAGGAGGCCGCGCGCGGCCTCGCGGCGTTGGGTGAACGCCTCGTCGTAACGCCCCTCGACCGACGCGAACCCCGCGTCAGCCCACGATTCGATCTGTTCCCGATCGATGTTGTTGAACAGCAGCGGCGGCGGCTCGAAAAGGAAGAAGGAGAAAACCATCGCTCCGGTCAACAGGATCACGAACTGCAGCGGAACCTTCACAACACTGTTGAACAACAGGCTGAACCGCATGTGCGTGATCGAGCGGCCGGTGAGGTAGCGCTGCACCTGCGATTGGTCGGTGCCGAAATAGGCCAGCGCCAGGAACGTGCCGCCAATGAGCCCCGACCACAGGTTGTAGCGGTTTTGCCAGTCGAACGACAGATCGACCGCCCGCAGCTTGCCGGAAATGCCCGCGAGATAGAGCCCGTCGGTGAATGAAACATCGGACGGCAAGCCCGCGATGGCCGCGAAAAACGCCGCAATGATGCCGGCGAACATCACCAGCATCTGCTGCGCGTCGGTCCACATCACCGCCTTGATGCCGCCGACAACGGTATAGGCGATGACCAGAACACCCATCGCCCAAACGGTCGCCGATTCAGGCCAGCCGAAGATGACCGCAAGCACTACCGCGGGCGCATACAACGCCAGCCCGACGCCCAGACCGCGCTGAATCAGAAAAACGACGCTGGCAAGCGTCCGTGTTTTCGGGTCGAAGCGCTGTTCGAGATATTCGTAGGCCGTGTAGACGCCCGAGCGATGGAAAAACGGTACCGCGACCGCCGCGATGATCACCATGGCGATGGGCAGGCCGAAATAGAACTGCACGAAGCGGATACCGTCGGCGTACCCCTGGCCCGTGGTGCCGATGAAGGTAATGGCGCTGGCCTGGGTGGCCATGATCGACAGCCCGATCACCCACCAGCGCATCGTCTTGCCGGCCAGCAGATACGACTGCATGGTGACGCTGCCGCGGGCCTTGTAAAGGCCGTAGCCGACAATGCCCGCTATCGAAACGATCAGCACCAGCCAGTCGAGAGTTCTCATCGGGGCAAGTCAAACTCCACGGTGAAGGCGTAGAAGACACCGATCCAGAACAGCAGGTGCAGCAGCACGGCGGTGTAGACGCGGCGCCAGGAACCGAGAATGGGAGGCGGCTCATCCTCGGGCGGGCCACGATGCGGGAGGTCTCTCGGCGTTTCAGTCAAAGGCAGGCCTCCGCGGGACAAGGGTCAACCGCGGCTTCGCGGAGCTACCCGGAGAGTATTCATCATGCCCGGAACCGCGCACGCGCGCAAGCCGCTGGTAGTCGAGCGGGCCACGCGGACCGGCGCCACGTGGCAAAATCCAAAGAACCGGGAACCCGATGTACGGTCCAACGTATTGATTTCATAAAGCGATGCCGGCGGGGACGGTCTCAGACCGGCACTGGATTACACTGGAAAGAGGTCTTGTTTAGAGGTCGGCCGGTTGCAGCTTGCCGCGAGGACGGTGGGTGGATTGCGCTATTCGCGAGCCGCGCTTGACTCGAGTAGAAACGCTCATTTCAACAGAATGCCCCATACACCTGCTCACGAGGGCTCGATGGGATCGGCCCGGCGAGCCCGCGGCGCGCATCTGTGCGCGCTGCTGATTTTTCTATGCGGCTGCTGTTCCGCCAACGCTCAGGAGGTAGACTCCCGGGCCGAAATGCTCCTGCGGGCGCGCCGCGAGAAGGCGCAACGCCTTGCGCCCGAAAAACCTTATCCAGCGGAGCGAGCGCTGGAGCGGCTTGAAGAGTTAGGTCTGCTCGACCCGAATCGGCGAACGGTTTGGCCGCGCATCGGTGGGCTGCCGACCGGCCAGGGCTTCGCGATCGGCCCGCAATACTACAATCCACGGCTGGCTGACGGCCATCTGACCTTTCGCACTTCGCTGGCGGGCTCGATCAGCCAGGCCTGGCTGGCCGACGTGCAACTGACGACGAGGCGCATCGCCGGCGACCACGTCTTTGCCGATGTTCTGGTGTCGCACTCGAACGCGCCCCGCATGGATTACTACGGTCCCGGGCCGGATTCGGACCGCAACTCGCGAACCAGTTACCGGCTCGAGACCAACAGCGCCAGCGGCACGTTCGGGGTCCGCCCTTTTTCGCCGCTGACGCTTGGGATCACGGCAGGGTACCTGACCACGAACAGCGGTCCGGGCAACCGCGATGACTTCTCCCAAACGCAAGAAATCTTCGACCCGGTCCGCACGCCGGGTCTCCTCGATCAGAGCGACTTTCTGGTGACCGGCGCTTTCGCGCAGTTCGACTACAAGGACTACCCCAGCGCCCGCAACGGTGGATTGGTGGCCGCGCGGCTGACCAACTATGACGACCACACGCTGGACCGCCACAGTTTCCGGCGCGTGGATTTCGAAGTGCAGCAGTATTTTTCATTTTTTCAGGACCGCCGCGTGATCGCGTTGCGGGCGCGTTCGACGATGACGTTCACCAGCGGCGCGGGGCAGTCGGTGCCGTTTTACTTGCAGCCGTACCTGGGCGGCTCCGACGACCTCCGGGGCTTCCGGTCCTACCGCTTCTACGACGATCACCACATCGTCGTAAACGCCGAGTATCGCTGGGAAGCGTTCGCCGGCCTCGACATGGCTCTTTTTTTCGATGCCGGCAAGGTTGTACCGAAACGCTCGCAGATCAACTTTCATGATCTGGAGGCCGCCGCCGGCTTTGGTTTTCGCTTCAACGCTCGGAACAGCGTCTTCATGCGCATCGATGTCGGGTTCAGCCACGAGGGAATGCGATTGTGGTTCAAGTTCGCGAACCCGTTCTGAGCCGCTGCGCCTGACGGGCGGGGATGGAGAGCGAATCCAAGTGCGAGCGTGCCGATGAAACCTATGAAGAAACTGATCGCCCTCGCGTTGCTCGTTCCGCTGTTCCTATTCGGGCGGAAATTTTACGACGACGACCCGCTGCAGAAGGAACCGCCGCCGCTGCCGGTCGACAATGCCGTTCCCCGCAAGATGAACGATTTTTTTGATGTCGTGATGAACACCCTGGGACATCCCGGCGAGAGACACAACCAAGCGAGCGGTGAACAAAGGTTTATTTCGGCCGGGGCCGTCAACACGCTGGGGGAGGTGCCCGACAGCGCCTGGTTCACGAACCGCATCGGGTCCCGTGCGATGACCGGGGAGGAAGTCGCGCGCGGTCCTCGCAACGGAAACGCGCCGTCGGCCGAAGGTCCCTGGGTGATCACCGCGGCGAAGACCGAAGGGGTCACGCCGGGCTTTTTTATTAAGGATTCAGCCGGCAGGCGATACCTTCTGAAGTTCGATCCGCCGGATCATCCGGAAATGGCCACCGGGGCCGAGATGGTCGGCACGGCTGTGTTCCACAGTCTCGGTTATAACGTTCCCGAGAACTACCTGGTTGCCTTTACCAGAGGGCGGCTGGTGATTGGCCAAGACACCATAATCACCGACGACACGGGCCGCGAGCGGCCGTTGAAGGAATCCGACGTCGATCGGGCGCTCCGCCGCGTGCCGCGCGATGAGCAGGGCCGCTACCGCGGCCTGGCGAGCTTTTTCATACCGGGCAAACTCCTGGATGAATTTCGTTACCACGGAACGCGCGCGGACGATCCCAACGATATCGTGCGTCATGAACATCGCCGCGACCTGCGGGGTCTTTTCGTGTTCGCCGCCTGGGTTAATCATAATGACTCGCGCGCCATCAACACCAAGGACAGCTTGGTCGAGGAAGACGGCGTGCAGTTCATCCAGCACTATCTGATCGACTTCGGGGCCACGCTGGGCAGCGCCAGTGTTCTCTCCAATTCGGCGCGCGACGGCAATACTTACTTCTTCGACGCCAAGCAAACGGTTGCGCAGATTCTCTCGCTGGGTCTCTACGTTCCGGCATGGGCGCGGTCGACGTATGTCAAGCACCCGGCTTTGGGCCTGATCGAGTATCCCCGCTTCGAGCCGGAGGCATGGAAGCCCAACTATCCGAACCCGGCGTTCGTCAACCGCCTGCCCGATGACACCTACTGGGCGGCGAAGAAGGTCATGAGCTTCACCGATGAGCAGATCCGGGCGATTGTCAAAGAGGCTCAATACAGCGACCCGGATGCGGAAAAATGGATCATCACCTACCTGACCCACCGCCGCGACATCATCGGCCAGACATACTTCTCGAAACTCCTGCCGCTCGACGCTTTCCAAGTGGACGGCGGCAAGCTGGCATTCGAGGACCTTCAGATCAAATACGGCTTTGGGAAGGAGCGGAACTATCAGGTAGCATGGTCGCGCTTCGACAACTCCACCGAAGCGCTGACGCCCCTGCAGGGCGAGTCCGGTTTCACCCTGCCGGCGGCGGTCGCCCATGGGGAAAACGGCGCGTATTTCGCGGCCCTGATCCACGCCGAGGACAAGGCAAAGACCGTGACCGTGTACCTCCGCAAGAAGCAGGACAAACTGGAGGTCGTGGGCATCGATCGCACCTGGTAAGCAGTGGGGCAAGCTCCGGCCTGCCCGAGCTTCGATTTAGCGGTAAGCCGCACCTGGGGCGAATTCCGGGGACCTTGGGACTGCTCGGGAGTGCTGCTCAAGGATATCGCGGCCAGTTGGCCGAAAGACAGGGCAGGCCGGAGCCCTGCCCCACTGGCGGGTTCGACGGATTGCGGCCTGCGTCATTTCCTGGTCAGCGCGACGATACAGACGTCATCAGGACTTGCCACTCCGGCCTTAAACGAGACCGCGCACTGCATCAGCCCCTCGATGACCGCCGGACCTCCCTGGCCCGCCAACTCGCCTAGCGCCCGGCGTAGCGGCCCGTCATGGAAGAACCTGTCTTGGGGGCTGCGGATGTCGCCCAAGCCGTCGGAAGTCAGCAGCAGCACGTCGCCCGGCTGCAACTCGAACTCGCGATAGTCGTAAGCGTTCGGAATCACGTCGGGCAATAAAGCCAACGGCACGCCCGACATCGCCAGCTCATCGACTCTTCGCGAGCCCGCCCGCAAGACGAGCGGATAAGGCAAGCCGGCGTTGGCGATGCGCACCCGCGGCTTTCCGGGGGTGATCCACAGCGAAGCCGCGCAGGCGTACATGCCGGAGGGCAAGAATCGCGCCAGCCTCGTATTCAGTTCGTCCAGCAACCGGATTGGGCCGTCGGCGCGGGCCGCTGCTTCCTGAAAGCTCGCCTTGAGCAGCATCGAGCTGAGCGCGGCCTGCACGCCGTGTCCGCTCACGTCGGCCACGAGAATGACGAACTCCTCGGGCTTTTCGAAGACGTCGTAGTAGTCTCCCCCCAAAGCTGTGGAGGACTCATAGAAACCGGTCAGGCAAAAACCCTCGACCTCGGGCATGCCAGCGGGCAAAAGGCTTTTCTGAACGCGCGCCGCCATTTCCAGGTCGCGCTGAATGGAGCGGTGCCGGCTGCTCAAGTCGCGGTGTTCGCGCATCAGCCGCTCGAACTCGCTTACCTTCAGGGAAAGCTGGACGCGCAGACTCTTGTATTGCAGAGCGTTGCGGACCAACAAGAGCAGGTGCTGGTTGCTCCAAGGCTTCTCGAGGTAGTGATAGAGACCCACCTCGTTGATGGCGCGGATGGCGTTCTCTTTGTCAGCGAACCCGGTCAGCAATATGCGGGTCGCGTCGGGCTGCATCTCGCGGACTTTCTTGAGGAAGTCCACGCCGTTCATGCGCGGCATCAGAAAGTCGGAAATCACCAGATCGATCGGCCGGCGCTCGACTTCCTGCAGCGCCTTCTCAGGCTCGGTGAAGTCATAGATCTCGTAGTCGGTTTCGAGCGAAAACAGGCCGCGCAGGGACTGGATGATCAGGTCGTCGTCGTCAACGATCAAGACCCGGGGCGCAATCTGGGAGCTTTCGGACATGGAAGCGGCGGCGCTTGGACCCGAGAGCCGTTTCCGGCTGGTCAGGAAACCGGGGCGAACTAAAAAGGCTGGGGCACCACCGATTATATCCCTGGCGGGGAGTTGCCACGGCTGCTGGAGCGTCTCGCGAGGGCAGGCAGGGCTCTTGAAGCCATTCTAAATTAACGCTGGCCCCAGGATGCCCGCAGCCCGCGAAGCTTGCCACTACAATGAAAAGAGGCGTTGGGTCTATCCGGTCGCGCCCGAAGGTTGCATGCCCGTTCGAGCCCATGGCTGGCTACAGGTCGCCGCCACGGTGATTGTGGTGTTGTGTTTGGCGGCCGCTGGGCGGGCGCAGACGGTTATCTCCGTCCGCGCCGGCCTGCTGAACTACACCGAGGGCTGCGTGCTGCTGGATGGAGAGCACCTCGAGTCCCGGCGAACCCGCTTGATTCATCTGGTCCCGGGACAACAACTGCAAACCGAGAGCGGTCTCGCCGAGATCATGCTGGGCCCCGAGATTTTCCTGCGCCTCGGATTTTGGTCCGAAGCCGAGATGGTTTCGACCGATTTGGCGGCGCCGCAAATTCGCTTGCGGGGCGGATCGGCCCTGATCGACGCCAACGGCCTGACCGATCAAAGCCCTGTATCGGTGCTGATCGAAAACGTCGAAGTGCGTCTGGTCAAAAAGGGCCTTTACCGCGTGGACATGCCCTGGGAAGGACCACAGGTAGTCACCGTTTGGGATGGTCAGGCTCTCGTTGTCGGCGAAAACCGCAAGAAGGCGATCCCTGAAGGGCATGCGGCTAAGCTTGGCGAGAACCCCAAAAATCTGGTCGCCCGCCGGATAGAGCCTGCCCGCAAGGACGCTCTGGACGACTGGAGCCGCGAACGGGCCTCGACGATCGCCAACCTCAACGGCGAATTGCTTCGCAAGCAGATCGAGCAAGACCGCCAGGAAAAAGACCTTCGGCTGTCGAATAAGTGGGGTATTTGGGGGCCCTGAGCGACCCAGCCCCGCGCAGCCGGCCAATCACCCCGCGGTGCGCTACGCAGTACCCATCAGCCTGGTCCACTGCTGATGGAAGGCGATGATCGAAATCCCCAGGAAAAAAATGAAACACGCAATCAGCCCGAGCTGCATGTGCCATGGAGGCCGCAGTTCGGGGGGCAACAGGTTGCGGTTGATATAGAGCGTGTGCAAGGAAGTCACACCCAAGCCGATGTTGCGCAGCGTGGCCGTGACGATGGCCAGCACCAGCGGATTCGGCGTCAGCCGTAGAGCGATCAGACCCCAAACGCCGTAGAGCGCCAGAATCCCGTAGTAGACGTACTTGACGTTGTGCCCTTCGAGGTGATGGAGGCGGCGGCTGCCGGTCCAGATCACGTCGGTCCAGCGGCGGATAATGCCGTCGATGTCGGAGACCAGGGGCGGGGCCAGCACGATGAAGCCGCACAGCAAGGTCGTGTACCAAAAAATCTGGCCGTAACGGGCTGCCATCCCCTCCGCCGTCATGGCCGCCGCCGCGTGACCATCGACCTGCGCGCCGCGAATGAATTCGAGCGAAAGCATCGAAGGCAAGGCCATGCCCAGCACGCAGCCGACCGCCCACACCGCAGTCTGATCGCGGAGAATGTGGCGCAGCCAGCCGCGCCAATGGGCGAGATTGTCCCCGCCCAAGGAGAAGATTTTTCCAACGTGCGACAGACGGACCTTCTTGCCCCCTACCATGCTCGGGATGGCGCCGACCTGCGAGCCCATGCCCCAGCCCTTATCACGGGTGTAGTTGGAAAAGTTCATGTTCGAGAGCCCGCCGGCGCCGGCGAGGGCCGCGAACGCCGCCAGGGTCGCCCAATCGACTTCCCCCTCCGGCAGCGAGCCGAAGCGCAGAAACCCCGTGAAGATTTCGACCCACG
>Ga0214471_10003522_pt1 | contig 12137 bp, 6 predicted proteins | sample RVTome_5_FD_207665 | JGI IMG/M metagenome (GOLD analysis project Ga0214471, IMG submission 207665) | Soil microbial communities from uranium-contaminated site in the Upper Colorado River Basin, Wyoming, United States - RVT142D155 | ecosystem: Environmental > Terrestrial > Soil > Contaminated >... | reverse complement strand
GACCGCGTGGCCAGCCGCGACCTCGCCGACCGCGACGCGGTCGAGGCCGCCTACCGCGGTGGCGACCGCGCGATCCGGCTGGCGCTCCTCGAGGCCGCGGCCGCGCAGATCCAGGCGGCCCCGATCGACTTGCTGCGCCTCGGCCTCGCCGATCCCGACTTCGAGCTCAACACGCTCGCGCGCGAAGCGCTCGCGCGCGCCGACGCGCCGCAGGCCGTGGACCTGATCACCGACACTCTCGGGCAGCTCCTGGAGCCGGCCGAACGCCAGACTCTGATCGATGCGCTGGTGCGCATCGGGGCGTCGTCGCCGCGCGCGCGGATGCTCGGCGCGGTGCACCAGGGCCTCGCCGAGCGGTCCGGCGCGATCGACGTCGAAGGCTGGAACCGCGCGCTCGAGGGCGGCAGCTCCTACGCGCCCGCGGCCGGCTGGAGCGCGCTGGGCGCCGAGCTCGATGCCAATTCGAAACTCGCGCGCGCGCTCCCCGACAGCGCCGACGCGCGCCTGGCGCTCGCCGAGTCGTTCTTGGCGATGGCGGTGGACCCCGAGACCGTGGAGCTGCGCTCCTCCAATCCGCGCGCGCGCTCGCAGCACGCGCGGCTGACCCTCGAAGACGCGCAACGCACGGCGCGAGAAGCCGAAGGGCTCGGCGCCAGCGGCTGGCGGGTCGACGCCGTGCAGGCCATCGCCGCGCACTATCTCGGCCAGCCCGAAAAGGCGCAGGCGCGCGCCGAAGCCGCGGTCCGCGCGCTGCCGACCGGCGCCGAGGGCTGGAACGCGATGGCGGTGCTCGCGATCTTCGCCGGCGCGCGCCAGCAAGCGATCGCCACGGCGGTCGCCGCCAAGGAGGAATGGCCGCCGGAGTGGATGAGCGACGTGCACGCCACCTACTCGGTGCTGTCGCACCACCCGCTGTGCAGCGACGCGCAGGTGACCGCCCACTACGACTTCCTGCTCGGCGTCGCCGCCAAGGCGCCGGCCGAAGCCGTCCTCGACGACGGCCTGCGGCGCTTTCCCGATTCCTGGGACCTGCACGAACGCCTGCGCCGCGCGATCTTGGCGCGCGACGGCCTGGACGGCCTGGAGCCGGCCTACGCGGCGCGTCTCGCGGCGGCCGACGCGCCCGCCAACCTAGAGTGGTTCACGGGCTACGCATCTCTGGTCACCGCGGGCTTCCACCGCCGCGCCGGCCGCTACGCGAACGCCCGCGCCGCCTACGACCGCGCGATCGCCCACTACGAGCAGGGCATCCTGGACAACCCGGCCACGCGCGAGAACTCCGACCACTACGTGGCGCTGGCGCTCGCCGGGCGCGCGCACGTGGCGTTCGAAGCCGCGGACTACGCCCGCGCGGTCGACGATCTGCTCGCGTCCTTCGCGCGCAAACCCGACGCGGCCGCCTCGCACGACGGGCTCGGTTTCTCGCCGGTCTCGACCGCCAAGCTCTTGCGTGCGCGCTTGCTCGAAGCGGAAGCAACCGAACTCGCGGGCCGGCTGCAGGCGGCGCTCGATGCGCTCGACCCGGCGCTGCTCGAACTCCCCGCGTACGAGACCATCGACGTGCGGCCGTCGGAACGCTTCCGCGGCCGGCGGCCGCGGCAGGACCGCTAGCCGCGCGGCCGCCGAGGCGGACCCTCGCGCTGAGCCTGCCGGCGCTCGCGGCGCGTCGCTACTTGGACGCCGCGGGCGCGGGGCCCGGCGGCCGCAAGTGTTCCTGGATCGCGGCCCATTCCTGGCGGCGCGCGAACCAGCGCTGGTCGCGGTCGCCGATGCCGTGCCGGTTCTCCGGGTACAGCATCAGCTCGAAGTCCTGGTCGGCCTTCTGCAGCGCGTAGACCAGCTGCATGGCGTTCTGCATGTGCACGTTGTCGTCGATCGTGCCGTGGGTGAGGATCAAGTGGCCCTTGAGGTCGGCGGCGGCGTTGAGCACCGAAGTGCTTGCGTAGCCTTCGGGATTGAGCTGCCGCGTGCTCATGTAGCGTTCGGTGTAGACCGTGTCGTACATCTCCCACGCATAGACGCCGCTCGCCGCGATCCCCAGCGCGAACTTGTCGCTGTGGGTCAGGGCGTAGGCGCTCATGAAGCCGCCGTAGCTGCTGCCGGTGATGCCGATCCGCCCGGCGTCCGCCCACGGCTTGGCCGTGAGCCAGGCGACCGCGTCTTCGAGGTCGGCGAGTTCCTGCACGCCGAGCCGCCGGTAGCACTGCTCAGTGGCGTAGTGGCCCTTGCCGCTGGCGCTGCGCACGTTGACCTGCAGCACGATCACGCCTTGCTGGGCGAGGAATTGGTACCACGCGCTGCCGTTCCAGGAGTTGCGCACGGTGGGCGCGTCGGGTCCCGAATAGGTCGGCAGCCACACCGGGTAGCCGCGCGCGGGATCGAAGTTGGCCGGCTTGAGCAGCGCGACGTCGAGCTCGAAGCCGTCGCGCGCAGCGATCTCGTGCAGCTCCCAGTTGCTGCTGCGGTACTGGTCCAAGGCGCCGGCGTCGGCCTCGCCGAGTTCGCGAAGGACCTCGCCGCGGTCGTCGCACAAGCGCACCACCGGCAGGCTCGCGAGGCTCGAAACCGTGTCGATCGCCAGCGAGCGGTCGCCGTTGTACGCGACCGAGTGCCGCCCTTCGCCCGGCGTGAGCCGCACGAGGCCCTTGCCGTTCAGGCCGATCCGGTAGTGGTTGTCGTTCACCGCGCCGTCCTTGGTGGCGTTGAACCAGACCAGGCCTCTCTTCTCGTCGACGTGGTCGACGCCGCGCATCTCCCATTCGCCCTGCGTCACCGCGCCGAGCGGCTTGCCGTCCACCGAGTAGCGGTAGAGGTGCCGCCAGCCGGTGCGGTGGCTCTCCCAGAGGAAGCTGCCGTCCTCGAGCCAGCGCGGCGGCTGCGGCCGCTCCACCCACGAATTGGATTCTTCGTGGATCAGGACCTTGATCTTGCCGGTCTTGGGGTCGCCGACCACCAGATCGAGCCAGCTCTGGATGCGGTCCTGGACCATGAAGACCACGTGCGTGCCGCGGGGGTGCCAGCCGACGCGCACCACCAGCAGTTCGGGGTCCGCGTACGAAGACAAGTCGAGCCACTGCACCTTGCCGCGCGCCGGATCGACCACTCCCAGGCGCACCGTGGGGTTCGGATCGCCGACCTTGGGGTACTTGGTGACCTCGGCCTTGACGCGGTAGTCGGGCGGCTCGATGTGGTCGACCACCGTGAAGTCGTGCACCGCCGATTCGTCCAGGCTCAAGAAGGCGAGGTGCTTGGAGTTGGGGCTCCACCAGAAGGCCTTGAAGTTCCCGCGCCCGTAGATCTCCTCCTGGTAGACCCAGTCGAGCTTGCCGTTGAAGAGATCGGGCCCGCCGTCGGTGGTGATCGCGCGCGGCTTGCCGCCGTCGGCGGCGGCGACCATCAGGTCGTTGTCCTTCACGAACGCGACGTAGCTGCCGTCGGGAGCCAGCTCTTCGAGTTCGACGCCCGCTGCATCTGCGAGGATCTCGCGGCTGCTGCCGTCGGCGCCTTCCAGCCACAGCCGGCCTTCGCGCACGCGCACCCGCGCTTGCGGCGCGGCGTCGGCGGCCGCACCGGGCTGCGCCGCGACCTCCTTGCCGCTGCGTGGGTCGTACCACTTGGCGTCGCCGCCCCGGCCTTCCAGCAAGTGGATGCCGTCGGGCGCCCAGCTCCAGGACGGCGCGCGGCCGCCGAATTGCACGAAGCCGCCGCGGCCCGAAGCTTGTTCGAGCGAGAGCAATTCGTACTGGGCGCGGCCTTGAGCGGCGAGAAGGACACAAGAAGCGATGGCGAGAAAAGGAGTGCGGAGGCTCATGTCGGTTCCAGGAAACAGCGCGCCGCTGGCGGCGGCGGCGCTCGGGGCGCTCAGGCTACCCGACCGGCCGCGTCCGGTCCGCAGCGGCCGCTTGGCGCCGAATCCGGGGGCTTGCACCGCCAAGTGCCGCCGAACTCGGCGCCAGGCAGCGCGTTGGAGGTCCCTGAGGCCCCACCGAACCTTGCCCTCGAGTGCGAATCGACGGTTATGATCGAATTGGACGCAGGCGTGGCCAGCGCAGCCATTCGAACCCGAGCAATATCGATGATGCGATCCAAACCCCGTTTCCTGCTCACCGCCGGCCTTGCGACCGGACTCACCTTGCTGGTGACCACCCAGGCCGTGGGGATCCTGCGCTCGGATGTCCCGGCGACCGACACCGCGTGGGCCGACTACAACCAGCACAACAACTGCAAGGGCTGCCACAGCGGCCACGACTCCAACTCCGGCGGCGGCAACGCGTCGATCACTGGAGTCCCCCGCCGCTACATGCCCGGCAGCACCTACGTGCTCAAGGTGACGGTGGCGAAGACCGGGATGAGCCGCTGGGGCTTCGAGCTGACCGCCACCGACGAAAGCGGCGCGGGGACCGGCACGTTCGGCAACCCCGACCAGAACACGCAGATCCAGACCGCCGGCGGCCGCGAGTTCGCGTCGCAGAACATCGGCGGCACCTTCCAAGGCACGCTCGACGGGCCGGTCTGCTGGACCGTCGAATGGACCGCGCCCCCGGCCGGTGCCGGACGCGTGTACTTCTGGTCCGCGATGGTCGCCGCGGACGACGACGGCACCGAGGCGGGCGACTTCCTCTACAACTTCGCGCGTGCCTCCGCCGAAGGCGGCGTGCCGGGCCCCGATGCCACCGTCCTCGCACAAGTCGACTTCCCGATTCCCGGCGACGACCGGCTCTCGCGAAGCGGCGACAGCCTGGCCGCGGAGATCCGGGTGAGCAACCACCGCGCCGTCAGCGACACCTACGCCGTCGCCACGCAAGTGCGGCTGCCGAACGGGAACATCTACCCGGGCGGTGGTGCGTACATCACCGTCGACATGCTCACGCTGGCGGCAGGCCAGACCGGAACCGTGAGTTTCAGTCGGCTGATCCCTGCGTCGGCGCCGATCGGAACCTACGAATTCCAGGTCCTCATGGGCCGCGCGCCCGGCACGCTGATCGACACCTTCTCGTTCAGCTTCCAGGTTGTCCCGTAGCGCCGCCGCCGCTGCGCACCGCAACGCCTTGCGCATCGGGCTGGCGGCCGCGCTGGTGTGGGCCGCGGTGGCGGCCCGCGGTGCGGCGCAGCAAGCCGAGGCCGGGCCGCTCCTGGAGCCCGGAATCCCGGTCCGTGGCCGCGTCACCGCGTCCGAACCGGTCGTGACGACCGAGACGATTTCCCGCGAATACGCCCAGAATCCGGTCCGCGCCAAGGCGTTCCATGTGCGCGTGGCGGAGCCGGGGGCGTACCACGTCGAGCTTCGTTCCTTCGCATTCGACACCTACCTCATCCTGCGCGACGAAGACGGCACGGTGCTGGGCGAAGACGACGACGGTCTCTACTCCTCGCACGCGCGGCTCGCCGTCGCCGAGCTCGCGCCGGGAAAGGCGTATCGGGTGGAAGCCTGCGCGCTGCACGGCGAATTCGGTGAGTTCGAGATCCTGCTGCGCGCCGGAGCGCCGGACGCCGTCGAGCCGCAAGCGCGGCGGGAACTCGAACTGGAGGACGCGCGCGAATCAGTGCGCTGGACCGAGGACCGTCGAGGACCGGACGCGCTGCCTCTGGCAACCCGGCTCGACAACCTCGGCCTGCTGCTCCTCGACCACGGCCGCGCCGCCGAGAGTCTCCCCGTCCTGGAGCGCGCGGTCGCGATCCGGACGGCGGCCCTCGGCGACGTGCACCCGCTCGTCGCCACGAGCGCGCAGAACCTCGCGCGCTGCCGGGTCGCGCTAGGCCAGCTGGCCGAAGCCCGCGCCCCGTACCGGCAGGCCCTGGACATCTGGCTGCGGACTCTCGGCGCGGATCATCCAGCGACGGCGAGCTGCATGAGCAGTCTTGGCGTACTCCTCCGCCAGCTCGGGGAGTTCGACGCGGCGCGCGAGCTCCTGGAGCAGACGCCGGCCATTCTCGAACGCGGGCTCGGCGCCGACCACCCCGCGCTCGCGGTGCATTTGAGCAATCTCGCGGTCCTGTTCATGGATTTGCGGGACTTCGAAGAAGCGCGGCCGCTGCTCGAACGCGCGCTCGCCATCCAGGAACGGGCGGGCGGACCGGAGAGCCCGGCGCTGGCGCCGGTCCTCAACAATCTTGCGCTGACCCTGCACTACCTCGGTCAGTACCAGGACGCACGTATGTACTACGAGCGCGCGCTCGCCCTCAGCGAACGTCACCGCGGCCCCCGGCACCCCGACACCGCGCGCTGCCTGGCCAATCTTGCGGCGCTGCATTCGAGCCTTCGCGAGCATGCGAGCGCCGTCCCACTGCTCGAGCGCGCCGTTGCGATCCTGGAGGCCGCGAACGGCCCGGATCACCTCGATGTGGCCCAGTCGCTCGACGTGCTCAGCATGGTGCTCGCGCAGCAAGGCGGCGCGGAGGCCGCCGCGCGGTCGCAGGTCTTGCAGGAACGCGTGCTCCGGATCCGCGACGAAGCGCTCGGAGAAGGGCATCCCCTCACGGCCGCGAGCCGCTTCCTGCTCGGGGAGCGCGCCCACCGGGAGAGCGGAAGCGAGCCGGCCCTGGAACAGATGCGCCAGGCGATCGCGGTCTTCGAACGGACTTTCGGGCTGCAGAGCATGCAAGTCGCGAACCTGCGCGCGCGCCTGGCCTTCGTGCTCGCGGACCGGGGCGAGGACCAAGTCGCGCGCGACGAGGTCGCGCGCGCCTTGGCGGCGGGCAGGGCCGGTCTCGCCGAGAACCTCTTGGCGCTCACCGAGAGCGAACGGTTCCTTTTCCTGGCCCAGTCCAAGGGCCAGCTCGAACTCCTGGTCGACCTCGGCGGTCTCGGCGACTCGGGGGGCGAATGGAGCCGGACCTACAACGAAGTGGTGAATTGGAAAGGGCTGTCCTCACGGGTGTTCGTGGCGGGCCGCCGGGCGGCGGCCGGCTCGAATTCCCGGGAACGCCGGCAGCAGCTCGACGTGCTGCAAGGCCTTCAAGCGCGGATCTCCGCGCAAGTCTTCGCGCCGCCCTCGGGCGACGCCGCGCGGGATCGACGCGAACTCGACCGCCTGCGGTCCTTGCGCAACGAAGTCGAGCTGCAGATCCAGCGCCATTCCGAGGCGAGGGAGGGCCCCGCCTCGATCCGCATCGACGCACTCCAGGGCAGTCTGCCGGAAGGGACCGCGCTGCTCGACTTCTTCCTGCACCGGAGCTACCAGCCCGGCACCGGCCCGGTGCCCGGAGCCTGGGGCGACGTGGAGATCTCCGCCTGGGTCGTCCGGCCCGGATCGGTCGTCCGCGTGGACCTCGGTTCGGCCGAACCCATCAGGTCGGCGTTGAACGGTTTCCTCAACGAGATCGCCGACCGGCGCGGCGGCGAGGCGCTCCCGGAAACCGCCGGCGAATCGCGCAACGACTTGCTGCTGCGCACGCTCTGGAATCCGCTCGCCGTTCCTCTCGAGGGCGCTGGCACGGTGCTCGTCGCGCCCGATGGTTTTCTGGCCACCCTGCCCTTCGAAGTCCTGCGCCTCGAGTCGGGCCGCTATCTGATCGAGGACCGGGCTTTCGTCTACTTGCTGGACGCGCAGCAAGTGCTGGACCGGGAACGTCCCGCCGGCGGCGCGCGCCGCGGCCTGCTCGCGGTCGGCGGCGTGGACTACGACCGCCGGGAGACCGAAGCTCCGCAGCGCGAGGCCGCGGCGCCGGGCTCGATCCGGGGGAGCTGGTCGGAACGCTGGTATCCCTTGGACTGGACGCGGTACGAAGCCGAGTCCCTGACCGCGGAGTACCAGCGCGCGCGTGAGGAGGATCCGGCGCTGCTCCTGCAAGGCGCGGCCGCCACCGAACGGCGATTGAAAGCGGAGATGCCGCGCCACGGCTTCCTCCACGTCGCCACCCACGGCTTCTTCCAACCGGAGGGGCTGCCCTCGATGTGGGAGGACGCGCTCGACGAGCAAGGCCGGCCGCTCGTGCGCATGGGCGAAGTCGTGGCACGCCTGGTCGGCAACCACCCGGGCCTGCTTTCGGGCTTGGTGCTCGCCGGCGCCAACCTGGCGCCGCTGCCGGGCCAAGAGGACGGTTTCCTCACCGCCGAGGAGGTCGCTTGGCTCGATCTCACAGGCGTCGAGCTCGTGGTGCTCTCCGCTTGCGAAACCGCGCTCGGCCGGACGCAGTCGGGCGAAGGTCTGATGGGTCTGCGGCGCGCGTTCCGGGTGGCCGGCGCGAGAACGGTGATCAGCACGCTCTGGGCGGTCGAGGACCGGTCTTCCAGCGACTTGATGCTGGCCTTCTATCGCAAGCTCTGGGTCGAGGGCCGATCCAAGCTCCAGGCGCTGCGCCGCGCCCAGCTCGAAATGCTGCGCAGCAACCGCGCCGAGTTCGGAGACGGCCGCCCCGCGACCTGGGGCGCCTTCGTGCTCAGCGGCGATTGGCGCTGACTTGCGGAATCCGGACCGCGGCGCCTAGGCTCGACGCTTCCCGCCGTTCTTCGCCGTCGCCAGGTCCATGCCCACCCTGCACGCTCTCCATTCCCATCGCGCCGGCTCCGGCATCGCCGCCGCGGCGCTGCTCCTGGCCGCTTGCCAGTCCCTTGCCACCGGCCGGCCGGTCCGCAGCTACTCCGCCGAGGAATTCTTCGCCACGACTTCGGTGTCGGGCGCCTCGTTTTCGGCCGACGGCTCGCGGCTGCTCGTCACGTCGGATGCGAGCGGCATCTTCAACGCGTACAGCCTTCCGGTCTCCGGCGGGGCGATGACCCAGCTCACCTTTTCGACCACCGACGCGGTGTTCGCGCAAGGCTGGTTCCCCCACGACGACCGCTTCCTCTACACCGCCGACCAGGGCGGCAACGAGTTGAACCACCTGTTCGTCCGGGAACTCGACGGCACCGCGGTCGACCTGACGCCCGGCGAGAACCTGAAAGCCGAATTCCGCGGCTGGAGCGGCGACGACCGCGCGTTCTTCGTGGCGACCAACGAGCGCGATCCGCGCTACTTCGATCTGTACCGCTACCAGGCCGGCGACGGCGCCTTCGAAGCCGGCGCGGGCGGCTTCCGGCGCTACGGGCGCACGCTGCTGTTCCAGAACCCGGGCGGCTTCGACCTCAGCGGCGTCACGCGCGACGGCCGCTGGGTGGCGCTCACGCGGGTCCGCAACAACGCTGACAACGACCTGTTCCTGGCGCCGACCGACCGGCCCGGCGCGCCCCTGCTGCTGGTCACCCCGCACGGGGGCGACGTCGACCACGCGGTGATGGATTTCTCGCCCGACGGCGGCACGCTCTACTACCGCAGCGACGAAGGCAGCGAATTCCAGCAAGTGCACGCCTACGACCTCGCGAGCGGCGCGGTCGAGACGGTCTACTCGGCCGACTGGGACGTTTCGTACTACGGTTTCTCGCGCGACGGCCACTTCTTGATCGCCGCGGTCAACGCCGATGCGCGCACCCGGCTGCAGCTCTTCGACGCGGTGAGCGGCGCGGAGATCGCGCTGCCGGAGTTTCCGACCGGCGACCTCGCCGGCCTCACCATCGAGCCCGCCGGTTCGCGGATGGCCTTCTTCGTCAACGGCGACGCCTCGCCGGCGAACCTGTACGTGCACGAACTCGGCGGCAAGGAGGCGCCGCAGCGCCTGACCGACACGCTCAACCCGGCGATCGACCCGGCCGACCTGGTCGAGGCCGAAATGGTCCACTACGCGAGCTTCGACGGCCTCGCCATTCCGGCGGTGCTCTACCGGCCGCACCGGGCCAGCGGCGCCCACCCGGTGCCGGCGGTGGTCTGGGTGCACGGCGGCCCCGGCGGCCAGAGCCGCGGCGGCTACAGCGCGGCGATCCAGCATCTGGTCAACCACGGCTACGCGGTGCTCGCGGTCAACAACCGCGGCAGCTCGGGTTACGGCAAGACCTTCCACCACCTCGACGACCGCCGCCACGGCGACGTCGACCTCCAGGACTGCGTGTGGGGCCGCCGCTACCTCGAGAGCCTCGCCTGGGTCGACGGCGACAGGGTCGGGATCCTCGGCGGCAGCTACGGCGGCTACATGGTGTGCGCCGCGCTCGCCTTCGAACCCGAAGCCTTCGACGTCGGCATCGACATCTTCGGCGTCACCAACTGGCTGCGTACGCTCGAGAGCATTCCGCCGTGGTGGGAGGACTTCCGGGCCGCGCTCTACGCCGAAATGGGCGATCCGACGACCGACCAGGAGCGGCTGCGCGGCAACTCGCCGCTGTTCCACGCCGGCGAAATCCGGAAACCGATGCTCGTGGTGCAGGGCGCCAACGACCCGCGCGTGCTACAGGTCGAGAGCGACGAGATGGTCGCCGCGGTGCGCGCCAACGGCGTTCCGGTCGAGTACCTGCTGTTCCCCGACGAAGGCCACGGCTTCCGCAGCCGCGCCAACCGCATCGCGGCGAGCGACGCCTACGTGGCGTTCCTCGACAAGTATTTGCGCGGGTCGCCGTCCAGGTAAGCGGACTCCAGAACCATGCCGTTGACGCCTCTCGTCCTCCTCGTCCTGCTCCCCGCGGTGCAGGAGGACCGGAGCGGGAACCTCCTTGGTTTTGGAGCAGGCGCTGGAGGCAGACTCGGCGGGGGTCACCGCCTGCACGCGAGCGAGCCAAGAATTCTGCACGGGCGCATCGTCGACGCCGAGGGCCTTCCGGTGCCCAACCTGCGGATCGACGCGGATTGCTGCAAGCGCCCGGCTCCCGACTCTTCGGCGATGACCGCAGCGACCGACGCCGACGGCCGTTTCCTGCTCGAGGGCACTTGGGGCCGGCGCTTCGATATCGAGTACCGCTCCGAGGGCGAAGAGAGTCTCCAGTCGACGGGCAGTTTCTTCTGGGACGAATCCAAGGACCTCGATGCCGAATGGCGGGCGAATTGGTACAGCCGCCCGGTCGCCGCGAAAGTACGGACCCCCGACGGAGAACTCCGCGCGGCGCCGCTGCTGCTCGAAAGAAGTTCTACGGGACGGTGGTGGCGCGCCGAGGACCTCGAACTCCCTTCGCACAACGCCGGTTTCTCGGGCACCTTGCGCGGCTTGCAGGAAGGCCGCTACCAGGCCTACGTCGCGACCCCGCTCGGGCGCTGGCTCGACGCCGGAGTGGTGCAGATTCCCCAGGATCTCGGCAGCACTCTCGAACTGGACCAGCCGGGCCTGCAGGTCCACGACTGGAAGACCCTGTTGCGTGCCGGCGGAGTCGTCACCTCGCTCGAGGACCGCTTCCGGATCCTCAGCGGATCCATCTACCGGGAGTCCTCGCCCGCGGACCCGGTCCACGAAGGCGAGCACACGGTCGCCATCGAGGATCCGTTCTTGCGGGTCGTGGACTCGGTGATCGTCCGCCCGGACCGCGCGGTGCTGCTCCCGGTCGAAGCGCGCGGCGTGCTGCAAGTGCCGATCCCCGCCGCCTTGCAGGCGCTCGTCGAGCGCAAGAAGCCGTACCGGATCCATTTGCGGATCCTCGGCCCCGACGGCCTCCGCATCACCGATCACCGCTGCCCGACGACGGAGGACAGTGGCTGGCTGCTGGAGAAGGTGCCGGTCGGCGAAGTGCAGATCCTGGTGTGGGAGGACGCCGAAAGCGTGGACGACCGCGCAGCGCTCCAGTCGACGGTCTGGCGCGCCACGGCCACGGTCCGCGCCGGAGAGCACGGCAGCGTCCAATGGTCGGACGACAGCTTGTTCCCCAAAGCGGATTTCGTGTCCGCGGAGTTGGCGGCGAGCCGTCCCGTCGAACGGCTCCGCGATTGGGAGTACCTGCCGCTCCGGCCGTGAGCGCGTGGCGGACAGACTCTGGTCGACGGCACGCTGGTCGACGGCGACTACTGCTTCGCGCTGGAGCCGCCGTGGTCAGGAGTCCCGGTGCATGACGAAGTCGGGATGATCGGCTTCGTGCCGGACGCCATCGGCGGAGTCCGGATCGGCGACGGACGGATGGGCGCGGTGATCGAATCTGGCCCCCTTCAGTGGGTTTCGAATCGAAAGAAGTACTCGGCGTCCCAGCGTAGGACTTCGCTCCACCCATACTTCCTCTGCGCGATTCCCAGCGCCATGGCCGAAGTCAGTTTCGGCGCCTTCCGGGTGATCCCTCTTACGTAATTGCGAAAGAGCGCGAACACCCAAAGGTGCAGAGAAAGTCGCGATCTCTTCTTGCTGTGCGCCCAGCTCCT
>Ga0214471_10003520_pt1 | contig 12139 bp, 8 predicted proteins | sample RVTome_5_FD_207665 | JGI IMG/M metagenome (GOLD analysis project Ga0214471, IMG submission 207665) | Soil microbial communities from uranium-contaminated site in the Upper Colorado River Basin, Wyoming, United States - RVT142D155 | ecosystem: Environmental > Terrestrial > Soil > Contaminated >... | reverse complement strand
TTTTCCTCAATATACTTTCTTCAGAGTGGCAGCTTCCGCTGTTGGAGCGGCGATTTGAAGACGCAACCCCTGAGTCGAGTTTTCCTGAACGCGGGCTTTCTCGCCGGCGTCTGCCTCGCGCTCGCCGGCGTTTGCGGGTTCTTGTTCGTGCGCGAGCTCGCGCCCGCGCCGCGCGGTTCGCTCGGATTCGCCGCCCTGCTCTATCTCGCGCTGATGGCGATTGCCGCGTTCGGTGTCCTAGCGGTGTTGCTCCGGCTGCACCGCGTCGTCGGCGCGGCCCTGCGACACGACGTGCGCTCGCTGACGCGCATGTTCCGCGACGTGCGCGAGGGCGAATTGCGCGAAAGCTATCCGATCGCGCTGCGGGAATTCGCCGACGCGCTCACCTATCTACGGGCTTCCGGGCGCAAGCTGGTCCTGGAAAAGAAACGCCTCAAGAATCTCGGACTGATCGATCACTTGTCGCAACTCAGCAATCGCCGCCATCTTGAGCGCCGGCTCGGGCAGCTGTTCGAGGCGCGCAAGAGCAAGGGCGGCTCGGCGGTGCTGCTCATCGACGTCGACCACTTCAAGTCCGTGAACGACCAACACGGACACGACTGCGGCGATGCGCTGATCGTGCAATTCTCCAAAGCCCTGCGCGGCTGCGTACGCCACAGCGATTTTCTCGCGCGCCTCGGCGGCGATGAGTTCTGCATTATCTATCCGTACACCGCGGTCGAGCGTGCCGATAAATATGCGCAGCGCCTGCGCCAACAGCTGCCGCGCGAGTTGACACTCATGAACGGCGTGGTGCACCGGCTTCTCTGGACCGGTGGTTTGAGCGCGATGACCGACGCCGATACGAGGTTTGACGACGTGCTGTGGCGCGCGGACAAGGCGCTGATTCACGCGAAGGAAGCGGGACGCAACAATACCAAGCTCTTCGACGGCAGCCGCGACGTGGAGCAAGCGCCGCGCCGACTGGCAAGCTAGCCCCGCCGCGTACCGATGTTTTACACTTGAGCCTCGATACCGAGAGGTTCACATGCCCGCTCAAACGTCCCCCGCAAGCGCCGCGCCACCGGCTGAAATCTTCAAGGCCTATGACATACGCGGCATCGTCGGCAAGAGTTTTACGGCCGATATCGTCGAGCGCATCGGTCACGCCGTCGGCTCCGAGGCGCGTGCGCGCGGCAGTCAACGTTTCGCCGTCGGGCGCGACGGTCGTCTTTCCGGGCCCGATTTGATTCAGGCGCTGGCGCGCGGTCTCGCGCGATCCGGCTGCGATGTGCTCGACATCGGTCAGGCGCCGACACCCGTGCTCTATTTCGCGACGCATCATCTCAAAACCGGCTCCGGCGTCAGCGTTACCGGCAGCCACAACCCCCCGGATTACAACGGTTTGAAAATCATGATCGCCGGGGAAACCTTGTCCGGCGACGCGATTCAGGATCTGCGTCGGCGATTGGTTGAAAACGAACTTGTCCAAGCGGCGTCGCCCGGAACGATAAGCGCCGTCGATGTGCGCCGCGCGTATCTCGATCGCATCTCCGGCGACGTCAAACTCGCGCGCAAGATGCGTATCGCCGTCGACTGCGGCAACGGCGTCGCCGGCGCGTACGCGCCGGAACTCTTTCGACGCCTCGGGGCGGACGTGACCGAGTTGTATTGCGAGGTCGATGGAAACTTTCCAAATCATCACCCCGACCCGAGCAAACCGGAAAATCTCGTCGAACTTATTAATACCGTGCGCGGCGGCGGCTACGACGTCGGCCTCGCGTTCGACGGCGACGGCGATCGTCTCGGCGTCGTCACGAACGAAGGCAACATTATCTGGGCCGATCGGCAGATGATTCTGTTTGCACGCGATGTGCTCACGCGCAACCCCGGCGGGACGATCATTTACGACGTGAAGTGCTCACGCAAGCTCGACGACGCCATCCGCGCCGGCGGCGGAAAGCCGCTCATGTGGAAGACCGGCCACTCCCTCATCAAGGCAAAACTCAAGGAGACCGGCGCGCTACTCGCCGGCGAAATGAGCGGGCACATCTTTTTTAAAGAACGCTGGTACGGCTTCGACGACGGTCTCTATGCCGGCGCACGACTGCTGGAACTACTGTCGCGCGACCCTCGCCCGGCGCGCGAAGTATTTGCCTCGCTCCCAAACACGGTGAATACGCCGGAGTTGAATCTAAAATTCGCCGAAGGCGAGCATCACGCCGTCATCAAGGAATTGGTGCAGCGCGCCGAAGTCCCCGGCGCGAAAGTGACGACCATCGACGGGCTGCGCGCCGATTTCCCGGACGGCTTCGGTCTGGTGCGCGCCTCGAATACGACCCCCGTGCTCGTCTTTCGTTTCGAAGGCGATACGCCCGAAGCCCTCGATCGCATCAAAGACCAGTTTCGAAAGCTCGTCCTCGCGGTGCGGCCGAACGCGACGCTCCCGTTCTAGCGCCGGCACACCTACGCGCTCGCCACTTTGAGAAACGGCGGATCGGGTCGCGCGTCGACGCGTTCGAGAACGAAACGTAGATCCGCGCGGCACCGCTCGAAGGTCGCGAGCACGTCGTCGCGGTCGCGCCCGCCAATATTTACAATTCCGTAGCGATAACTGCCGCCGTCCTGCATTTCCTGCGATAGGCGTCGTCCCGCCGTCGCCAATACCTCGACACGTACGTCCGGATATCGCGCGTGAAGTTGCGCGATTTCTTCCGCATCCGGTACGCGCGCAACGAACGCATTCTCAAAAGTGCGCAGCACGCAGCTCGCGGCATAACGATGCGCACCTTGCCGGTGGCGCACCACCGGCGACTTGCCAAGCGCAAGATCGAACAACACCTCGTACGTATTCGTGCCGTCCACCTTCTCGTACAAATCGGCGAACTGCGACGCCATGCGCGGATTGATTTCGATGATATGAATCGAATCGCGGTCCGGGTCGTACATCATTTCGATATTCAACAAGCCGTGGTCGAAGCCGATCCCGGCTATCACGGCCCGGGCGATGTCCGCCATGCGCCGCTGAACCGCCGGCGCAAGCGATGACGGATACTCGAAACGCTGAAACGACAAGGTATTCGGAAACATGATGGAGTCGACGACACCGATGACATGCACGTTCCCGTTCTGCGCGTACCCCTCAACCGTCACCTGAAAGCCTTGCAATAAGTCCTCGACGATCGTGCGCGCACCGAAATCGAGCCCAGTGTACTCCTTGAGTAAGGTTGCGAACGGATCGAAAAACGCCGCGCCGAGATCCGATTTCTCGCGCACGCGAAGAAATTCCGCGTCCGAACCGACGCGATAGGCGCCAACCGAGAAAAACGATTTGACCGGCTTGACAAATACCGGATATGGCAACGAGGGCGGTCTCGGGCAGCCTTGCGCGCACAACTGAAAGGCAGGGGTCGCTTGCGGCGCGAAGCGTTGCTGGTCGAGGCGCGAGAAGTATTTGTGCTGGCAGCGCAGATTGACGGCGGGCGCGACGCCCGGGAGGCCGAGTTGCGCGGCGACGATCGCGGCGAGCGAGCTGCCGGGATAGTCGTCGGTGCTAACGACGCCGTCTATGCCCGCGCCACGGTAGCACGCGAGAATCCGACGAATCTCGTCGCGCGGGTCGGCAAGCTCGGTGCTCGGCGGCGGTTCGTGCGCGACGAGTTCTTCGAGGAGCAGACTGGCGTAGTCGTGGAAGCGAATCCGGTGGCGTTGGTGGAGTCCGAGTACTTCAATTTCGCGATAATCCCGATGTGTCGGGCAGAGAAACAGGATGTTACTCATACAACAATCGGCGCATGACTCATCTCCCGGGGGATGGGGTGGCACGGTGGCGGTGTCGGAGTAAATATAGCGGAACTTTCGGCGCGCATAATCAGGCCCGGGCGATCGTAGCGCAACACTTACGCGCCGCCGCGGCGCGGGTCGAACCGGCCGGATCGCCGCGAGTTTTCCTGCCCGCACGGACGTATCCGACGGCCGAAGCGCGACGCCTTCGTGGCATCGAGCGAATCGCCCGCGCGCAGCCGCGGCCATTCGCGGTTCGCCAGCGCGGTGCGCTAGTCGCGACGCTTCACGCGCGAGTCGAAACGCGCCGCATACCTTGCCGCACAGCCCCTGGGTCATCTGTGTCGCGCGCGCGATCTTCCCAAACGGATGTATCAATGACTATGCGAACGCGTCACGCCCCCTCGTATAATGTCTGAATGCGAACGGGGAATCGCGAGCGATGAAGTTTCTTCCGTGGTCGACGGGTTCATTGCCGCGAACCGTGGTCGTTGTCGGCTTCGTCAGCCTGCTCAACGATTTCGCCAGCGAAATGGTCGTGCCGCTGATTCCATTGTTGCTCGCGACCGTGCTGGCGGCCGGGCCGGTCGCGCTTGGGCTGATCGAGGGCGCGGCCGATGCGGTGTCGAACCTGCTCAAACTCTGGGCCGGGCGGCGCTCCGATCAATCCGGACATCGGCGCAAACCCTACGTCATCGCCGGTTATTTGTTGTCGAACGTCGTGCGCCCCCTCATCGGTTTTTCTGGATCGTGGTTCACGGTGCTCGGTATTCGCGTCACCGACCGCATCGGCAAAGGCATCCGCACCGCGCCGCGCGACGCCTTGATTGCCGACAGCGTGCCCGACGATCAAGCCGGCCAGGCGTTCGGGTTCGCGCGCGCGCTCGATCACGCCGGCGCCGTGCTCGGCGCGCTCGCGGCCGCGGCGATCGTCTACTTCGGCACCGAGCGCCTCGACATCGTCATCGCGCTGTCGGCGATTCCCGGCATCGCGACCGTGGCCTTGATCGCGTTCGGTGTAAAGGAAGCACCGCGCGCCGCGGCTCCGGTAACGCAGCAGGCGCCGCTCGTGTGGGGCGCACTGTCGCCGGTAACACGCGCCTACCTTCTCGCGATCGGCGTCTTCACGCTCGGAAAAATTCCGGAAACCTTCATGCTGCTGCGCGGACACGAGCTCGGCATGTCGGTCGTCGAGCTGCTGCTCTTCTGGGCGGCGATGCACGTCGTGAAGGTCGGCGTGTCCGAACAAGCCGGCCGCCACACCGATCGCGTCGGTCGCCGCCCGTTCATTCTCACCGGCTGGATGCTCTACGCGGTGACGCTGTTCGCACTCGCGTTCGTCACGAAACCGACGATGCTATGGACCTGGGGCCTCGCGCTCGGGTTTTATTTCGGTCTCACCGAAGGCGCCGAGCGCGCGCTGGTGCGCGACCTCGCCGCGCCGGCCGAACGCGGCACCGCCTTCGGCTGGTTCCACATGATCGTCGGCCTCGCCGCGATTCCGGCAGGGCTACTGCTCGGCGGGCTCTGGAGCCTTTACGGTGTCGCCGCGGCCTTTCTTGTTTCGAGCGCGATTGCCGTGGTTGGAGTCTTCGGGTTCTGGCGCTGGGTGCGCTAATGCGCGCCAATCGCAGCGCCGCTATTCAAGAAGACTCGACCAAGCAAACTCGCACCCCAGAAATACCGGTCAAGCATCCCGCCCAGCGCGTTCGTCCGTTGCGCAGATCCGGATTGCGTTCCCGCGCATATCATGAACTGCGCCCCGTACCACGATAACCGAGCGGATAGGCAGGGAGGTTCTGATGTGGTTACGCATAGCGTGCGTGATTCTCTTATTGGCGGCATGCGGGAAGCAGGACGGCGTCAGCACGCCACCCTCGTCAACGCCTACCTCGCCGCCGCCGACTGGAACGCTGCCGACGCTTCAGTCGGAGTTCGCATTCCCTGACCTCACCTTCACGAGCCCGGTCTTCATCACGCATGCCGGCGACGGCACCAACCGTTTGTTCGTAGTCCAACAGGGCGGTCAAATCCAGGTTTTTCCAAACGATCCGGCGGGCGCGTCGACGCGGACGTTTCTCGATATCGCGACGCTGCCACAGACGCGATTCGTGTCAGGCGGGGAGCTGGGGCTGTTGGGCTTGGCGTTCGATCCGAACTACTCGGCGAACGGCTTCTTCTACGTGAACTACACAATCACCAATCCGAATTCGAATGCAGCCACGTTTCCGTATCGCACGCGCGTGGCTCGATTCAAGATCAGCGCCGGCGATTCGGATCAGGCTGACCCGAATTCGGAAACGATTCTGCTTGAATTCGATCAGCCGTTCGCCAACCACAACGGCGGCATGATTGCGTTCGGCCCCGACGGCAAGCTGTACATCGCCACCGGCGACGGCGGCGACGGCAACGATCCGATGAACAACGCCCAGAATCTCGGTGTGCTGCTCGGCAAAATCCTGCGCATCGACACCGACCCGAACAATCGCGTGCCCGCCGACAATCCGTTCGTGTCGACGCCGAGCGCGATGGGCGAAATCTGGGCCTACGGAATGCGCAATCCGTTTCGCATGAGCTTCGACCGCGCGACCGGCCGTTTGTGGGTCGGCGACGTAGGTCAAAGCACACGCGAAGAAGTCGACGTCATCGTGAAGGGCGGCAACTACGGCTGGCGGATTTACGAAGGAAACCGCTCCAACATCAATCCGATGAATCTGCCGCTCACCGATTTCATGGCGCCGGTGCTCGACTATGATCGCACCATCGGCACCACCGTCATCGGCGGCTACGTGTACCACGGCCCGGGTTTGCCCGACTATGCCGGCGTTTACGTCTACGGCGACTTCGGCAACGGTCGCATATGGGCCTTGGTCTACGACGCCAGCACGAAAACGGTCCTCAGCAACACGCGGGTGGCGACGATGGCGAGATTCAACCTGAGCTCGTTCGGCGAAGACGAAGCCGGCGAGCTTTATGTCGTGGGCCTATCCGACGGCAAAATCCGGCGCTTTCGGCAAATGTAGCCCGCGCGGCAACAACGCGGACGCGACACCAATCGATCAAGGAACGGTCGATCCTTTTTTGATTCTCAGGTCGGCTTCGCCTACGCTACGCGTCGTTCTCATCTCCCTTTCGTAGAATGTGCCGCCGTGGCATTGACCACTACGCTCGCACCGTTGCGTTTGCGCAAAAACGAAGACCATCGCCTGCGCGCGGGACATATTTGGATCTTCAGTAACGAAGTCGACACCCAAGCGACGCCCCTGACAGCGTTCGAATCCGGGCAAGCCGTAATTGTCGAAGACGCAAAGGGTCATGTTCTCGGCACCGGCTACGTCAATCCGCACGCGCTCATTTGCGCGCGACTCGTGTCACGCGATCCGCGCTACGTGCTCGATCAATCGCTGCTGACGCATCGATTGAATATTGCGCTCTCCCTACGCGAGCGATTGTTCCCGGAACCCTTCTATCGCCTCGTGTTCGGCGACGCCGACGCGCTGCCCGGACTCGTCGTCGATCGTTACGGCGATGTCCTGGTCGCGCAAATCACCACCGCCGGCATGGAGCGCGTCAAAGACGAGATCATCGCGGCGCTGAACAAGGTTATTCGACCCGCAGCGATCTGGCTGCGCAACGATTCCTCGATACGCGCGCTCGAAGGGTTGCCAAGTTACAGCGAAGCGGTGCTTGGCGATGTGCCGGAAACGGTGGAAGTGGTGGAGCACGGGGTGCGCTTCGAGGTGCCGCTCCGCACCGGCCAAAAGACCGGATGGTTTTACGATCAACGCATGAATCGCGCGCGGCTGCGTGTGTACGCCAAGGGCGCGCGCGTGTTGGATGTCTTCAGCTATCTCGGCGGCTTCGGGTTGAACGCCGCGAGCGCGGGCGCGACCGAAGTCGTTTGCGCCGACAGCTCGACCATCGCGGTCGCGGGCATTCGGCGCAACGCCGAATTGAACGGTTTGAGCGAGCGCGTTCGCATCGAGCAGGACGATGCCTTTGAATTGTTGCGACGGCTGCGCGCCGAGCGCGAGCGGTTCGACGTCGTCGTGCTCGATCCGCCGGCGCTGATCAAGCGCAAGAAAGACATCAAGGAAGGCACGCAAGCCTATCGGCGATTGAATCAAATGGCAATGCAAGTGCTCGGCAAGGACGGCATCTTGGTGTCGTGCTCCTGCTCGTATCACTTCGCGCGCGAGTCGTTGCGCGATGTATTGCTGCAAGCAAGCCGACATGTCGATCGATTTCTTGCGCTGATCGAGGAAGGCCATCAAGCGCCGGACCACCCGGTGCATCCGGCCATTCCCGAGACGGCGTATCTCAAAGCATTTACCGCGCGACTGCTGCCGAGTTGATTCGAAACCGGCTGTGAGCCGACGGGATTACGTCGGCGAACAGCGGAAAGCCGGCGCACGTGCCGACATCCCGGCGCGCAATCCGATCGGCTTTCACCTGTTTTTCCGCAAAAATCGACAAGTCGAAAACCGGCATGGCGATTGCAAATACATCGGCGTGGTCTTCATCGACGCGGACGTCGCCGGATCAAGGAAGATCCCGGAAACGGAAGTCGGCAGCAAGCACGTCGCGAGGGCGACGACTCGGCAAAGATTACCAACGGAACCGGGAGCGTTCCGAGAGATGGCCGGACGCCGGCCCCCCTGGACACGGCGTACGCACTATCTCGCAAGGACGTGGTCCGCGTGGATTGGGTCACCCCGCGCGCAAGCGCAGATTCAGTGGAGCTGTTCCTCCTCGCCTCCCCTTAAGCGAGCTTGCCCCGTCCGGAAGGACGGGGCTTTTTATTTGCGGTGTCCTAAATCTTCCAATCAAATCTTCGGCAGCGTCACGCCCTGTTGTCCCTGATACTTACCGCCGCGATCCTTATATGATGTCTCACACACTTCATCGGACTCCAAGAAGATCACCTGTGCCACGCCTTCATTCGCGTAGATGCGGGCCGGCAGAGGCGTCGTGTTGGAGAATTCGAGCGTGACGTGACCCTCCCATTCGGGTTCGAGCGGCGTCACGTTCACAATTATGCCGCAGCGCGCGTACGTCGATTTGCCGAGGCAGAGCGTGAGCACGTTGCGAGGAATCCGGAAATACTCGACGGTGCGCGCGAGCGCGAACGAATTCGGAGGAATGATGCACACGTCGCCGCGAAAGTCGACAAAGCTGTTGGCCGAGAAGTGCTTTGGGTCGACGATGGCCGCGTTGATATTCGTGAAAATCTTGAACTCGTTCGAGCAACGGATATCGTAGCCGTAACTCGACGTGCCGTAGGACACGACGGCGCCTCGGTTATTCGCCTTCACCTGCCCCGGTTCGAACGGCTCGATCATGCCGTGTTGCTGCACCATGCGGCGGATCCATTTGTCGGATTTTACGGTCATTGGTTAGGCGGCTTCGGTTGCGAGGTGGGCGAAGTTTAATGGTGCTTTCTTATCGTCGCAAACGACGAGCGTTTGCCGTCATTCCGGCGCAAACCGGAATTCAGTTGTTTCTAAGTTTGTTCGCCCTTCGCGCGGAGCGCCCACACCTCAAGTATTCTGAATAACGATCGTCGGAAACCTCGCGCTGAAATCCTTCTTCTGTATCGCCAGTCGCGCCGCCACGCGGCGCGCGATTGCGCGGTAAAGTTGCGCGATGTCGCAGTCCGGTTCGGCAATGACGGTCGGCTTGCCGCCGTCGGTTTCGGCGCGAATGCGGATGTCGAGCGGCAGCGCGCCTAGGAGGTCGATGCCGCTTTCCTTCGCCATGCGCGCGCCGCCGCCTTCGCCGAAGATGTGCTCTTCGTGACCGCATTTTGAACAGATGTGCGTACTCATGTTTTCGATCACGCCGAGCACGGGCACCTCGACCTTCTCGAACATCTTGAGCCCCTTGCGGGCGTCGAGCAACGCGATGTCTTGCGGCGTCGTCACGATCACCGCGCCGGACACGGGCACTTTCTGGGCGAGCGTCAGTTGGGTGTCGCCGGTTCCCGGCGGCAAGTCGATCACAAGATAATCGAGATCGCGCCAGTTTGTATCTTTCAATAACTGCTCCAATGCCTGCGTCACCATCGGGCCGCGCCAGATCATCGGCGTTTCTTCGTCGATCAGGTACCCGATCGACATCGATTGCAGCCCGTACGCCTCGACCGGCTCGATTGACTTGCCGTCCTTCGACTCGGGCTTGCGATTGGTGCCGAGCATACGCGGCTGGCTCGGGCCGTAGATGTCGGCGTCGAGGATGCCGGTCTTCGCGCCTTCGAGCATGAGCGCCAACGCGAGATTTACCGCGACCGTCGACTTGCCCACGCCGCCCTTGCCGGACGCGACCGCGATGATGTTCTTGATTCCCGCGATTGGCTTGACGCCCTTCTGTACCGCGTGCGACACGATGCTCCATGAAATATTCGTTTGCACGCTTCCAACGCCCGGGAGGCGGCCGACGCGTTCGCGGATCGCGCTCGCGAGCGCGTCCTTCGAGCCTTGCGCCGGATAACCGAGCACGAGGTCGACGGTCACGTTGGCGCCGTCGATCGCAACGTCTTTCACCGCTTTGGCGGCGATCAGATCTTGTTGCAGATAAGGATCAACCACTTCTTTGAGCGCCGCTTCAACGTCGGGGCGCGACACTGCCGTCATCGAAAACTCCGCCAAATTCGTAAGGTGTCGGGGGAGCGCAATGCTATACCGGCACTATTCAAATGTCATGGTTACACGCGCGTGCGGTGCGTCATTTCGACCGACCGCCCGATTCTGCGCATGGACCATCCGGCCGAGCGTGCCGGGAAGCCGGCGCGCGCTGGCGCTTGCCATTGCGGCGGCTCCCTATCGTTAGCTCACTAACTAATTTGGCACCACGGATCGTGGCCGAAGCGCAAAAGAATCTCGGCATACTGGTCGGCGAAACCGCGCGCTTGTGGCGCTATGCGTAGGATCGGCGCCTGCAACCGCTCGGGCTGAGCCAAGCGAAGTGGCTGGTGTTGTTGCACTTGTCGCGTGAGAATGGACTGATGCAAAAGCAGCTGGCGCGGCGCGTCGGTATCGAGCCGCCGACGCTTGCGAACCTGCTCGACCGCATGGCCGACGACGGTTGGATCGTCCGGCGCGAATCGAACAGCGATCGGCGCAGCAAGATCGTGCAGCTGACGCCGAAATCCTTGGAAGTGATCAAGCAGATCGTTAATGATCGGCATGATCGACGCTCTCGCGGTGCTGGCCTGGAGTTTCGTGCTCATGCTGCCGCTCGCGTTCTTGCTGCACGGCGGTCAGCCGCACCGCGATAACAAGCGGGCGATAGCGGCTTCCGCGTAGCGGCTACGACGCCGGGGTTGTCGCCGCGATTCCGGGAACCGGAAACCGCAAACAAAATTCCCGCACGGTCGACCCGAGTTCGCGCACTTTTGACTCATCGGTGCCGTGACGCAATGCGTCGGCGATCCAGCCGGCGACGCGCGTCATATCGGCTTCAACCATGCCGCGCGTGGTACACGCGGGCGTTCCGATGCGAATGCCGCTCGGGCGCAGCGGGGGGTTCGGGTCGTCGGGAATAATTTGCTTGTTCGTCGTGATACCGATGCGATCGAGCGCTTCCTCGGCGCGCCGGCCGTCGATGCCGAAGCTCGCGACGGTATCGACTACCAGCATGTGATTGTCGGTGCCGCCGGTGATCAACGTCACGCCTTGATCGAGCAACGTGCGCGCGAGTGCCTTGGCGTTCGCGAGCACTTGCCGCGCGTAGTCGGCGAATGCCGGCTCGGCCGCCTTCTTCAGCGCGATCGCGACCGCCGCGATCGTATTCATATGCGGGCCTCCTTGCAGACCCGGAAATACCGAGGCATCGATCTTCGCGGCGTGTTCGCGCTTGCACAGAATCATGCCGGCGCGCGGGCCGCGCAAGGTTTTGTGCACCGTCGTCGTCACGATGTCGAAGCCGGCGTCGAATGGATTGCGCATTGCGCCGGCCGCGATTAAGCCGCCGACGTGCGAGACATCGGCCATGGTCAGCGCGCCGACATCGTCGGCAATCGCGCGAAATGCCGCGTAGTCGTAGTCCCGCGGGTACGAGGTATAGCCGCACAAGACAATCTTCGGGCGCGTTCGTTTCGCCAACTCGCGTAACTCGTCAAAATCAATCGCGCCCCGGCGATCCGGCCGCGTCTTGTAGCGGACAAAATTGAATAGGCGTCCCATGTGCGACACCGGCGCGCCGTGGGTGAGGTGCCCGCCGTGGGATAGATCCATGCCGAGTATCGTTTCGCCCGGTTTCAGAAAAGCGAGATAGACGGCCTGATTCATCGGCGAGCCGGACAGCGGCTGCACGTTGGCGTGTTCCGCCCGGAAAAGTTCGCGAGCGCGGCGGCGCGCCAGATTTTCGATGGCGTCGG
>Ga0214471_10003519_pt1 | contig 12144 bp, 8 predicted proteins | sample RVTome_5_FD_207665 | JGI IMG/M metagenome (GOLD analysis project Ga0214471, IMG submission 207665) | Soil microbial communities from uranium-contaminated site in the Upper Colorado River Basin, Wyoming, United States - RVT142D155 | ecosystem: Environmental > Terrestrial > Soil > Contaminated >... | reverse complement strand
CCCGCGCTTCTACATCCGCGGCCTCGGCAACACCGACTTCGACTTGAACGCCTCGCAGCCGGTGTCGATGGTGGTCGACGAGGTGGTGATGGAGAACCCGATCTTGAAGGGCATCCCGCTCTTCGACATCGAGCGCATCGAGGTGCTGCGCGGGCCGCAGGGGTCGCTCTTCGGCCGCAACACGCCGGCCGGCATCGTCAAGTTCGACACCGTCAAGCCCGCGGCCGAACGCGACGGTTACGTGCGCGCCTCCTACGGCACCTTCGACTCGATCGACGTCAAGGCGGCCTTCGGCGGCGCGCTCGGCGAAAACCTCTCCGGCCGTGTCGCGGTGCTCTACCAGTCGCAGTCCGACTGGGTCGACAACAAGTTCACCGGCCAGAACGACGCCCTCGGCGGGCACGACACCGCGGCCTATCGCGTGCAGCTCCTCTGGGAGCCGACCGAGCAGTTCGACGCACTGTTCAACTTCCACGGCTGGGATCTCGATGGCACGGCGAGAATCTTCCGCGCCAACATCCTGAAGTCGGGAGAGGACGATCTCGTTTCCGGCTTCGAGCAGGACGAGGTCTTCCACGACGGCCTGAACGAGCAGGACATCAGCTCCTGGGGCGGCGTCGTCAAGCTCGATTACGCCATGGAGGGCATGACGCTCACCTCGGTCACTGGCTACGAGACACTCGATATGTACAGCCGCGGCGACATCGACGGCGGCTTCGGCTGCGGCTTCTGCGCCCTTCCCAACGGACCGGGCTTCGTTCCCTTTGCCTCGGAGAGCGCCGACGGCCTGCCCGACCTCGATCAGTTCACCCAGGAGATCCGGCTCGCCAGCGACACCGGCGGCCAATGGGACTGGCTCGCCGGCTTCTACTACTTCGACGAGAGCCTGACCGCCGAGTCGTTTTCCTACAACAGCCTGGCGCCGGGCAATCCGCAGGACGGCTTCGCCTACCAGAAGCAGGACGCCGAGTCGTGGGCCCTCTTCGGCTCGCTCGACTATCGCCCGAGTGATCGCTGGACGATCAAGGGCGGACTGCGCTACACGACCGACGAGAAGGACTTCTCGGCCGAGCGGCTCGATGGGACGTTCCAGACGCCGACGGTAGCGCCGATCGTGGTGACGACCGACGCCGATCTCGTCACCTGGGACCTGACGGCCACCCGACACATCAGCGACACGATGAACGTCTACGGCCGCGTCGGCACGGGCTTCCGGGCGCCGTCGATCCAGGGCCGCATCCTCTTCTGCGCCGACTTCGAGGGCGGCACGAACTTCGCCACCAATTGCGTCTCGGTGGCCAACGAGGAGGAGATCTTGTCGACCGAGGTCGGCCTGAAGAGCGAGCTGCTGAACCGCCGGCTGCGGCTCAACCTGGCGCTCTACAACTACGAGGTCGACGGTCAGCAGGTGGTCGCGGTCGGTGGGCAGTTCAACACCGCGACGCTCCTCAACGTCGACACCACGAACGGCTACGGACTCGAGGCCGACATTCAGTTCGCTCCGTCGAGCGACTGGTTGGTGACGGTCGGCGGCAGTTACAACCACACCGAGATCGACGATCCGAACCTCGCGGTCGCAGCGTGCGGCGGCGGCTGCACGGTGCTCGATCCGATCGTGAATGGTCTCGCCAGGGTCGACGGCAACAGCCTGCCGCACGCGCCGGAGGTGACGCTGAACGGCATCGTCGACTACCGGCGGCCGGTCGGCGAAGGACTGTTCGCGGGATCCCTCGACGTCGCCTACAGCAGCGAGAAGAGCTTCTTCCTCTACGAATCGGAGGAGTTCAACAGCAGCTCGCTGCTGCTCGGCATGCGGCTGGGCTACACCTTCCCGGAGGCGAAGTACGAGGTCGCGCTCTTCAGCACGAACCTCCTCGACGAGGAGGTCGTCCAGGGCGGCATCGACTTCAACAATCTCACCGGCATGACCAACGAGCCGCGCAAGGTGGGAGTCGAGCTCGTCGTGCGCTTCGGCGAGTAGGACCTCCCGCCGGGCACGGCGCGCTCTCCCCGGGGCCGGCCGCGGGAGGCCGGCCCTTCGTTTTCTGCGCGCCTCAGGCCGGCTCGAGGCTGGCGTAGCGGGCGACCAGGCGCTTCTTGCCGGCGCGGTCGAAGAAGACGGTGAGCCGGGCGTCGTCGCCCTCGCCCTCGACGTCGAGCACGATGCCGGTGCCGAGCGTGGGATGGCGCACGCGGCGCCCCTTGCGCGGGCCGCTCGGGGCGCTCGCGGCGACGTAGTCGCGGGCGGCGCGGCCGAAGAACTGGTCGACGCCGCGGATGCGATCGGAGGCGAAGAGCGTCGGGCTCTCGTCGACCTCGACGAGCACGGCCGGCAGGTCGGCGAGAAACGGCGACTCGAGCTGGTCTTGATATCGCCCGGCGATGCGCCGCCGGCGGCAGGTCGAGAGCACCAGGCGCGTTTCGGCCCGCGTCATGCCGACGTAGAGCAGCCGGCGCTCCTCTTCGAGATCCTCCGGCCGGCCCTGGCTGTTGAAGTGCGGCAGCAGGCCCTCCTCGAGCCCGGGCAGGAAAACGACCGGGAACTCGAGCCCCTTGGCGCTGTGCAGCGTCATCAGCGTCACGCCGCGCTCGCTCTGCCATTCGTCGAGGTCGGAGACGAGCGCCACCTGATCGAGGAAGGCGGTGAGCAAGTCTTCCTCGTCGGCGCCCGCGGCGCGCGCCTCGGCGAAGCTCTGCGCCGCCGTCACGAGCTCGCGCAGGTTCTCGAGACGCGCCTGGTCCTCCTCGATCTCCGGCCGCAGGGCGGCGACGATGCCGGTGCGCTCGAGCAGCTCGGCGAGGAGCGCCGGCAGCGGCAGCTCGTCGGTCACGGCGCGCAGGCCGCGGACGAGGTCGCGGAAGCCGCGCAGCGCGCTCGCGGCGCGCGCCGGGAAGCTCCCCAGCCGGTCGAGCTCGAGCACGTCCCAGAGCACGCCGCCGGTCTCGGCGGCACGCTCCTCGACGAGCGCCACCGTCGTCTTGCCGATCCCCCGTGGCGGCTGGTTGAAGACGCGCAGCAGCGAGAAGTTGTCGCGCGGGTTGCGCAGGACGCGCAGGTAGGCGACGACGTCCTTGATCTCGGCGCGCTCGTAGAAGCGCACGCCGCCGACCAGGGTGTAGGGGATGCGGGCGTGGAAGAACTCCTCCTCGAAGGCGCGGGTCTGGGCGTTGGTGCGCACCAGCACCGCGATGTCGGAGAGCTCGAAGCGGCCGCGCAGGCGGACGATCTCGTCGCTCAGGCGGCTCGCCTCGTCGCTCTCGTCGCCGTTGCGGAGCAGGCGGATCGCGTCACCGCGGCCGGCGTCGGTCCACAGCCGCTTGCCGCGGCGCAGGCGATTCTTCGACACCACGGCGTTGGCGGCCTCGAGGATGGTCGACGTCGAGCGGTAGTTGCGCTCGAGCTTGCGCACCGTGGCGCCGGGGAAATGGCGCTCGAACTCGAGGATGTTGGAGAGATCGGCGCCGCGCCAGCGGTAGATGCCCTGATCCTCGTCGCCGACCGCCGTCAGGTCGCCGGCCGGCGCGGCGAGCTCGGCGACCAGGCGCAGCTGGGCCTGGTTGGTGTCCTGGAACTCGTCGACCAGCAGGTGCTCGACGCGGCGGCGCAGGCGCTCGCCGAGCTCCGGCGCCTCCTCGAACAGGCGCACCGCGTAGAGCAGGAGGTCGTCGAAGTCGACCCCGGAGGCCTTGCGGCGCAGCGCCTCGTAGCGGCGGTAGACGCGCGCCGCGCGCTGGCCGAAGACGTCCTGGGCAATCGCCTCGTAGCGCTCGGGCGAGAGCAGGCGGTTCTTGGCCGAGGAGATCGCGGCGGCGATCGCGCGCGGCGGGAAGGCGGTCTCCGCGATTCCCTCGGCGGCCATCGCCTGCCGGACGATGGCGCGCTGGTCCGCGTCGTCGAGTACGGCGAAGTCGCGCGCCAGAGCGAGCCGGTCGCCGTGGGCGCGCAGCAGGCGCAGGGCGTAGCGGTGGAAGGTGCCGAGGAAGGTCGGGAGCGGCCAGCGCGCGAGCAACCGCTCGGCGCGGTCGCGCATCTCGGCGGCGGCCTTGTTGGTGAAGGTCATGGCGACGATGCGCGACGGGTCGACGCCGCGCACCTCGGCGAGCCAGGCGATGCGGTAGGTGATGACCCGGGTCTTGCCCGAGCCGGCGCCGGCGAGGACGAGCTGGGGGCCGGCCTCGTGCGTGACGGCGGCGAGCTGCTCGGCGTTGAGCTCGCGCGCGAAGTCGATCGTGGTCACCGGCGGATTCTCTCAGACGGGAGGATCGGATCCGCTGACCGGCGGGCGCTCGGGCGGCGCCTCGCTGTGGAAGCTGGCGCGGCGCCGCAACGCCGTCCAGCCCTGCTCGAGTGGGAAGAGCGCGCGTCGCAGCGGCGAGGTGGCATAGCGCGCGACGAGGCGGCTGCTCCAGCCCGCGCGCGGGCGCTCCCCGCGCCAGGCGGTCTCGTCGAGGTGAGCGAAGAAGCGCTGCTGGTGCGGGCCGAGGCCGCCGACGCGCCACGGCTTGAGCTGGCCGGAGAAGTGGACGATCCACGCCTCGTCGTCGTCGCGCCCACCTGTCGCATCGAACAGCCGGGCGAGCGTCGGATTGACGTTCCAGCGTCTGTCGAGAGGGCTCCACCGGCCGGCGAGCGCGTAGTTGAGAGCCTCCTGGTCCCAGAAGGTGACGCGCCGGCGATGCCGTGCGAGGTAGTCGAAGGCCCGCGCCGCGACGCCGTTGCGCCGCCAGCGGCCGAGGTCGACCAGCATCACGCCGGCGTTGAAGTACGGCGCGTCGTCGCTGAGGCCGAGCTCGCCGCGGGCGGCGACGCCGAAGCGCGAGGAGAGCGTCGGCACGATCCGGTCCTGGACCGCCAGCGCCGCCGCGCCGCCGGTCGGCTCGAGCCACAGCCGGCCGAGGTCGGCGAGCACGAGCACGTCGCAGTCGAGCCAGATCGCCCGCTCCACACCGGCAGGCAGCCACTCGGCGAGCGTCAGCTTCTGGTAGGTGGTGAGGGGCATGCCGCCCCAGGTCGGCAGCGCGGTCGTTGCCGGCCAGAGTGCCGGCAGCCAGGTGACCGTGCCGCGGGCGCCGAGGGCGGTCGCCACCTGTTCGCGGTCTCGCGTCGCGATCCCGTCGTCGACGACGTAGACGACGAGCCGCCACTCCGGCGCGAGATGCGCCGCCGCCGAGTGCAGCATGACGGCGAGCGGCAGCGCGTAGGCGCCGTCGGCGGCGGCGGCGACGACGAGCGGGGCGCCGGCGGCGCTCACTCGACGGTGACGCTCTTCGCCAGGTTGCGCGGCTGGTCGACGTCGCAGCCGCGGCGCACGCCGATGTGGTACGCGAGCAGCTGCAGCGGCACGACGTTGACGATCGGCTGCAGGTGCTCGGAGAGCGACGGCACGCGGAGCACGCGGTCGGCGACGCCGTCGAGCTCGTCGGGATCGCGGTCGGTGATCGCGACGACGAGGCCATCGCGCGCCTTGACCTCCTGCAGGTTGCCCTTCACCTTCTCGAAGACGCGCCGGCCGGTGACGAGCGCGACCACCGGCAGATGCTCGTCGATGAGCGCGATCGGGCCGTGCTTCATCTCGCCGGCGGGGTAGCCCTCGGCGTGGATGTAGGAGATCTCCTTGAGCTTGAGGGCGCCCTCGAGGGCGATGGGGAAGTGGATGCCGCGGCCGAGGAAGAGAAAGTCGCTGGCGTCCTGGAGCTCGCGCGCCAGCTCGTCGATCGCCGGCTCGAGCGCCAGCGTCTCGGCGAGCGCCTGCGGCACGTGGGCGAGCGCGGCGACGAGCTCGTGCGGGATCTCTCGCCCCTGCTGCTGGCGTAGGTAGAGGGCGAGCAGATAGAGCGCCGCGAGCTGGGTGGTGAAGGCCTTGGTCGAGGCGACTCCGATCTCGGGGCCGGCGTGGGTGTAGAGCACGCCCGAGGCGATCCTCGTCGCCTGCGAGCCGGGCACGTTGGAGAGCGCGACGAGCGGCGCGCCGCGCTCCTTCGCCGCCTCCATCGCCCACACGGTGTCGATCGTCTCGCCCGACTGCGAGATGCCGACGACGAGCACCGAGGGATCGACGATCGGGTCGCGGTAGCGATACTCTGAGGCGTAGTCGACCTCGACCGGGATGCGGGTGAGCTCCTCGATCAGGAACTTGCCGACGTGCGCCGCGTGCCACGAGGTGCCGCAAGCGAGGAGCTGAATGCGCGAGATGCCGCCGACGAGCGCGAGCGGCAGCTCGAGGTGATCGAAGCCGATGGCCCCGGCCTCGAAGTCGACGCGGCCGGCGAAGGTGTCGCGCACGGCCTGCGGCTGCTCGTGAATCTCCTTCGCCATGAAGTGCTTGTAGCCGCCCTTCTCGATCTGGATGGGATCCCAGTTGAGCCGCTGCGCGGCGCGCTCGACGAGCGCGCCGGAGCGGTCCCAGATCGTGACGCCGTCGCGCGTCAGGCGCGCCACGTCGCCGTTGTCGAGGAAGACGACGTCCCGGGTGTGGGCGAGCAGAGCGGCGGGGTCCGAGGCCAGGAACTGCTCGCCGGCGCCGAGGCCGAGCACCAGCGGGGTGCCCTGGCGCACGGCGACGAGCTCGTCCTCGGCGCTCTCGGCGGCGACGAGAGCGCAGGCATACATCCCCTCGAGCTCGCCCGTGGCGCGGCGCACGGCGGCGGCGAGGTCGCCCGCGAAGTAGGCGGAGACGAGGTTGGCGATCACCTCGGTGTCGGTGTCGGTCGTGAACGCCCAGCCCGCGGCTTGCAGCCGCCGCTTGATCGGCAGGAAGTTCTCGATGATGCCGTTGTGGATGATCGCGATGCGGCCCTTGGCGTCGACCACCGGATGGGCGTTGCGCTCCGTCGGCTTGCCGTGCGTCGCCCAGCGCGTGTGGGCGACGCCGTAGCGGCCGTGCAGCGGCTGGCGGGCGAGCTTCTCGACCAGCCGGTCGAGCTTGCCCTCGGCGCGTTCGCGGGCGAGGGCGCCGCCCTCGACGACGGCGACTCCCGCCGAGTCGTAGCCGCGGTACTCGAGCTTGCGCAGGCCGTCGACGAGGAGCGGGACGACCTCGCGCGGTCCTACGTATCCGACGATTCCGCACATCGTTCGAGTTCTCCGTGCCGCCCGTCCGAGCGGCTACTTCTTTCGCCGCCGCTTCGCCCAGCCCGCGACCACGCGCTGGCGCGAGCGCTCGACGGCGAGGGCGCCTTCCGGCACGTCCCGGGTGATCACCGAGCCGGCGCCGGTGACCGCGTCGGCGCCGACCTTGACCGGCGCCACCAGCATCGTGTCCGAGCCGACGAAGGCGCGCGCGCCGATTTCGGTCCGGTGCTTCGCGACGCCGTCGTAATTGCAGGTGACGACGCCGGCGCCGACGTTGGCGCCGGCGCCGACCTCGGCGTCGCCCAGGTAGGCGAGATGGTTCGCCTTGGCGCCCGGGCCGAGCGTCGTCTTCTTGACCTCGACGAAGTTGCCCACCCGCGCGCCCTCCTGCAAGACCGCCGCCGGGCGCAGCCGCGCGAACGGGCCGACGCGGCAGCCGGCGCCGACCGTGGCGCCGTCGAGGACCGAGCACGGCTCGATCGTCGCCCCATCGGCGAGCGACGAGTCGCGGATCCAGGCGCCCGAGTGGACGGTGACGCCGCGGCCGAGGCGCGTCGCGCCGAGGAGCGCGACGCCGCCGTGCACGACGCTGTCGGGACCAACCTCGACCTCGGCGCCGACGGTGGTCGTCGCCGGCTCGAGGAAGGTCGCGCCGGCGAGCGACAGGCGGCGGATCGAGCGCTCCGACAGCAGCCGGTGGACGCGCGCCAGCTCGAGCCGGTCGTTGACGCCGAGCGCTTCGTCGGGATCGGCGAGCTCGACGAGCTCGACGCGGCCTTCGGCACGCGCCGCCGCGCTGACCGCGTCGGTCAAGTAGAGCTCGCCCTGCGCGTTGTCGGGCGCGAGGGCGTGGAGATGCCGGAAGATCGCCGGCGCCGGCAGGGCGTAGAGGCCAGCGTTGATGGTTGCGAGCGCCAGCTCGGCGGGTGTCGCGTCGCGCGCCTCGACGATGCTCGCGAGGCCGCCAGCGCCGTCGTCGACGACGCGGCCGAGCGCGCCGGGCAAGGCGAGCGTGGCGAAGGCCATCGCCCCCCAGCCGCGCCCGGCGGCGGCGGCGAGCGCGGCGAGCGTCTCCGGGCGCACCAGCGGCACGTCGCCCGAGAGGACGAGGAGCAGCGCCTCGCCCGCGACGTGCGGCTCGGCCTGGAGCAGCGCGTGGCCGGTGCCGCGCTGCTCGCGCTGCTCGACCCAGACGACGCCGGGCTCCCCGGCGAAGGCGGCGCGGACCTCGTCGGCGCCGTGGCCGACGACGACGAGAAGGCGCTCGCACCCGGCCGCCCGGGCGGCGGCGAGCGGCCAGGCGAGCAGCGGCCTGCCGCCGGCTTCGTGCAGCATCTTGGGCCGCGCGGAGCGCATGCGCGTGCCCTTGCCGGCGGCGAGGACGACGGCGACGCGGGGCCGGCGAGGCGAGGGCGAGAGGGGATCGTCTGCCATGGGGCGGAGGCGGAGCGTCCGGGTGCCCGGCGACCGCCGGCGGAAAGTGTAGCGGAAGGCCGAGCTGCGGGGGTCGCCGGCTACTTCTTGCGCAGCTCGACCAGGACCTGCTTGGCCACTGCCTTCAGGGTATCGAAGACGCCGACGCCGGTCGTCGCCACCGCCTCGAAGGTCGGCTCGCGCTTGAAGTTGAGGAAACGGTACATCTCCTCGACCGGCACCACGTTCGGCAGATCGCGCTTGTTGAACTGCAGCACGTACGGCATGGTCGCCAGCTCGAAGCCGTGATCCTGGAGGTTCTCCGCCAGGTTGCGGATCGACTCGACGTTCGCCTCCATGCGCTCCTCCTGCGAGTCGGCGACGAAGACGACGCCGTCGACTCCCTTCAAGATGAGCTTGCGGCTGGCGTCGTAGAAGACCTGGCCGGGCACGGTGTAAAGGTGGAAGCGCGTGGTGAAGCCGCGGATCGAGCCGAGGTCGAGAGGCAGGAAATCGAAGAACAGCGTGCGGTCGGCCTCGGTCGCGAGCGAGATCATCTTGCCCTTCGCCTCGGGCGCCGTCTTGTTGTAGATGTACTGCAGATTGGTTGTCTTGCCGCCCAGCCCCGGACCGTAGAAGACGATCTTGCAGTTGATCTCGCGAGTGGCGTAGTTGATGAACGTCATGGCCGGCGGAGCTCGTGGTGGGGCGCGGTCACTCGGAGAAGAGGGCGTCGATGTCCTCGTCGGTGATCTCCGAGAACGGGCTCGACGGCGTGACGGTGCCGGCCGATCGCTCGCCCTTCTGCCGCATCTCCTCGAAGATCTGCTCCATCTCCTGGTTGGCGCGTTTGACGCGCAGCCGCACCAGCCCGAGCGACGAGCGCTTGTCGAAGATCACCAAGAGGATGGCGCGCTTGGCGACGATCGAGATGTGGATGTGGTCGCGCTGACCCTCGTGGAAGAGCACCGAGAACTCGCGCTCGCCGATGAGCTTGGCGAGGCCGTCGGTCGCGGCGACGTTGCCGGCGGTGAGCGACGCGAGGCTGGTGGTGTCGAACTGCTCGATCTCGCCGGCGGCGGCGATCTGCTGGCCGGTGCGGTCGATCAGGAAGATGGCGCGCGCGTTGGCGTCGGCGCGCAGCTTCTTCAGCGCCTGATCCAGGCGCTGAAACTCCTCCTGATACATGACGAGCTCGGAAGACGACATCGAGGGCTCCGCGACGGCGTGAACCGTCGGAGTCTATGACATTCGGCTCACCGGAAGTAGCGCCAACCCGCGAGCAGCTCGTCCTCCGTGATCACCACGCGCTCACCGTCGCGCGCGAAGGCGATCGGCACTGGCGCGCAGCCGCTCGGGTGCGAGGCGATCTCGCTCAGGCGGAACGAGCTCGTGCACTTGTTGTTGACGATCCAGCCATCGTCGGCGTGGAAGCCGCGGTCGAGCTTGAAGTCGTTGTCGCTGGCGTCGAAGGCGGCGAAGAGCGCTCCCGTCTCGTCGCGCCCGACGAAGAAGCGCACCTCCTGGTTGCCGGGATTGAGGAAGCGGTAGAAGCGCACCTCGGCGGGCGCGAGCTCGCCCACCGGCAGCACGACCTTGCCTTGGGCGTCGGGGCCGACGCGGGTGAAGCGGTTCGCGTTGCCGTAGAGCAGCTGCTGGGCGCCGAGCACGACGGCGAAGACGGCGGCCACGAGGGCAACGGCATGGACGGGGCGGAAGCGGCGCATGCGGCGATTGTACCGAGGCGAGCCGCCGATGCGTCGGCTGAGGGGCCCGCGCTAGGATGCCGGGCGTTGCTTCCCGGCACCGCACTCCTCGCGCGCCGCGACGGTCCGTGAGGCGGCCCGTCGCGGCCTCCGGCGGCCGCGCCGCGCTCGCCTGGCTGGCGCCGGCTTCGCTCTTCGTGCCGCTCGCCGGCGCGCTCCTCTGGCACCCCGCTTGGAACCCCGTCGCGCTCTCGGCGGCGCCCGGCGCCATCGCCGGGGTTCTCCTCGCCGCCACCCTCGCCGCGCTCGAGAGGCCGGCCGCGAGCGGCCCGCTCGGGCTCGGCACGCTCGCCCTGCTGCCGGCGGTCGTTTGGCTGGGGGCGGCGCCGGCGGCCTGGCTCGCGGCGCTCGCCGCGGTGCTCGCCGAGCTCGTGCGCCGGCTGCTCGAGCGCTGGTGGCGCGACGCGCCGCTCCCCGAGCGGCGCCGCGGCTCGCGCGTCGCGGCCCAGGCGTCGCTCGCCGGGCTCGGCGCGCTCGGCGCCGGCGGCGTGTGGATCGCCTGGAGAGGGGACGCCGCGGACGGACTCGCGGCGCCGGTCGCTTTCGCCGCGCTCGCCTACGCGACGCCCGGGCTCGCCTTCGAGCTGGCGAGTCGGCGCCGGCGCGACGAGACGGCGCGGGAGCTCCTGCGCGGCCTCGCGCCGCTCGCCGGGGAGCTCCCCGGCTTCGCCTTCGGCGGCCTGGTGCTCGCCGTCGATGCGGTGGCCGGCCGGCCGCTCGCGGCGGCGTGGCTCGCCGCCGCGGCGCTGCTCGCCGGCGAGGCGGCGCGGCGCGAGCTCGGCGCCGACGCCGCCCGCCGCAGCCTCGCCGCCGCGGTGCACGTCTCGCACGCCGGCGCCTCGCTCATGGCGTCGACTTCGGAGCTGGCGCGCCTGGCGCGGCGCATCTTCGCGGAGTGCGAGACGATCGTGCCGTTCACCTACGCGCACCTCGAGCTCGCTTCACCCGAGAGCGGCAGCGCCAGCTTCTGGGCCGGCCCCGGCGGCGAGCTCGAGGAGGGCGAGCCCGATCCGCCCGCCTATCCGCCGGCGCTCCCCGGCTTCCACCGCCGCGAGCCGTGGCGGATCCTCGACCACCACCTGCTCGCCGAGCGCGAGCAGCAGGCGCGGCTGCGCCTGTGGTGCGACGGCCGGCGGCTGCCGCCCAACGCCGAGGCGAGCCTCGCCGCCCTCGTGCCGCAGATGAGCTCGTCGCTCGCCGGCGCGCTCCTCGCCCGCGAGGCCGCCACCGACCGGCTGACCGGCACCGCCACTCGCCGCGCCCTCGAGCGCCGGCTGCGCGAGGCGTTCGACGAGGCGCGCGAGCTGGGCCGGCCCCTCGCCGTGGTGCTCTGCGACCTCGACCACTTCAAGCGCATCAACGACACGCACGGCCACGCCGTCGGCGACCGCGCGCTGCAGGCGGCAGCGCGCGTGCTCGCGGGCCCCAGCCGCGGCGGCGACTTCTGCGCCCGCTACGGCGGCGAGGAGTTCGTCCTCGTGCTCGAGGCCACCGACGGCGAGGCGGCGCTCGAGATCGCCGAGCGGCTGCGCCGGCGGATCGAGCAGCTCGCCCTCGACGCCGGCGGGGAGCGTCTCGAGCTCACCATGAGCTTCGGCGTCGCCGCCTTCCCGGCGCTCGCCGTGCGCTCGGCCGAGGAGCTCGTCGAGCTCGCCGACGGCGCCCTCTACACCGCCAAGCGGCTGGGACGGAACCTGGCGCTGCTCGACCTCGGCGGCGGCCGCATGCGCACCGGCAAGGGCGGTGAGGTCGAGGTCGCCGAGCCTCCGCCGGTGCGGCCGCCGGTCTTCTTCGCCTGACGGCTACAATCGGCAGCTCGACGCGCGCGAGAGAGCGCGAGGAGGGGAGAGCACGTGAGCGCAGACAGCGGGGCCCGCTGGGCCGTGATCCTGG
>Ga0214471_10003518_pt1 | contig 12145 bp, 13 predicted proteins | sample RVTome_5_FD_207665 | JGI IMG/M metagenome (GOLD analysis project Ga0214471, IMG submission 207665) | Soil microbial communities from uranium-contaminated site in the Upper Colorado River Basin, Wyoming, United States - RVT142D155 | ecosystem: Environmental > Terrestrial > Soil > Contaminated >... | reverse complement strand
ACGAAAGAAAAAATTACACCCAGAATTGCAGAAACGGCAAAGAAACTCTGGGTACTTTATTTGCTGCTTACGGCTTTAATGATTGCATCACTTTATTTGGCGGGAATGCCGGTCTTTGAATCAATATTACATACATTTGCCACTCTCGCAACAGGAGGGTATTCTCCAAAAAACTTAAGCATAGCTGCGTATAATAGTCCCACGATAGAGATAATTATCATAATTTTTATGATAATCGGAGGGACTAATTTTATATTACAATATGGCCTACTTAGAGGAAATTATAAAAAGCTCGTTAACAATCCTGAGTTTCGCTTTTATATTTTTTTAAATATCTTTGCCGTACTTATTGTTTCTCTTGATACATGGAGGAGTAATTACCCTACCTTTATTGAAGCCTTGAGATATTCTTCATTTCAAGTTATTTCAATTGGCACAACTACTGGATTTGCCACAGCAAACTTTGACATTTGGCCCTCGTTCTCAAAATGGACGTTGTTAATTCTAATGTTCTTTGGAGCTTGCGCAGGGTCAACTTCAGGCGCGATTAAAGACATTCGTGTAATGGTACTTTTTAAAAAAGGTTATAGAGAAATTTATAAACTAATATACCCAAAAGCAATAGTACCAATAAGAATCGGAAAGGATCCTCTAAGTGAAGATGCCGTCTCTAGCATTGCCAGTTTCTTCTTGCTTTATATATTTATTTTTCTAATCGGATCCCTGTTGGTTATGGCAATTGAAAATTTAGACATCCCTACTGCTATTTCAGCTTGCGCAACAACAATGGGAAATGTAGGACCCGGATTTGGCAAACTGGGACCCGTGGAACACTTCGGTCATCTTTCCAGTTCTACAAAGGTCATACTATCTTTACTAATGCTCATTGGGAGATTAGAGCTTTTTACAATTCTGGTACTTTTTACACCGGCATTCTGGAAGAAGTGATGACTAACCTTTATCGATGAAAAACCCTCATTTCTGTCACGAGCAAGACTCTCCTGAGTCCGCTCGAAGGGCCTCGTGAGCATCGATATTGTCGGTTAATTGGAGATGTAATAGCGGAGGACTTTAGTCCTCCATAAAATCAATAAAATGGAAACTTGATTTATGATAGACGCACCTTCAGCATGTTCAAATTTCGGGACAAGAATGTCCCGACTATCCATAATAAATATTGTCATCAATTACGATAGGCGGGGTTTTCCAACCCCGCATTGATAAAACATCTGGGATGCAGTGCGGAAACCTAAAGGTTTTCGCTACATTTGGGGTAGTCCCCCCGTTCCTGCCCTAAAGTCGAAGGGTTGTTGGCGGATTGACAATATGTATGTCACATGTTATTTAGATTGCTCCGCGTGGCCCACAATCTACAAAGGAAACAATGGATTAAGCTACAGGGAATGCGCTAGTTAAATCATTCTCATTACTAACCGATCTTGTTTGTCAGTCTCATATTTCTTTCAATTGTTATTAAAGTTATGGTATCATTGAGTTAATTTATTGATTTGATAATTGCTGGTAATTTATATGCGCCGATCAATGATGGGGGCTTTTCAATTACTACGCTTTATTTAAACGTATTCTGATGACGATTATATTCCTTGATGAAGCAACTTAATATTTAAATTTCAACCGCATGAAAGTTATTTTCGACCCTAAGGAAAGGATTAAAGAATCGACTTCTGCAACTATTGGTATATTTGACGGCGTTCATCTTGGTCACAAGAGTATTATCAGTCTTATCAGAAAGGAAGCTGCTAAAAATGACTATAGTTCCTGCGTTGTTACCTTTTTCCCTCATCCACAAAAGGTTCTGCGAGGAATTGATAAGCCTCTTATTGTTCCTCTCAAAGAAAGACTTAGGTTACTAGAAAAAGAGGGAGTTGATATTACGGTTTGCTTTAACTTTACAAAGGCCTTTTCAAAGATATCAGCTAAGGACTTCGTTAAAAACTATTTAGTCGAAAAGCTAAATATCAAAAGTATATTTGTCGGACCCGATTTATTCTTTGGAAGAAACCGCGAAGGGAATGTCGAGCTGCTGGAATCTATGGGGAAGTCATTCGAATTTGAAACCAGAACTGTTAGGCCGGTTTATTTCGAGGATGAATTGATAAGCAGCACAGCAATCAGGGAGTTTATCGAAGATGGGAACGTTAATAAGGCAGCTAATTTCCTTGGAGACTGCTTCAGCGTCGAAGGAAATGTAAAAGAAGGTGAAAGAAGGGGGAGAGAGCTTGGATTCCCGACTGCTAATCTGGATACCGATTGGGAACTACTACCTAAGAAAGGAGTTTACATAACCTGGGCGGAAGTAAACGAAAAAAAATTTAAAAGCATAACGAACGTCGGCACTCGACCAACCTTTGGAAAGAATCAGCTACTTGTAGAAACACACATAATCAACTTCAAAGACGACATCTATGGAAAAACAATTAGGGTTTCATTCATTGACAGGCTTCGAGACGAGAAGCGATTCGCTAATGTTGAATCACTCATCGCTCAAATCTCGACCGATGTTGAAAGCGCGAAAAAGGTATTTGCAGAGCTCAGTAAAAAAAGTATGTAATTGAAATCAATCCGCTTCAATTAATTGCCAATATACATCTGAGACTAGTTTCTGTAATATTAAAAAAAGAGGGTAATCCTTGCACGTAAGAGCAACCACCAAGGTATACGGAATATTCGGACACCCAGTGAGCCATAGCCTTTCCCCCATAATGCATAATGCGGCCTTTAGGAAATTAAATCTAGATTGCGTATACGTCGCTTTCGATATCCATCCAACGAATCTGGATTCAGCTACTCAGGCCATAAAGTCTTTGGGTATATTGGGAGTGAACGTCACGATACCACATAAAGAAAGAATAATATCATTCCTCGATGAGACCTCCCCTGAAGGTACACTAACGGGGGCTGTTAATACGGTAAAGAACGAGGACGGTAAGCTTACCGGATACAACACTGACGTAGAGGGTTTTCTAATGGCAATAAAAGAAGATTTAGGAGTAATTCCAAGAGGCTTAAGGATATTACTCCTGGGAGCCGGGGGCGCAGCGCGAGCTGTGCTTACGGGATTATGTATGAATGAGGCTTCAGAGATATATTTAGTCAATAGGACCATAGATAAGGCAAGAGCATTGGCATCCGAATTCAAAAAATCTTACAAGGATATATCGATCGAACCTTACTCCCTGGAAGACACAGACTCTGTCGAAAGATCACTGAGGACTGCAGACCTGTTAATCAACGCCAGTTCCTCAGGTATGAAAGGAGTGGCTCCTATAAAGCTGCAATTGGAATTATTACCAAAAGACTCGATGATCTACGACCTGGTTTATAAGCCTCGAGAAACCGATCTGTTAAAAGGCGCTAAAGAATTAGGATTGAAGGCAGCCGGCGGGCTAAGTATGCTCATTTACCAGGGGGCTAAGAGCTTTGAGATCTGGACAGGCGAGAAGGCACCAGTTGATGTGATGAGAAAAGCTATAGTATAAATCCGAATCTCGAATTTAAAGCTAGGATTAAACACCCCCTGTATGTAGCAAGTTCGACAGACATTTGATCATGCCACCCGATGGGTAGGTCATGAGTCTTGCTCGTGACATTTGATCTTCATCCCATGGGTAGGCAACGAGTCTTGCTCGTTGCACAATGACCGGGGAGCGGGGTTGGAAAACCCCTTGTCTCAGCAGCCTTGCTCGTGACATTTGATCGTCCCACCAGGCAGACTGGTGGGCCATGTTGGTAATTTCCACCCTTTATGAGATAATTTGGAACAAGATAGGTATTGCTTCCAGATAAGACATCCCAGGAGGAATTGAGATACTATGAAGGTTAAAAGCCCGGCTGGAGATTTCGAATTTATAGTAAAGGGTTCTTTGGTTGAGGGGGATTTTGTTGTACTGAAGGGGCAAATGGGGGTTTGGGATTCCAAGATTTATCTTAGTCCTGGTGATATTTGGCTGTTCACATCGATATTTCTTCGTCCGGCGGTTCTAGTCTTTCTTCTAAAACTCCCATTCAAATATTTGTTTGGTCATGACATTAAAAAAAGGGAAGATAAAGAGGACCGAAATTCTCAAGATCGATAACCTAAAGAGACGCAGTCTCCACGCGAGAAGGAAGTGTAACGATTGACAGCAATTAGACAATTAGTTGCCCTTCCTGTTCGGTCAATATTTAGGCTTTAACCCCCACCTTAATCCTCCTCCGCTCAAGCGGAGGAGGAGATTGAATTCTTCACCGTTTGACGGCGAGTGTATAGAGTGATCCTATTGTTTATGTTTCTTCTTACGACACATATCGATAGCCGAGGTTTTCCAACCTCGGCTCACATGCTCTTTTCCACACACCCGGTGCGTAATTAAAGATTGACGTTTAAAACCTCGGGATTTACGAGATTTTTGGGAACCTCGCCACTAAGTGCCGATACAACATTTTCTACGGCCATCTCGGCCATTTTCTCCCTGGTTTCCAGCGAAGCGCTTCCGACGTGTGGAAGTAATACGACATTCTTCAGCTTTAACAATTCATTTTCAACCTCGGGTTCTTTCTCATAAACGTCGAGTCCAGCCCCCCAAATAAACCTTTTTCTAAGAGCCTCTGCTAACTCTTTTTCCCTTACAATGGGACCACGACTTACATTCACAAGTATTGAATCATTCCTCATGCTCTTAAATTCATTAAGACCAAAGCGTCCTCTGGTACTTTCTGTGAGAGGAGCCGTTATCACGAGAAAATTCGATTCTCTGAGAAGGCTGTTAAAGTCTACTAAAGAACACCCAATTTCCTCCTCAGCCTCAAAGTTTCTACTCCTGCTATTGTATAGCACTCGCATACCAAATCCATTTGCTCTCCTGGCTACTGCCCTTCCTATTCTCCCCATTCCGTAAATACCCAGGGTTTTTCCATGCACATCAATCCCCAGCAAAAATGCCGGACCCCACCTTTTGAATTCTCCTTCTCTAACAACCTTATCCCCCTCAACAACCCTTCTCGCAACGGCAAACATTAAAGCCCACGCTAAATCCGCAGTAGTCTCTGTTAGAACACCAGGGGTATTTGTAACGAATATTCCCTTTTTTGTTGCATGGGAAACCTCAATATTCTCAAATCCCACGCCATAGTTCGAAATAATAGAGAGATCGGGACAGCTATCTATTATTTCTTTATCTATCTGATTAGAAACAGTTGAGATGATTGCGCAGGCGTCCTTCGCACTTTCTAATATTTCACGCTTTGTGGGTAGATCTTCTTTGTCGAAAACCTCAACGTCGAACCTATGCTTCAGAGAATCGACAGCATTTCCGGGCAGCTTAGATGTTACAAAAACCTTTTTCATTTTTCTAATTCTGCCACAGAGGACACGGAGTGAATAGATAGGAGAATGACATCAATTTATTTCTTTTTTTCTCTGTGCTCTCTGTGGCTAATATTTTACTTTTAAAAGGGATCCGGAATGTCAGGGTGCCATAGCTTGAAGTGATTCTTATGGTTCTCCGTATAGGCTCCTTCCGGATAGAATTCGTCATAAAAATCCAAATCGAGATGATGGGCTTGAACCATGAACCTTAAAAACATCGGATCGGAAAAAGCCGGGAATCTTCCGTAAGTATCATAAACATAGCTGCAAATATCCTTTACAATCTGAATCTCTTCTTTGCTCGGTCTCTCAATCTCCTGCATTACGCCTTCTGGATTCTTATATGGCATTTTATGCGAGGCCCAGTTTCTCCATTTCAGATCGTTTAAAGCCTCAACAGCCTCCCCCATATCCTTATAATAGGGAGGGCAGAAAGCCTCAAATAGACCATCTTTACCGACTGCCACGGGATTCGGATTCCCAGTTTCTCCCTTTAACTTTGGAGAAATGAATCTAAAACCAAGGCCTTTAAAAAACGGAGTCCCACCCAGCATGAACATGCTTGCAAACCCACTAAAAAGCCATCCTCCGAGTCCCAGCGTTTGAAGAGCAAGGACCATATTTTGACCCATGAATGCCTGCTCAGCTATAAAGCCGTTTGCAAATCTCAATTCGGCTTCGATAAGGGGCATCCGCTTGCCCTCATCAATCAATCCCTTCTTAATCCATCCCTCGGTCCCGGGCGCCTTCATACCATGAAGTTCGTCAACAAAATTAAACCTGTGATCAGGTCTCATATAGAAGAAATACAAGTTTATTATACAAGCTGAAAGGTCTGTGACGGGCATAAACACTGTTGTTCCGGGCTTATTTACGTTCCAAAGATTGTGTGCAGCAATTCCAGGGGGTTGGCTAGGCAGATCAGCGCGTTTATCTTCTAATTTTATCTTCGATTCCCTGAATAATTCCAGGATTCTATCTACCCTCTCCTCCCTGGTTAGGGCTTCTAGTCCTCTAAAATCATCTGGCTTTTTATCGTGCAATTTTATCATGTAGGTACCTTCGTCATTTGTGTAAAAGAGTTCAGTTCGATGCACATCACCGAGAGCAGGAATAGTTTTACTTGTGAACTGCATTTCAAGATCCAGTCCAACATGTGGGGGGAAATCAGAGAGATTGATGCTTTTTATGCCTAGGCCAGTCCATACGAGCAGGGCTTCCTCCAGCTCTGTTAGCGGAACGGGTTCATGCTTTGATTTAAATTTGAGCGGACCCCTTTCAATTTCCATTCCCAGTCCAAATCTCCTCGACCTTCGCTGGAAAACGGCATCGAAAAAGTTATAGTCAATCGCCACGTTTAGGCCTTCTGGATGTTTACTCATTTATTTCGCTACCTCTTATTTATATTTATTTCAACGACTAATATACACGAATTTACACGACGTAGATGAAATCTTCTTTTCGGTTCTCTTACTGAAAATAAGTGTCAATTCGTGGCTGAATAATAACTTTGGTCCATACGTTAGTAGATGTGTTGATTTTGTCCAGTAATCTATAAAACGGTTTAATAAGAAATATCAAGAAGAAAATTTAAAAATGACATAAGACCAAAAATTCCCAGCCGTAATGCTGTCATCAGGTTTTTTATGAATTCATGTCTTTGGAAGCAGAGAGATTGCTGACTTCAATTCGAGCACCTCGAGGGGGCACTCTTTCCAGTCGTGTATCCAACAGACGATTAGATCACATCCGTCAGAAAACTTACCAAATGTAAATCAAACTTGAAATCTGGATAAGTCGATAAAATTATAAGCTAATTCCGCGACAATCTAAAATATCGTTACTTTGTTTCCAAAATAGGTAAGCTTCTTTCTCATTTAAACCAAGAATTCTTATCAATTCGTTTGATACAATGATTACGACTTTTTAAATTAGTGTTGATATGGGTTAAAATATATTTACTAACGGCAATTTTAGCCTCAACAAGGTGGTCTCGGAAATGAGTCATAAGGAAATAATTTTAAAGGAAATTGAACAAGTACCAGACAGGCTTTTGGAGGAGGTGATCGATTTCATCAGATTCCTGAAGACAAAGATAACTCAGGAAAAATTTGAAATCGCTATTGCTAGTGAGTCCTCCCTAAAAAAGGACTGGCTTCGACCAGAGGAGGACGAAGCTTGGCAGGATTTGTAAAAGGTGATGTAGTAGTAGTTCCCTTTCCGTTCTCTGATTTGACCCAAGCTAAACGACGTCCCGCTCTCATATTGGCAGTAGTGGCAGGAGATGATCTTATTCTTTGTCAGATCACCAGTCAACAACTTAGTGATCAGTACGCTATTCAGATTGAAAATTCGGATTTTGAAACTGGTTCACTAAAGCAAACGAGTAATATTCGACCAAGCAGAATCTTTACGGCCGATCGCCACATCATACTTTACCGAGCCGGACATCTTAGAACGGAGAAAACAAACGAGGTAATAAGAAAGGTTGTGGAAATTTTAAAACAGTGATCATGACAAACTTGTATAACTACTACAAGGGTAATTGGGACACTCGACCTTTACGCATAGCTTTGATCTCTCCCTGCCAGGTAACTTTCCCTTTAAGGTCCAGAATCTTTTTCTGGGATTCCCGACGAATTAGTTCACGCAAAGCGTAATCAACCAATTCTCTACGCGTCTTAAGTCCAGTGGCCTTAAGGGCTCTCTTTACTAATGATTCGTCAATGACGATATTTGTACGTTTCATTCTTATCTCCGGAATAGTAGAATATTATACACAAAATAACCGTATAAAATGTGTATGCCAATAAAACCTAACGCTCAAGATATCCGGAGCGTATGGTAAAGAGTTATACTTCACCCTTCTTCACCATCATCTTATTGTAAAGACCACGAGGCCATGGTCTATGCCTTCCTTAGATTTTAAGACTGCGAAGCAATCAACCCTTACTATCGTCGAAAATAGCATCGGTAGCAACGTCAAAAAGGAGATTGCTTCGTGACTCTGTCCCTCGCAAATTGTAAAAGCCAGATATTTCGAGGACAGAATCTTTAAAAGTATTTTCTTCATTTATCCTACCCTTCTTGATAACTTCTTTGTCTTGATACAAAGAAGCAAAAATCAAGGCTGTCCAAAAATTTGCTAAAAATCGTGAACTCCGACTAAAAAATTTAATCCAGCCGCAACCCACAAATTTTTCTATACGTCTTCGTTCCTGATTTTCTTAACGCAATTTTTGGAATACCGTTCAAGTCCTTTTCATACTGAAAAGGATTAATGAAAATGAATCCATTCATAAAATTGTAAGAATTTTGTCCATGAAATATATAAGATCTACAGAAATGACAGCTTATTTTGTGTCATTTCGAGCCGAAGTCTCGAGCTGAAGCGAAGTGGCGGCGAAGCAATCCCCTGCCTCTGATTGTTCAAAGCGAAGCGTGTTAGAGAACTTCTCCGCCAAGCCATTTTATAATTTATAATTTCAAACGGCCTACATGTCATTTATAATTTATAGGTACTTAATACAGCATGTACATCTTAAATAAAGTTTTAATGACCAGACCCACAATCTTTCAAAAATCCTTTGTTGCCCTAATTCTAATAACCACTCTAGGATGCGCTTCTAGAAATTTAGTGCCAATTTCCGATAATGGAATTGCATACCCAGAACTTCGAAGAGTCAGCAAAACCTTGGGGGATGTAGCAGTTGTGGTGAATTCGTCTCCCTGGCAGGGCTCACCCGATAATCTCGACCGTTATATCACGCCAATCTATGTTGAAATACAAAATAACAACCCCAGCTCTTTAAATCTTAGATATGATGATTTTGTATTAATCGACCAAAATCGCACACAGTATAATCCACTTACTCCCCAAATTGTTGCCGATATACTTAAGACCGTCTCAGAAGGCTATTATGCATATGGACCAAATTATCCGAACGTTTCAATTGGACTAGGATTTGGTTATTTCTCAGGAGGTCCATTTTATGGTGGCGGACCTTTTTATGGACCTTATTACAGTCCATTCTTCATTTATGGAGATTACCCTTTAGGCTATTATCCCCCAGGCTACTACTCCCCCCCATCAGTTGGGAATGTCTATACGAAAGCGCTTATTCCTGGCCAATTGAATCCAAATGCAAGGCTTCAAGGATACATTTACTTTCAAAAGCTACCGAAGGAGGTTAAGCAAGTTACACTCGACGTTGGATATCAAATTAAAGGAAAACCAGAAATTTATAAGCTCAGTTTCCCTTTTGAATACAGATAAGCCGACTTTCAGAAAGTTTGTCCAAACCAAGAATAAAATCTAAAGATCCTCTATTAATTTCTCGAAGTAGCTCACTGCATATCTCAATCGGCTTCCGTACCATGAAAACATGGTCCCATCCACAAGCTTTATGATGGTTGAAGGAAATCTCTCTTTAAACTCATTCAAATGTTTAGCTTTAAAAGGGAAGGGTTCGGATGAAAGAAAAATTGCATCCGGAAGCGCCCTTTCTATTTGATCCACTGTCACCTCAGGATACCTATCCAAGTCTCTAAAGACATTGACGAATCCAAATTGTTGCAACATCTCGTTAATAAATGTTTTGTGTCCTGCAACCATATATGGTTTATTCCAAATAAAGTAGGCGACGTTTATCCCCGAATGGCCTTTAAATTGTTTCATCTTTGTCACAATATCACAAACCAAATCAGCCGCTTTCCCACCTTTACCAACAATTTCTCCCACACCCCTTATCATTTGATAAGCGCCTTCAAGAGTATTAACATCACTCATCCAAACTGGGTATTTTGATCTGAGCTTTTCAATTCCCTCAAGATAGTTCTCTTCTTTATTCCCTATGATTAAGTCAGGTTTAAGTATATCGATCAAGTCAAAATTAAACCTTTTTGTGCCACCAATCTTCACCTTTTTCGCGCACTTTCCTTCCGGATGGATGCAAAATCTAGTTATTCCAATTATTTCTTTATCCAACCCTAGATCAAAGAGCAATTCAGTTTGGGAGGGAACTAAAGAAATAATTCTTCGTGGAGTTCCCGATAAAAATATAGTTCCTCCCAATTGGTCTTTAAATTGCTTTAATGCAATATTTCCCGGAAAATGCTCCATGGATCTCATTTAATGAAACAGGATAGAGTTTCCAAAGCTAGATCGACGAGAAAAATATAATTCGATTCATCATGGATGTAGACCTGTATAATTCTTGCAAATCACTAAGCCATTTTATCAACAAGTCGTGTGAAACAACCCCCCTACCCTTGTATCATTCCTGAGCTTATTATATAGTCGAACAGCCTCTTTTGTTTGGAGAACATAAGTGGAGATATTTCGATCCTTCAAGAATTGAAGTGTTTCAGGAGAAACCTGTAATCTTTCGTACATACCCTTCGATAAAACCACTTCCTCGGCACCATTCTCTATCAGCTCCTCAACGTCTGAGGGCTGAATTCCCGGCACATGTTCTGTTCCAGTCTCGCTCCAGTCCCATTCTCTTGCACCTCCGGGAAAGAGCTTCGCATCTTTGAAGGGCCCGCCTAGACCCTCTACCTCAATACGGCCCCATGAAAGATGCCTGATAAGGGGTGAAGCAATTTTCTTGTCCATATTTGTTCAATTCCCTTTAGAATCTTATGTCAAAACTAAGGGTTTAACCCATTTTATTATTTTTGAAAGAATTAATATCCGAATGGTCAATGTTCATTTTTAGCATCCGAAATTACACTTCTTACCCTCATTTCCCGTCTTTCTCTGTCGAGAACGGTTAAGTCACTCCGGAGATTAACCTTTGCAAGTTGTTGAATCGCTTAAATAAGTTGTTTAGATTTTATCCAACACCAATAATCAATCTCTATCTATTATCTATTATATAACCGATTTTCCTCTTCTTTTCGTCGGGTGGAATCATTAACTGTTTTATTGCTTCGAAGACAATTCTAAAATTTTGGTCATATTTCTTCTCCATCTCTTCCACCTTCCGTAAGAGTTCGGCTTGTGAAGCAATCAACCTTCGCAACCTTACAAATGCTCGCATGATCTGGATGTTGACTTCAATTGCACGCTTACTATTCAAAACAGAAGAAAGCATGGCAACTCCTTGTTCAGTGAAAGCATAGGGCATTGCCCTACGGATTCCACCCCGACCTGGACTCACATATTCTGATTTTAAGCTTTCAAATTCCTTTTTAGATAATTGAAACATAAAATCGGAGGGAAATCTCTCAATATTACGTTTTACTGCTTGTATTAATACTCGAGGCTCAATTTCATATAATTCTGCTAAATCAATACTCAACATGACCTTTCTACTACGCAACATATATATATTTCTCTCAATTCTTTCGAGTGGTATGATTGGTTTACCGTTTGCCATATTTTATATATATTTTGAAATCACAGAATGTGATATCAAAGGTTACTTTTACAAATCATATAGCGAAAAATGATGAACTAAAATAATATATATCAAGGATCTCAAAAAACCCTATGTATCCATTCTCAAAGCAATAGCCTTGATATGTCGCTCGTCAGTGCCACAGCATTCACCTGGGCCCTTTAAACCGAATCCCCTTCTTAATGCAACCGTTTCATTAGCGAATTTGAATGGATCCTCCGAATCAAGCTTGAATTGAATTACTTTTGCACCAATCAATAGCGTCTTCCAATCTATCATTCCCCCAAAAAAGCTCGTTCCCAACTACAAAGCTAGGAGCTCCGAATATTCCAAGCCCTATCGCCTCTTCGGTCTGTTTCCTAAGATATTCCTT
>Ga0214471_10003517_pt1 | contig 12148 bp, 10 predicted proteins | sample RVTome_5_FD_207665 | JGI IMG/M metagenome (GOLD analysis project Ga0214471, IMG submission 207665) | Soil microbial communities from uranium-contaminated site in the Upper Colorado River Basin, Wyoming, United States - RVT142D155 | ecosystem: Environmental > Terrestrial > Soil > Contaminated >... | reverse complement strand
GGCAAGCGAACGTTCTCCACGGTGTCCTCCACGATCGGTCGAGTCGAATCGGTGCGTTGGATCGGTCGTGTCCAGTTGATTATACGAAGCCGGGTGACGTGTTTCGCGCTAGCGAGCGGCGACGATGATGCCGCCCCCGAGAACCTCCTCGCCGTCGTAGAACGCGATCGTCTGGCCCGTCGCGACGCCCCGCTCGGGCTCGGTGAGCCGCACATCCGCCGCGTCGTCGCCGGCGACGGCGATGTGCGCCGGGATCGATCGGCCGTGGGCGCGGATCTGGACGGACAGGTTCGCGCCCGTTGGCGGCGGCGCGGCCAGCCAACGGACGCGATCGGCCGTCAGATGGGTCCGCGAGAGCAGTTCGCCGGGACCGACGACGATCGCATTGCGCGTCGCGTCCACGTCGACGACGAAGCGTCGTTCGTGCGAGGCCAGGCCGAGGCCGCGTCGCTGCCCGACCGTGTAGCGGTGGATACCGCCGTGCTCGCCGAGCACGGTCCCGTCGGCGTCCACAATCGGACCCGGTGCGGCGCCCACGGCCGCATCGACGAACGCGCCGGCGTCGCCGCCGGGCACGAAGCAGATGTCGAACGATTCGGGCTTGTCGGCGGTCCGAAGCGACAGAGCGCGCGCGGTCTCGCGGGTTTCGGGCTTCGTCAGCGCGCCGATGGGAAACAGCGAGCGGTCCAGCGCGGCGCGTCCGATCGAAGACAGCACGTAGGACTGGTCCTTGGCGGCGTCGGCGCTTCGAAACAGGCGAGCGTGGCCGGCACCGTCGCGTCGCGCGATCGCGTAGTGGCCGGTCGCGACGAAGTCGAAGCCCATCGCGATGCCACGTTCGAGCACCGCGCCGAACTTGACGCGCTCATTGCAGCGCACGCACGGGTTCGGCGTCCGGCCGGCCGCGTACTCGCCGATGAAGTCGTCGACGACCGCTTCGCGGAACGGCTCGACCAGGTTCCAGACGTAGAATGGGATGTCCAGCACTTGGGCGACGCGGCGAGCGTCGTCGGCAGCTTCGACGCTGCAGCAGCCGTGCACGCGGCCCTCCTGCTCGGGCGCGGCGTAGTCGGAGAGCTTCAGGTGGACGCCGGTGACATCGTGACCGTCGCGCACCAGCAACGCGGCGGCGACCGATGAATCCACGCCGCCACTCATCGCGACCAGCACGCGACTCATCCGCGCAACCGCCCGACGGCCGCCACGATCGCCTCGACCGCGCGATCGACCTCGTCCGTCGTCGTCGGCCGGCCTAAGGTCAGGCGCAGCACGCCGGCGGCGAGCGGATCGGCAACGCCCATGGCGCGAAGCACGTAGGACGGCTCCGAGGCGCCCGACTGGCAGGCGCTGCCCGCGGATGCGGCCACGCCGGCGGCGTCGAGCAGGAGCAACAGCGGCTCGCTTTCGATGCCGTCAATGCCGACCGACAGATGATTCGGCAGTCGCGGGGCGCCGGCCGCGTTGACGTGCACGCCGCCGAGGCGCGAGACGAGCGACTCTTGCAGGCGGTCGCGAAGCGCCGCGACGCGGACGGCGGCTTCGTCGCGGTCGCGCATCGCGGCCGTGACGGCGTCGGCGAACCCGACGATGCCGGGCGTGTTGTAGGTCGAGGAACGAACACCGCGCTCCTGCCCGCCGCCGTGCAGCAGCGGCTGAAGCCTGGTGCCGCGGCGAACGACGAGCGCGCCCACGCCCTTGGGGCCGTGACACTTGTGCGCGGCGAGCGAGATCATGTCGGCGTCGTGAATCCCGACCGGAATCCAGGGCAGCGCCTGGACCGCATCGGAATGGAATACGGCGCCGCGGTCGCGAGCGATCGCGGCGGCCTCGGCGACCGGCTGGATCGTACCCACCTCGTTGTTGGCCCACATGACCGATACGATCGCGGTCTTGGCGTCCACGGCATCTCGCAGGGCGTCAAGGTCCACGATCCCGTCCGGTGTCACCGGCACGCGCGTGACGCGGAAACCGGACCGCGCCATCCAGTCGGCCGGATCGAGGACGGCGTGATGCTCGAAGGCCGACATCACGATCCCGTCGCGTCCCTGGTCGCGGCCGTGCCACGCCGCGCCCTTGATCGCAAGATTGTCCGCTTCGGTGCCGCCCGAGGTGAACACGATCTCTTCCGGCCGCGCCGCGACGGCGGTCGCGATCGCCTCGCGCGCCTCGTCGATCGCCTTGCGCGCTTCGCGCGCGCCGGCGTACAGGCCGCTGGCGTTCGCGAAGCCGTCCGAAAGCCACGGAAGCATCGCGCTTCGCGTCGCATCGGACAGCGGCGTGGTGGCCGCATAGTCCAGATACAGGGTCGTGGGTGTTTGCATCACGGTCAGGGTAGCACCGGCGCCCGCGGAGGCTCGGGCCGTTCTATGCGGGCCGCTCTTAGACGGTGCCGCCGTAGGGGACGATCCCGATGTCGGCCCAGGACACGCTTCGGATCGCTTTGGTGCTGTAGCCCATGAGCGCGAACATCTGCTCGTCGGCGAAGACGCGGCGCGTACCGCCGGTGATGATCCACAGGTGATCGCTCGGAGTTCGCAGCAGGGTGCCCGGACGGAACGAGACCGGCTCGCCTTCCGCCAGCGCGATATCGCCCGGCAAAGCGGGCACAACTTCGTCGTCGCGGTACCAGGATTGCCGCACGATCACGGACGGGATCCGCTGCTTGCCCGCAGCGCCGACGACCCAAAGCGTCTTGTCCGCGTCCTGAACGACGCTGCCGGCGGGATGCCGGCTGGCGTCGTCAATCACGGGTCCGGCGGGAAGCGTGCTGATCTCGGCGCTGGGCACTTCGATCGCGGCTTCGGGACGGAATCCGAGTGAGGAGAACACCGCCGGCGAGGCGAATCCGCGGCGCTGCCCGGCGTTGATGAAGTAGTACGTCCCGTCCGGCGTCTTGGCGAGCGTCCCGTCGCGGAAGCCGACCGGCAAGCCGGCGGTGTAGCGGCCGAGCTCGGCGGCGCCGGTGAGGACCGTTTCGTTGGCGGCGAACCAGGAGTTGTAGACGGCCGATGTCGGGATCGAGCGCGAGGTGGCGCCCTCGTCGATCAGGACGACCGATGATCCGGACTTGAGCACCGATCCGGCCGGATGCGTCGTGACGATCCGTAACGGGATCTCGTTCGGCGTCGCCTGCTTGTTCGAATCGTCCCACGCGCTGATCGTGACGCGGCCGGCTCCGGTCGTTGCGAGCGCGCCGGACGTCTGGTCGCGTCCGTCCCAGGTCGCTTCGGCATAGGTGCCCGCGCCGGTGAAGGTCGCCTTCGCGTTCCCGGCGGCATCGGAGAACTCGATCTTCCAGTTCAGCGCCGCGGAGTGCCACACCTTGATTGCATCGTGCTGTTCGTCCTCGCCGTCGCCGTCGGGGCGCAGCGAACGTGGCGTCGAGTTCATGTAGAACTTCGGCGCGCCCCACTTCATGACCGTCTCACGGATGCGCGGCAACTGGTAGTACATCTTGTTGCCCGGGCAATCGGTCGCCTGCACATCCCGGTGACCGGAGATCCGGTTCAGGTTGACGGTCTGGCCACGACGAAGTTTGTTGCTGCCCCCCGACGTCATCGGCACGACGCCCCACGCGGGAATGTGGTGCACGTCAAGTTTCCACGCCAAGAATCGCATCAACTCGATGATCATCGGACCACTCGGGTAGGCGTTCGAAAACGTGCCGAGCAACGCGACGCCGCTCGTCTTGGTGTTCATCCCTTCGCTGTGCGCGCCGACCACCGGCTTCGTCGTCCCGCCGTAGCGGCCTTCGTAGACACGCCCGAATCGGTCGACGATGAAGTTGTAGGCGATGTCGTCGTAGTCGAGGTTGAACCGGTGATAACGATAGATCGCCCGGATCAGCGCGGGCGCGTCGGCCGACGAATAATTGTTGGGGTTCACGGTGTGATGGATCATCGCCACCTCGACCGTGGGCGCGTAGCGCGGGCAGCAACGCCGCCACCGTTCGTCGGCGCCCCATCCGGCGCGGCTGACGATCTGGGGCACGGCAGGGACGGCTTCGGCGGCGCGCGGCGCGGTCAGCGCGGTCAGCGCGGCCGGCGCGGAACCGAGGAAGCCGAAGATTCTCTGCCACCACGTCTTCGGGTGTGCGTCTCCGAGCGTGTTGATGGCATGCAAACGCACGTCGCGGACGCTTCCGTCGAGTCGCACCATGACGCGGTCGGCCGTGCCGACCCACATCGGCTCGATCGCCGACCGGTCGGTGCCTTCGCCGGTCCATCGATCGGGCCCGATGTCACTCGCCGCGACCGATTCCCACTCGCCCCAGCCGGCGCCGGGACGATGCACGCGCACACGGATGCTCGCTCCGGTCCCCCGATAGGTGAGGCCGATCATGTTCGCGCGGATCGGCAACGCGACGTTCTTGACGACGGCGGCGGCCGGCTTGCTCTGCAGCACGACGTCGCTTGCCTCGGTCCGTGCGAACGCCGGCGCGCCCCCGGCGGGGGAGGCAACGAAGGCAAGCGAAGAGATCAGTCCGGACAGGGCGAGCGTGACGGCGCGCCGCGTGAACCGGTTGGGGGAAGTCCGAGCGTTTGTTTGCATTGGGAAGTCTGTGAATCGGCACGTGGGCTCATCGACGAGCCCGAGGCAGACTACGAGCCAGAGTAGGCCGGGTCAAGCAGCGTCATTCGCGCGGGGCTTGCTCGACGTCAGATTTCAGATTTCGGAAAATCGCGGCCACGACGAATCGACCGCTCTCTTCTTATCGGCAATCTCTTGCTCCGACGCGAGCACGATCTGGGTCGGTGCGACCCCCCACCGTTCCATCGCCTCGTAGAGCGAGATCACCGGACCGACATCCGAATCGCTTCCGACGACGTAAACGAACAAGTCGTGAGCCTTGTCGTCGGCGCGCAGCTCGACCTGCCAATCCTTCGCGCCGGCGAGCGCGCTTGCGGCGTCGCGGAAGTCGAAACGAACGCGGCGACCGCCGAGCACGATCCGGCGCTGCCACGCGTTGCGGCGCACGCTGGGACCGACGCGGGGAACCTGCCGGCCGCAGTTCGGACACGGCCGGTTCGTCACGCCGCCGAGCGCCAGATCGCCGGTGCGCCAGCGCGGCGCGCCGCCCCCGCGGAAGCCGAGCGGCGTCACCACGACCTCACCCGGCGTTTCGTCGGGCAAGGCGTCGCCGGTATCGGGCTGCGCGATCTCGACGATGTCCATGTCGGGATAGGTGTGAAAGCCGAACGTCTCGACGGTGCCGGCCGGCACGGCACACTCGCCCCAGAGCACGCGCCCTTCCGCCGGACCGTACGCGGCGGCGATACGGACGTTCGGTGCGCCGGCCCTGGTGAATTCCTCGCCCAGCCGTTCGCGCTCGGCGCGCGACAAGGACCGTCCGACGGCGAGCATCACGCGAAGCGCGTCGAGTGGCACTCCGGCCTCGGCGGCGGCGGCCGGAAACGTCGTGGCCTCGTCGGCGGGCACCGCCACTGCAGTCGCAGGCTCGGACGCGAATCCGATCGCCAGCGCCTGCACCAAGTCGGCGCCTTCGCGTCGCGTGTGCAGCGACGTCATACCCACGCCGTGCGCCATGTAGAACACGCCCCAGTAGTCCAGCGTCGCGCCGAACGGCACCAGGTTCAGCAAGCGGTCCTCACGGTCGATCCCGGCGACCTGCGCCAAACGCGATCCGGCGCGAGCAAGCAGATCCAAATCGTCGCGCGTGTAGGAGATCGGGATCGGCCCGCCGGGTCCGGGCGACAGATGCAGGTGAATGCTTCGGCTCGCGGCTTCGATCGCGAGCGCCTGAACGTGCTCGCCGCCGAACAGTCGCGACAGCGCCACGCGCCACAGGACGCTGCGGTCGCTGAACCGCTTCACTCCTTCTGCGGTTCCTTTCAAGATGAACGCGCCCGGGCCGTCCGGATTGCGAACCGGGTCGACGACGTCGCGGCGCATCGTCATCGGGACCTTCTTGAGGTCCTCGACGCGGCGCAGCAGCCGGGCGTCCACCCCCGCCTTTTGGAGCTTGGCGCGCGTGAACGGAACGTGCGCCAGCGCCATCTGCACGAGCGTGGCGTTGACGAGCCCGTTCTGAATCCGCCGCTGCTCGGCGGCGCTGCGCTGATCCCAAGGCTTGGCCATAGCGGCACATTGTACGGGTGCTCGGTTCCTTGCGCGCGCGCGGCGGAACTGACATCCGCGGCCGTCCCGTGCCCGGCGATCCCGCCGGGGCCGGGGCGGCCGCCGCGGGTATGATCCGCCCATGCCGACCGACCCCGAGTACGTCTTCGACGACCCGTTGCCGTTGACCGGCGAGCGAACGGCACCCGGCATCCCCGAAGAGAACTACTGGTTTCAGCGGCACGTCGTCGCCTATGAGTGGGCGGCGCGGCGAACCGCGGGACGCCGGGTGCTCGATGCCGGATGCGGCGAAGGCTACGGCACCCAGATTCTGGCCGCGACCGCCGGCGAGGTCGTCGGCGTGGATCTGGAAGCCGGCGTGGTCGAGCGAGCCGCTGCTCGGTACCCGTCGGCGCGGTTCGAGCCGGCCGACCTAGAGGCGCTCCCCTATCCGGATGCATCCTTCGATGCGGTCGTGTCGCTCCAGGTGATCGAGCACATGCGGTCGCCGGTCGACTTCTGCGGAGAGGCCGCGCGCGTGCTCCGTCCCGGCGGCGAATTCCTGTGTGCCACGCCCAACCGGATCACGTTCTCTCCGAGAGGGATCCGCAACGCGTTCCACACCGTCGAGTTCTCGCCGGCCGAGCTGCGAGCGGTGCTGGCGCGGCACTTCACCGTGACCGAGATGCTCGGCACGTTCCACGCCGGGCGCATCCGGGCGACCGAGATCGCCACGCGCTCCTCGCTTCCCGAGCGGCTGATCGCAACGCCGGTTCCGCAATGGTCCCAGCGCAGGCGTGCCGCGGTCGCGCGCATCACGACGCGCGACTTCCGCATCCGCGGGGAGCATCTCGACCGCAGCCTCGATCTCATCGCCGTCGGCCGCCGCTGAGGCTCTGACGATCAGGGACGGCGTGCGGCGGCTGGCCATCGTCCTGCATGCGCACGTTCCCTACGTGCGCCGCAACGGAGTCTGGCCGGCCGGCGAAGACCTATTCCATCAAGTCGCGTTCGAGTCGTACCTGCCGCTGCTCGGGGTCTTCGAACGACTCGCCGACCGCGGTTTGCACGGCGTCTGCACGGTCGGGATCACGCCCGTGCTCGCGCATCAGATGCAGGATGCGCACATGCGCCGCGAGCTCGAATCGTATTTGGGTCGCGTGGAGTTGCGAGCGATGCGCCAGGTCGCCAACTACAAGGGCCTGCACGCCGATGCGGTCAAGGATCTCGCGGCGCGCTATGCGATCGACGGCCGGGAGGCGGCGGCACGGCTGAGATCGCCGACCGGCGGGCTCGCCGGGGCGTTCGGACGGCTCGAGCAGGCCGGCCTGATCGAAATCCTCGCCGGACCGGCGACGCATCCGCTGCTGCCGTTCGTGTCGTCGCCGCGTCTGCGCGCCGCCCAAATCGAAACAGGTTTCGCCGAGCACGAGCGGATCTTCGGCCGGCGCCCCGAGGGGATGTGGATTCCTGAGTGCGCGGTCGCGCCTGAGGTCGAGCTCTCGCTCGCGGTGCGCGGCGTCGGCTACGCGGTCGTCGATCCCGCCGCCGTGGGCAGCGTCCCCGCATTCGCCGGCGAGACCGGCATGCTGCTGCTTCCGCGCGACCGTGCCCTGACCGCGGCCGTGTGGTCTCCCGGCGGCTATCCGTCGGGCGAGTGGTACCGGGACTTCCAGCACTACGACGTGGTCGGCGGCTTCAAGAACTGGCGCGTCACCGCGCGGGACGCGTCGCTCGGCGACAAGCAGCCGTACGAACCGGAGGCCGCGGCGGCTGCCGCCCGGCGCGACGCCGCCGCGTTCACGGCCGCGGTCGAGCGTCGATTCGACCAGACCGAATCCACCGCGCTCGTCGTTGCGCTGGACGCCGAATTGCTCGGCCACTGGTGGTTCGAAGGACCGGTCTGGCTCGAGACGCTCCTGTCGCTCTTGGCGCAGCACCCGGCGATCGCGCCGGTCACGCTCGGGGAAGTCGCACGCGCCGCAGGCGACGCACCGCATCGCCCGGTGTCGCCGTCGTCGTGGGGGGCAGGCTCGGATTTTCGCAACTGGCGTTCGCCCGCCACCGAATCGCTGTTCCGGCGGCAAGCGGACGCGGAATCCCGCGCTGCCGCGTGGCTCGACCGGGAAGGCGCCGTCCGCGATCAACTTCTGCGCGAGCTGATGCTGCTGCAATCCTCCGACTGGCCCTACATGATCGCCCGCGACGAAAACGCGCAGTACGCGCAAGAGCGATTCGAGGCGCACGCGAACCGGTTCGAGTCGCTCGCGGCCGCGGCGGAGGCGGATACCGGCGGCGGGGCGGGCGGCCGGGCGGCCGGCGAGGCGGCGGCGCTGCTGGAGATCGATAACTGCTTCGCCGCTTTGCCCGCTCCCCACGACACGTGACAGGATGCCGCCCGGCCGGCGCGGCGGCAGCGAAGCGATCACGCGCCGTGGGAGCGAACGCGTGAGAATCCTGATCCTGTCGTGGGAGTACCCGCCGCGCATCGTCGGCGGGCTCGGCCGGCATGTTTGGCGCCTGTCAACGAGCCTCGCGGCCGCCGGTCACGAAGTCCACGTCGTCACGCGCGACCATCCGGATGCGCCCGCCGAGGAGATGCTCGACGGGGTTCACGTCGTCCGTGCCGCCGCCGATCCGGAGACGGTGCCGTTCGAGGATCTGATCCCGTGGGTGCTTCAATTCAACGTCGCGGTCCTGGAACGCGCCACCGCACTGATGCGCGAGGTCGAGATCGACGTCGCGCACGCCCACGACTGGCTGGTCGCCTACGCGGCCGCCGCCGTCAAGAACATCTTCGGCGTGCCGCTGGTCGCGACGATCCATGCCACCGAATACGGCCGCCATCAAGGGTGGCTTCCCGGACCCATGAACAAGCTGATCCATCAAGTCGAATGGTGGCTGACCTACGAATCGCGCCGCACCATCACGTGCTCGCAGTACATGCACGACGTCTGCCGCGACATCTTTCAGCTCCCGGCGGCGAAGATGGACATCGTTCCCAACGGCGTAGACTTGGACACCTTCGGCGAGCCCGACGGCGTCGCCGAGTTTCGCGCCGAGCGACTCGCTCCGAGCGAGAAGCTGATCTTCTTCGCCGGCCGGCTCGAATATGAAAAGGGCGTGCAGACGGTGCTCGACGCATTGCCGCGCGTCCGCGAGCGGGTTCCTGCGCGCTTCGTCGTTGCCGGCGTCGGCACGCACCTTGATGCGCTGCGCGAGCACGTCGCGCGCGACGGACTGGGAGATGCCGTCGAGTTTCTCGGGTTCGTTCCCGACGAGGATCTTCGGATGTGGTACGGCGCCGCCGATCTGGCCGTGGTGCCGAGCCTGTACGAGCCGTTCGGGATGGTGGCGCTCGAGACGATGGCATCGGGCACGCCCTGCATCGCGGCCGACACCGGCGGGCTCCGCGAGTTGATCGTCCACGACGAGACCGGGCTGCGTTTCGTGCCGGGCGACCCCGCTTCGCTCGCGGCGGCGATGCTTCGAATCTTGACCGATCGGCGGCTCGACAAGCGGCTCGTCGTCGATGCGCGCCGCATGCTCGACGACCAGTTCTCCTGGCGGTCGATCGCGGCCCGCACCACCGACGTCTACCGGCAAGCCGCGCGCGAAGAAGACGATCTGCGACGCTCGCAGCGCGCCGACGACCGGCCGCCACTTCGCGCGATGCTCGGCCGCTCGCCCCTGCTCGGCTCCGTCAACCCGTGACACGCTAAATGGTGAACTCGTGACATTGGATCCGCGAGCTGATGCGAAGCAAACCCTCGGACTGTTCTTTAGCGACATCGGGGGCTCGACCGCGATGCTTCAGACGCTGGGCCCCGCTTACTCATCGGTTTTGATGACCCACCGTGAGCTGTTACGCAAAGCATTCGACCGCCATGGTGGTAACGAGATGGGAACCGAGGGCGACTCATTCTTCATCACTTTCGCCACCGCGTCGGACGCCGTTCACGCCGCGGTCGACGCTCAGCTCGCGAGGACGGGAAGGGCACCGCTCGACTACGTCCAGGAACCCTAGAGCGCGTACACACGCGGGAACGCTCAGCGTCGTCTGCTACGCCTGGTCCCGATAAAGCAGCTCGTGGACGCGCACAGGTTCGATGAAGCCCTTGAAGCGGTGCTCGCCGCGATCGCCCCACGTGAAGCCCTTGCCCAGCGAGAGCTCCTTCACGGCGGACGACGCAAGCACATCGCCGCCGTCCGCCGCCGCACAGATTCGCGCCGCCAGTTGCACCGCTGCCCCGAACAGGTCGTCGTTCTCGGTCACGGGCTCTCCCGCGTTCAGGCCAACCCGCACGCCCGGCATGTCGACCCCGGCTACGTCGAGCGCCTGCTGCAACCCCGCCGCACACTCGAGCGCGCGCGCCACCGAAACGAACGAGGCCATAATCCCGTCACCGGTGTGCTTGACTTCGCGTCCCTCGCACGTGCGCAGCGACGAGCGGACGACCTTGTCATGCGCGCGCAGGACATCCATCGCGCGCACGTCGCCGAGCCGCTGGGTCAGCTCGGTCGAGCCTTCCATGTCGGTGAACAGGATCGCGCGAAAGGCCGTCTGGGCAATCGGTTCCCCAGGCTGCGGCTCATAGATCTGCCCGAGGAAGCGTTGCACCATGTCTTGGTCGACCTCGATGATCTGCGACGCGAGCAAGCCGTGTGATTCGCGGTGGACCTGTTCGGCGGCCTCCTTGTTCGGGGCGTCGGCGAGGCAGAAGATGGCCTCGCGGTCGGGGTCGAACCAGTAGGTGATGTAGCGCACCCCGTAGCGGTCCTGAACCCCTAGATCGGCCAGGTGTGCCTTTGCTACCTCGTCGGCAGTTTCGTTGGCTCCGTCGTGGCGATCCATGAACAGCGGCATCCCGACCCCCCCTAGCCCGCTTCCCCGGCCGTCCGTCCGATTCCTGCTCGACTTCGATCGCGAGCGTCATCGGAACAAGTGTATGCGGTTCCATCGGCATCATCCATCTAGTCGTTCACACAGATGCATGAGGCGGTCGATAGCAGCAGTGAACTCCTTTCCGAAGCTGCCGCCTCCGTGACCGGCATGCGGTTCAATCGTGGGATACAAGTGACACCCAATCCAGTCCACCGACATTGAGGAACTCACCTATCCGCATAACGACCGTGGCGCTGAGCCGCCGCGACGCGACAATCGCTCCTGACGGAGCTTCTCAAGGGTCATCGGATGGGCTCGCCGTGCCAGCGCCACGAGCGCCGGCGAGGACGATCCGGCAGCGCAATCCGGCCTGTTGCCCAGCGCAGCAACGCCCAAGGGTCTTCCTGATCCCCGACTTCCGGAAACAGTCGCGCGACAGTCCGGCGGCACAGGTTCGAGGAAGGCTCAAACGGTATCGACAGGCCCGCCGCGATGTCGGCTCCGTGGACAAGGGTCTCCGTGACGGCCATAGCGGAAAAGCCCTCGGGATCTGACACCCCGTACGGATGCCAGGCACGGGCTGTCCGCGTTGCCGCCCCGACCGTCGCCGCGAGGATGCCGCCGCTCGCTGTGACCAACTCCAGCAGATCGGCGGGCCTAACCTTGCGCGGGGCGCTTACCGAGAAGGGGACCCAGTGATCAGCGGGTCCGGCAGCAACTTGGGCGGCGTACGCCATGAGGCAGTCCGCTACATGGACGGCCGTCCGGCGGCAGTCCCAGGCGAGCTCGCCCGCGGGCTCGGCCCAATCCCCGGTAGCTCCAGCGCTGAGCGCGGCAACTGCGCCGTCGACCGCTTCCTCGATATCGTCCGCGGTCACCCGGTGTCGGTTGGACATGACGCCTCCAGTCGCAAGTTACGCCGCAGCCGAAGTCGGGCAGACTTCATCCATCGTAGAACGACCCTACGCGTCAGCGGCGCCGTGAGACGGCGGCCGTTGCAGACGCGAGCTAGCCGGCTCATCCTCGGTCACGCAGCCACCTCTGGAGGGACCGTTGAGACTCGCCTGACGGAAGCCCCGCGAGGATGCCCTCCACGCTGATATCCTCATCGAGTTGTGGCCAATGGATTCCCGTCCCATCCCCGATCAGCGTGAAATCTGATCGTTCGTCGTGGGTCGCGTGGAC
>Ga0214471_10003514_pt1 | contig 12158 bp, 8 predicted proteins | sample RVTome_5_FD_207665 | JGI IMG/M metagenome (GOLD analysis project Ga0214471, IMG submission 207665) | Soil microbial communities from uranium-contaminated site in the Upper Colorado River Basin, Wyoming, United States - RVT142D155 | ecosystem: Environmental > Terrestrial > Soil > Contaminated >... | reverse complement strand
CCGGATTACCTCATTGTGCAAAGCCCTCCGTTGGTGCTGGGGTTGACCGGTGTGTACCTGAGCTGGGTCAAGCGCACACGGCTGGTGTTCAACGTGTCGGACCTGTTCCCGGAAACCGCCGTCCGGGTGGGCGTGCTGCGCTCGGGCTCGCTCCTGCACGGGCTCAGCCTCTGGCTCGAGGGCCTCTGTTACCGGATCGCGTGGTTGGTGACTGGCCAGAGTGTCGAAATCATTCGAGACATCGAGGCGCGGTTTCCAGGGCGTCCCACGCGCCTGCTGTCGAACGGCGTCGATCCCAGTCAATTTCGGCCGCCGTCCGCGAGTCGCGCGCGGGCTGGCCCAACTCACAAGAACGGCCGCTGTGTTGCGATGTACGCCGGCCTCCACGGTCTGCTCCAGGGTCTTCGGCAGGTCCTGGACGCCGCCGAGCGCTTGCAGGGAGACCCGGGCTGTGACCTGGTCCTCGTGGGTGACGGCACCGAGAAGAACGCACTGGTGATGGATGCGAATCGGCGAGGCCTTACCAACGTTCGGTTCCTGGATCCCAGGCCGCACGACGAGATGAGGCGCACGCTCCTAGATGCAGACATCCTCATCGTTCCATTGGTTCGCTACTTGAGAGGTGCCGTCCCGTCGAAGCTGTACGAAGCAATGGCCACCGGCAGGCCGGTTGTGGTCGTGGCCGAGGGAGAGGCTGCCAGCATCATCCAGCGGCACCAAGCCGGGCTGGCGGTGACCCCCTGGGATGCCGACGGTCTGACTGACGCCCTCCGCCGCCTGGCTGTCGATCACACCCTACGCGAGCGTTTGGGACGGAACGGGCGGGCGGCGGTGGAGCGCCACTTCGATCGCCGTCGCATCGGAGCGGAGTTCGTCCGGTTTCTGGAGACCGCGTGTTCGTGATGCGTCGCTGCGCGACCTGCGGTGCCAGCAGCCCCAAGACAAACCAAGAGTACTTTCGGTAGCCCAAGTGCAGGGAGAGCGAGCCGACCGCCAGGCTGGCAAGGAGGACGATCCAGAGCCGTCGTTCGAGTGGCGGCAGATTTCGCAATGGCTTGATCGCCGCCGCCACCATCGTGAGAAACAGGAGGAGTCCGACAATCCCTTGCTCGACCAGGATCTCCAGGAAGGTTTGGTGGGAGGCCCTCTCCCAGGGGAGCTTCGGCGCGACCGCCGCCCGGAACGCTCCCGCGCCCACGCCGACTAGCGGATGCTCCCGCGCCACCTCCAGGCCCGCCTGCCAGATGTGAATACGGCCGCCAAAGAACCCCGCCTCGAGGTCGGCTCGGGTGCTTCGAATGCGATCGACAGACGTTTCCGGGACGAGGCTACTCGCGAGCGCGAATGAACCGACGGCGAGCGCATACAGGGCGGCCTTCGTGCGAAGGCGCAGATGCCGCTGCGTCCACGGAATGATCGTGAGGGCGACGAGCGCCGCCAGGACGGCGCCGCGGGACGCGGTGAGGAGAATTCCTGTAAAGGCGAGCGGGAGGTAGAGTGCCCACATCCACCGGAGGCGCCGCTGCGGGTGCGAGAGACTGAGGTACCACGCCATCGGTAGGCCGAGCGCCAGTATCACGCCGAGCTCGTTCGGGTCCTGGTTCAGGGCCACGAACCGTACTGTCTCACCTTTCCCGCCAGCCCCCATGAGGAAACCGGACACCATCCCGCCAAGGCCCAGGACGTAGTTGTGTATGGTGGCGAACGCGGCGACGCTGGCTCCCAACACATATGCCTGGAGCAGTCCTCGTCCGCGCGCGGGTGACCACGCAATCTCCCAGATCAGCCACACCAGGACGACAAGCTGGAGGTAAGTGATGAACCGTGCTCGGGTCGTCTCCGGATCAATCGACCAGAAGCTGCTCACCCCCGCCCAGAGGACAAACAATACCGCGAACACGTGAAACCAGGATAGTGGCCGGACGCTTCGGCGCGCGAGGATGTGCAGGATACCGACGGTCCACGCCACGAGGCCGACCAGACGCGGGATAGAGCCCAAGACCGGGAGGTCAGCCAAGACGTCCAAGGGCAGCACAAAGACGAAGCACCAGAGGGCGTAGAACGCAACGTTGCTCATGAGCGATGGGATCTACACGAGCATATGCCGTGCCTCCGTGAGACGCCGCGTTGCGTGCTCGTCGCCCGGACCCGTCGCAATGCGGCAACACCAAGTGCGTTGGCGCCACATCCGAGACGGCGCGTGCGTCTGACAATGGAGTATGGGTATCAGCACGTTCCTTGCGAGATCGTTGATAAGATGCCGCGAGATTTCGAGCGGAAACGGGGGAAGATCGAATGAGTCCGGCTGGGAGGTGGTTTATCACTGCGCTGCTCATGGCGCCCCTTGGCTCCGGATCAGCGCAACGACTGGCACGACTCCCGAGCGATGTGATCCTGCGCGTCGGCGATGCGCTGCGGATCAACGTGTGGCGCCACCCCGAGCTCAGCGGCGAGTTCGTCGTTGCCCCGGACAGCACCCTTGTGCACCCCGTGTACCAGGTGGTGAAAGTCGCCGGCGTGCCTTTGTCGGTGGTGGTAGAACGCCTGCGCGGCTTGCTGGCCACCTATGAAGAGGGTGTGCCGTTCGACCTCGAGCCCCTGTTCCCGGTGACCGTGGCGGGAGAGGTGCGTCTGCCCAACCTGTATCGACTGCCGCAGGGGACGACGGTCGCGCAGGCGATCGCACGGGCGGGCGGGCCGACGGAACTGGGCCGGTTGGACAAGGTGCATGTGATGGGCAGAGACAGCTCGATCGTGATCAACCTGGCCCGCGGATACTCGAAATATGCAGCCCTGCCCATCGCTTCCGGCGACCAGGTACTCGTGGCTCGTCGTTCCGGTTTCAACTTCATACGGGACGTGTTGTATCCGGTGACCAGCCTCACGGCGGCGGTTGCGGCCATCATTGCGTACAGCCGGTGAGGCGGGAATGTCCGAGCAGCCGGCCAACGATCCACGTGGTGCTTCGAGCTTGCTAGGGGAACGAGGAGAGTCGGAGGCGTCGGTCAGCACGATCGGGCTGGACGAGCTCCTCTCGACGCTGCGTCGCCACGTCCGCTTGGTTCTTGCGGCGGTGGCGGTCGCCGCGGCGGCCGCGGCGGGTGTGGCGTATGTGACCGGGCCGGTGTATCGCGCCGTCGCCGTTATTCGCTTGTCGGACCCGCGTCGTGCCTTGACCGGAGGCGTGGTGGACGACCCAGCGCGCGCGGAGGGCAGGTTCACCGACCCGCTGGTGTCGCAGGCGGAGTTGCTCACCAGCCGCACGGTCGCGGGAGCAGTGGTCGACAGCATGCCCGTGCTGCGAATCGTAACCCGGCACTTTCCGCCCAGTCTCCTCGGGGACGTCGCAGTAGCCCCCGCCGCACCGGTCCGGTCGTTCCGGCTCGCGTTCGGCGGAGACAGCTTCGTGGTGCGGGATTCACCCGGCCAGGGGCGGGCGGCATACGGCACCGCGGTGGACTTGGGTGACGTGCGCTTCGCCGTCTTGGACGGGCCCGATACGGACGAGGGGACGGTGTCGGTGCTCCCCCGCGAAGCCGCGATCAGCCGCCTGATCGCGCACCTCCGGGTCAAACGCCGCCTCGGCACCGACATCGTCGACGTATCGTATTCGGCGCCGGACCCGAATCTCGCCCAGCGGGTCGTCAACCGTACCGTGGACATCTTCCAAACGGCGAGCGCGGAGGCTGCACAGGGGCAGTCCCGACGGCGCCGCGAGTTTCTCGAGGAGCAGCTCAAGGTCAACGATTCGCTCCTGGCCGAGGCTCGGCTGGCGCTGACGGCGTTTCACCGGCGCGCCCGTGCTTACGGCTCACGGGAGGCCCTGGCGACGGAGCAGGTGGGGCTGGCGGGGCTCGAGCTGCAGCGTCAGCAGCTCGAGGCGGAGCGCCGCACGTACCAAGGTCTCGTTGCATCGTTGCGGAGTGGGGATACCGGCGTAAGCCGCAAAGGTCTCCAGACCGCGCTCTCGACGCCGAGCGTGGCTGCTAGTCCGGCCGTGGCGCACCTCGGCACCCAGCTCTTCCAGCAGGAAACGACCCGCGATTCATTGACCAGCCGTTCGAGATCGCATCCCGACCTGCCGCGGCTCAAGGTGCTGATCGCGTCGACCGAAGCAAACCTGCTCCGCGCGGCGCAGGCCGGCGTGCAGAGCGCCATTGCCTCCCTCGACGCACGCATCAACGCGTTGAACGACCTGCGGGCCCGCCAGCAACACTTGTCTGCCACCGAAGGGGAGGAGGACCGGCTGACCGAACGGGTCGAGAATGCACGGAAGGTCGCCGACGAGCTCCGTATCGAGTTTCAGAGGGCAGGGATCGCCGAGGCGGTCACCGTTGGGCAGGTCGAGGTCGTCGACCATGCCAGCCTCCCGGCGCAACGGGCCGGAATCGGGCTGGCCGAGCAGCTCGCGCTGGGGCTGCTGGTGGGTCTGATGCTCGGCGCGGGAAGCGCCTTCCTTGCGGATCGTTTGGGGAGCGCCATCGCCCGGCGAGCCCAGGTGGAGCGGCTCGGGATGACTGTGCTGGGTGTGGTCACCCACTTGGAGCGGGACGACAACGAGAAGCGTGCCAAGAGCTCGGACGCAGTGATCGAGGCGTTCCGCGGCATCCGTCTCGGTGTGGTGAACGCCTACGGCGCCGCCCGCCCGCTGGTCGTCGCGGTGACGAGCGCGGGGAGTGGAGAGGGGAAGTCGTTCGTCAGCTCGAACCTGGCGCTCGCATTCGCCTTCGCCAGCCACCGCACCTTGCTGATCGATGCTGACCTCCGACGGGGCGCCCTGCACCGCGCGCTGAATCTGCTCCGGCAACCGGGGTTGACGGACGTCCTGGTCGGGACCGCCTCCCGCGAGCGCGTCCTGCAGAGTACGTCCTATGCGTCCCTCGACTTCCTTGCCAGCGGGTCTCGCAGAAGCGATGCGCCCGAGCTGCTGGCCTCGTCTCAAATGACCGACCTGATGATCAGCTTGCGGTCGACGTATGACGTCATCGTCTGGGACACCCCACCCCTCGGCGCGGGCATCGATGCCCTGACATTGGCCGCACTCGCCGGAAACCTGCTGATGGTGCTGCGGTTGGGGCGGACTGAGCGGGAATTGGCGGAGGCCAAGCTCGAGATTCTTCGACGCCTGCCGGTGAGGCTGTTGGGTGCCGTACTCAATGACGTGCGTGAAGGGTCGGAGTATCGGGCGTACGCCTATTACATGGACGGCTACGAGCTGACGAGCGAACCCCTCTTCCAGCCACTTGCCGGCAACAGTCAGCGTGCCAAACCGCGTGTTGCGAGCGAGAAGTAAACCGACACTCTTGCGCGCGTTATCGGTGGTGGGTGCCCGGCCAAACTTCATGAAGCTCGCGCCGGTGCACCGGGAGCTGATCCGGCGCGGGGGCGTCGAGCATGTCATCGTGCATACCGGCCAACACTACGCCCCGGAAATGTCGGACACGTTCTTCGAGGAGCTCAGGATCCCGCCACCCGACCACCACCTGGGCGTGGGTTCCGGATCGCACGCGGCTCAGACAGCCGCCGTCATGCAGCGCCTGGAGCAGGTCCTCGTCGACGTGGGGCCCGATCTCGTCCTCGTCTACGGCGATGTGAATTCGACCCTCGCCGCGGCACTGGTGGCGGCGAAGCTGGGCCTGCGGATCGGCCACGTCGAGGCGGGCCTGCGAAGCCGCGACTGGACCATGCCGGAAGAGATCAATCGCGTCCTCACCGACCGGCTGTCCGACCTCCTGTTCGTCCCCTCACGCGACGCCGTGGAAAACCTGCTGGGCGAGGGCATTCCCGCGCAGCGAATCCACTTCGTGGGGAACGTGATGATCGATTCGCTGGTGGCGATGCTGCCTGCCGCACGGGCGCTCGACGCGCCGGCGCGCCACGGCGTGGCGCGGGGCGGGTACGTCGTCGCGACGCTCCATCGGCCGTCGAACGTCGACGACGCGGCAGCGCTGCGCGGGCTCCTCGAGGCCCTCGACGCGCTCGGAGCCCAGGCCCCCGTGATTTTTCCGGTCCACCCGCGGACACGTGAGCGGATCCGCTGCCTCGCGTTCGAGCCGAGCGGCGGAGGCGACGTGCGTTTCCTCGAGCCTCTCGGGTACCTGGAAATACTGAGTCTCGTCGAGTCGGCGGCACTCGTGATCACGGACTCCGGAGGCCTGCAGGAGGAGACCACGTACCTCGGCATTCCCTGTCTCACTGTGCGCCCGAACACCGAGCGGCCGATCACGTGTCACCAGGGGACGAATCGGCTGGTGGCGGCGCGGCGCGACGCGATTCTCTCCGCCGCCATGGACGGGGCTCTGGTCCGGGCCCGGCCGCGCGTCCCGATCGAACGCTGGGACGGGCGGACGGCCGAGCGTATCGCCCAGGTGGTTTGCGAAGCCAAGCGCTTCGAGTGATCAGTGTTGCTCGCGGGCACGACGTTGATGCGACGGGTCCACTGCCGCGTCGCTGCCTCACCGCGCGGCTGTAGCGGCGGAACGTGATTTAGACGCGCAGCCCCGCGGCACTCCGATTGCTTAAGGTCCCCTCAGAGTCGAACGGCGTGTCCTACGCATTTGCCGTACGGCCAACAGCGTGCGGCGGCACCTAGCACTCCGCTCGCCCCCAGTCTATCCCGTGTGAGTTTCAAATGGATCTCTCAATCAATGGAGGCGAACGTCATGTGTACTGGGAGGAATCTCGCGCTGGTCTCGGGCGCGCTCGCAGCGGCCCTCGTTGCCTTGGCCTGCGAGCGTGCGGCAACTCCGGTAAACCCGCAGGCCAATGAGCCCCTGTTCCACGTCTTTCCTGGGGAAGAACTGGCGTGCTTTCGGTTGACGGGCGGCGGTCGGATCGACAAGCCGGAGCCCCCGATCCTGTGGCCCCAGCCCAAGAACACACCCGACTCGCGCGATTTCGCGACGTTCGGGTTCCAGGCGCGCCCGGTGGGCTGCAACGCGCCCGAGGGCAGCGGCCAGATCGAGTGGGTGGAGCACAACCCGGGGGGACCCGGCGGCGGATTCTCGTTCCACGGCGTGGTCCACACATTCGGCGCGGTCTCCGACCACTACCTTGAGACCGGTGATCGCAGGAATGGCTGCGGCGCCTTCTCGGGCAGCGGACGGTTCCACGCGCGCGATGGGTCCACGGGCGAAACGTCGTTCATTGTTGAGCACGCCTGCGACCGCGGCGAGCCCGGCGTCGGCCGCGACCACATCCGGATCTGCATCGGCACTTCAGACCCGACCCAATGCAGGACGGACCTTCCCCCCCCTCGCTATCGTCGGGACGGCATCCTCACCGGCGGGAATATTCAGAGGCACAAACTGAGCGGGTCGGGGACCTGAGGTTCCAATGAACGACTATCGGCAAACACGAGGAGAGATGACCATGACCAGGACGACCCTTCACGGGCGGGCGCTCGTGCTCGCCACATTCGCCGCACTCAGCGGCCTGGCGCTGCTCGCTGCACCGGCGGCGGCGCAGACCGTCGGCGGCAAAGCGTACGGCACGTATGTCAACGCGCTCGGCGTCACGGCGCAGTCACCCGTCGCGACGCTTCCCTCCACCGGTGGGATGGCGGTGGGGGACGTCGAGACGTTCGGAGTGCCCAGCGCGCTCGACGCCCGGTGGCTCACAGCGGTGACCACGGGCGTCGTGGATAACTCCGCCTCGAGCTCGCAGAGCACGTCAGAGCTCGAGAACGTGAGCGTGCTGGGCGGGCTCATCACGGCAGAAAACGTGACGGCGATCGCGAGCAGCTACCGGAACGCGAGCGGGGCGGCGAGCGATGCCGCGGGCTCGGGTTTCGTAAACCTCATTGTCAACGGCGTTGCAGTGACCACGGACGTTGCGCCGAATACTCGAGTGGATCTGCCCGGCGCGGGCTACGTGGTCCTGAACGAACAGGCCCGCTCCGGCGACGGGGTGACAGCGAGCGGCATCACGGTGAACATGATCCACGTGTACCTGCAAAGCATCACCGGCGGTATCGTGGATCCCCTCACGGGAGCGGTGGTGGGCGGCACGTTGACGACCACCGGCGAGATCATCGTCGGCTCCGCCGGCAGCGCAGTCCGGTAGACAGTCTGGGTTCCAAACACAAGGGGCGCGCCTGGTGGCGCGCCCCTTGTCGTGTCTGGGTCGTCGCGGCTACGACCCGCCGCCGAACAGGATTACGGGCAGCGTACGGAGCATGACGTCCACGTCGGCGAGGGCTGATTGTCGACGGATGTACTCGAGGTCGCATGCGAGCTTCGCGCGCACGTCGTCCACCGAGCGGTCGTAGCCGCGGTTGACCTGCGCCCAGCCCGTGATTCCTGGCCGTACGCGCTGGCGGCGTTGGTATCCCTCGATCTGGGTACGCAGCACGACGAAGATCGTGGGCTGTTCGGGGCGAGGACCGACAACATTCATATCCCCAAGCAAGACGTTGAACAGCTGCGGGAGCTCGTCGAGCCGCAGCCGGCGGAGAATGGCCCCCACCGGGGTGACCCGGTGGTCGTCGGGGGCGGCCCACGCCTCCACGTGGTGGTTGGCTTGCTCGTCGTACATCGTGCGGAACTTGAACATGGTGAACAGCCGGCCGCCGTGGTCGAAATGGCGGCGGGTGTTACCTCCGAGGCCCGTGATCGCGCGCCGGTCGAGCCCCACGCGCTGCTGCGTGTACAGCACGGGGCCGCGCGAGCTGAGCTTCACGAGCGCGGCGATGAGAAGCATGAGCGGGGAGATCAGGACGATGCCCAGCGCCCCCACAGCGACGTTCAGCAGCCGCCGAGCCCCCTCGCGGTGTGTGCGCCGCGGGATCGCGTGCGTCGGGTGCCGTGCGCGGCGTCCTTCCGCGCGGAAAACGAACGGTAGTGACAGGCCCATAATCCCCTCGCGAATGCAAGGGGCGTGCGCGGACGCGCGACGCGGCGCGAAGCACGTCCCGCCTGCAACGTGCTGACTGTGTGTTGTTTGTGCGCACCCGCGACGGTGGGTCCATGCCACGTCGCGGGCGTGCCGCGGTCCGAGTTGTCATCCTCCGCGAGACGGTTGAGACGGGCGGCCACCTAGACTAGCTTTCCCGCCGCTTTCTTCCGCCGTTCCCGTCTCTCGGAGGCAGTCGCGCGATGCGCATGCTGGTTCTGGGAGCCGGCCTGCAGGGCTCGGCTTGCGCGCATGACCTGCTCCAGCAGCCCGACGTGGAGCGCGTGACGCTGGCCGATTTGCGGACCGACCGGTTGCCCCGGTTTCTCCGCTCCGTCCGCGGCCGCCGGCTCGTTCTGGTCAAGCTCAACGTCAAACACACGGGCGCGCTGCGGAAAGTCATGAGCGGCCACGCCGCCGTGATGTGCGCGCTGCCCTACTACTTCAACTTCGACGTCGCCCGCGCCGCGGTGGCCGCTGGCCTCCACTATTCGGACCTGGGTGGCAATACCGATATCGTCGTTCGCCAGAAGCAGAAGCTTCACAAACCGGCGGTGAAGCGAGGCGTGTCGGTCATTCCAGACTGCGGGCTGGCCCCCGGCATGGTCAACATCATCGCCGCGGAAGGAATTCGCCGCGCGGGTGAAGTCGAGTCCGTAAAGATCTACGTCGGGGGTCTGCCGCAGCATCCCGAGCCGCCGCTGAACTACCAGATCGTGTACTCGCTGGAGGGCGCTCTGGACTACTACACGACGCCGTCGCGCGTGCTACGGGAGGGCAAGGTCGCGCTGGTGGACGCACTGTCGGAAATCGAGCACGTCGAGTTTCCCCAGCCGGTGGGGCGGCTCGAGGCGTTCCACACGGGCGGTGGGATTTCGACGCTGCCGTGGGCGTTCCAAGGCAAGGTCCGGACCATGGAGTACAAGACGCTGCGCTACCTGGGCCACGCCGCCCTCATGCGTGCCATGCGCGAGCTCGGTCTCCTCGATTTGAAGCCGATCACCGTGGGCGGGAAGCGCGTGGCGCCGCGCGATGCGTTCATCGCGGCGGTGTCGCCCAAACTGACCAAGTCCGGCGGGGGCGACCTTGTAGCCCTGCGTGTGGAAGTGGCTGGGCGGAACGGCCGAAAATTCTCCTGGCAGCTGCTCGACTACGCCGACGAGCACCGCGGTATCAGCGCCATGATGCGCACCACCGGCTACTCGCTCTCGATCACGGGTTTGCTCCAGGCGCGCGGAGTCATTACGGCGCGCGGGGTGAATACGCCGGACGAGGCCGTGCCGTTCGAAGCATACGTGCGTGAGCTGGGGGCTCGAGGGATCGGTCTGAAAGAGGTCAGTAGCTCCACCGCGTCTCGAGCAGGAGATCCCAGCCCTCGGGTGTAAATCCTGCGCCCAGCACGAACAGTGTGTTGCGCCCGATTCGTGCCGCGCCGCCCCCCCCGCCTCCGCCATGGAGACCGTCGGTGCCGAGGCGAAACGGCTCGGTGGTGCTGAACACCCGGCCGAGATCGTAGAAGCCGAAGAGCTTCACCTCGTAGGGCGGTGCCAGGACCACCGCGTAGCGGACCTCGAGTCCGGCGAGCAGCTTGTCCGGCCCGGTGAAACGACCCGGCCGGTAGCCCCGCAGGGACTGGTACCCACCGACGGCGACTACCGGATTCTCGCTTGATTCCAGCACGCCGAGGACGGCGAGCGGTGCGCCCCCGGAGACGGTCTCACCGGCAATCCGAGCCGCGAGGAACAGCTTGGGCACCGGGCGCAGGTACACCCGGGCCGATCCCGTGACGCGGCGATAGCCCTTCCCCGTGGTATAGAGGCCTTCGAGGAACACCCCGCTGTGCGGATCGATTTCGTGGTCGCGCGTGTCCACCACGACCCCGGCCCGTACCGCGGCGTCCGCGAACGGGATGTCGTCGGCATCGAGTGCGCCGGTGGCGAGATGTCGCTCGAACAGGGTCTCCCCCGGCAGGTCGCGGTGGTCGGTTCGCGACAGTGTGACGCCGGCGAGGACGCGCACGGGACCGACCACGCGCCGCTGCAGGCTGGCCCGTGCGGCGGTCGTCGTGCGGCTTACGCGGTAGAAATACGGCCGGGCGACGCCCACGCTGTCGGCTGAAAAGACCGTCGCGTTTCCGAGACCGTAATAGCCCAGCCGATTCTGGCGTTGGTGCGTGAGCAGGAGCGCCAGGCGCCACCCCTCCCACCACGCCGGCGCCTGAGCTTCGACGTTGACGAAGAAGCTCCCCTCGGTGCTCGCCCCACCACGGAGATCGACCCAGGCGAGGTGCGGCTCGGGCCGGTCTCGCGCGCCGATCACCGGGCTGAACACCCGACCGTACGCTCCCAGCCAAAAACCGTCGGTGATGCTGTAGTAACCGCCCGGCGCGAACGTGCGATCCCAATATCGCTGCGCCGCCAGCGGCCCCGAGCCTGCAACGCCCAGGGCGACCAGCGCGACGCCGACCGGGCGGCACACGGCGTCAGCGCGCCGCGCGGCCTTCGTACAGGTACGCCGTGTCGCGGATCTTCGCCTCGGTGCCGTCATGCGCGGCGAAGCGACTGGGAGTGAGCGAGGCGGCACCGAACTCGCCGCGCTTGTTCACGGCGTAAAAGGTGAGCTGAAACGCCGGGCGGCCGTCCGATCTGAGCAGCCGCCGCTCCGTCGTGTGGACGACGCGCTTGAGCGTTTCGAGGCACGCGTCCGTCGGCTTCATGCCGCGACGCATGTGCTCGACCGTCAGGAATCCGCCGCAGGCCTTGATGTTCGCCTCGCCACGGCCCGTGGAGCCGGCGGCGCCGACGTCGTTGTCGCAGTACTGACCGGCCCCGATGATCGGGGAATCACCCACGCGGCCCGGGATCTTCCACGCGAGACCGCTCGTGGTGGTGACGGACGAGAGGTCCCCCGCCGGGGTGACGACGTCGCAATTGATGGTGCCCGTGGGCCGCCGCACCAGTGGCTCATTCTCGGGGACGTCGAGCCAGTCGTCGTCCGCATTCAGGTTGGCCCGCCATTCGAGCCACTTTTGACGCGAGGCGTCGGTGAGCAGGTCGTCGTCGCGGAAGCCGTAGGAATGGGCGAACCGCTTGGCGCCCTCGCCGACGAGCAAGATGTGATCCGTGTACTTCAGCACGAGCTTGGCGACTTCGGACGGCGTCTTGATCCCCTCGAGGCACGCCACCGCGCCGGCGCGTTTTGTCGGTCCGTGCATGCAGGACGCGTCGAGCTGGACGACCCCGTCGGCGTTGGGCAAGCCGCCGTAT
>Ga0214471_10003513_pt1 | contig 12159 bp, 9 predicted proteins | sample RVTome_5_FD_207665 | JGI IMG/M metagenome (GOLD analysis project Ga0214471, IMG submission 207665) | Soil microbial communities from uranium-contaminated site in the Upper Colorado River Basin, Wyoming, United States - RVT142D155 | ecosystem: Environmental > Terrestrial > Soil > Contaminated >... | reverse complement strand
TCCTAAGGAACATAGGAGACTCCATTGCCAGACTCCGCGGAAATCCTCCCCGGCACCCTCGACGTCCTCATCCTCAAGGCCGTCTCGCTCGGCAGGCTGCACGGCTACGGCGTGCTGCTCCGCATCGAACAGATCTCCGGCGGTGCCCTCCAGATCCAGCAAGGCGCACTCTACCCCGCGCTCTACCGCCTCGAACACCAGGGCCTGATCGACAGCGAGTGGGGAACCTCGGACAACAATAGAAAGGCCAAGTTCTACCGACTCACCGCCGCCGGCCGCAAACGGCTGGGCGAAGAAACGGCCAGTTGGAACCGCCTCGTCCAGGCCATCGCCCGCTCCCTGGCCGCGACGCCGCAGTCGATCTGATGCTTTCCGGACTGGTCGCCCGGGCACGCTCTCTATGGAAGGGCGTCGCGCGCCCCCAAAGCATCGACGCCGAGATGCAGGCGGAGTTCGCGCTGCACATCGAGCTACGGACCAAAGACCTGATCCGCTCGGGCCTCGCGCCTGACGAGGCGGCCCGCATCGCCCGCGTCGAATTCGGCAAGACCGACCACCGCCGGCAGGACGCCCGCCGCGCCCGCGGACTCGGCCCGCTCGATGGACTGCGCTTTTCCTGGATCGACCTGAAGCTCGGGGCACGGATGCTGGTCAAGTACCCGGGCCTCACCATCGTCGGCGGGCTGGGGATGGCGGTCGCCATCGCCGTCAGTACGAGCTTCTTCGCGGCCGCGAGCGCGCTCTACTCGGGACTCCCGCTCGACGAGGGCGACCGGATCGTCTCGATCGACTACTTCGACCCGCGGTGGAACGACGAGGAACGGCGCATCATCCACGACTTCGAGGCGTGGCGCGGTCAACTGAAATCGGTCACCGACCTCGGCGCCCGGCGGACGGTCCAGCGCAACCTCATCACCGGCGACGGACGCGCCGAGCCGGTAAGCATCGCCGAGATGAGCGCGTCGGGGTTCCGCGTGGCGCGCGTGCCGGCGATGCTCGGCAGGCACCTCCTCGAGTCCGACGAGCGCGAGGGCGCACCACCGGTGGTCGTGATCGGGCACGACGCCTGGCGGGCTCGCTTCGGATCGGACTCCGGCATCGTCGGCCGCGAAGTGCGACTCGGCGGCACGACGCACACGGTTCTCGGCGTGATGCCGGCGGGCTTCGGCTTTCCGATCGCCAACCAGTACTGGGCGCCGCTGCGACTCGACGCATCCGACTACGAGCGCCGCAAGGGACCGGCGATTCATGTCTTCGGGCGCCTGGCCGCTGGTGCCACGATGGCCCAGGCGAAGGCCGAACTGGCCACGTACACCCAGCGCGTGGCGGCCGATCACCCGCGCACGCACGCAGAAATCCGCGCGCGCGTGATGCCGTACCAGGACGCGTTCAATGGGAGCGATGAGGTTGAGGTCTTGCAGCTCCTCGGTTTCATGCAACTCCTGATCATCCTGCTGGTCGGCATCGTCTGCACGAACGTCGCGACCCTGGTCTACGCGCGCACGGCGGCACGGCACAGCGAGATCGGCGTGCGCAGCGCCCTCGGCGCGAGCCGGCCGCGGATCGTCGCACACCTGTTCGCCGAAGGGCTGGTGCTGTCGACGCTGGCGACGGCGGTAGGCCTCGGGATTGCGGGGCTGACGCTCGACCGGTTCAACGCCGTCCTCGTGAGCACGAACGCGCCGCTGACTTTCTGGATGTCGTTGCGGTTGACCCCGAGCGCCGTGCTGTATGCGTTTGCGCTCGCGGGGCTCGCGGCGGTGATCGTGGGCGTGGTCCCGGCGCTCAAGGCTACGGGCAAGCGCGTCAACGCCAGCCTCCAGCGACTCTCGTCAGGCGCGACCGGGCTGCAACTTGGCGGCACCTGGACGGCGCTCGTTGTGGCGCAGGCCGCCTTCGCGGTGGCGGTGATTCCTCTCGCGGTGCACACGACGCGGGTCTTCATCGGCTATGGCACCGCGAAGCCCGGATTCGGGTCGGCCGAGTTCCTGGCGTTTCGATTGAGGATGGATCGCGATGTGCCGACCAGCGCAGGCGCCGCGAGCTTCGACCGCGACTTCACCGCGCGATACCGTGCGCGCGAGCGCGAGCTGGTGCAGCGGCTCGAATCGGAGCCGGAGATCAGGCACCTGATCCACCTCGCGGGTATCCAGGGCAAGGCACCGCGTGCGAACGTCGAGGTTGAAGGGGCGCTCCCGTCCGTCATCGGGACCTCCAGGGTCGACGTTGGGTTCTTCGATGCGCTCGACATCCCGGTCGTCTCGGGGCGTGGATTCACGACAACAGATGCGGGCATCGCGATTGGCGGGGAGTGGCGCGATGGCGATGGCGACGGGTTCGTGGAGTATCGCGCCGGCGACTCGCTCTCGACGTCGACGGCTGTGATAGTCAACCGGAGCTTCGTGCGCGAGGTGCTCGGCGGCGCCAACGCGCTCGGACGGCGGCTGCGGTACCAGGGCAGAATGGACGACGGGCAGAGCGCCGTACAGATGAAGTGGTACGAGATTGTGGGAGTCGTGAACGACTTCCCGGCGACACCGATGGAGCCGGACGCGCCGAGGGCGATGGTCTACCACCCGATCGCCGATGGGGAACTCACGGACGTGATGGCGATCCGGCTGAGCGGTGTGGCGCCATCGCAGTTCGGCGAGCGATTGCGGGCGATCACGGCAACCGTGGATCCGAACCTGCGCGTGCACGACATCCGGCCGTTCGATGTCGCGCTGCGCGAAGAGCATCGCGCAATGCGCATGACCGCGCTCGGGATCGGCATCGTGACGGCGAGCGTTCTGTTGCTCTCGGCGGCCGGGATCTATGCGCTGATGTCGTTCACGGTTGAACGCAGACGACGGGAGATTGGCATCCGCATGGCGCTGGGTGCCGATCGGGCGCGCGTGGTGCGGGGCATTTTTGCCCGTGCGCTCGGCCAGCTCGCGATCGGCGTGGGCATCGGCATCGTCCTCGCGCCGGTGTTCCTGAGGCTCGACGGCCCGATCACCGCTGCGAAGGTGGTCACGATGTTCGCTGTGTCGGGTGTGATGCTGCTCGTCGGGCTGCTCGCGTCGGTTGGACCGACGAGGCGGAGCCTGAGGATTCAGCCGACCGAGGCGCTGAAGGAGGGGTAGCAGGCGGGGTTGCCGCTTCCAGTTGGCTGCCACGGCCGCATTGATCGCCGAGCTTCCCGGCAGCAACGCATGGGTCGGGTGCGGCCCACCGTTGTCCGCGAGCGTCAGGGTCACGCCGGCGGCGGTATTGTCCCGCGGGTCTCAACCTCGGACCTCCCGGTAGCTGTGGCTCTTGTAGCGGTGTTGCTCGCTGCCGCTTGGCCTTTCGGAGGGCCCGCCGGGGCCAGAACTGGCAAGGACGGCAGCCGAGCGTCACTGATCTGAGACAGAACACGGGACGAGCGAACGCCTCTCGGCCTGGCCCGTCAGGTAGCTGCCAGTATTGGCCCTGCCAAAACAGGACCGCTCATGGGGGCTCCCGTCCCTCAGGTGCGTGCTTGACGCCTGACTCGACGCCGCGGAACAGCGTCTCGACGCGCTGCGGGACAAGGCAGCGCGAGGAGCCCGACCGACACGCCGTGTCGACCGGGCAAAACGGACGGCTGCCATTCAGCGCGGTCCTCGCTGAGGAACGGCATACAGACCGCGCTTTGTGCGAGACTGCATATCATTACTACGGTTCATGGCCTCTCCTGGGGGAGCCCGAATGGCGAAGACGCGGCGCGCGATGCGGCGGAAAAACATGCTCATGGATCAGCGGAAGCTCGACGCCGCCAAGGCGGCCCTTGGTGCGCCTTCCGAGACCGCGACCGTCGATGCGGCCCTGGATCACGGTCGGGCGCTTGGCATTGTAACCTCGCGGAGGCCCGCGAGTAACTTGAAGGCACTGAGCCGGCGAACAATCCGTGTCAGGGACGCTGCAGTGCCCGCAACTCGACCTTCCGGAACTCGATCGGGTGCCCCTCGCTCTGGAGCGCAATGTAGCCCGACGTGAGCGGACGACCATCGACCTTCTGTGCCGGATCGTGACCCGCCACATTGCCGCCGCCGATGCGCGTTGACGTGTACGTGAGCACCGTATCGCCGTTCACGATGTGCCTGATCGCCGAGTCGCCATGGACGATCGCCTCGACGCGCACCCACTGGTCGCCATCGTAGGTCCTCGACGTCGAGTTGACGCAATGGCTGCCAATCTGCTGCCCGTTCATGCTCACCTCGGTCCCGGGTGAGCACAGGTTGGCCGTGGGGCGAGGCCGGCCGTCGCCCAGACCACCCAGGAGCTGCAGCTCGATCGAGATCGGGAAGTCCTGGTCCTTCAGCATCGTCCGCGGGTCCTGCGCATGCAGCATCGCGCCGCTGTTCCGCCGTGCCCATCCCGGCGTGTCCGCCAGCCAGTCACCGACGAACCGGTACTCCAGCACGAGGTGGTAGTTCGAGAACGGCTGCCGGTAGAATAGGTGGCCGAATTGTCCCGAGAACCGGTCATAGCCGTCATAGCTCACCTTCAGCACCCCGTCGTCCACGCGGAACGTGTTGGTGTAGTTGTCGCCGAGTTCGTGCCCGGCGATCTTCACGACCCAGTCCGAGAGGTCGCGGCCGTTGAAGAGCTGGATCCACTGGCTGTCGGGCTGCTGGGCCACCACGTCTCGCGTCAGCGTGGCCGGGGCCAATCCGATGGAGGCGACCATGACAACAGCCGAGGTCAGTCTGGACAGGGTGGCGGGCATGCGGGGGAATATGCACGACGCCGGTTGTTTTGCGACCGGGGCCCTCCCTCGCCGATGACATGGGGGCATCTTCTGGACCTGCGGTCGCGGCGGATAACTTGGCAGGCATTGCCCGGTGTTTGATGGCTCCTCCATGCCAGATGGCGCGCCGCCGATCCGGACCGACACCGCCACCAATGCCATTGACCCATACACAGTCGAGCCGTCGTGGACTTCCGGTTTGTCAGCAAGGCTCCCTGCTTCGCGGCGTCTGGCGTCTGGCCGCGATCCTCAGTGTCCTGGGGACGCGCGAGGGTCGGGCGCAGTCAACACGGGTCCAGGGCCCGCCTCCACCGGCGGCGCCGCACGTCATTACCCGGAGCGCCTCGGGTCAGGCGACAGTTCGCGCCATCCGGCTCGACGAGCCGCTCACCGTGGACGGCGTGCTCGACGAAGCCGTGTACGAACGCGAGCAACCGTTCGGAGGACTGATCCAGGTTGCGCCCAGCTACGGCGAGCCCATGACCGAGCGCAGCGACGTCTGGGTCACCTACGACGACCGGCACATCTACATCACCTGCCGCTGCTGGGACTCGGCGCCGCCTGGCGAGTGGGTCGTGAACGAACTCCGGCGCGACACGAACGGCCTGCGCCAGAACGATCATATCGGCGTCATGCTCGACACGTTCTACGACCGGCGCAGCGGGTTCGCCTTCTACACGAACCCGCTCGGCGCGCGGGCGGACTACTCCGTCGTGGACGAGGGCGGACCGAACTCCGACTGGAATCCCGTGTGGACGTCGAAGACCGACCGGTTCGACGGCGGCTGGACCGTGGAGATGGCCATTCCCTTCAAGTCGCTCCGGTATCGCGCCGGCGCTGACCAAGTCTGGGGCATCCAGCTACGCCGGTCCGTGCGGCGCAAGAACGAATGGGCGTACCTCACGCCGGTGCCGCAAAGCCTGGCCGGACCGCAGGCGCTGAACCGCGTCTCCGCCGCCGGTACCCTCATCGGCCTCGATCTTCCGGAAGCCGGCCGGAACATCGAACTCAAGCCGTATGCGGTGTCGCGAATGACAACGGATCGGGTGCGGATTCCGCCTGTCACGAACGAACTGGGTGGCGACATCGGCGGCGACGCGCGGTACGCCATCACCCCGAACCTCACCGCTGACTTCACCTTCAACACCGACTTTGCGCAGGTCGAGGTCGACGAGCAGCAGGTCAACCTCACCCGCTTCAGCCTCTTCTTCCCGGAGAAGCGCGACTTCTTCCTCGAGGGGCGCGGGATCTTCGACTTCGGCCGCGGGGGTACGGGAGTGACCGGCAACTTCGGTCCATCGGACACGCCCTACCTGTTCTACTCGCGTCGCATCGGCCTGAATGACGGCCGGATCGTTCCCATCACGGCCGGTGGCCGCCTGACGGGCAAGCTCGGGCCGTACGCGATCGGGCTGGTGAACATCCAGACCGGGAGCGAGTCCGTGTCGCAGACCGAGGCGACCAACTTTACCGTGGTGCGACTCAAGCGGGACGTGTTCAGCCGGAGCGCCATCGGCGTCATGGCCACCAACCGGTCCGAAAACGCGTCCGGCACCGGCTCGAACCAGGCGTACGGCATCGATGGCGCGTTCCTGCTGACGCAGGATCTGAGCCTCGGCGCGTATTGGGCCCGGACCGCAACCACGGGCCTCAGCGGCGATGACCAGAGCTACCAGGGGCGCGTCGACTGGAACACCGACCGCTACGGGGCCCGCGCCGAGCAGCTGAAAGTCGGAGCGGACTTCCAGCCCGGGATCGGCTTTACGCGGCGTACTGACTTCAGTCGTTCGTTCGCGTCCCTGCGTTTCAGTCCCCGGCCCGCCGGTATCAGGAGTGTCAGGAAGTTCACCTTGACCGGATCGGGCGAGTACGTCGAGAATGGGGTTGGACTGATCGAATCGCGCATCTGGAACGGGAGGTTCGCCACGGAGTTCGAGAGCAGCGACCAGTTCTCGCTCAACGTCACGCGTGATTACGAGCTGCTGCACGAGCCGTTCACGCCCGCGGGTTCGCCGAGCGCGATCGCGCCCGGCGGCTACACCTTCAGCGACGTCACGGCGGCATACTCATTCGGCGCGCAACGACGCATCTCAGGGACTCTCACGGTCCAGGCGGGCGAGTTTTACAACGGGACCATCCGCAGCGTGACCGTCGGGTCGGGTCCGATGTCACCGGGTCGCATCTCGATCCTCACGCAGCTGTCGGTGGAACCGACGGTGACCATCTCGCGGATCGAACTGCCCGACGCCGTGTTCACGACGAGGCTCGCGCGAGCGCGGCTGGACTACGGCTTCTCGCCGCTGATGTTCGCCAGTGCCCTGCTGCAGTACAACTCCGCGGACCGGACGCTGAGCAGCAACCTGCGATTCCGCTGGGAGTACGCTCCCGGCAGCGAGCTGTTCCTGGTATACACGGATGAACGGGATACGACCGGGGATCGCTTTGCCGCTCCGATGCTCGTTCGCGGTCTCCGGAACCGGGCGTTCGTGGTCAAGATCAATCGACTCTTGCGATTCTGAGCGGTCGGCGTAGCCGAGTCGAACGGCGCCGGTGCGGAAAAGCGAATCGCGACCCCATGGCCGAGCAGGCCCGCGAGCCGGTCGCCATGTGTCCGCTCACGGCTCGGCGGTCATTGGATCGATGGCGTCGAGGAAGGGGAAGCGGTGGAAGTCAGTGTCGCGGGTGCATATCCGTCGGATGCCGTGCTCGCGCATAAGGCTCGCGGTCTCCACGTCGTGCCAGAGATTGCCGGCGAGGCCAGGAATCTCCTCCACGAGCTGCCTGAGCACGTCGCGGTGGCGGTCGGTCTGGACGAGCATCCCGAGTCCCGGCGCTGCTGCGACGGCCTCGAGGAACTCGTTGGCCGCGCGACCGGTCCACGGACGGCGCAGCACACGCGGATGCGTCACCACCCGGAGAAACTCATAGCAGATCCCCCACGTCAGGAACCACGCCGCGCTGCCCTCGCGCCACTGCTCCAGGAGGGCACGACAGCGCTCGTGTTCCGGGGCACTCGTGTCAGCGGCGTACACCAGCACGTTGGTGTCCACCACGAACACTATCGGCCCTCCATCGCCCGATAGAGCGCCTCGCGGTCGGCCACGTCGACCAGGGCGCCGCCGCCATCGAAGGAAGGAAGCGGCGGAAGCGGTTCCCGGTCACGGCGCGCGCGCAGCAGGTTCCGGAGCGCGGTTTCCACAAGTTCGGACATGGTGCGACCAGTCCTGGCCGCTTCGCGCTTGAGCCGGACCATCACGGAGTCGTCAATATTGAGCGTTGTCTTCATATGGATAACCATATGTTGGATATGGCTATATGTCAAACAGTCGGATCGCGCCGGAGCCGGCCCCGGGGCTGCCACGCGCCGGTCTCGTCGGACGCGAGCCATTGCCGAGGCTGAGCCCCGTGGGGTTTCCGGTTCTGCAGGAGGATCCTCGGCTCCGCACAGGTTACACTACACTGCGCAAAAAGACGTGAACGCGCAGTGGATCACGCGGGCAGATCCGTGCCTGCACCATCTGTCCGGGCGCGTTCCCCGAGCCAGCAGCCGTCCTGCCATGATCACCATCCATCCTGCTCATCTCGAAGGCCACGGCATACGCCTCGAGCCGATGGTTCCCGGGCATCGTGACGCCCTGGCTGCGGCGGCTTCGGACGGTAGGCTGTGGGAACTCTGGTTCACGTCGGTGCCCGGTCCTGACGAGATCGAGTCGTACATCGTGAACGCGCTCGAGGGACAGCGACTGGGCCACATGCTGCCCTGGATCGTGCGCGAGCTGGACGGGGGAACGATCGTCGGCAGCACGCGCTTCCATGACGTCGTGCCGGCGATCGACCGCGTGGAGATCGGTTACACCTGGTACGCGAGGCGATTCCAGCGGACGCACGTGAACACGGCGTGCAAGCTGCTGCTCCTTTCGCACGCGTTCGACACCGTGGGGTGCAGTGTGGTGGGATTGCGAACGGACAACTTCAACTTCGCGTCCCAGCGGGCCATCGAGGGACTGGGAGCGAAGCGGGACGGCGTGCTGCGACACCATCAGGCACGCCGCGACGGAACGGTGCGTGACTCGGTGATGTTCAGCGTGCTCGCGCCGGAGTGGCCGGACGTGCGCCGACACCTCGAGCTGCGACTCGCCCGCCACCACGCCGGGTAGCCCTCGCGCCCGACTCCGCTTGCCGCGGTTCGAGCGACGCCGTACCGTTTTCGGACCTCCACGATTTCCGCACGAGCAACCGGAGCTGAAACCCATGTCGCTTTCCCGTCGTGACTTCCTTGCCTCGTCCGCGGCGGCCGCGGTCCTTGGCACGCTCGGCCGTCCATCGATCGCCCAGGCGTGGCAAGGGCAACAGGCGCACCCGGTGTTCACGCCCCTCCGTCGCAACGCGGGCTTCTTCACCATGCGCGGCGGCACCATCGGCTGGCTGGTGAATCCCGGCGCGGTCATCTGCGTCGACAGCCAGTTCCCCACCGAGGCGACCGCGTGCCTGAATGGACTGAATGAGCGTTCCGGCGGTCGCGGAGTGGACTTTCTGATGAATACGCATCACCACGGTGATCACACGGGCGGCAACGTGTCATTTCGTGGTGCGGCGAAGAAAATCGTGGCCCACGCCCGGGCGAACGACCACATGCGGCAGCCGCCGGGGGGCCAGTCGCCGGCCGATCAGCGCTTCCCCGACACGACGTTCACGGAGAGTTGGTCCGCCGACGTCGGCGACGAGCGTGTGTCGGCGCGCTACCATGGCCGCGCGCACACCAGCGGTGACGCGGTCATCACCTTCGAGCGCGCGAACGTGGTGCACATGGGCGATCTGATGTTCCACCAGCGCCATCCCGTGGTTGACCGCGCCGCGGGCGCCACATTGCGCGGCTGGATGACGGTTCTCGAACGGACGATGCGCGACCATGCGAACGACACCGTGTACATCTTCGGGCATGCGGGCGCCGGGCTCCCGGTAACCGGGAGCCACACGGACCTGGCGAACTTCCGCGACTATATCGGCGCGGTGCTCGCGTTCGTGGAGACGCACACGAAGGCCGGCAGATCGCGCGACGATGTGATGACGATGCGCGATCCGCTGAAGGGCTTCGAGGCATACGGGCGCTTCGGCAATGCCGGTCCGCGCGAGATTCTGACTTGCGCGTACGAGGAGGTGACAGCGGGAACGTAGAGCCTGCGGCGCGGCCGGGCATGCGGCCCCGTCCCCCTGGTTCCACCCCCTATACGCGCTTCGTCTTCCACCTCCCGCGCCGGAAGATCACCGCGCTGACCAGCGCTAGGGACACGTACGCCAGCATGATCGCCGCGAAGGCGCCAGCCCAGCCCAGGCTGGTCCGGTTCGCGAACACCCACGCCAGCGGAATCTCGAACAGCCAGAAGACCACCAGGTTGATCCATGTCGGCGTCCAGGTGTCGCCCGCGCCGTTGAAGGACTGGGTGATCGTCATGCCGAAGGCATACAGCGGAAAGCCCAGCGCGATGATGCGCAGGCCCAGTGTCGCGACGTGCGCCACCTCCGGCTCGGTGGTGAAGAGAGACACGATGCCCGGCGCGAACGCCACGAACAGCACGCCTAGCGTCCCCAGGAACGCCAGGTTGTAGCGCGACGCAGTCCAGACCGACCGCTCCGCGCGCGCCGGATCCCCGGCCCCGAGTGACTGGCCGACCATCGTCGCCGCCGCATTGCTCAGCCCGAAGGCCGGCAGGATGGCGAAGATCACGATGCGGATGGCGATGCCGTACCCGGCCACGGCGACACTGCCGAACGTAGCCAGGATGCGGACCAGCCCGATCCACGCCGTCGTCCCGATGAGAATCTGGAACGTGCCGGTGGAGCAGAGCCTGACGAGGCGCCACATGGCGCCGGCGTGCACCTGCAGGTGCTCGCGATGCACCGCGATGTGACCCGCTCCCTTCCAGAGCTGCGACGCCGCGAAGAGCACGCCGGTCCCGCGCCCGATGGTGGTGGCCACGGCCGCGCCGGTCACGCCCAGCTCCGGAAACGGTCCCACGCCGAAGATCAGCAGCGGATCGAGCACGATGTTGATGGCGTTGGACAACCAGAGGACGCGCATCGCCACCGCCGCGTCCCCCGCACCGCGCAGCGCCGCGTTGATCACGAACAGCAGGAACACGCTGGCACTTCCGGCCAGCATGACCCGGGCGTAGCCCGTCCCCGCGGACAGGACGTCCGAACCGGCCCCCATGAGCCGCAACAGGTCGGGCGCGAAGATGCCGCCCGCCACGCCTAACGCCGCTGACACCAGGATGCCCAGCGTGACGGCCTGCACCGCTGCGTCCGCGGCGCCGGCGGCGTTCTTCTCCCCCACGCGCCGCGCCACCGTGGCGGTCGTCCCGATCGCCAGGCCGAACGCCAGCGTGTAGACGATCGCCATCATGGACTCCGTCAGCGCCACCGTCGCCACCGCGGACGCGCCGAGTCGGGCAACCCAGAACACGTCCGTTATGGCGAAGACGGACTCCATGATCATCTCGAGAACCATGGGCACGGCGAGCAGGAAGATCGCGCGCCCGATGGGCCCCCGGGTGTAGTCGTGCCGAGTTCCCCTGGCGGCGAGCCTGAGGTCGGCCCACAAGCGGCTCAGCCGCGTGCCGCTGGGAACGTAGACCGTCTCGCCCGCCGGACCGTTGGCGGGAACGGCGCCCGGCGCCGCGGGGCGATCCGGGAGGGTGATGGTGGGTGCCGTGGCGGCTGCCTCCGGCACCCCGGGACTGAGACCGTTTTCGGTCTTGTCGGCTGCAGGTTGCACGATCCGGTCCTCGAAAAAAAGAAGTCGCCCCACCTGGCCTGTTGGTCATCGGCGCAGGTGGGGCGAAGTTCGAATCCGCGATCGTGCGGATGCCTTACTCTCGCAAGCCTGCTCCGGAAGAGGTTGTATCGACCGGCATCAGCGGTGTCGCCGTCCACACGGCGAACGCCGGCGCCCGGCGGACCCGGACGACGGTGCTGACGGTGACGGTGAGGGTGCTGATGATCACGGACGGTTCCTGAGCAGGTCTCCGCGCGGCGGGCGCCGGACGCGGTTGAGCAGAATAACGGCGACGGACGATCCGGTCAAGGCAGAGCGGAACAAACGTCCGACTACCCGGAGAGCGCTACCGCTCGACGCGTTGGAGCTGGGTCAACCGTTCCCTCGCCTTCCGCACGAGCGGCTGCAGGTCCGGGTCGGCATCTTTCCAGAGGTCGATAAACGCCGAGTAGTGCGACATGGCCTTGTCGCGGTCGCCCCTGGCGTCGTACAGCTCTGCCAGCCGCTTGTGGGATCCGGCGCGCGACCGTCCGTCCTCGATGACACGACCGATCGGATGTGCCGGTTCGGTGAGATAGCGCTCGAAGAACGCGATGGCGGAGTCGGCCTGGCCCGCGAGATCGTAGGCGCG
>Ga0214471_10003510_pt1 | contig 12168 bp, 11 predicted proteins | sample RVTome_5_FD_207665 | JGI IMG/M metagenome (GOLD analysis project Ga0214471, IMG submission 207665) | Soil microbial communities from uranium-contaminated site in the Upper Colorado River Basin, Wyoming, United States - RVT142D155 | ecosystem: Environmental > Terrestrial > Soil > Contaminated >... | reverse complement strand
AGCGCGGGACCTGGTTCGACCACACCCTGATGGGCGTCGCGCTCACCGGCTACTCCATGCCGATCTTCTGGTGGGCGCTGATCCTCATCATCCTGTTCTCGACGCCGCCGCTGTCATGGACGCCGGTCTCCGGGCGCATCGACATCCTCTACTACTTCGACAACCTGACCGGCTTCATGCTGATCGACAGCCTGCTGTCGGGCGAGAAGGGTGCCTTCACCTCGGCGCTCAGGCATCTCATCCTGCCGACCATTGCGCTGGGCACGATCCCGCTTGCGATCATCGCGCGCCAGACGCGCTCGGCCATGCTGGAGGTGCTGAGTGAGGACTACGTGCGCACGGCGCGGGCCAAGGGCTTGCCGCCCTGGCGCATCGTCGGCCTGCACGCCCTGCGCAACGCGCTCATTCCGGTGATCACGGTGATCGGCCTCTCGGTCGGCGTGCTGCTGGCCGGCGCCATCCTCACCGAGACCATCTTCGCCTGGCCCGGCATCGGCAAGTGGATGGTCGATTCGATCTCACGGCGTGACTACCCTTCAGTGCAGGGCGGCCTGCTGCTGATCGCCGGCATCGTGATGATCGTGAACCTGACCGTCGACCTGCTCTACGGCCTCATCAACCCGCGCATCCGGCACCGGCGCTAGGACCAGATCCATGGCCAGCAGCGACGACGCTCTGAAGGTCCCGACCGTGAAGCGCAACATCCGCGCCGAGCGTCTGCGCGAGTTCTGGCACTACTTCTCGGAGAACACCGGCGCCGTCGCCGGGCTCAGCATCGTCGTCATTTTGGTGCTGCTCGCGATCTTCGCCGAAGCGGTGGCGCCGCATTCGCCGATCGAGCAGTACCGCGGGCATTTCCTCAAGCCGCCGGTGTGGATGGCGGGCGGCAGCTGGGAGTTCGTGCTCGGCACCGATGCGGTCGGCCGCGACATCCTCTCGCGCCTCATTCACGGCGCGCGCTATTCGCTCTACGTCGGCACCATCGTCATCACCATCGCCTTCAGCGTCGGCGTCAGCCTCGGGCTCATCGCCGGCTTCTTCCGAGGCTTCGTCGAGACGATGATCATGCGCGCCATGGATGTCATCCTCGCCTTCCCCTCCATCCTGCTAGCGCTGGTGCTGGTCGCCCTGCTTGGCCCCAGCCTCACCAATGCCATGATCGCCGTCGCCGTGGTCGTGCTGCCGCACTTCGTGCGTCTGACGCGCGCCTCGGTGATCTCCGAAAGCACCCGCGACTATGTGACCTCGGCCAGGGTCGCCGGCGCAGGCCTGCCGCGCTTGATGTTCGTGACCGTGCTGCCTAACTGTATGGCGCCGCTGATCGTGCAGGCGACCCTCAGCTTCTCGACGGCGATCCTCGATGCCGCAGCGCTCGGCTTCCTCGGCCAGGGCGCGCAGCCGCCGACGCCGGAATGGGGCGCCATGCTGGCCGACGCCCGCGAGTTCATCACCCGCGCCTGGTGGGTGGTGACCTTCCCGGGCCTCGCCATCCTGATCACCGTACTTGCCATCAACCTCTTCGGCGATGGGCTGCGCGATGCGCTGGACCCGAAGATGAAACGCTCATGAGCCTGCTCGAGATCCGCAACCTCTCGGTCGACTTTCAGACCGCGCACGGCCTGTTCCGCGCCGTCGACAGCGTCCACCTCGACGTCGACGAGGGCGATCTCGTCGCCATCGTCGGCGAGTCCGGCTCCGGCAAGTCGGTCTCCATGCTGGCGCTGATGGGCCTGCTGCCGTGGACCGCCAAGGTGACCGCCGAGCGCCTCGCCTTCGACGGCCGCGACCTGCTGACCATGCCGGGCAGGGAGCGGCGCCGGATCATCGGCAAGGACATGGCAATGATCTTCCAGGAGCCGATGACCTCGTTGAACCCCTGCTTCACCGTCGGCTTCCAGATCACCGAATCGCTGAAGACGCACCTCGGTGGCTCGCGCAGCGAGCACCGGCGCCGTGCCGTCGAGCTGCTCGACCTGGTCGGAATCCCGGCGCCGGAGACGCGGCTCGCAGCCTTTCCGCACCAGCTGTCCGGCGGCATGAACCAGCGCGTGATGATCGCCATGGCGATCGCCTGCAACCCGCGCCTCCTCATCGCCGACGAGCCGACCACCGCGCTCGACGTCACCATCCAGGCGCAGATCCTGGAACTGCTGGTCGAGCTGCAGCGCGAGCGCGGCATGGCGCTGGTGCTGATCACCCACGACATGGGCGTGGTGGCGGAGACCGCCGAGCGCGTGGTCGTGCAGTACGCCGGCCAGCAGGTCGAGAAGCAGACCGTCGAGGGCCTCTTCGCCGACCCGCACCACCCCTATACCGCGGCGCTGCTGGCCGCGCTGCCGGAGCGCGCCACCACAAAGCGCCTGCCGTCGATCCCCGGCGTGGTGCCGGGCCAGCTCGACCGGCCGAGCGGCTGCCTGTTCAACCCGCGCTGCCGCTTCGCCGCCGAGCGCTGCCGCCGCGAGGAGCCGGCGCTCGATGGCCCGCCGACGCCGGGCGTGCGCTGCCACTACGCGCTCAGCCACGGCGTGCCGCAAGGCCATCCGGAAAAGGTGGGGGAGCCGGCATGAGCGGCCGCCAAGTCCTCGTCGCCCGGGACCTCACGCGCTACTACGACGTCGGCGGCGGCCTCTTCATGCCGAGCCGCGTCCTCAAGGCGGTCGACGGCGCCAGCTTCACCCTGACGGCGGGAAAGACGCTCGCCGTGGTTGGCGAGTCCGGCTGCGGCAAGTCGACCCTCGCCCGCATGGTGACGCTGATCGAGCGGCCGACCTCCGGCGCCCTCATGCTCAACGGCGTCGACGTGACCGCGGCCAAAGGGGAGGCCCAGCGCAAGCTGCGCCAGTCGGTGCAGATCGTGTTTCAGGACCCCTACGGCTCGCTGAACCCGCGCCAGAAGGTCGGCGCCATCCTGGAAGAGCCGCTGGTCATCAATCGCAGGATGTCGGCGGCCGAGCGGCGCGCGGCAGCGGAGGCAATGATGGCCCGGGTTGGCCTGCGTCCCGAGCACTACGAGCGCTATCCGCACATGTTCTCCGGCGGGCAGCGCCAGCGCATCGCCATCGCCCGCGCCCTCATGTTGAACCCCGACGTGGTGGTGCTCGACGAGCCGGTCTCGGCGCTCGACGTCTCGATCCAGGCGCAGGTGCTGAACCTGCTGGCCGACCTGCAGCAGGAATTCGACCTCGCCTACCTCTTCATCTCGCACGACCTCAGCGTGGTGCGCCACATCGCCGACGAGGTCATCGTCATGTACCTCGGCCACCCGGTGGAGCAGGGTCCGCGCGATGCCATCTTCGCCAATCCGCAACACCCCTATACCCAGGCGCTGCTGTCGGCGACCCCCAAGGCCGACCCGACCCAGCGGCGCCAGCGCATCAAGCTGACCGGCGAGCTGCCCTCGCCGCTGAACCCGCCCAGCGGCTGCACCTTCAACCCGCGCTGCCCCTACGCCAATGACCGTTGCCGGATTGAGCCGCCGCAGCTGATACCCTCTCAGGGCAGCCGGGTCGCCTGCCATGCGGTCGAGGAAGGCCGCCTGCCGCGCGAGTCGGCGGCTTAAGGGCCTTGCCGCCGGGCGCGCGCTGGTTTCTCATCCTCCCGCCATGAACCAGGTCGTCGAGCCATGAGCGTGCCGCCGCCCAGCCTCACGCGCGCCGCCCTGGGGGCGGCGCTGGACGGCCAGGTGCCGCCGGCCGGCGCCCGCATCGGACTCTTCGGCGGCTCCTTCAACCCGGCCCATGCGGGCCACCGGCAGATCTCCGAGGAAGCCCTGCGGCGGCTCGGGCTCGACCGCGTCTGGTGGCTGGTGTCGCCACAGAACCCCCTGAAGCCAGCGAAGGGAATGGCGCCGCTGGCCGAGCGCATGGCCTCAGCCCGGCACATGGCCAGCGGCAACCGTCGCATCCTGGTGACGGCGCTGGAGGGCGAACTCGGCAGCGCCTATACCGCCGATACCCTGAAGACCCTGACCCGTCTGCTGCCACGGGTGCGCTTTGTCTGGCTGATGGGCGCGGATAACCTGATCCAAGTTCACCACTGGCAGGACTGGCCACAAATCTTTAATAGCCTACCCGTTGCGGTTTTCGACCGCCCCACCTATTCTTTAGGAGCGTTGTCAGGTAAGGCGGCGCGCGCCTTTGCCCGGTACCGGCTGAAAGAGCGTTCGGCGCGGTGTCTGGTGGAGGCACGGCCGCCGGCCTGGGTTTTCATCCGTTGCCGCTTGAACTCCCAGTCAGCGACCGAAATTCGGGCCCGTCAGCCGGTGCAGGAAACTGCCGCCGGGCGCCGGGCCCAAGGCAACAACTGACAGGAGACTTCGAGTCATACTGCAAGAGACCAAGGCCCGCCGGGCCGCACAGCAGGACGTCCTCGCCCAGAGCCGGCGCCTGCTCTCCGTTATCCAGTCGTCCCTGGAAGACGACAAGGCGGACGACATCGTCGTCATCGAACTCGCCGACAAATCCAGCATCGCAGACTTCATGGTGATCGCCTCCGGCCGCTCGGCCCGGCAGGTCGGCGCCATGGCCGACCATCTCCGCGAGAAGCTGAAGGACGAAGGCGTCCTCGGCGTCGCGGCAGAGGGCATGGAGCGCTGCGACTGGGTGCTGCTCGACGCCGGTGACGTCATCGTCCACCTCTTCCGACCGGAAGTGCGCACGTTCTACAATCTGGAGAAGATGTGGGGCGTGAACCTGGTGCCGGTCGGCGGAGAGACGGAATTGGGCGCGACCTCCGCCTGAAGGCCCGCTTCGGGCCCGCGGGCTGAACGGGCGGCGCCGCCCCGAATTCGGTTTTGGGGGTGGCGATGCGTGGGTGGATCCATGCGAATCACGCTGCTTGCCGTCGGCCGCATGAAGGCTGGTGCCGCTCAGGATCTCTATGAGCTCTACGCCACGCGCCTGCGGTGGCCGATCGTGGCGAAGGAAGTCGAGGAACGCCGGCCGCTGCCGCCGGAAGCCCTGAAGGAGCAGGAAGGCGCGCTGCTGTTGGCCGCCATCCCGCGCGGCGCCCGGGTCATCGCCCTCGACGAAGGCGGCAGGCAGATGACCAGCCGGGAGTTCGCCCAGTTGCTGGGCCGCTGGCAGGACGACGGCGCCCAGGACCTCGCCTTCCTCATCGGCGGCGCCGACGGCCTCGCGCAGCCGGCGCGCGGGGCCGCCGACACAATTCTCTCCTTGGGCCGCATGACTTGGCCCCATATGTTGGTACGCGGCCTCCTGGCCGAGCAGTTGTTCCGCGCCGAGAGCATCCTCGCCGGACACCCCTATCACCGGGACTGAAGAAGCAGCCAGAGTAGCGCCATGACCAAGAAATCGCCGCCGCGCCCCGTCGTCCTCTGCATCCTCGATGGCTGGGGCCACCGCGAGAGCTGCGAGGACAACGCGATCTGCCAGGCCGCCACGCCGAACCTCGACCGCCTGTTCGAGACCATGCCACATGCCCTGGTGGACGCCTCGGAAAGCGAGGTCGGGCTGCCGGCGGGGCAGATGGGTAACTCGGAGGTCGGCCACATGAACCTCGGCGCCGGCCGCGTGGTGATGCAGGACCTGCCACGCATCGATGCCGCCATCGCCGACGGCAGCTTCGCCGAGATCTCGACGCTGAAGGAGGCGATCGCCGCGCTGAAGAAGGCCGGCGGCACCGCCCACGTCATGGGGCTGATATCACCCGGCGGCGTGCACTCCCACCAGGACCAGATCGCGGCGCTCGCCGAGCTGCTGGCCGAGGCCGGCCTCGCGGTCGCCGTGCATGCCTTCCTCGACGGCCGCGACACGCCCCCGCGCAGCGCCCTCGACTACCTGAAGGATTTCCGGGAGAAGGCACCGAAGGCGAGCATCGCCACCGTCTCCGGACGCTATTACGCCATGGACCGCGACAAGCGCTGGCCGCGGGTCGAGAAGGCCTACCGCGCCCTCGTGCAGGCTGAGGGCGAGCACACCGCCGACGCCCTGAAAGCCGTCGAACAGAGCTATGCCGCCAAGACCAACGACGAGTTCGTGCTGCCGACGGTGGTCGGCGGCTATCGGGGCATGGCCGACGGCGACGGCCTCTTCATGGCCAACTTCCGCGCCGACCGCGCCCGCGAGATCCTGACCGCCCTGCTCGACCCGGCCTTCGACGGCTTCAAGCGCGACCGGCGGCCTCAGTTTGCCTGCGCCCTCGGCATGGTGGAGTACTCGACCGACCTGAACACCTTCCTCACCGCCCTCTTCCCCCCGGAGGACCTCAGCGAGACCCTGGGCGAGGTGGTGTCCGAGGCCGGCAAGCGCCAGCTGCGCATCGCCGAGACCGAGAAATACGCCCACGTCACCTTCTTCTTCAACGGCGGCCGCGAGGAAGTCTTTAAGGGCGAGGAGCGCATCCTGGTGCCCTCGCCCGATGTCGCCACCTACGACCTGAAGCCGGAGATGTCGGCGCCGGAGGTGACCGACCGGCTGGTCGCCGCCATCGACTCGGGCACCTTCGACCTTGTGGTCGTGAACTACGCCAACGGCGACATGGTCGGGCACACCGGCGATCTCGCCGCCGCCATGAAGGCGGTCGCCTGCGTCGACACCTGCGTCGGCCGGCTTGCCGAGGCGGTGGACAAGGTCGGCGGCTGCATCCTGCTGACCGCCGACCACGGCAACGCCGAGCAGATGAGCGACGAGAAGACCGGCCAGGCGCACACCGCGCACACCATGAACAAGGTGCCGCTGCTGCTGATCAACGGCCCCGACCGCGTGACGGCGCTGCGCGATGGCCGCCTCGCCGACCTCGCGCCGACAGTGCTCGACCTCATGGCGCTGCCGCGTCCCAAGGCGATGACCGGCCACAGCCTCATCAAGCCGGCAGCGGCCCGCGGCGAGGCGGCTGCGGAGTAGCCTTGGCGCCTTTCCCCCAACAGCGAATGCGCGGCCGGCGGCTTGCCGGCGGGCTGCTTTTGCTGCTTGGCCTCGGGCTGGCCGCACCGCTCGCCGCCCAGCAAGGCGGTCTCGAGCAGGACAATCTCGAGAAGCTCGAGCGCGAGCTGGCCGAGGACCGCGCCCGCGCCGAGCAGCTGAAGACCGCTGCCGCCGCGCTGGCCGCCGAGATCGAGGAGCTGCGCGGCAAGTCCATCGCAACCGCCAGGCGCGCCCAGGATCTCGAGAGCGAAATGACGGCCGCCGAGCGGACCCTGCAGGACCTGAGCGCCGAGGAGGCGGCCAAGACGGCCGATCTGGTCCGCCGCCGCGAGCAGCTCGGCCGCACCCTGGGCGCCCTGCAGCGCCTCGCCTTGCAGCCGCCGGAGGCCGCCCTGGCGCGCAGCGGCCAGCCGATCGATTCCGCACGCGCCGGCCTCCTTATGCAGGTCGCCATTCCGGCGCTGGAGTCCAGAGCCGCAAGCCTGCGCGCCGAGCTCGGCGACCTCGCCGTGCTGCGCACGCGCATCGCCCTGGAGCGCGACGACCTCGCCGCCGCCGCAGCCGCCCTCAGCGGCGAGCGCGACCGCCTCACCGCGCTGGTGGCCCGCAAGGCGGAGCTGCAGGCCAGCACCGAGACCGACCGCACGGCGGCCGAGGCGCGTATCGCCCGGCTGGCCGGCGAGGCGCGCGACCTGCGCGAGCTGACCGAGCGTCTCGAGGCTGAGCGCCTGGCGGCGGAGCAGCGGGCCCTCGAGGCGGCCCGGGAAGAGGCAGCCCGGGAAGAGGCAGCTCGCCAGGAGGCGGCCCGTCAGCAGGCCGCCCGCGAGGCCGAAACCGCCGCGGCCCCGGCCTCACGAGAAGTTGAGCAGGAAGCGCAGCAGCTCGCGCGTCTTACGCCGCCGGGCTCGCTCAGGCCCTTCCCGGAAGCCGAATCCAGCCTCACCATGCCGGTGCGTGGCCGGGTGGTGCGGCTCTACGGCCAGGAAAGCCGGGCGCCGGGCAGCACCGACAAGGGGATTTCCATCCAGGCGCGTGCCGGCGCGCAGGTGGTGGCGCCCTATGACGGAAAAATCGCCTATGCTGGGCCGTTTCGCGGCTATGGCCTTATCTTGATCATCGACCACGGCGGGCGATATCATACAATATTGGCCGGTTTCGACCGGATAGACGCCGTGGTCGGGCAGTGGGTGCTGGCTGGCGAACCTGTCGCCCGGATGGGCGAAAACGCCGGCAGCAACCCGGAGCTTTACTTCGAACTCCGCCGCACAGGGCAGGCCATCAATCCGCTCCCCTGGTTGGCTACAACAGACGACAAGGTGCGAGGTTAATGCGCAAACTCCAGATCGCGGCCATCGTTGCCGCCCTCCTCATCGGCCTGCCGCAGTTTTCCCCGGCGCAGGAGAATCCCTCCGATACCTATCGGCAGCTGAAGCTGTTCAGCGAAGTCTTCGAGCGCGTGCGCGCCGACTATGTGGAAGAGGTCAGCGACCAGCAGCTGATCGAGTACGCCATCCAGGGCATGCTCTCGACGCTGGACCCGCATTCCAGCTATCTCAACGCCGAATCGTTCGGCGACATGCGGGTGCAGACCAAGGGCGAGTTCGGCGGCCTCGGCATCGAGGTCACCATGGAGAACGGCTTCGTGAAGGTGGTGTCGCCAATCGACGACACCCCGGCCCACCGCGCCGGCGTGAAGCCGGGCGACTTCATCACCCACATCGACGGCGAGGCAATCCTCGGCCTGTCGCTGAACGAGGCGGTGGAAAAGATGCGCGGGCCGGTCGGCACAGACCTGACGGTGACCATCCGGCGCGGCGACCAGGAGGCCTTCGACGTCACCATCACGCGCGACGTCATCAAGATCCAGTCGGTGCGCAGCCGCATCGAGGACAAGGTCGGCTACCTCCGCATCACCACCTTCAACCAGCAGACCATGCCGGGCCTGCAGCAGGCGATGCAGGAGATCAAGGCCGAGGCCGGCAGCGAGTTGCGCGGCTACGTGCTCGACCTGCGCAACAATCCGGGCGGCTTGCTCGACCAGGCCGTCGAGGTGTCCGACGCCTTCATCGACCAGGGCGAGATCGTCTCCACGCGTGGCCGCGCGACCGATGACGCCCAGCGCTTCAACGCAACCCCGGGCGACCTCGCCGGCGGTTTGCCGGTCGTCGTGCTGATCAACGGCGGCTCGGCCTCGGCTTCGGAGATTGTCGCCGGCGCCCTGCAGGACCATCGCCGCGCCATCGTGATGGGCACCAAGTCGTTCGGCAAGGGGTCGGTGCAGACCATCATCCCGCTCGGCCTCAGCGGCGCCATGCGGCTGACCACGGCACGCTACTTCACGCCCTCCGGCCGCTCCATCCAGGCGCTCGGCATCGATCCTGATATCGTAGTCGAACAGGCAACCCTAGAGCAGGCCGCGGCGACCGCGCCGGGGCGGCGCGAGGCCGACCTGCGCGGCGCGCTCGCCAATCCGAACGAGGAGAACGGCGTCTCCACCGAAACGCCGGAGAACGGCGAGGCGGCGCACGCCCTGTCGGAAGCCGCAGAGCAGGACTACCAGCTTGCCCGCGCCGTCGACCTGCTGCGCGGCCTGGCCCTTTATAACCAGCGAGTCGTGAACTAAAAGAAGGGCTCAGTCTCGCGAACACGGCGCCGAGTCGCGCCGCACAGAGGGCCTTTGGCTGGGTAGCAGAGCGATGACGGCGTGTCGTCAGACAGCCCCGCAGGGACCGGCGGGCCGCGCGCGGTGCTTGGGCGCGGCCCGCCGCCCGAGACAGACTTCGCCTTGAAGCGCCTGCTCAACAATCCAGGTGCGCTCGTCACCACTTGGTTCGTGGTCGTCGCCCTGGTGGCGGGCCTTGTTGCTCTCGCCTACCTGCAGCCCCCGCCGCCCGCTGGGGGCGACGCGGTGACGGTGGCGCTGCCATCCGCAGAGCCAGCGGCAGAAGAGGACGCGCCTGCCGCGGAAACCAGCCCGCCGGAAGCCGCCCCCGGCGGGCCGCCAGCCCTGGAAGCACCGGCGGAGAGCGGCCCGCCGACGCCACCGCCGGCCGAGGTGACGCCACCGGAGCCGCCGCTGCCGCCGCCGCAGGCCGCGCCCGACGCGGCCCCGGCGGAACCCCGGCCTTCGGAATCTCAGTCCCCGGAATCCCAATCTCCGGAACCTCAGTCGCCAGACTCTCAGGCAGCGGAGCGCCGGGCACCCCAGGCGGCGGCGACGCCCGAGAGGGCCACCGAGGGCGAAGGCGCCGCCGCGCCCAGCCAGGAGGCCCTGGTCCACATCCCGGTCATCCCGCCGGCGCCCGAGCAGCTGCCGTACTGGGAGCGCTACCGCCAGCCCTTCAACATGGATGACAAGCGGCCGCGGATCGCCGTTGTGCTGACCGGCCTCGGCCTCTCCGACGGCGCGACCGAGGCGGCCATCGAGCGGCTGCCGGCGGCGGTGACGCTGTCGTTCAGCCCCTATGCCCGCGACCTCGAACGCTGGATCGCCATGGCCCGCGCGCGCGGTCACGAGGTCATGCTCGACCTGCCGATGGAGCCGACCACCTTCCCCAACGACGACCCAGGTCCCCAGGCTCTGCTGATCAGCCTGTCGCCGCAGGCCAATCTCGACCGGCTCGACTGGGTGCTCGGCCGCGGCAGCGCCTACGTCGGCATCGCCGGCAGCATGGGCTCACGCTTCACCGCCTCGCGCGATGCGATCGAGCCGATCCTGCGCGAGGTGAAGGAGCGCGGCCTGCTGTTCCTCGATCGCCGCACCACGGAAGAATCGCTGGTCGCAGCACTGGCCGAGGAGATCGGCCTGCCGCATGCGGTCAACAATCGCTCGGTCGATGAGCGCCAGGCCAGCCGCGTCGCGATCGACGCGCGCCTCGCGCAGATCGAGCGCATCGCGCTCACCGACGGCGCCGCGGTCGCGATGGCGCAGCCCTACCCGGTGACCCTCGAGCGCCTTGCCGAGTGGACCGCTGAACTCACCGCCCGCGGCTTCGCGATCGCGCCGATCTCGGCGGTCGCCAGCCTGAAGAAGGCGCCCTGACGGTGAGGACGCCAGAGGAGATCGCGCGCCTGCCCTACCGTCCCTGTGTCGGCCTGCTGCTGCTGAACCCGGCCGGCAAGGTCTTCGTCGGCCGGCGCATCGACAGCGTGCAGGAAGCCGACAACATCTGGCAGATGCCGCAGGGCGGCATCGACGCGGGCGAGACACCGCGAGAGGCGGCGCTGCGCGAGCTGCACGAGGAGATCGGCACCGACAAGGCGGAGATCGTGGCGGAGAGCCGCCACTGGCTGCACTACGACCTGCCGCCGCATCTGGTGGGCAAGGTCTGGAAGGGCCGCTACCGGGGCCAGAAGCAGCGCTGGTTCGCCCTGCGTTTCCTCGGTGAGGACAGCGACATCGACCTCGCCACCGCGCATCCGGAATTCGACGCCTGGCAGTGGGTCGAGCTGGACGATGTGTCCGACCTGGTGATCCCCTTCAAGCGCGACACCTACCGCGCCGTGGTCTCGGAGTTCCGCAAGCTGCTGGGAAGAGGCTGAATACGCCAGTCAGGCCGCGATCATGCGGCCGCGCAGGCGGATGAAGCCGAAGGCCGCGCGCGCCGACAGCCCGGCCAGGCGGCCCTGCGGGTTGAGGCCGGCGGCCTTGAAGATCATCGCCACGGCGCGCTGCACCTGCGGCTCGCGGTAGCAGGCATAGGCCCGCTTCATGTAGGCCCGCCCGTAGGTCTTGCGGTCGTAGGGCGTCTCGTCGTTCTCGTTGGCGGCATAGAAGGCATAGGCGAGCTCGTCATCCTCGCTCTCGCAGATGCGCCCGAGGGCGACCGCCAGCCGCTTCCACCTGCCGATGCCTTCGCGGTCGAGATAGCGCCTGAGGTGGTTGTAGAACAGCTTATAGTGGCGCAGCTCGTCGGCGGCGATGTGGCGGCAGATCTCGCGCAGCAACGGTTCCTCGGTGGTCGCGCCGATGGAGGCGTAGTAGGACGAGGTGCCGACCTCGACAATGCAGCGGGCGACCAGCTCCCCGGAGCGTGAGCCGCGGATGGAGTCAGAGGCCCCGACGGGAATCCGGTAGCCTTCGCGGAAGCGCCTGAAGCTGCGGTCGAAATCGAAACTCGCGTCGGCCAGCTTAGCCCAGCGTGCCAGTGCCTCGCCGTGCTGCACCTCTTCCCTGGCCCAGGATTGCGCCGACGCCCGGAACTCCGCATCGTCGGGGAAGACGTTGCAGAGGTAAGCCGCGTACTCGCCGCCGTTGTATTCCACCATGCTGGCTGCTTTGACG
>Ga0214471_10003509_pt1 | contig 12168 bp, 13 predicted proteins | sample RVTome_5_FD_207665 | JGI IMG/M metagenome (GOLD analysis project Ga0214471, IMG submission 207665) | Soil microbial communities from uranium-contaminated site in the Upper Colorado River Basin, Wyoming, United States - RVT142D155 | ecosystem: Environmental > Terrestrial > Soil > Contaminated >... | reverse complement strand
TCGACGTACCGGTCATGATCTGGCTGGTGAACGTTTCGCTGCGACTTCGCAGGCGGTGCTTTGCGCAGGCGCCGGCTGGTGAAGCCTCCGGGAGTTTTTAGGCCGGTTTCATCCGCCGGAGATATAGTGAATGTACTGGCGTCGGGGCGGTCATGCGGGCAGCATGAACAAAGTGTGCAAGGGGGAGGTGATACCGATGGAGCTCTCGATCGTCGTGGCTCGGATTCTCGCGTTGACCTATCTCGCCGCCGGGATCGCGGCGTTCGGTGGCGCGGTCACCTTCGGCAAGATGATCGACGACTTCGAACGGTCCCCGGCGCTCACGTTCGTCACGGGGTTCCTGACGCTGGTGCTCGGCACGCTGCTCGTGACGTATCACAATGTGTGGGTGAAGAACTGGACGGTCCTGATCACCATCATCGGCTGGATGTCGGTGCTCAAAGGAGTGCTCCTGATCGCATTCCCCAGGTACTTGGGATTCTGCAAAGGCTGGTATCAGCATTCCAGGGCCTGGGGCTTCCTGATGCTGGCCATGGGAGTGCTCTTCGGGTATTTCGGGTTCCTGCGGTAATCCGCGCCGGGCGCGGCGTGCGCCGTGGCGTGGGGTTCCATCCCGGAGGTGGCTTATGCAGTGGCTCGGCAGGTTCTCGGACGCGGCGTATGCCCTGCTGCGCATCGCGGCGGGGTTCATGTTTGCCTTCCACGGGGCGCAGAAGATTCTGGGGGTGATGTCGGACTTCCAGCCCCCGATGTGGTCCCAGCTCTGGTTCGGCGGCCTCATCGAGCTCCTCGGAGGACTGGCGGTGATGGTGGGGTTCAAGACGAGGCTGGCGGCGTTTTTGTGCAGCGGCACGATGGCCGTCGCGTATTTCCAGTTCCACTGGAAGTTTCAGGGCGGCCAGCAGTTCTTTCCGGCGATCAATGAGGGCGAGCTGGCCGCGCTGTACAGCTTCGTGTTTCTCCTGATCGCCTGCCGCGGCGGGGTGAAGTGGAGCCTCGACAAATCCGGCCGCTGAAATCCGGGGACACCATACATATTTCGGGAGTCACTCCAGCGAAATGCATATAGTGTCCCCGGATTTCTCCAACCGCTGAGAGCCCTGAGGGGCGGCGGCTGTGTTCCGGTCGGAGCGGGAACCCCCGGCGTGTTTCCGGCGCTGCCGGGTTAGCGGCGGGCGGGGGTCAGATCGCGGTGGGTGCCGGTCGAGTCGGTGAACGTCAGGTGCTCACCGTGCTCATCGAGGTCGACGCGCGTGCCGTCCGGTTCGAGGAAGAACTTCCGCCCGCCTTCCTCCTGCACGCGAATCAGGTTCCCCTGTTCGTCCCGGTAGAGCAGGCGGCCGCGGCGCTCGTCATGGGATCTCCTGATGAGTTCGGTCTGCGGGAACACGAAGATCGGGCGCTGCTCGAGGTCATGCCGGAGCGCCTGATTTTCCGTCTCGAGCGCCTCGAGACGGTCCGTCAGTTCCTCCAGCTGCCGCTCGAGGCGAGCGAGCTCCTTCCGCGACTCCTCATCGCGGATCGCCCCCAGCGCATCAGGCGTGATCCAGTCGCCCTGGTACTTCACGAGGCCCTTGGCGCGTTGCTCGGCCTCGAACGCGTCGCGCGCCTCTTGCCGAATCCGGGCCTCCTCATGTTCCGCGCGCCAGCGTTCAAGGCGCGCGTCGTTGACCGCGGCGTCTTCCCGCACGATCTCGTTCACGAACTCCCGGCTCACCGTCATATACCCCTGCACGTCCATCTGAATGCGGACGCCCGAGGGGGATTCGGAGACGACGATCCCTTCCACGCGCTGCCCGTTGGAGAGGTGGACGATGTCGGCCTGCGCGGGGGCGCTCCAGGCGAGGCACGCCCCCGCCGCCAACAGCCGCAGGACGATGCGCATCATGGTCCCATTGTAGCGCTCGGCCGCGGAGCCGGGAAGGGCTTGGCGCGCATTCCGCCCTTGTCGATCCGTGCGGGGCGGTTCTAGAATACCGGCATGATGCACGCACCGCATGAGGGGCCGCTGAGCCTTCGGCGCGCGCTGGGGCTGGGCGCGCTCATCGCCTACGGCGTCGGCGACATCCTCGGGGCGGGTATCTATGCGCTGGTGGGGAAGGTCGTCGGCGTTGCAGCCGGCGCCGCCTGGCTGTCGTTCGCCGTCGCGTTCGTCGTCGCCCTCCTGAGCGCGCTCAGCTACGCGGAGCTCGCCCGCCGGTTCCCCCGCAGCGCGGGGGAGGCCTATTACTGCGAGCGGGCGTTCGGGCGGGCCGGCCCGGCGCTCTTCATCGGGTGGCTCGTGCTGTGCTCCGGGCTGGTCTCCATGGCGGCCGTCTCCCGCGCCGTCGCCGGCTATGTCGGGGTCGTCCTGCCGGCGGGATGGCAGCCGGCGGTGATCCTGCTCTTCTTCCTCGGCCTGCTGTGGCTCAACGTCCGCGGCATCCACATCTCCTCGCGGGCAAACCTGGTCTGTCTGGCCGTCGAACTTGCAGGGCTCGCGATCGTCCTGGCGGCCGGGGCGGCGTGGCTGAGCCGCGCCGGCTCCGCGGCACCTCCGGCCGCGCCGGCCGCCCCAGTGCCCTGGACGGCCATCCTGCAAGGCGGGGCGCTGGCGTTCTTCGCGTTCATCGGGTTCGAGGACATGGTGAACATCGCCGAAGAGGTCCGCTCGCCGCAGCGCATCCTGCCCGCGGCGTTGCTCACGGCGCTGTCTGTCTGCGGGCTGCTGTACATTGCGGTGGCGGCCGTCGCGACCGCCGTGGTGCCCGCGCCGGCGTTGGCGTCGTCGTCCGCCCCGCTGCTGGAGGTCGTGCGGACCGCGGCTCCGGCGGTCCCCGCGGGGCTCTTCGTGGTGATTGCGCTCTTCGCGGTGACCAACACGGCGCTCGCCAATTATGTGATGGCTTCGCGGCTCGTCTACGGGTTGGCCCGGCAGGGCCTGATTCCCGCGTGGCTGGGCGCCGTGCACGCCCTCCACCGCACGCCGCATCGCGCGATCCTGGCGCTGGGCGCCGCGGGCGCCGCGCTGGCGCTCTCCGGCACGCTGACGGCGCTGGCGGGCGCGACCAGCCTCCTCATCCTCGGCGTGTTCGCGGCGGTGAACGCGAGCCTGCTCGCGGTCAAGCGCCGGCCGGACGACGGCGAACCGGGCTTTTCCGTGCCGGGCGCCGTACCGGTCCTGGGCGCGGCCGCCAGTCTGGGGCTGATGGCGTTTACCCCGCCCGACGCCTGGGTCCCGGCGGGCGTGCTGGCCCTGTGCGGGGCGGTACTGACCGCCGCGTCGGGCGCGCGCCGCCGCGGCTGAGCCGGTCCAGCATCCCGCTGCCCGGGATGGAAGACATCGATTTCGACCGGATGGCCGCATCCGCATGACCTCCCCACATCGGGCACACATCGGGCTTGCTCAGCCGGCGCGCGGGGTGTATAATCCGCATATGCGGATAAATAGGCTTCCGACCCTGCAGGCCTCCAGCCGGATGTTCAAGGCGCTGGCCGACCCGACGCGGCTCAGGATTCTGAATCTGCTTCGGGTCGGCGACCTGTGCGTCTGCCACCTCATCGAGGTGCTGCGGCTGCCGCAGTCCACGGTGTCCCGGCACCTGGCGTATCTTCGGCGCTCAGGACTCGTCGAGACGTGGGAGGATGGGACCTGGAACCACTACCGGATGACCAAGCCGGGCACGGGGGTCCATTTGGCGATCCTGCGGTGTCTGGGGACGTGCCTGGGCGAGGTGGATCAGCTCAAGCGTGAACGGGAGGCCCTGGCCGGCGTGCGGAGAGCCGGGGAAGCCGCGGGATAGAAAAACCGCTTAGACGGATAATAGCTTGTGTCAACCTAGGAGGATCGCGATGGGCGAGACAGGGTGCAGATCGGATCGGCCGAAGCGCAAGGGTCTGCTGGCGCGCTGGCTGGAGAAGCTGGACCGGACGATGGAGAAGAAGAGCCGGCAGTCGTGCGGCTGCTCGGATGAGGGCGGGAAGCCCGAGGGGAAGAAGTCCGGGGGATGCTGTTAGAACCGGCGATCGACTGGCTGGTCCACGCCCTGCTTGGGCTGGAGCCGGGCACGCGCGCCGCCGATATCGTGCAGTTCTTTCTGTACGATTCGGCGAAGATCCTGGCGCTGCTCTTCGTCATGATCGGGCTGATCGGGTTTCTGAGGACCTATCTGCCGAGGAGCCGGATCCGGGCCTGGCTGACGGGCTGCGGCGGCTGGGCGTACGCCGCGGCCGCCGTCTTCGGCGCGGTCACTCCCTTTTGCTCGTGCTCCTCGATTCCGATCTTCCTCGGGTTCCTCGCGGCGGGGATCCCGCTCGGCGTGGCGTTCGCGTTTCTGATCACCTCGCCGCTGATCAATGAGTACCTGGTCGTGCTGATGCTCGGGTTCTTCGGCGCGCGCATCACGGCGCTCTACGTGGTCAGCGGGCTCGCGATCGGCATCGGCAGCGGGCTCGTGCTCGGCCGGTTGAAGCTCGAGCGGCACCTGGTGGCGGACCTGACGGGTGGCGCCGGGGACTCGGATGCGGAGCGCGCATGGCGGCTCCAGGACCGCGTGCGCTTCGGGCTCGGTGAAGCCCGGGAGATCCTCGCCAAGATCTGGCTCTGGGTGCTCGCCGGGGTCGGGGTGGGCGCGGTAATCCACAACCTGGTGCCGGCGGAGGCGATTCAGGACATGGTCGGCCTGACCGGCATCTGGTCGGTGCCGCTGGCCACCGCGCTCGGCGTTCCCATGTACGGCAGCTGCGCGGCGATCGTGCCGATCGCGGTGGTGTTGTTCCAGAAGGGGATGCCGCTGGGCACCGCGCTGGCGTTCATGATGGCCATCACCGCGCTCAGCCTGCCGGAGGCCGTGATGCTGCGGCGGGCGATGCGGCTTCACCTGATCGCGGTGTTCTTCGGCGTGACGGCGGCGGCGATCATGCTCACCGGCTACCTGTTCAACGCGCTCTCGGCCTGGCTGCGTCCGCTTTAGCTGGACGCGCGGTTCGGGAGGCCGGATAATACGGCATGGAGACTGTCTGAGGCGGCGGCACGAAGGGAGCGCGCGATGGCGGAAAGCACCTACAAACTGATCGAGCTGGTCGGCACGAGCACCGAATCGTGGGAGAAGGCGGCCGCGGCCGCGGTCGCGCAGGCGTCAAAATCCCTGAAGGATCTCCGGGTCGCGGAGGTCGTGTCGTTCGACATCAAGCTGAAGGACGGCAAGGTCGAGGCCTACCGGACGCGCATGAAGCTGTCCTTCAAGTATCATACGGAGTCGTAACCCATCGCGAAGGCGCGTCGTCCGGTCGCACCGCATACGCCGTCGCCGCCGTCCCCGCCGTCCGGATGGTTTGTGTATATCCTGGAGTGCGGGGACGGTTCGCTGTATGTCGGGAGCACGACTGACATGGACCGCCGACTCGGCGAGCATCAATCGGGACGGGGCGGCATGTATACCCGCCGCCACCGACCGGTCACGCTGCTCTTCCGCGAGCCGCATCCCGACCGCGCCGCCGCCCAGCGCCGGGAGCTGCAGCTCAAGACCTGGCCGCGCGCCAAAAAGTTGAAACTGGCCGTGGCCGGCGACGGCGTGCGCGGAACGGCCGGGCGCGGGCCGGGTCCTTGACGGCCCCGGCTCCCTCAGCCATCCTGTCGGACACCATCATGCAGCAGCTACTCTCCATCGCGATCTGGATCGGGGCGGCCCTGCTGACCCTGCTGTTGTGGGCCGGGTCGGCGGTGTTCGTCGCGCTCTTCGGCTGGTGGTGCGACCGGGACCGGCGGATGACGCACTGGTGGGCGCGGGCCTGGGCCTGGGCCATGGTGCGGATGAACCCCATGTGGTCGCTGGCCGTCGAAGGAGGCGGGCGCCTCGAGCCCCGCCGCGCGTACGTGCTGGTGGCCAACCACCAGAGTTTCGCGGACGTGGTGGTGCTGCCGTACATCCGGGTGCCGTACAAGTGCTTCTCGAAGGAGGAGCTGTACCGCGTGCCGTTTTTCGGTTGGAGTTTGGCGCTGCACAAGCACATCCGGATCCGGCGCGGGTCGGTGAAGAGCATTCAGGAGTCGATGGAGGAGGCGCGGCGCTGGCTCCAGCGCGGCATGCCGGTCGCGTTCTTCGCGGAAGGCACGCGGAGCCGCACGGGGACGCTCGGGGAGTTCAAGAGCGGCGCCTTCAAGCTGGCCATCGAAACGGGCGTGCCGGTCGTGCCGCTCGTCATCCAGGGCACCCGCGACGCGCTCCCCAAGGGCGACTGGGTGCTCCGCCACCGCGTGGCGGGGACGCTGACGATCCTGCCGCCGATCGAGACCCGCGAGATGGCCCCCGATGACGCCGATCGCCTCAAGGAGCGCGTCTACACCCTGATGCGCCGCCTCCTTGACCCGCCGCAAGATCATCCCACCGAATAATCCGGAATAATCCGGAATAATCCGGGACAGTCCCGCATTATTAATCCGGGACTGTCCCGGGTTTTTTCCCGGGACTGTCCCGGGTTTTTCCCCGGGTTTTTCACGGATTTCCCTATTTTGGAGGCATCCCCCTTGTTATTTTCAAACAAATGTTTTAAACTTGATTCTTGTGTGCCATGGATAAGACCGCGGAAGCTCCGACCAGTCAACGGCTGCTGAATGTCGCCGGCGAAGTGTTCGCCGAGCGGGGCTACCATGGCGCTACGGTCCGGGAGATCTGCCGGCGGGCCGGCGTGAACCTGTGCTCGGTGAGCTATCACTACGGCAGCAAAGAGCGGCTCTACGTCACGGTGCTGCGGCACGGCGCAGAGGAAGCCCTGCGGGCCTACCCGCCGGACATGGGCCTGGGCAGGGGTTCCACGCCTGAAGACGCGCTACGGGCGTACGTGTGGAGTCTGCTGCACCGGTTCCTCGCCGACGGCCGCCCGGGCTGGTACGGGCGGCTGATGGCCCGGGAACTGGCGGATCCGACGCCCGCGCTGGACGTCATCGTGCGCGACGTCGTCCGGCCGCTGAACGACCGCCTGCACCGGATCGTGCGGAGCCTGCTGAGGCCGGGCACCTCGGCGGAAGAGGTCGAACTGCACGCCATGAGCGTGATCGGCCAGTGCCTCATCTACAAGACGCAGCGCCCGATTCTCGAGCGGCTGCACGACTCGGGGAGCCATACCAACTATGACATCGAACGCCTGGCGAATCATATCGTGCGCGCATCCCTCGCGGCCATGGGCCGGCCCGCGGCGAGACGGACTCGGCACCCGGCGCATGCGGGGCGTTAGCGCGGCGCTCATCGCGCTGGCGGCGCTGGTCCCGGCGGGCTGCGGCGCCAAGTCCGGCGGCGAGGGCGCGCCGGGCGGCATGGCGCCGGTGCCGGTGGTGGCGGTCCGCGCGACGCAGGCGCCGCTGGCTGAGACGATCACGGTCGCGGGCTCGCTTGCGGCCGATGAACTCGTCGATATCGCGACCGAAATCGACGGCTTCGTGCATGCGATCGCGTTCAAGGAAGGCGAGCGCGTCGCGCAGGGCGACGTCCTGGTGACGCTCGATCAGCAGAAGCTCGCCGCCGCCGTGGACAAAGCGAAGGCGGATCTGGCGTTGGCGGACGCGACGCTCGCGCGGCTGTCCAAGCTGGGATCCAGCGGCGCCGTCTCCCGGCAGGAAGTGGACCGCGCGGTCGCGGAGCAGGAAGTCGCCCGGGCGCAGCTGGCGCTGGCCCGGGCGCAGCTCGAGGATGCCGTGCTGACCGCGCCGTTCGACGGCACGGTCGGGGCGCGGCTCGTCAGCCCCGGGCAGTACGTGACGCGCGGCCAGCGCCTGACCACGCTGATCAGCCAGGATCCGATCAAAGCGGAACTGCGCGTGCCCGAGAGGTATCTGCGCGAGCTCGCCCCGGGCCAGCGCCTCGCGCTCACGGTGGCCGCCTATCCCGGCACCACATTCGAGGGCGAGGTCTATTTCGTCGCGCCCCAGATCGAGCCGGCGAGCCGCACGGCGCTGGTCAAGGCGCGGGTGCCCAACCCGGACGGGCGGCTCCGCCACGGCATGTTCGCGAACCTGACGCTGATCGTGACGGTGCGCGAGGACGCGATCGTCGTGCCGGAGGCGGCGCTGATGTGGGACGCGGACAAGGCCACGGTCTTCGTCATCGACGAGCGCCAGCAGGCGCAGATCCGGTCCGTGGAGCCCGGCGTGCGGCGCCCGGGCCTCGTGGAGCTCGTGCGCGGCATCGCCCCGGGGGACGCGGTCGTGACTGAGGGCATGCAGAAGCTCAGGCCGGGCGCCCCCGTGAAGGCGCGGTTCGAAGCCATCCCGGAGGACCTGCTCGAGGCGGTGCCCGACGCGAACCCGCAAGGCCGGCTGCTGACCGATCCCACGCAGCTGTTCCAGTCTCCGGGACGGGACGGATGAGGCGCGCCGTCCCGCCCCAGGCCGGGCCGCGATGAGACTGCCCGAAATCGCCATCCGCCGTCCGGTGCTGGCCGGCATGATGAGCCTGGCGCTGGTCGTCTTCGGCGTCATCGGCCTCTGGCGCCTCCCCGTGCGGGAGCTGCCCGACATCGACCCCCCCATCGTGAACGTCACCACCGTCTATCCGGGCGCGAACGCGGCCGTGATGGAAACGCAGGTGACCGAGCCGCTCGAGGAGGCGATCAACGGCATCGAGGGCATCAAGACCCTGACGAGCGAGAGCCGCGAGCAGCTGAGCCGGATCACCGTGGAGTTCACCCTCGCCCGGGACATCGACGTCGCCGCCCAGGATGTCCGCGATCGGGTGTCGCGGGCGCGGGGGAGGCTGCCGGACCATATCGAAGAGCCGATCATCGCGAAGCAGGACGCCGACGCGCAGCCGGTCATGTGGATCGCGCTGCACAGCGACCGGTTCTCGACGCTGGAGCTGACGTCGCTGGCGGAGAACGTGCTGAAGGACCGCCTGCAGACCCTGCCGGGCGTCAGCTCGATCCTCATCGGCGGGGCGAAGCGCTTCGCGATCCGCCTCTGGCTGGACGCCGACAGGATGGCCGCGCACGGCGTCACGGTGTCCGACGTCGAAGACGCGCTCCGGACGCAAAGCGTCGAGCTGCCCAGCGGCCGGGTGGAGAACCTCCAGCGCGAGCTCTCGATCGAGACGCAGGGCGAGCTCAAGACGCCTCAGGAATATGAGCGGCTGGTCATCCGCAATGAAGGCGGGGCGCTCGTGCGCCTGGCGGACATCGGCGGGGCGGAGGTCGGCGTCGAAGACGAGCGCGCGCACGCGCGCTACAACTCCGAGCCGGCCGTCGGGCTCGGCGTGGTCAAGCAGTCGAAGGCGAACACGATCGAGGTCGCCAAGGGGGTCAAGCGGGAGCTGGAGCGCCTGCGTCCGGTGCTCCCGCCGGACCTCGAGATCTACCTGCCGTACGACGAATCCGTGTTCATCGAGCGCTCGATCACGGAAGTCTGGCAGACGCTGGCGATCGCGTTCGTGCTGGTCGTCCTGAGCATTTTCGTCTTCCTGCACAACGTGCGCTCGACCTTCGTCCCCTCCATCACGATCCCGATCGCCCTCGTGGCGGTCTTCGGCGTCTTCTACGTGATGGGGTTTTCGATCAACACGATCACCATGCTGGCGCTCGTGCTGGCGATCGGCCTGGTCGTCGACGATACGATCGTCGTCCTGGAGAACATCTACCGGCATATCCAGGAGGGGATGCCGCCGATGCAGGCGGCCTTCACCGGCATGAAGGAGATCACCTTCGCGGTGCTGGCGACGACGATCGCGCTGGTGGCGGTGTTCCTCCCGCTGGCGTTCCAGACGAGCGTGACCGGACGGCTCTTCGTGGAGTTCGCGGTCGCCATCTGCTTCGCGGTCATCATCTCGACGTTCGTGGCGCTGACGCTGGCGCCGATGCTCTGCGCGCGGATCCTGCGCCCCTTCGGGGACATGCCGTGGGTCTTCCGCGTCTTCGAGCGGGGGATGAAGGGCGTGACGGACGGCTACGGCCGGTGGCTCCGCGGGTCGCTGCGGCATCCGTTCATCGTCCTGGCGATCGCCGCCGGGTCGTTCATCCTGGCGCTCGGGCTCGGGCGCGCGCTGAGCCGGGAATTCCTGCCCGAGGAAGACAAGGGCCGGCTCTTCTGCATTCTGATCGCGCCCGAAGGCTCCACGAGCGAATACACCGACCGGATGGTCCGCAAGATGGAACAGATCCTGCGCGAGACCCCGGAGGTGGACGGATATTTCTCGGCCGTGGCGCTGGCGCGCGGCGGTCCGGGCGCGTCGAACGAGGGGCTCGCCTTCGTGCGGCTCAAGGACGGTCCGCGCCGGCACGTGCGGGAGATTCTTGAAGGGCCGGGCGGACTGCGCGCGCGGTTCTTTTCCGAAATCGAAGGCGCGCTCGCCATCCCCATCGTGCCGAAGGCGATCGGCCGGGGGTTCGGTCAGGAGTTCCAGCTCGTCCTGCAGTCCCAGGATCTCGGGGCGCTCAATGAGGAGGCGCAGGCGTTCAGCAACCGGCTGCGCGAGCTCGGATTCCTGCAGGGCGTGCGCTCCTCCTTCGAGCTCACGAAACCGGAGCTGCGCGTGCGCATCGACCGGGACCGGGCGGCGGCGCTGGGCATTTCGGTCGAACGCATCGCCCGGACGCTGCAAGTGCTCTTCGGCGGGACGGATTTGGCGAAGGTCAAGCTCGGCGGGAAGGAGTACGACGTCATCGCGCAGCTCGGACGGGCCTCGCGCCTCACGCCGCAGGATCTCGGGCGGCTCTACGTGCGCAGCGACCGCGGGGAGCTTGTCCAGCTGGCCGGCGTCGTCCGCTACGAGACGGGCAGCGGGCCGAACAAGATCAACCACTACAACCGGCTCCGGGCGGCGACCATCGAGGGATCGCCCGTCGGGCTGCCGCTTGGCACTGTGATGGACCGGGTGAAGGGCGTGCTGCGCGAGGAACTGCCGCCGGCGTTCAGGTACGAGTGGGCCGGGGAAGCCAAGGATCTGGAAGAGTCGGGGTATGAAACGCTGTTCGTGATGCTGCTGGCGATCCTGATCGTGTACATGGTGCTGGCGGCGCAGTTCGAAAGCCTGGTGCATCCCCTGACGGTGCTGCTGAGCCTGCCGCTGGCGGCAATCGGGGCGCTCGGGTCGCTCTGGCTGCTCGCGCGCGCCGGCGTGCCCGCCATGGGAATCAATCTCTTCAGCCAGATCGGCCTCGTGCTGCTCATCGGGCTGGTCACGAAAAACGCGATCCTGCTCGTCGAGTTCGCGAACCAGCGGATGGCGGCGGGGATGAGCGCGCAGGCGGCCATGCTCGAGGCCGGGCGCATCCGCCTGCGGCCGATCCTCATGACGACGATCTCGACCGTCATCGGCATCATGCCCATCGCGATCGGATTCGGCGCCGGGGCGGAGAGCCGGCGCCCGCTGGGCGTGGCGGCCGTCGGCGGCATGGCGACGAGCGCGCTGTTGACGCTGTTCGTGATCCCGGTCGTGTACGTGCTGCTGTCCCGCGCGCGGGATCGCCTGCTCGGCGGCCGCGGCGCGGTGGGCGCGAACGGCCGCGGCGCGGCGGCCCGGGAGCTTGAGCCCGCGCCGGTCCCGGCGGACGGGGAGGTGTGATCCGATGGGGCGGGCGTCATGCTGGATCGGCGCGCTGATCGCCGCGGCCGGCTGCGCGGTCGGGCCGGACTATGTCCGGCCGGCGGTCGCGGTCCCCGAGGTCTGGAGCACGACGGTGAGCGCCGTCGCATGGAAGCCGGCGCAGCCGCGCGACGGCGGTCCGATCGAGACCTGGTGGCGGGTCTTCGACGACCCCGAGCTGGATTCGCTCATGTGGCAGGCGCTCCGGGCGAACCAGGAGCTGCAGGCGGCCGTGGCGCGCGTGGAGCAGGCCCGGGCGCTGGCGCGGGTCGAGCGCGCGCCGCTCATGCCCGAAGCCGAACTCGGCGCGTCCGCGGAGCGGTTCCAGCGCTCGCTGACGAGTGTCGGGGGCCGGGGGTCGCTGCTGAACAACCAGTTCCGGATCCCGTTCGATCTGAGCTACGAGCTGGATCTGTGGGGGCGCGTCCGGCGCGGGTTCGAAGCGGCCCGGGCCGACGCCCAGGCGAGCGAAGCCGACTTCCGCGCGGTGATGCTGACGCTCACCGCGGACGTCGCGCGGACGTACCTGCAGCTGCGGCAGCTGGACGCCGAGCTCGGCGTGCTCGAGCGGACGATCGCGCTCCGGCGCGATGAGCTGGCGCTCATCCGCGAGCGCCTGCAG
>Ga0214471_10003508_pt1 | contig 12169 bp, 14 predicted proteins | sample RVTome_5_FD_207665 | JGI IMG/M metagenome (GOLD analysis project Ga0214471, IMG submission 207665) | Soil microbial communities from uranium-contaminated site in the Upper Colorado River Basin, Wyoming, United States - RVT142D155 | ecosystem: Environmental > Terrestrial > Soil > Contaminated >... | reverse complement strand
CGGCACCGATCGGTCCTTTCGGCTCTGCTGGGACGTGATGGAACGATCACTCCCGGTTGGGGCGACGGGCAGCGGTCAGTGAACGCGCACTCGACCTCGGGCGCCTGGTCGATCTGCCGCCGTTTGTCCTGCTGTTCGGGAGCTCGCCCTCGACCTGGCTGGAGTGCGGGAACGGCAGCTGCGGCCCGAAGCGCGATCCGCTCGATCTGGCTGTCAAGTACGAGGAGGGGCTACGGCCGGGGCCTCTTCGACCGGTTCAGCAGCAGTCCTCCGACCAAGGCGCCCAGAACGGTAAGGAACGGAACGAGGTTCCAAAGCAGGCCCTGGGTTTCCCGGACCCAACCCGACGCGTCCTCCAGCATTGGATTCACGAGAATGTAGACAACCGCCCCGGTGGCGAATCCGACTATGCCTCCGCCAAGGATTCCCAGCGCCACTCGTCCATTCATGGCCGCACTATGACCGATCGACGGGTTGGCTGGCTCCGACCGCTCGGGCACCTCAGCTCGACAAGGACGTCGGCCACTCCATGTTCTCGCCGTGAGCTGCTCGCCACCTCGTGCTTCCTCGACCAGCCAGCCGAGGAAGCGATACACGGCGTAGTTGCGGGCGAGAACAATTCGGGCGTATTGGCTCGGCGATATCGAGCTATGTGGCTCTACCGCTGCTCCCGACCCGTCGCAGACGATGGCAAGTGCGGACGGCCGGCTGACAAGTCCGCAGAAAGGAGGTGGCGAAATGCAGTGGGATCTCGGACTCCAGGGCCTGGGGCTGCTCATCGTCATGTCTCTCGGCTTCGGCGCCATAGCCCAGCTGGTGGTTGGGAGGGTGACGACCCGCTGGCTGTGGCTCATCGCCGCAGCGACCTACTTCGTCGCGGGCCTGTTCACCAGCGAGGTCTGGTTTGGGTGGGCGACGGAGGCGGAGCTGCAGCCGAACATCGACGGTCTGTCGTTCGACGAGGCGCTGCTCGGTGGGCTCGTCGCTGGCATCCTGGCCGTGCTGGCAACTTGGTATGGGACGAGGAGAGGCAGGCTTCTACGGCCGCGGGCGGCCTGACCATCCGCGGCCCGCGTAGAGCCGGTCTCGGACCCGCTGACCGGCTCTACAGCGAAACGGATGGCAGTTCGGGCCGACTGGCTCGTATCGAAGATGACCTTTGACCCGTGCGGCCGCTTGGTGCGCGCCGCATCATGCGCTCGACCCAGAGAGGTCGGAAGCCGAAATCCGGAAGGAACGCTCGAAAGGGCAGACCCTAAGGGATAGGTGGACGAAGATCTCTCCGGGTCGTTTCGTGGATGACGGTCTCCTGCGTCCCCGGGGCGGTGCAGCTGACCGCGATGACGACAACACCATGCAGACCAGCGTGACCAACGCGCGGACGGACTGTCGGAGCGCGTTCGGGTTGCGCATCGGGCGCCACCTCCAGCCTGAAGGTGGCCGTCGCAGCCGACAGATGCTAGGGCGCATGGTCGCGCAGCGGCGGGCTGAAGGTCACCAACGCGCGGGTCATGGTCCAATCGGCAGCCAGATCGGGTCCACATGACCCTTGCGCTCGATCGATGCAGCCGACAGCCTGCTGGCATGGCCGAGAATCGCGACGCGGTCCTGCCTCGGGTGCGAGAGCAAGCCGTACCCGGCGAGACGGGCTATGCCCTGGTGTGGATCGACAGCAAGCTTGCCCGGATCCTGCGCTGGCGCGGTCGGGTCGTGACCGAGAAGCTCGACTCGAACCTCCCGCCCCACGTGCGTGGTACGGCGCACGTCCGCCACGACCCGCTAGTCCGCCACGGTGGTTCGGGCCGCGGGCAGGATGACGCGGAGCGCCGGCGTAACGAGCACCTCCGAGCCTTCCTGGACGCCGTGGCCGATCGGCTGGGCGATGACGACCAGATCGAGGTCCTCGGCACGGGGACGGTTGGCGAACGGCTGGCCACGCTACTCAGGCGGCAGACCGCGCGACGGCCCTCACCGCCCAGCATCATGGTGCTGCACTCCATGCCGCTCACACCCCGCCAGTTGGCCGCGCGCCTGCGGCAGCGCCTCGGCCTGGATCGTCGCCGCCGGACGGTGGGCGCGTATCGGTGGAGCGGCGAGCTGCCGCTGACTCGGTCCGGTGGGATAACCGGGCCCCGCAGGGTGCTCGAGAAGAACCCGCCGAGCGTCGGTCGGACCGACCCAGAGCAGGACTGAGCGGCTCAACCCAGGCGCAGCGGATCCAGCGCGTAGGCGCAGGCCGGGCGCAACGTCGTGGGGCTCGGGTCGCGCAGTGGCCCGAACCGGCCGCAGAACCAAGAGTCCGGTTCTGGAAGAGTCGTTAGGCCTGCGATCAAGCCCAGCGGCAGGCAGCGCAGCGATTCCGCCACGCTGGTGCCGGAGTTCCTCCTGGTACGGGCCGCTCGGCACTGGCTCCGGCGCGTGCGGTCGGGCATCGTCTGTTGGGGAACGATGGGAGGCCGAGATGAGGAGCATGGAGACCCGTTCTGGGAGGGCGGCCAGCCGTGGGCTGCAACGCCGCGAGGTGTGGGTGCACGAGAAGGGGCTGCCCCACATCTGTCGCCAGCCGCTGGTCGACCACCTGGGACAGCGGATGCTGGTCGCCACCGACCTGAGCGACGACTCAAGCGATGTCGACGCGCGAGCGATCGAGCTCGCGGAGATGGCGGGCGCACGTCTGTTGGTCCTCGCCATCGTCGCGCCCCAAGCCATCACCGACGACTCGCACCAGAAGCGCCTGGACGCGCTGCTCGGTCGCGCCCGCCGGCGCGGGATTGAGGCGGAGGGCAGAATCGTCATGGGTGATCCGGCCGATGCCATCCTGCGCGCGGCCATCGCCAGCCGGGCAGATGCGATCGTCATTGGCGACGCCCAGTGGCGCGGATGGAAGAACGCGGGCTGTGTCTGCGGGCATGTCATCCTCCACGCGCCCTGCCGGGTGCTCATCACGCACGGGCGTACGGCGGCGTGAGCGTTGGTGAATGTCGGAGCGAAGGATTCGACGCTTCAGGCTGCTGCCACCCGGGGTGGGGCGATGAACTCTCCGCGGTACGCCCCGGGCGGGTTGCAGGTGGAACACGACCATCCTCGGATCATGGTCGACCGCGGTCCGAGATCTGCACTAGCGGCCGGCGGGCTTGACGCCTGGCTGCTGACCGACCAGCGGGCCGAGCTCATCCGTGAGGTTGAGACCCGTGCAGGCGACAGTTCGGCTCTAATCCCGCGCGGCAGGCGCGTCGCCGGACCGCCTGCCTGGCACGATTGCGATTCGCATCAGGCTGCCGCTGGAGCGGACTGGGTAACCGCAGTGGCCGCATCGCCCACCAGGCCGGGAGCCGGGATGCTGTTGCGCACAACCAGCACCGAGCAGGACGCGTGAAGCAGGACGTTGCGCGCCACGCTGCCGAGGATGACGCGCTCCACGCCGTGGAGGCCACGCGTACCGGTCACGATGAGGTCGACGCCCCGACGGCGCGCGGCAGCGATGATCTCGTGCGCCGCATCTCCAGCCAGCACGGTGGAGGTCGCCGGAATCCCACGTTCGTCGAGCCGCTCCGCCATCTCCTCGGCGAAGCGGCGGTGACGATCGAGAAGTTGTTGGCGGTCCTCGGTGAAGTCGTAGCGGCCGAGCGTGTAGACATCGGCGACGAGCTCGAAGGTTCGCTCCGGCGGCGGCGCGACGCTGAAGGCCTCGGCGGCGACGCCGCGGAACACACCCCATGTGCTGAGAAGGTCGGGAATCGCCCGCGCAACGTCGGACCCGTCGGTGGCGACGAGCAGCCGCGAGACCCGCTCGCCGCGTGCGACGAGCACGGAGCAGCTCGCCTGGTCGACGACCTCCGCCGAGACCGAACCGAGGAGCATGCTGGTCAGCGGGCCGCGGCCGCGCGAGCCGATGGCGATGAGATCGGTACCAAAGTCGCGCGCTGCGTCGATGATGGCGGTCGCCGGACGGCCCTCGATGACCCGCCGCTCGACCTCCCACGCGTGCTTCGTCAGCGGCTCCGCGAGCCGCTCGAGTTCCGCCGCCAGCTCGTCGCGGAGCGCGTCTTCTGCATCGCCGACCCACGGCATTCCGGCGCCCGGGCCGCCGCTCCAGTCGATCGGCGCCTGGTAGGCGGTCACGAGGTGAATGGCGGTCCCATCGGGCCAGGGCAGCCCCGCCACAAGGTCACGCGCCTGGATCGACGAGTCCGATCCATCGAGGGCCACGAGAATACGCATGGGAGTTCTCCTTTCGCGCGGCGGGCTGCACGATCGCCTGCCGATACATGGAGCCATCTAGTCCCCGTCACTCGCCACAGCCGTCCGGCCTGATCCGAGGGCCCAAAGGTCCCGACGGGGCCGACCGGTAGCTGCAGCCTTGGCCATCGAGCGCCGGACGGCCCGCGGAACGGGCGCATCGGCACTGGTCCGCCGGCAGCGAGCGGCGCAGGCTAGAGTCGCGGGAGTATCTCCCGCCGTCGCCCACCGCCGTCCTCCGGTGACGGAAACGGCAGGCGCGAAACGGCCGCCACGCGCTGGCGGCCGTCCCTCTGTGGGGACGGGACGTCAGCACGAACCAGTTTCGACGGCCGCGACACGCTGAGAGACGTGGAGGACTTCGGACCATGACCGATCGCCCCGCAGGCGGCCTGACGACCGACCTCTACGAGCTCACGATGGCGGCCAGCTACCTCCGCCACGGCATGACGGGGCAGGCGACCTTCAGCCTCTTCCTGCGGCACCTGCCGGCTGAACGCGGCTTCGTGGTTGCCGCCGGTGTCGACGAATGCGTGATGTTCCTCGAGGGGTTTCACTTCGAGCCCGATGAACTGGACTTTTTGTCCGAGCTGGGCTTCGACGATCAGGCGATCGAGCACTTTCGCGGGCTCCGCTTCTCCGGCAGTGTGCGCGCGGTCCCCGAAGGCACGGTGGTGTTCGCCAACGAGCCGATCGTGGAGGTCACGGCCCCGATCGCCGAGGCGCAGCTGGTCGAGACCTACCTCCTCAACCAGATCACCTTCCAGTCGGCGATTGCGACCAAAGCGGCGCGCTGTCGGATCGCGGCCGGCGGAGCGGATCTGATCGACTTTTCGTTCCGGCGCACGCATGGCGTGGAGGCGGGGCTGAAGGCCGCCCGCGTGTCGGCGATCGCGGGCTTCACCGCCACGAGCAATACCGCCGCCGCGCGCCGCTACGGCCTGCGAGCTACCGGCACCATGGCCCACTCCTACGTGCAGGCATTCTCAAGCGAGACCGAAGCGTTCGCCGCATTCGCCGCGGACTTCCCCGAGCGGGTGACGTTCCTGGTGGATACCTACGACACCCTGACCGGGGTTTCGCGCGCCATCGAAGTCATCCGCCAGCGCCGCCTCGCCGGCCAGCTGGCCATCCGCCTCGATAGCGGCGATCTGCTCGAGCTGTCGATCGCCAGCCGCCGGATGCTTGATGAGGCAGGGCTGCCGGAGGTGCGGATCGTCGCCAGCGGGAACCTCGACGAGTATGAGATCGAGCGGCTGGGGCAGCGGTCGGCCCCGATCGACGCGTATGGCGTGGGAACACGGATGGGTGTTTCGGCCGATGCCCCATACCTCGATAGCGTCTACAAGCTCGTGGCGTACGACGGGCGGCCGGTCATGAAGCTGTCACCGGGCAAGGCCACCCAGCCGGGTGCCAAGCAGGTCTATCGAACGGCTGGGCCGAAGCGCATCGGTCCCGATCTGCTGGCATCGGACCAGGAGCCTGCGCCGAGTGGCATGGTGCCGTTGCTCGTGCCGGTGATGGAGGGCGGACGTCGTCGCAACGCGCGGTCAGAGTCGGTCTTCGCCGCACGTGACCGCCTGGATGCCGATCTGGGGCGTCTGCCTGCGCAGGCGTTGCGGCTGGTAGGCCCAAAGCCGGTTGCGGTGGAGATCTCGCCGACGCTGCAGTCGCTCGCGGCGTTCGTTCGATCGGGCGTGCGCTGACGCTGGACGCGCGGCTGCACCCGGAGCCCAGCGGGAACCCGGAACCGGGGGTCCGGCTCGTGCCCTGGCTCGTCGTCCATCTTTGTTGACGGGTGAGGGACCAGCCGACCATGGCCCAGCCGCGCGCGCCGCTGGCGGCGTGACCGGGGGACGCCTTCCCGTTAAATGTCCGCCGGCCTACGGCCGCAGCTGCCGGATCGCGGTCGCGATCATGGGCGCAACCGGCACGACAACCTTGTCGCCTTCGGACGTGGGCTGCGGAAGCGTGTCGGTCACCCAGATCCGGCAGACCCCGGCATGGCGGAGTCGCTCGTCAGCTCCAGGCACGAACAGGCCGTGAGTCGCCGCCACGCGGATCTCGCGGCGGGCGCCGCCTCGGAGCAGCGCTTCGATGCATCCGGCGATGGTTCCGCCGGTGGTGATCATGTCGTCGACGATGAGGCATGGACGATCATGGACCTCGCCGACGACTTGCAACGACTCGGTCTGGCGACCGCTCAGCCGACGCTTGTGCACGACGGCCACACCGGTGTGCAACTCATCGGCGTACCGAGTGGCGAGGCCGAGCCGCCCGAGGTCGGGGGACACGATCACCACGTCGGGCGGCAGGTCGGGACGGACAGCGTTCAGGAGGCTTGGAAACGGGCTGAGGTCATCGACGGGGATGTGAAAGAAGCCCTCAATCTGTGGCGCATGCAGGTCGACCGCTAGAAGATGCGTCACCCCGGCCGTCTGCAGGAGCTGTGCGGCGAGGCTGGCCATGATCGGCTCGCGACGACCGTGCCGCCGATCACCTCGAGCGTAACCGACGTATGGAACTACGGCGATGACCCGTGCTGCGGCAGCTCGACGACAGGCGTCCGCCAGGGCCAGCAGCTCCACAAGATTCGCGTCCACCGGTGGCCCGGTGGGCTGCACGATGACGGCTGACAGGGCCCGAACCGGCTCGAGCAGCCTCACCGACAGCTCACCGTCGGGGAAGCGTTCGAGCGCGGTCGGTACGACCGGTGCGTCCAGGATCCGAGCGACGTCGGCGGCCAGCGCCGGATGAGCGGAGCCCGGAACGATCGCGATGTCGGACATCGGGTGACCGCCCATCTATCACCTCGACCGCGTTCTGAGGCCGAGGGGCGGCGGCAACGGCGAGGCGACGGACCAACCTGCTTCTCGGTCCAGGGTGGACATGCGCCAACGGTACCGGGAACGTCGCGAGGATCTGAGTGCGGAACGACCCGTTTCACACCGGCCGTGTGGCCCTTGCGCTCCGGACTGAGCATCGGCCAGGCTGACGGCGTGGATGCGTTCTCACCCTACCTCCCCATCTTCAAGGACCGACGCGAAGCCGGCGAGATGCTGACCGAAGCGGTCGAGGCACTGCCTGGGCTCAGAGACCCCATCGTCCTCGCCCTTCCGCGGGGTGGCGTTCCCGTCGCGTTCGAGGTGGCGATGCGGATTCACGCCCCCTTGGACGTGCTCATCGTTCGGAAACTCGGCACCCCGGGCCAAGAGGAGCTGGCCCTGGGCGCGGTCGCCAGCGGCGGCGGGGAGTACCTGAACGCGGAACTCATCGCCGAGCTTCACCTGCCGCAGCCGGTGCTGGATCGGATCCGCGGGCGAGAGATGGCTGAGGTCGAGCGTCGGAGCCGGGCCTACCGCGGGGATCTCCCGTGGCCGGTGCTGCGCGGACGGAGCGTAATCGTCGTCGACGATGGAGCGGCCACCGGCGCCACTGCGCTGGCGGCGATCGCTGCGCTCCGCCGCCAGCTTCCTGCCGAGGTTGTCATGGCACTGCCGGTAGCGCCGAAGGACACCTGTGATCGGCTGCGTGCCGCAGCCGACCGCCTCGTGTGCCTGCGTACGCCCGACCTCCTCTTCGCGATCGGCACCTGGTACCTCGACTTCGGGCAGGTAGCAGACGACGATGTCCGCGCCCTGCTACGACTGGCAGCCACGCCATCCCACCCACTGGCCGCCGGAAGATAGACCAGGAGTCATCTCCCGTTCAGACGCCAACGGTGAGCCTGTCGTTCACCTCCGTGACACCCGGGGCGGACCATGCCGCATCCTCGACCAGCCGTCGCTCGCTCAAGCTGTGCACCTTCCCCCGCAGCGTGACGTTGCCGTCGTCTGTCTGAATCGAGATCGCCGCCGCGTCGAGCGCCGCCGTGCGCGCCAATGCCTTTGCGATCTTGGCACGGACCTCGAAGCGTTGAACCTGCGGCTTGATCGAGATCTGGTTGCTCAGCCCTCTGACGCCCGTGATGTTGTGAACGTCGTGTTCCGCGGCCGTCTTCTGGAAGTGCCAGTCGACCTCGCCGCTGAGGGTGACCCAGCCGTCCTCGACCTTGAGGGTGATGCGGTCCTTGGGCACCGCCGCATCGGACGCAAGACTCTGAAGCGCCCGTTCGGCGATGGTGTCGTCCGCCCAGCGGTCTTCGCCGCGGAGCTTGACCTCGATCTCCTCGACGAGGGCCTTCACACCCTTGACGCGTTGGGCAGCCCATTCAGCCTTCCGCTTCTGCCAGAAGGTCGGCACATAACCGCTGAGGGTCACCACCCCGTTCGATGCCGTGACGCCGATGTCGCTGGCGTCCACCGATGGCTCCCAGTCCAGCTCGTCGATCACGGCCTGTTGGAGTTGCTTGTCATTCATCACGCGCCTCTTCCTGAATCTGGCATCGCGCAACCCGGCGGAGCCGAGCTGGATGCCCAAGGTCCGGCTGTGACTGTTGATCGGCAAGGCCGGACTGACGAGTGCCGAACGGCTCCATCCGTCGGGGTCGAGCAGCCTGAATTGCCGGCGGCGAGCCGATGCTCCGCGGCATAACTCCGCCGGTTGCAGCCTGCCTCTGGCAGTCAGTTCTCCGTCGGCCCGAAGAGCGGCCAGCTGCGGATGGTCCCGTCCGGCGACAAATACGACCCATCGGCCAGCACGCGCCAGTCGTCGCCTGGCTCGACATAGTCAGCTTCCTCCCAGCCCTCGCCGATCATGATCGTGCTTGTCCCAGGGGCCTGATCCGACAGTCCGTCCTGGCTGCGGTCGTCACCTGCGGGGAGGTCGTTCATCAGAGTTTCCTTCGATCTACGTCAGGCCGCGCTCCCGGTAGGCTCGCAGCGAGCGTCGACGGACAGCGAACTTGGCGTATGTCACCCCCGCCGCTCGCTCCCATGCCTCTCGCTCCACGCGGACGCTGTAGCGGTGGCTTCCCGCGTGGAAGCTGATATGCGGATCGGCGCGGACCGCCTCGTCCACGTACACAGGCACGTGCACCAGGTCGGGGATCGGCGGTGCGGTCCCAACATCACACTCGGGCGCAAGCGCGCCGAACGCCTCCTCGCCCAGCAGCGCCACCCATGTGACGCCAAGGACGCTGGCGAGCCTCCCGACATCGACCTGGTCGGTCGCATCGAGGACGGCAAGCGCGTCGCGGCCGTCGCTGGTATGCACGCCCACGACCTTGGCGAAGCTCGCCGGTTCCACACCCTCGGCGCGAGCGGCCTCGGTGGCGGTGAAGGCGAGTGGGTGCTCCCGGAGCTGGTACCCGACGCCGTGCTCCTGCAGCCAGTCCATGAGTGCCGGATATGGTCCGGCGGCTGTGCGTGTGGTCTCCATTTGTCGGACCTCCTCAACGGTTGCGGCCGCGTGTACCCTCGGCCGGGCATCGGAGGCTCCGGCGCCCTGCCACGACAATGAGGCTCGGGCCGGAGGCGCAGCCCGGCCAGTGCCATCCGGCCAGATCCGGCAGGCCGGTTGCCCTGACTTGGGCTCGGGTCTCGCCCATAACCTGGCCATCCCGGCAGGCCACCGACGACGGAACGCCGTTCGCCGAGCTGCTGGCGGGGCGTGGGTTGGTCCCGGGGATCAAGGTCGATCGCGGCGCCAATCCGCTGGCCGGCGCGCCGGACGAGAAGGTCACTGAGGGCCTCGACGGCCTGCGGGAGCGGCTTGCTGGGTACCGCGAGCTCGGCGCGCGGTTCACGAAATGGCGGGCGGTTCTCGCCATCGGACCGGGGCTGCCGAGCGACTATGCGATCCGGGTCAACGCGCACGCCCTGGCCCGCTTCGCCGCCCTGTCCCAGGAGCAGGGCCTGGTGCCGATCGTCGAGCCCGAGGCCCTAATGGACGGCAGCCACACGATCGAGCGCAGCTATGCCACGACGGCCGTATGCTCCAAGCCGTGGTCAGCGAGCTTTACGAGCACGGGGTTCGGCTCGAGGGCATGCTGCTGAAGCCAAACATGGTCCTGTCCGGCTACGAGTGCCGGAACAGGCGACGCACGAGCAAGTGGCCGACTGGACGATCCGTGCGATGCGGCATCACTTGCCGGCAGCGGTGCCCGGGGTCGTCTTCTTGTCCGGCGGCCAGACCGACGAGGACGCTACGGCCAACCTCGACGCGCTGAACCGCATCGGCGGACAGCCGTGGCAGCTCTCATTCTCGTTCGGCCGAGCCCTGCAGGCCGCAGCGCTCAAGGCCTGGGCCGGAGATCCGGCCAACCTCCCGGCCGCCCAGCGCATCTTCGCACGCCGCACCGCGGAAACCAGTGCGGCGCGCAGCGGGCGATTCTCGCCGCAGGCTGAGCCGGTTGCGGCCGGGTGATCGGAGGGGATCAGGACTGGACCCGCCACGCCACCAACTGGCGGGCGGTGCCGCGCCACCCGACGAGCGGCGGCTGATCCTCCGCCGTCACGGCGGGAGCACCTGGAACCGCTAGAACCAGTACACGTTCATTGAATGTCTCCCAGTTCGTTCCGGTCGGCGAGATAAGTCGTCGCCTCGCTCAAAGCTGGTTCGGGTTCGAGCTTCCTAACCGAACGTTGGCGCCGCGACGCTTGGCTGCTTGACACTGGGCGTCTACTTCTCGCAACGGAGGCAGGCTATGACGCGCGGAGTGCCCACGGTCGCCCATCCGCCGCGCTGAGCCACTGGCGAGACCGAGCCGCCGGATGCTTCGTCGGAGGTTCGCGATGCACGGCACAGCCCCGCCCGCCCGTCCTGACCTAGGGAAGCCACGTCACGCGGCTTTCGTCGTCGTGGTCGTCGCCGGCCTGATGCTCGGGCTGGTGGGAATGACGCTGGCCATCATCACGCCCTCATCGGCACTCACGATCGCGCAGTCGATCGCCTCGTCTTCGGTCACGGTCACCGGAGCGTCATTCGCGGCGTTGCCGCCGAACGGGACGCCCAACGGCATCTCAACCTCGGCCCTCGGCGGGTTCCCGCTGGACGGCGGGGACTATGGGATCCTCACCTCCGGGGACGTGAACAGCGTCGATGACCCCGGCACGTTCGCCGACGCGGACGACGGCGGGGCCAACGTCCGGGGCGACACGGACCTGGACGTTTCCATCCTGAAGATCGACCTATCTATCCCGCAGGGCGCCAACTGCCTGTCGTTCAACTTCAAGTTCCTCTCAGAGGAGTTTCCGGTCTATGTCGGCAGTCCGTATAACGACGCGTTCATCGCCGAGCTCGACACCTCTGATTGGACAACGTCGGGCTCGGCGATCTCCGCACCGCACAACTTTGCATTCGACGCCTCCAACGAGGTGGTGAGCATCAACTCGACCGGTCTCGGCGGCATGACTGCCGCAAACGGAGCCGGGACCGCATTCGACGGGACCACTACCGGTCCCGACGCAGACTCGAACGGTGCTGCAACGGTCCTGCTCGGTGCGGCAACTCCGGTGACGTCGGGAGCGCATTCGCTCTACCTCTCAATCTTCGACCAGGGCGACAACGCTCTCGACTCAGCGGTCTTCCTCGACAACCTGCGGGTCGGGTCGGTACCGAACCCGGCCGTGGACTGCAAGCCGGGCGCGACGCAACCGGCCCACCTGACGCTTACCAAGACGGTGGACAACACCGGCGGCGGGACGGCTGCTGCGACAGACTGGACGCTCAGCGCGACCGGCCCTACGCCAATCTCAGGTAGCACCGGCTCGGCCGCAGTCACGAACGCCGTGGTGAGCCCCGGTACCTATGTGCTTGCCGAGAGCGGCCCGTCCGGCTATACCCCCAGTGCCTGGAGCTGCACCGGGGGCAGCCTCTCTGGGAGCAGCCTCGTCCTCGCGGCCAACGACAATGCGAGTTGCTCGATCATCAACGTGTTCTCCCCCGGGGCCTCGGCCGACCTGTCGATCACCAAGGCGGATTCGCCCGAACCGGTCACGGTCGGCTCCGAGCTGACCTACACCCTCACCGTCAACAACGCCGGTCCTGA
>Ga0214471_10003507_pt1 | contig 12171 bp, 12 predicted proteins | sample RVTome_5_FD_207665 | JGI IMG/M metagenome (GOLD analysis project Ga0214471, IMG submission 207665) | Soil microbial communities from uranium-contaminated site in the Upper Colorado River Basin, Wyoming, United States - RVT142D155 | ecosystem: Environmental > Terrestrial > Soil > Contaminated >... | reverse complement strand
ACAGCTCTGCCCGGCGAGACCTACTACGTCCAAGCGGGCGGATACTTCGGGGAACGCGGTACCCTCCAGCTCACCGTCCTGTGAAGCTTCGGCCCGACGGCGGCGCCTGCGGCGCCGCCGTCGTTGTGTTTCGCCGCGGCCGTCGCGGTGTTCGCCGCGGGCGTCGTGGCAGCCTAGACTGCTGGTCCGGGTCTGATCAGGAGGACCGAGGGATGAGCGATCACCGCATCGAGAAGGATTCGATGGGCGAGGTCCGGGTGCCTGCGGATGCCTATTGGGGCGCTCAGACACAACGTGCCGTCGACAACTTCCCGGTGAGCGGTCAGCGCCTCCCGCGCCGGTTCATCGAGGCGTTGGGGGTCATCAAATGGGCGGCCGCGGGGGCGAACGAGCAACTCGGCGGCGTGAACGGGAAGCGCGCGGATGCGATCCGTGCCGCGGCCGAGGAGGTCATCGCCGGCACGCTGGACGATCATTTCCCGATCGACGTCTTCCAGACCGGATCGGGCACCTCGACGAACATGAACGCGAACGAAGTGATCGCGAATCGCGCGTCCGAGATCCTCGGCGGCGACCGCGGCTCGAAAGAGGTGCACCCGAACGACCACGTCAACGCCAGCCAGTCCTCCAACGACGTGATCCCGACCGCGATCCATCTGTCGACGCTCGCGGCGATCCGCGACGACCTGACCCCGGCGATGACGGCGCTCGCCGGCGCGCTGCGCGCGAAAGCCGAAGCGTGGGCCGACGTGCTCAAGGTCGGTCGCACCCACCTGATGGACGCCACACCGGTCACCTTCGGCCAAGAGTTCGGCGGCTACGCGATGCAGGTCCGCAAAGGCCTCGCCAGGCTCGAGGACGCCGAGAAGCGCCTCGCCGAGCTCGCGCTCGGCGGCACAGCGGTCGGCACTGGGCTCAACGCCGACCCGCGGTTCGCACCGCGCGCGATCGAGCTGATCCGTGAGCGAACGCGCCTGGACGTGCGCGAGGCCGACGACCACTTCGAGGCGCAAGGCGCCAAGGACGCCTGCGTCGAGGCCTCGGGTGTGCTGCGGACGATCGCGGCCTCGCTGATGAAGATCGGCAATGACCTGCGCTGGATGGGCTCAGGCCCGCGCGCGGGTCTGGGCGAGCTGAAACTGCCCGAGCTCCAGCCCGGCTCATCGATCATGCCCGGCAAGGTGAACCCGGTGATCCCCGAGGTCGTCACGCAGGTGGCCGCGCAGGTGTACGGCAACGATGCCGCCGTCGCGATGTGCGGGGCCATGGGCAGCTTCGAGCTGAACGTGTTCATGCCGGTGATCGCGCGCAACCTGCTCGAGTCGATCCACCTGCTGGGAAGCGCATGCCGGCTGCTCGTGGAGCGATGCCTCGACGGCCTGCTGCCGGACGAGGAGCGCGCGCGCGCCATGGTCGAGCAGTCCTTCCCGATCGTGACCGCGCTCGTGCCGGCGATCGGCTACGACCTGTGCGCCGAGATCTCCAAGGAGGCGTTCAAGACCGGCCGCAGCATCCGTGAGGTCACCCTCGCGCGCGGCGTGCTCGACGAAGCGGCGCTGGACGAGGCGCTCGACCTGATGAAGATGACGCGCGGCGGCATCGTCGCGCCCGGCCTGGGCGGCGGCTAGACGGGCGGCCAGGGGTAGGGGCGCCGGTCGAGGGGGACATCGGGAAACAGGCCGGTCGCGAGCAGATCGTCGGCGCGCGCGCGCAACGCCTCCACTTCGTCGGGCGCGAGAAGCTGCTCGATCCGGCGCAGCACGTCACATCCGGGCTCCAGCGTTGCGCGGAACCGCCGCACCGCGCCGAGCACGTCGGTGGCAAGCTGCTCGCCGGCGAAATCCCAGATCACGGTCCGCAGCTTCGGCTCGGCACTGAAGCACACGCCGTGATCGACCGTCCAGATGCGTCCCGTCCCTTGCTCGAGCAGGCAGTGGCCGGCCTTGCGGTCGGCGTTGTTGGTCAGCACGTCGAACGCGGCGACGCGCCGGAACACCTCGGCGTGCTCGGGCATCAACGTCAGGTAGTGCTGCTCGGGATCGGCGTCGATGAACAGCTGCACCATTCCGATGCCGTGCGGGCCATCGCGGATCACCGTCGGCGGCACGAAATCCCAGCCGAGCGCGCGCGAGACCTCGAACGCGGCCATCTCCCGCGCGTACAACGTTCCCTCCGGGAAATCCCACAGCGGCATCTCGCCCTCGCGCGGCTTATACACCGCCAGGGTCTGCAGCTCCCGGTGCAGCATCCGCACCGCGAACGTGTAGTTGGACGCGTTCGGCAGCAGCCCGAGCAGCTCGATCTCACCCTCAAGCAGCAGGGCGGTCGCTTGCTCGGCTGAGACGCGCGTCACGTCACTCCGGCGGCGCACGATGGCCGTTCATCGCGGGGCACACGTGACCTCCGTCAGGCCCGAGCGGGTCTCCACAGAACTGGCAGCGCGGACGGCCGGCGGCCACCACCTCGCCTGCGTGCTCGGAGAGCGCGCGCACCTGCGAGCGAGACGCGACGAACCGCGCCGTCGCCGGCTCCTCTTCGGCATCCTCGGCGACGGCCTCGGAGATGGTGATGGTGATCTTGTCGGCGGTCTCGTCGTACTCGATCGACATGGATCCCGCGCGCCAGACGGGCTCCACCGGCTCGATCAGGTTCAGGGTCTCCTCCCCCGGCGGCGGCCCCTCCTCCGTCTCGGGCAGGGTTTGGAGGATCTGCTCGAGCGCCGTCGCCAACGCCGCGACCTGCTCCTTCTCGGCGAGCAGCGTCACTTGCCCGCCCGCGTTCTCGGCCTGCACGAAGAAGACGCGCTCGCCGGGCTCGCCCACGGCGCCGGCGGTGATCCGTTCAACCGGGTCCATCTCGAAGGAGGGATTCATCGAGCACCTCCCCTCGGGGCTGAGAGTCCGGCCAGGTCGCCCGTATCGTTCAGGGCGCGCACATAAGGGCCGTGCGCGAAGAAGTCGATGATGTTCACCGACGCGGGATCCACGCCGATCCTGCGGTAGAGGTCGATGTGCACCCCGAGGTAATGGGCCATCACCATCCGGATCCAGTCGCCGTGGCTGAACACGGCGACGGTTCCCTTGGGATGCGCGGCACGGATGTCCTCGACCGCTGCCACCGCGCGCGCCTGGGTCTCGCGCAGCGATTCTCCGCCGGGGAATCGAACGTCGCTCGGCCATGCCCTCAGACGGTTCCACAACTTACCCTTCGCCAGGGATCTGAGTGACCGCCCCTCGAGATCGCCGTAGTGCACCTCGCCGATCTCGTCGCGCTGCCGGATCCGCACGCCGCGGCCTCGCGCAACCACCTTCGCCGTCTCGGCGGCACGCTCCAGCGGCGAGCAGTAGATCGCATCCACCTTCACAGGCTTCAGGCGCGCAGCGAGCTGCTCGGCCTGCTCGCGGCCACGTTCGGAGAGCGTCACGCCGGAGGTCCACCCGCTGAGCTTGTGTCCAACGTGATCGGTCAATGCGTGTCTGATCAGCAACAACAGCATGCGCGCAACTATAGCCGGGTCACCCGTCCGTGTAGACGCGCGCACCGGCCCGCCGGAACTCCTCCGCTTTCTCTGCCATCCCGGCCTCGAGGGCCTCGTTCTCCTCGAGGCCGTGAGAGGCCGCGTACTCGCGAACATCCTGGGTGATCTTCATCGAGCAGAAATGCGGACCGCACATCGAGCAGAAATGCGCCTTCTTCGCAGGCTCGGCCGGCAGGGTTGCGTCGTGGTAGGCGCGCGCGGTCTCGGGATCGAGCGAGAGGTTGAACTGGTCCTCCCAGCGGAACTCGAAACGTGCCTTGCTGAGCGCGTCGTCCCACGCGCGCGCGCCCGGATGCCCCTTCGCGAGATCGGCGGCGTGCGCGGCGATCTTGTAGGCGATCACACCCTCCTTCACGTCGTCGCGATCCGGCAAGCCGAGGTGCTCCTTCGGGGTGACGTAGCACAGCATCGCGGTGCCGAACCAGCCGATCATCGCGGCGCCGATCGCCGAGGTGATGTGGTCGTAGCCGGGTGCGACGTCGGTGACCAACGGTCCGAGCGTGTAGAACGGCGCCTCGAGGCACCACTCGAGCTGCAGTTCCATGTTCTCCCTGATCTGGTGCATCGGGACATGCCCGGGTCCCTCGATCATGACCTGCACGTCGTGATCCCAGGCGACCTTGGTCAGCTCACCGAGCGTCCGAAGCTCGGCGAGCTGGGCTTCGTCGTTCGCGTCGGCGACGGAGCCCGGCCGAAGGCCGTCGCCGAGCGAGAACGCGACGTCGTAGGCGCGCATGATCTCGCAGAGCTGCTCGAAGTTCGTATAGAGGAAGTTCTCCTGGTGATGGGCAAGGCACCAGGCGGCCAGGATCGAGCCGCCCCGGGACACGATCCCGGTGACACGCTTGGCGGTCATCGGGATGTAAGCGAGCCGGACCCCGGCGTGGATCGTGAAGTAGTCCACGCCTTGCTCACACTGCTCGACGATCGTGTCGCGGAAGATCTCCCAGGTCAGCTCCTCGGCCTTACCGTCGACCTTCTCGAGGGCCTGGTAGATCGGCACGGTGCCGATCGGGACCGGCGCGTTGCGGATGATCCACTCGCGCGTCTGGTGGATGTCGGCGCCGGTGGAGAGGTCCATGACCGTGTCGGCGCCCCACCGGGTCGCCCAGGTCATCTTCTCGACTTCTTCGTCGATGCTCGAGGCGACCGCGGAGTTGCCGATGTTCGCGTTGATCTTCACCAGGAAGTTGCGGCCGATGATCATCGGCTCGCTCTCGGGGTGGTTGACGTTCGCGGGGATGATCGCGCGGCCGCGCGCGACCTCATCGCGCACGAACTCGACTTCGACTCCTTCGCGCAACGCGACGAACTCCATCTCGGACGTGATCTCACCCCGGCGCGCGTACGCCATCTGAGTCACCGCCCGGTCGTTGCGCGCGCGCAGGGGTTTGCGGCGAGCGCCGAAGTTCGGCACCTCGATGTGCAGCGCGCGCCCGTCGTATTCCTCGACGTCGTCGCGCTGCTCGATCCAGGGGCGGCGCAGCGGCGAGAGTCCCGTGCGCACATCCGGCGTGAACGCCGGTTCCGTGTACGGACCGCTGGTGTCGTACAGGCGAAGTGGTGGATTCTCCTCCTCGCCGTAACGTCCCGACGTTGACGTGAGCATCACCTCGCGGAACGGGACGCGGATGTCGGGGCGCGAGCCGGTCACGTAGACCTTGCGGCTCGCCTCCGTGGGCGCGCCGGCGCGCCCGATGGGGATGGTGGTCGCCATGTGAAGCCTCCCTCCGCCTGCATTACCAGGCCGGTCGTGACGGTCGGCGGCGCTCAGCCGCCCTCTCAGCCCGGTCTCTCCGAGCTCCCGTGTCGCCCGCCCATCCTAACGCGCGCGCGCGCGCGGCTGCCGGTGCGCACGTAGAGTGCGTGAATGCAGGGGGCGAAGTCGGAGGTCGATCGCGGGACCTTGACGGCGTTCGTGCTCATGGTTTTCGGGATCGGCGGGAACGTCATCGCGATCAAGTACATCGCGCGCGCCGGTGACCTGGATCCGTTCTGGGCGGCCGCCTCACGATTCCTGCTCGCGACCCTGATCTTCACCATCGTGGCCAGGAGGGCGCGGGCCGCGCTGCCGCGAGGGCGCGCGCTGCTCGGCGCGGCGCTGTACGGGGCGCTCTCGATCGGCGCGTTCTTCAGCTTCACCTATTGGGGCTTGCAGCAGGCACCGGCCGGCCTCGCCAGCGTGTTCCTGGCGACCGGTCCGCTGCTGACGTTCCTGCTCGCGCTCGCGCACGGTCAGGAACGGTTCCGATGGGACAGCATGATCGGTGCCGCCGTGGTCGTCGGCGGGACCGCGCTGGTCTTCAGGGCGGGCCTCGATGAAGGCACTCCCGTCGCACCGCTGCTCGCGATCCTGGCAGCGTCGCTCTGCGCGGCCGAGGGCGCGATCGTCGTCAAGGGCTTCCCCCCGGTCCACCCCGCGGCACGGAACGCGATCGCCATGGGCGTCGGCAGCATCATCCTTCTGGCGCTGATGCCGTTGTTCGATGAGTCATACGCGATCCCCACCGCAGGCTCCACTTGGGTGGCGCAGACCTACCTCGTGTCCTTCGGCACCGTCGGCGTGTTCGGGCTCTACCTGTTCCTGCTCGGCCGTTGGACCGCCAGCGCGGTTTCGTACGAGTTCGTGCTCGCGCCGGTGGTCGGTATCGTCCTCGCGGCGTGGCTCTTCGACGAGCAGATCACCGGCGCGTTCGCGATCGGCTCGATCCTCGTGATGATCGGTGTCTATCTGGGAGCGCTTCGACCGGCCCGCAAGACCCGGGCCTTGCGTTGACGGATGACTCGACCGGGTGAATCACCGGAGGCCAGGCAAGCGCGCCGGCCCTATGCGGCGGAGTCCACGAAGACCGCCAAGGACGCGGTGAAGCCGTGGAGGAAGTTGCGGCCGCCGATCGGGCCGAGCTCGCCGGCGCACATGAACCCGGCCAGCGGCACGCCCAGGATCTTGCTGACCAGGCCGGCGTCGTGGTCGGGTAGCTCGAACATGTTCGTCCCGCGGCCGTTGCAGGTGAACATCATCACCCCGGAGGGCTGCCCGTTCACCCCGTCGAGCAGCTCCTGCAGGTCCTCGTCGGCGGTGTCCGGGTCGCGCACGTGGAACTGGACGGTCTCCCCCACTTCCATGACGTCGTTGACGGCGATGATCCCGGCCGACTGGTCGGCACCCACCACGGTCCGGATCAGGAAGTCTCCACGCGAGAAGTCCGTCTTGTACTCGTCGATCACGCGGCCGATGTGCAGCGGACCGTGCGCCATCAGCCCGCGGTCGCGCGGCGTGGCCTGGCGCCAGATGCTGCCGATCTGATCGATCGGCTTCTTGCCGCCAAGCTCGAAGATGATGTTGCGATCCGCTCGCGTGACGGTCATCGGCTCGCCCAGGGGACGGCATCCTTGTGAGACGATCGTCTCGATGCGCACGCGGCCGCTGATCGCGACGCCGACCGCACCGTGTGACCGCACGTCGGCGCCGATGAGCAGACGCGCTTCATCGGGTTGGTTGCCGCCCGAGGCGACGCCGCCGATAACTCGCGTGCCCGGGCGTTCCCGATTGAGCATGTCGAGCAGATGCCCGGCGGGGAACGAGAAGCGGTCGCACAGCATCAGCAGGCAGGCGTCGGGCGAGAGCTGCTCGGGCCAGCCGGAATACTCGCCTTCACCGTCGCCCACCTCAACGAAGTCGAGCGCGAACGGCTGGACGGTGGTGTCGGGCAGGAACCCGGCCCAGACGGAGACCGCCGGTCCCGATTCCAGCTCCCGCGATCCTCCGACCACCCCTTGGGCGGTACACGCGAGGATCGCCGCGCCTGCGAAACGTTCGTTGAGGAGGGCGGCGACGTCTTCGAAGGCGTCGCGATGCTCGTCTGCCACGAATGCGACGACCAGATTGGGCATCTCACCGCCGATCGTGGCGGCGGCTTCGGTCGCTGCTTCGGCGGCGGCCGTCAGGGGATCGAGATCCGTGGACAGCCCGGCACCTACCCGGAGGAAGGACACCCGCCAAGTGTAGCCCGGGCGGGCGGGCTTGTGAACCGGCTCCCTACGGCGTCTGGGCGGGTCGCGGTATCGAGCCCTCGCGGCGGCGGCGCAGGGCCGCGCGCGCATCGGCCATCGTGACGGTCCGGCGCCGGTAGTTCCGCAGGGCGAAGCGGTCGCACGCGGTCTCGGCCTGCGAGGCCGTCCCCATAACCTCCCAGAGGAACCAGTGGTACCACTCGTGGCAGTACAGGAACCGCACAACCTCGGCGCGCGAACGGAAGGTGACGCCCTCGCTCAACGGGACGAAGCGCATCGACCGGCCGGGCATCCGCTTGGCGCCGTAGGGCACGACTGCACCGAAAGGATGGAAGGGCTCGGGTACCTGGATCGTGATCCGCCGCTCGTCGAACTCGGTCATCGCGGACAACGAGGGTTCGGTGCGGTAGCGCAACGGCTTCACCACGATCTGGTAGTCCCCCGCCTGCGGCAACCCGTCGATCGCTCCGCGTACCTCGGAGACGGTCATCGCCGGCAGTCGCGAAGCCACCCGTACCAGCTCCGGGAACGTCTCCTGGATCAGCGCCGCGCGCAGCGTTCGAGCAGCGCGCGATCCGGCGGCTGGTAGAACGAAAGAACCACGTGCTGACACCCTGCCTCCTCGAAGGCGGGCAGCTTCGCGAGCTGCTCGTCGACCTGACCTTCCATAGCAGGGTGAAGGAACAACTGCACGGAACGACGGATGCTCGAAGGGTCACGCCCGATCTCGGCACAGTGCTGGGTGAGCACGCCGTTGAGGTCCGTCCAAACGTCCACCTCGCCGATCCCGTTCCACTCGTCGGCGTGCTTGGCGACCACGCGAAGGGTCTTGTTGCGGCCGTTGCCGCCGACCACGATCCTGGGGTGCGGCCTCTGGACCGGCTTGGGGTTGCACAGCGCGTCCTTGAGCGAGAAATACGGGCCGTCGTGGTTCGCGCGCTCCTCGGTCCAGAGCTTGCGGATCACATCCAGCGCATCATCGAGCATCCCGATGCGCGTCCCCGGCGTCGGATAGTCGATGCCGTAGGCGGCATGCTCGGGCTCGTGCCACGCGGCGCCGAGGCCGAACTCCAGCCGGCCGCCGGAGATGTGATCGACGGTGACGGCCATGTTCGCAAGCACCGCCGGATGCCGGTAGGTGACGCCGGTGACCATGCACCCGATGCGCGCGCGTTGCACGACCTTGGCCATCGCCGCCAGCGTCGTCCAGCCCTCGAGCGTGTCCTGATCGACGTCGGTCAGGCCGTAGAAGTGGTCGTAGTTCCAGATCGAGTGGTACCCGAGCTCGTCGGCATCGCGCCAGAACTGCTCAAGCTGCTCGTAAGGGAAGCAGGGAGCGAGCTTCGCGGAGATCAACATGGTCGGCATCTTGGCGGTCTGGGGCCGTCGCCCGCAAGTCTGCTACGCGCCGAACAGTGCACGGCGGAGTTCTTGGTCCTGCGCATAGAACTCGTCTTCGACGGGCCGGGCCTGCAGGTCCTGCTCGCCCGCGAGAACCGCAGCCGCCAGGGCGACGGAGCGCTCATTCAGCGCGCCGTATCCGATCGAGAGGTACGCGGGCACCTCTGCCGGTACATCGGTCCACGGGATAGGCAGGGTCCAGCAGAACTGACAGAACGGGTTCTCACCCGAGCCGTGCTCGGGATGGGCGGGGACCCCAGGGCCGCCGGTGAAATGCAGGAGCCCATCGTCGCGCCCCTCCCCGGGCCGATCCTCAGCGGTCGCGAGCACCAACCCTCGCCACTCCTCGAGGGTGAACGTGCCATCGGAGAGCGGCCCGGCGGGGACCAGGCCCGAAGGCCCCGACGCCACCACGCCGTCGTGCACGCCCACCGAGATGTCGCTGAGGATCCGTCGTGCCTCCAGCGCGATCGCGGCCGCGGCGCCGGCGGCGTAGGGCGACGACGCGCTCGAGCAGCACGCACCGGTCAGCGGCTCGGGCAGGGCCATCGAGTCCTTGCGCGCCGCGTAACCCCCGTACCCGTCCGTCACGACGTGCGCGGGCGCGCCCGACCATGCGGCAACGCGGCCGTTGTCGTGCGCGCCGACGATCAACACGCCCTGCGGCATCGTCGGCTGGATGTGCGTCGGGGTCGGCGCGACGCCGGAGAACCCGAGACCGTTGCCCGACGCGGTCAGGACCAGATGCTTCTCTGCCGCGCGCTTGAACGCGATCGGGATCGAGCCCGTCGGCGTCGAGACCAGCGACCCCCATGAGTTCGACTGCACGTCGATCCACCCCTGATCGGCCGCCCAGGTGACGCCGAACTCACCCAATCCTTCGATCATCACGACGCGAGCATCGGCTCCCAACGAGTTCGCAACCGCCGTTGCGCGCGAGGACGTCATCGTGCCGTGGCCCTGGTCATCCAGGATGGTGTGCTCCGCGCAGAAGAACCCGCGGAGCTGGCCGCCGACGGGCGGGATCGCCGGTGCTCCGTTGTCGCAATCGGTTCCCCCTCTGCCGACTGAGATCGCCCCGACGATCTTCGTCCCGGGGATCCAGTACAGGGTGTTGGGGAACACCAGGTTCTCCCACAAGCCTCGATCCACCTCGAACGCGTCCTCGAAGGTTGCAGCGTCCAGCGCCAGATCCAGCCGGCGCGAGCAGGGAACGACGGTGCCCTCGTCGTCGCACTCGGGCGGGTAACCGGGGAGGTAGGCCGAGGGATGCTGCTGCGCCAACGCCGAGTCGTCGCGGAAGGCCAGGCTGTACGGGTTGATCCCGGTGTCGATCAGCGCGACGACCGCATGCGCGCGCACCGGCTCGGCTGCGGCCGGCGCCAGCAGCGATCCGGCCAGAGCGAGAGGGACGAGCAGCGACAGGCGGCGCATGCCGGCAGGTTCGACGCCCGGGCGCCGAACCCTGCTACAGGCCGGGCGGCTGGCTAGAGGGCCGGGCGGTTGACGAAGGTTCGGTCAACCCAGGGGAAGACGTAGAGCCACATCACGGCCATATACCCCAGCACCACGGCCAGGTAGATCAGCACGCGGACCCAGCGCGCGCGCGGCAGGAACCGGGGAGGCTTCCTGGCCGGGCGCGCGCGCCGCCCGCGCCGGCGCGCCTGCTTGGTCGTCATGTTCGCGGGATGACCTCGATGAGGTCGGCCCACACGATCAACCGCCGCAACGAGGTGTACTTGGGCGTACACGTCGTCAGGGTGAGCTTGTGCGTTGCGTCGCTCTGTGGATCGCCGAGCAGCACGCGCGTCTGATCCGGATCGACGACCTTCGAGCGCGTCATCGCATACGCGTACGTCGCCTCAGGCGTATCGAGGAAGATGCGCTGACCGGGCCGCAGCTGGTCCAGGTCGATGAAGGGCGAGCCCCAGCCGGTCCGGTGCCCGGCGATGGCGATGACGCCTTCCCCGCCCGGCGAAGCGGTGAACTTGTAGTGACCGGGCCCCCACGCCAGATCGTCCAGCGTGACGCCCTCCACGACGATCTTCCTCACTCCGATCGAGGGGATACGGATGCGCGCGATCGCGTCGGGGCCGCCTCGGGGGCCCGCGATCGGCTTGTGAGACGGACTCGGCCTCGGGGACTCGACCGTAGGAACGACCACTCGGGGCGGCCTGTCGAGGGCATCATCGAAGGTGTCGGCCAGCGCATCCTGATGGTGGCCGGCAACCAGCGCGGTGCCTAACAGCTCGTAGACCACGAAGAACAGCATCGTGGCGCCCAGCACGATGAACACGTTCCCGGTCCAGCGGATCACGCGCATGTCTCTTCAGTCTACGGAGCGAGATGGGGGGTCGCTTGAGCAACGCGCCCCCGGAAAGGTCCAACCGGCTCTGGAAGGGCCACCGGAAGGCTCTGGAAAAGGTCGGAGGGGCGGTTGCCCGCCCCTCCGATCGTGCGCTTTCGGCTACCTACCCCATCCGGGAGGGTCGGCCGAGCGGCCTCTCCACCCTTCAGGGCGGCGGAGCAGGCGCGCGCGCGTACGCCGGACCATGCTCGCCCGGGCAGCCACGAGCCTGCTCACCGGACCATCCTCGACGCCGAGCGCCGCCAGCGGGGAGAGCCGTCGCCGGCCCGCCACGCTGAAGAGCATCCCGGCCGCCAAGAACAGGCCGCCAGAGAACAGGATCTCTCTGAGGCCACCGGTACCGGTCTTCGGCAGAGGCTCCTGAGGAGGCGCTGCCAACACCGGGAGGACACGCACCGTGTCCTGTGCCGTCACCGTGAGTCCGAGCACGTCCGTGCCCGAGGCGGTGGCGGTGTTGTCTACCGGTGAGACGACCGTACCGAGCGGCACCGGCTCGAACAGCACCGCCGAGCACGTGTAGGTCCAGGCCTCGGAGAGGTCCAGGATCCCGTCGGTGTTGGTGTCGCCGCCGACGAACTCGACCGAGTCGCACAGCGGATCCGACACCACGACGTCGTGCAGCGGAGTGTCCCCGGCGTTGGTGATCACCATCGTGTAGACGACCGTCTGGTTCGGGCCCGCGATGGGCACGTCGGATGTCTTCGCGATGGCGATGGCGGGAGCGATGATGTCGACCACGTGGTCGTCCTGAGCGGACACCACGGTGCCGAGCGAGTCCGCACCCGTCACCGTCGCCGTGTTCGTCACCGGATCCCCGTCCCCCGCCGCGATCACGTGGACGCAGGTGTAC
>Ga0214471_10003506_pt1 | contig 12174 bp, 7 predicted proteins | sample RVTome_5_FD_207665 | JGI IMG/M metagenome (GOLD analysis project Ga0214471, IMG submission 207665) | Soil microbial communities from uranium-contaminated site in the Upper Colorado River Basin, Wyoming, United States - RVT142D155 | ecosystem: Environmental > Terrestrial > Soil > Contaminated >... | reverse complement strand
TGAGCTCTCGGCCGCGGGCATGGGCGGCAGTCTGCTTATTCAGGCTCGGCTGTCTGGGTGGACTCTCCATCCAATTCCTTTCGACCTAGGCCGCGCAGGCAGTATTGCCGGTTGTCGCGTTCCCCGCTTGCTGGCATGGCCTTGAGCGTGCCGCATTATAGCTAGCTGCCGACAAGTGTGCCTGGCAGCTTAGGGAAGGGGCAGACCGCCTTTCGCCTGGACCAGCATGTAGGCGGCCCAGGCGCGGTCGAGCTCGTCCTCGGGGCAGAATCGCAGCGGCCCGCTGGCGCAGGCCGGCAGCAGGCCGGCATTGTAGGCGGCTTCTACCCAGCCGGCATACCAGGCGCCCAGATCCACGTCGTCGAACAGGCCGACCGGCGCCGGCGGCTCGTAGCTCGGGGCGTTGAGGATTCGCAGGAAAAACACGCTGCCCTCAGCCCGCGTGTGCTGCGAATCGGGACAATAGGCCAGCGGATCGGCGCTGCAGCCGGCGGTGAATCCGTCGATCCACAGGCTCTCGATCCAACCGTAGCCCCAGAACGAAGTGGCGACATCGACAAATGTCGGCGTCGCCGGTGGAGTATGGGGCGGGTCGGCGATGCTGCCGTACTCGCCGCGCAGCACGAAGACGGCGCTCTCGGCGCGGTTGAGGATGCGGTCGGGGCAATACAGCCGCGGGTCGGCCGAGCAGCCGGCAACGTAGCCGGCCTGGTAGATAGCTTCAATCTCTTCAAAGGCCCAGTAAGACGGAAGCACGTCGGCAAAGGAGCGCAGGCTGACCTGGTACAGCCCGCCTGCTCCGTAATCGAAGGCGTACACCTCGCCGGCCTCGTCCTCGGCAAACGACGAAATCAGGAAGCCGGCGTCGGTCAGGGCATAGGAAGACCAACCGCCCGAACCATCGGGCTCTAAGCCCCAGATATCGCCGCTGCAGAAGTCGCCATACAGATAGATACCGTGTAGAGCCGGGGATTGGGTCCCGCGGTACACATAGCCGCCGGTCACCGAGCAGCCGCCGGTCGCCGATTGCGAGTACTCGGCCACCGGCATCGTCAGCCCGCCCGGATTGCAGTTGGACGAGGGGTTGTAGCACAGGGAGCCCTCCATCAAGCGCCAGCCGTAGTTCTCGCCCCCGGGGCTGGCAGCGGCCTGGAAATTGACTTCTTCCTGGCGCGATTGCCCGACATCGGCAATCCACAAATCCCCACTGGCCCGATCGAAGGCATACTTCCAGGGGTTGCGCAGCCCATAAGCCCAAATCTCGCCGCGGGTATCCGGATCGCCGTCGCTGGCAAAGGGATTGGCGGCCGGCACGGCATACGGGCTGGCGCCGTCCACATCGATCCGCAGGATCTTGCCGAGCAGGCTGTCCAGGTTCTGGCCGTTGTCCCCCGGATCACCTCCCCCGCCGCCATCGCCGGTCGAAATGTAGAGCAGCCCATCCGGCCCAAAGGCCAACGTGCCGCCGTTGTGATTGGTGTGGTTCTTGGGGATGACGAGCATGACCGACTCACTGTTGGCATCGGCTTGATCGGGGTCGGCGCCGACGGCGTACTCGGCGATCACCAGGGCGCGGTCGGCGCGCGTGTAGTGGACAAAGAAACGGCCGTTGCTGGCGTAGTCCGGATGGAAGGCCAGACCGAGCAGCCCTTGCTCCGATCCGCCGTCTTCGACGCGGCTGCGTATGTCAAGGAAGGGCGTCGACAACAGGGAGCCCGCCTGCAAAATGCGAACCACGCCGGCGCGTTCGATGATGAACAACCGTCCACTGCCATCGCCGGCGTTAGCGGCCGCCACCGGCTGGGTCAGCCCGCTGGCAACCTGCGTAAGGGTGAAGTAGGGAGCCAGATCGGCGCCGCTGGCCGGCGGAGCGATCGCCGCCGGCCGCCCTACCACTGCATGCGACGATCCAACCAGGCCCAGAGTCAGGCTGAGGATCAGGAGCCCGAACCGTACCAGGTTCCGCCGAATGGGAGTTACCGTCACAATGAAATGCCTTCCAGACAAGCGCAACGACACGCCGCCCCCAATGGTCGTGCTGCCAATCTATACGCCCTGGCCGGCCGGGCTGGATCTCACTCGGACAGCGGCAACCCGCCCTTGGCCTGGACCATCATGTAGGCGGCCCAGGCCCGGTCGAGTTCGTCCTCGGGGCAGAAACGCAGCGGCCCGCTTGCGCAGGCCGGCAGCAGGCCGGCATTGTAGGCCGCTTCGGCCCAGCCGGCATACCAGGCGCCCAGGTCCACGTCGTCGAACAACCCGACTGGCGCCGGCGGTTCGTAGCTGACGCCGTTGAGAACGCGCAGGAAGAAGACGCTGCCCTCGGCCCGGGTGTGCTGCGCCTCGGGGCAATAGGCCAGCGGATCGGCGCTGCAGCCGGCGGTGAAGCCGTCGGTCCACAGGCTCTCGATCCAGCCGTAGCCCCAGAACAAGCTGGCGACATCGACAAAGGTTGGCGAGTCGGGGGCCGAATGCGGTGGGTCGGCCACGCCGCCATATTGGCCGCGCAGCACAAAGACGGAGCTCTCCGCCCGATTCAGAATGCGGTCGGGGCAGTACAGCCGCGGTTCAGCCGAGCAGCCGGCGACGTAGCCGGCGTCGTACAGGCCGACGATGTAGTCGTGGGCCCAGTAGTCGAACGGGACATCCTCAAAGACCGGCGTGGCGGTCGGCGTATGTGTTGCGGTCGGGGTAGACGTAGACGTGGGGCTGGCAGTAGCCGTCGGGCTGACCGTCGGCGTGGAAGTCAGCGAGGCCGTTGCCGTCGGGGAGGGAGTCACCGACTCACTCGGCGTGGCGGTCGGCGCCGCCGGGAAATCGGTCAGCGACTGGTCCACCTGAATGCGCGGCTTTGCGTAGCCCGAGCCGGAACGGGTCAACAGCTGGCCGTGGTTTATCAGCGAAACCAGAATCGCATCGACGGAGGCCGAAGGGGCCGCTTGCTTAAGGATAGCCCAGACGCCGGCGGCGTGCGGCGCCGCCATCGACGTGCCGCTCTTGGTGCCGTACGTATTGCCGGGGACGGGGGCGAAGACGAACGAGCCCGGCGCCAGCAGATCCAGAATTTCGGCGAAGTTGGAATAGCCGGCTACGGTGTCCGAGTCGGTCGAGGCCCCAACCGAGATGGCGCTCGAGATGCAGGCCGGAGCTGATATCGATCCGGTGAACCCGCTGTTGCCTGCGGCAATCGTTGTGGCTACCCCGGCGGCGCGCAGCGCATCGATGGCCGTCTTGCGGCTGTCGCTGTCGCAGGCCGAGCTATAGCCCTCCCCGCCCCCCAAGCTCATGTTGGCGGCGGCGATGTCAAAGGTCGAAGTGACACCGGCCAGCCATTCGAGCGCCGAAATCTGGTCGGTCGTCCAGGTGAGGGCGCACGGGCTGGGCAGGCCGAACCCGTTGCAATCGCTGCCGGAGAATTCTGAGAAGACCTGGATCGGAATCAGACCGGCGCCGGGGGCCACCCCGGCCGGCGAGCCGTCGCCGACGGCGATGCCGGCCACATGCGTGCCGTGATCGCAGCCGTAGATGGAGGTGCTGCAGTTGAGCCCGGCGCCGGTTCCGGTCTGGCTCTGTTGCCCGTTGGGGCACAAGGACTCACTCGGGGCCCAGGCGCCCGAGAAACATGCCTCGGTGGTGAGCTTGCCGCTGAAAGCCTGGTGGCCGGTGGCGACCCCGGTATCCAGGATGGCGACCGACCAGCCGCTGCCATCGAAGCCGGCCGCCCAGGCGTCGTCGGCGCCGATCAGCGGAATGGTCTCGGCCAACAGGGGCGGCTGCGGAACATCTTGCTGGACCGACAGAATGTTGGGCTGCTCGGCCAGACGGCGAACGCCTTCCGGGTCGAGCTCGACGGCCACCAGCGGTAGGCGGCTGAAACGGTGAGAGGCCCGGATCGAGGCGGTGCCCAGCCCGGCGAACAATCGGTCCTGCTGCTGGCGGATCTGGGCCCGCTGCTGCAGCGCGGCCAGCCAGCCCAGGCGGGCTTCCGGCCGGTAGGAGACGGCCAGCCGGATAATGACACGCACGCTGCCCGCTTGCTGGGCGCGTGCTGCTAAGGTGTCGAGACCGGCGACCTCACCGGGGTGCTGTTCGACGGCAGCCATGGCTCCCTGCCCGGGGCTAGATACCGCAAGTGCAAGCACCGCGAACAGGACCAGTGCGCTGATTTTCCAGCCGTGCCGCACCAGCTTCAAACCCATACCCTTCCTTTTGCTCCGGGTCGGCCCGGCTGGCCGCGCCTCACTGAGGTAATTCTACCGTCCGCTCATAGGCGGGTCGTTAGGTGATTCGGGCCACCGACCTACTGGAACTAGAGTATCCGGTGCGGCGCGATAGGAAATCGTAGCAGCCTGATCGGTTACCTGCTCGGCGTAGGATTCGTTGCCACGGATCACGGTTTGTAGGATCTGCGCCAACTGGGGGATGGCGACCTGCGGTGCGTGTCGCTCCAGAATAACCTGCCTGGCCGCCTTCCCAAGCCGGGCACGTGCTTTGTGATCGGTCAAGAGCTGCAGCACTAATCGTGCAGCCTGCCGATGGTCGCCAGCGGAATAGCGCACGCCCGATACATTGTGCTCGACGAATTCGTCAAACGGCGGTTGGTCTGGCACAACGACCGGGCACTCGCGAGCCATGGCTTCAGCTACCGTCATCCCGAAAGACTCTCCGTCGGACGTCGATAGCAAGACTCCGCCCGATTGGCGGACAGCATCGAGCAGCCTCGCCAGTCGCGCCTGCGGCACCGCCTGGTACCAGCGCAATCGTTCGAGGCAACCGCGGCGCCGCGCCTGTCGATAGAGGTCGTGCCAGTCGGCACCGTGGGGAAAAGCGCCGACTAGCCATAGCTCGAGCTGCGGCTGTTCCTTGAGCACGGCCTGGCCGATCGCTAAAAACCGACGCCAGTTCTTGAGACGATCGAGCCGGCCAACCCAGGCAACAATTGGGGCAGGTGGTACGTCTGGTAGCAGTGCCGTTGGCCTCAGGTACCGCTCGTCGACCGGATTTGGGACAACGACGACTGGAATGTCGGCCTGCAGCCGTGACACAACCTGATGCCGCTGATGACTGGAAGGGGTGAAGATAAGACGCACTTGTCGGCCATCGAGCTGCCCCAAGTATGTCAAGTTCTCTACGTAAGGTGTGTGCGACTCAACCCCGAAGCGGAACCCGCTGTTGTGTAGCCAGGGATGCAGCTCTGGCGTATCGATGACGGTGATCAGATCAAATCCCCCATCAGCAACCGCCTGCTTGCTGGGCTCCGAATCACCGAGGAGCACCTTGTCTGGCAGCTCGCCGAACATCTTCAAACCGGGCCCGGGCCGCAAGAACCAGGCATGGGCCTCAATGCCCACCTGCGGGAGCCCAGCCAGACGTGTGCGGATCACCGACTCCACGCCGCCCAAGGTCAAGTACCGGTAGCAGAAAAGGACCTTCATACAGAACTTTCGACCGCCCACTTCTCGGCAGCGCGCTGCGGCAGCGTTTCCAAGTAGTCAAGCAATTCGTCCGCGCGCTGTGACCATGTATGGCGGGCGGCATAAGCATGCCTGTCCACGATTTTCTCACCTCGGCGTTCGGCCATTCGCTCTATCTCCGTCAGGAAAGCCCGCGGGCCCTTTGCCCCAACCACATGCGGCTGCGCGCCGGCCGGTACAGCGATCCCGCTGACCACGACTGGAAGGCCCAGGGCCAGGTATTCATAGACCTTGACCGCATCGACGGCCTGGGCTAGCTCACCTTGCCGAAACGGGACGATACCGACATGCCAGTCCCTGGCAATCGACGCCAGCCGATCCTGCGGAAGTTCGCCTAGCAGTTGCAGGTTGGCCGGCGGCCTGACCGCCAGCCGCGGTGGTGGCGGGCCGACCAGTTCAAATCTCCACGCGGGACGCCGTCGCGCCACTTCTGTCAGCAACTCCCAGTCGAACCACGCCGGCGAGAGATGGCCAAAATAGCCAACAGTGATGGCACCCTCTTGGACCGGGCCGGGCCCGTCGCTGCTCAACGCCAATGCGCCAGCGTTGGCCAAGACATGGGGGCGGCGACCGGTCCTGTGCTCGATGCGGCCGGCCAAGGAAGTGGTGGTGGCGGTAACAACATCCGCCGTATTGGCCAGATGGCTTTCAAAGGCGGGCTCATACCAAGGGGCCTGGCCAACACTGTGAAATGCCTGCCAATTGTCAATCACGTCGTACAACACAAACCAGCCGAGCCCGTGGGCGAGGGCGACCAGATCGAATAGGCCCGGGTAGGGGAATTCGACCCACAACCAGACCGACTTGGCGCCGACCCGCGCAAGCACTGGACTGGGATCGGAAAGCAGTTCGTCTAGTGGAACCGATCCGATGAGCGGATGCGGATTCGGATCAGCGGTCGTTTCGGTACTTGACCAGCGCCAGTGCGCGTACAGCACCGGGATACCCCGGGCGGCCAACTGAAGACTCATATGGTTGGACCGCTGCCCTTCATCCGGGTTGAAGGGGGTGGGTGCCACCAGTATGAACGCCTCTTCAGCCGACGCCAGCTTTCTCCAATACTCCGCGCCGAGGCCGGGCATCGCCGGGCTGACGGCAGGTGACACTCCGTTGATTCCTCGGCCCAAACTGGGTTGCGGGACGCCGACCCGGCGGTCGTGGACAGGCTGGTAGATCGATCCTCGGTCTTGCCGTAACAGGCTGCGCAGACGGGCCAACCATTGGCGCCGAAGGCTGCCGACCGGTGCCAGCCGGCTGACCAGCCCCCAATACGCGGCCAGCAGGTGAAATCCTGCCGTTCCCCGGATCGCGGTCAGCTCGGCCGCAAGCTGCAGGCGAGCTCTTTGCTCGGCCTCAACCTCCGCTTCGAGCGCCTCCTGCTCGACGTGTAGGGCCTGCTGGCGATCAAGTAGCTTGGCGCGTTCATCGGCCGCAGTCCCCAACCGATGCTGCAACCTGTCGTGCTGATCGCGCAGAGTATGCAGCATGTTGGCGAGTGACCGGGCAGACCCTTCTTGGCCCCTCGGCGCTGAGCCTTGCACCTCGGCTTGGTCACGCATCCACGAGGCTGCAATTTGTCCCTGGGACAATCGTTCGGCCAGGATGGCGGATGATTGTTTCGAGTATGTGCGGTCAGGCAGCGGGACCTGGAGCGCCTGCAGGAACCCTCCTTTGGTCAACTCGGACTGGGCGCCAAGCTGTTCAATCTGGTCCTGAATCATTGGTTCAAATTGGGGCCAGTTCGCTAGGCAGGCCTCCAACCGCTCGAACAGCCCGCCTTCCTGCAATCGGGTGACGTCGAATGCGAGTGGCTCGGCAGCCACTGCGCTGGCGAGTTCATGACATTTTGGATCGTAGGACAGGATGACCGTGGGCACTCCTAGCACAAGGCCGGCAATAGCAGCGTGATAGCGGCCGGCCAACCACAGATCGCATTTGCCAATCAATTCGGCTGCCCGATCGAAACTACCCGCCAGCTCGAGGCTACTCCGGCTGCCATGCTCCATCCGAAGCATCACGCCTTCGGCCATCGCTGCATCATCCTCGTACTTGCCGACAGCGCCGGTCTGGAAGGGAACGAAGCGCACCGCCGTGCCTGGCTGTGCGAGCCAATGGTCGAGGCCCTCGGCCAGCCGGGTTTGTACGACCTCGGGCGCAACACCGAAGTCCCAATAGCGCAGGCTTACCCCGAGGGTTTTTGGCCGGTCGAAGGCTCGTGCCAAGTATTGACTACTCCGACCTGCCCGTGAACTGCGCCAAGCTGGCAGGCGCAAGGCAAGATCTGCGCCTACTTCGACAGACTCCGGATCGCGAACTAATCCAAGGGTTTTGATCACCTGGGCCGAGCCCGCGTCACGTACCGACAGCCAGCGGCAGGCACCAAGCACGGCCCGGGCGAGATCCTCGGCTTCGACGCCGGACAACGGTCCGACGCCAAGGCCATAACCAGCGACGGGCACGCCGAACGCGCCAGCCAGGGCAACAAGACCAGCCAGGTATGAGAGATCATGCTGACGGGAGGTCAACACGTCCTCATGGGCTGTCGGCCAGTAATCGTGGATTAACCCGCCTCCGCCGAGGATCAGCCAATCGGCTTGCTCGAGCGCCCGCGTGACCGCGGGCGCGTCGCGCCAATCGACAGCCGGCGTCTGATGCAAACGAGAGGTTAGGTTTGGGTTGCCCGACAGGACCATAGGTTGGGCAGCACTAAGTTCAGACAGATCGGACAGGAGGACACTTAGAATGGCCTCGTCGCCCAGATTGCCAAACCCGTAGTAGCCAGCGATCAAGATAATCGTCATCGCCAGCTTGCCGTCCGGAGCCGCTGGCCATAACCAAGCCTCCGCTGCCAATCCTCAATCCAATCCGCCGCAATCTCGTCCCAGCTCGCCGGTTCCACCTGCGCCCGTTGACGCATCCGTTCGAGAAGGATAGGGTCCCGTTGACACGCAAGGATGCGGGCGGCTGCCCGCCCCCAAGTTGACGGATCGAATGCATCGCCATCGACGAGTAGGCCATTGACTTCATCGGTTACCTGCTCGGGGAACACTCCAACAGCGCTGGTAACCAGGAGGCAGCCCGCTCGTTTGGCCTCGGCCACCACCAGCGCGCCCGGCTCCAAGCGGTTCTGCAATTGCATGCAGAAAGCACTAATGCGCAAAGCGTCACTGAGTTCCTGTTGCCCGACGAGACCGTGATACTCGACGCCGGCAGGCAAATCCGTTGGGCTTTCATTCTTCCCGCCCCACAGCCCCACGCCGCCTAGAACTTGAAGGTTGTACCGCGCGTCTTCTTGCCGCAGGAGGTTCAAAACCTCATACGCCGGCTGGAGTCCCTTCGACGGGTGCGAGCAGTAGATCAGCCGATAAGGATCGCGCTCGATCGGCCTCACCGGATCGAACAGGGAAGCCTCATATCCGTTATACGAAACGACCACCTGACTGGCAGGCATAGCCCACTCGGCCGTCACAATGTCCTTGACAAAACGACTGGGGGCGACGATCACATCAATGGGAAGCCCTTCAACCCCACCTGGCCGATCAGTACCTTGGACCCATAGGATGGTGTGACGAGGCCGCAGATCAAGCTTGGTCGCAGGCGAAAGATCGAGGGCGCCGCCCGAACTCTGAAGGATCAGGACATCTGGAGACGCCCCAGCGAATGCTTCGAGGGGGACATACTCAACGCCATCGAATATCTGACGACGCGGGCAGTTGCCCACATGCACCACGTCATGCCCGGCGCGGGCCAGCGCCCGGCTCATGCGGACGCGGGCCGTGATCCCACCGCCGACGCCGCGCTCGTCCGGCGTGCGGCCGTCGTATTCGATATGCTGGTCGGGGCAGTAGAACAGAACGCGCAGTGACATGTCAGGGGTCAGGCAGCGGCCGAGGCCGCCCGCGTGATCGATGACAAAGGCAGGGTGCGGGCAGCGTAGGCCTCGAGCACATCGCCGACCGGCCCGGTTCGCATCTCACGGCCTTCGTCCAGCCACACGAGGCGATCGCACACCTGGGTCAGGCTGCCGGGATCGTGGCTAACCACGACCGACGAAGCACCCTGGTCCCGGTACGTTATGAGCCGCTGGCGGCATTTCTCCTGATAAGCAGCGTCGCCCACCGCCAGCACCTCGTCGATCAGGTACAGGTCGGCGTAGTCGCAGGTGGCGACGGCAAAGCCCAGGCGCGAGATCATGCCGCTTGAATACACCCGCAGCGGAGCGTCAATAAAGTCCCACAGCTCGGCGAAATCAACGATCGCCGCAAAGCGGGCATCGAGGTCTCGCTTGTCGTAGCCCAGCAGCGCGCCGTACAGATAGACGTTCTCACGGCCGGTCAGCTCGGCGTGGAAGCCGGCGCCCAGCTCGAGCAAGGGTGCAATGCTGCCGCGGACCACCACCCGACCCTCGGTCGGATGCAGCACGCGCGCCAGCACCTTGAGCAGCGTGCTCTTGCCGGCGCCGTTGCGCCCGACCACGCCCAGGATCTCGCCGGGCCCGACGGTCAGGTCGACCGACCGCAGCGCCCAAAGATCTTGATAAGCAACCCGCCTTTTCAGCCAGCGGATGGCGAACTCCTTGAAGCTGGCCACCCGCTCGCGCGGCACCCGGTAGCGGACCGACAGGCCAGAGACCTCGACCAGCGGCACGACGGACCCAGACGGCGCCGGCCAGGGCCTAGACCTGGTAGGCATAGTCGCGCGCCTTGCGGGTGAACGCCCACCAGCCCAGCGCCAGCGCTCCCGCCGCACTGACCAGACCCATCACAACCAGCTCAGCGGATGGCACGACCCCGCGCAGCACTACATCGCGAAACAGCTCAACATGGGCGTGCATCGGGTTCAGCTTGAGCCAGGCAGCCAGACCCGGAGGCAGCAGCGAGACCGGGTAGATGACCGGCGTCAGATACAGCCAGGCGGTCAGCAGGACTTCATACGTTGGGGCCACATCCTGGAAGTAGACCGACAGGCTGGAGACCAGCAGGCCTACCCCCAGCGCAAAGGCAGCGCTCAAGGCGATGACCAGCGGCACGGCCCACCATACCGGGTTCAGCGGTTGGCCCAAGGCCAGCGCAATCAATCCTAAAGGGACCAGCGCCAGGCCCAGGTTGACCAGCCCAGTGCCGACGGCCGCCACGGCAAAACTTGACTTCGGCAGATAGATCCGGCCGATCAGCCCCCCGCTCCACATCAGGTCATTCATGGCGCCCACCGTGGATTGGGCGAAGAAGTTCCACAGAACCAGGCCCGACAGCACGTGCAGCGCATAGTCGGCCGCCTGGAAACGAAAGATCTGCGAGAAGACCAGCGTAAGCACAAGCATGGTCAGCAGGGGGCTGACCATCGTCCAGGCGACACCGAGGACGGAGCGCTTGTAGCGCGTCTTGATACTGCGAGCAACCAGCTGGCGAATGAGGAAGCGGTAGCGCATCAACCCGCTAAGTTCCTCCAGCCAGGGAGCTGCCCGCTCGGCTGAATCGTAATAGCGCCGGTTGCCCGCAGGGGCGGTGTCGATCACAGTCATAGCCGTTGACAAGTCAGTCTAGCACGAAGATGGAAGGCCGGCCGTTGGAGGCGGCAGCCTCATACCCAGCCGAGGATGCGCAGGTGACGGAAGAATTCCATGCCGGAAACCAGGGCCAGGCGACCATCCGACTCTTCCGCCAGTTTCTTGCAGGCCGGGGTGAAGTCACCTGTGGCGACCAGATAGGCGGCTTGTGCGTTCGGCTGCTGTGCCAGCGCCTCGAGCAGCGCCCGGCCGTCATAGACCCCCAGGTTGCCATCGGAGCGCAGAAGATGGACCAGCACGCGCTCGCCGCTATCGGCGGTGGAGAGCAGGCTCAATCCTTCCAACCCATCCACGGAAGCCGGTTCGGATTTGTCGAAGCCGAATGCGGCCATCAGCGCCCGCAGGGCGTCGCGCAGCTCGGAGTCTTCGAGACGATCCAACGCCGAGCGAAGGGCCGATGTTCCAGGCAGCAGACCGGTAGTGGCGCCAACGGTCCGGCGCTTGGCTTTGACCTGCTCGGCCCCGGTGGCAAACACGTGCCGCAGCCAATCATCAACCGTCAGCCGATCCTCCAACTCGGCCGGCTGCGTTCCCTGCGGCAGGTCGCTCGGCAACAATCCCTTGGCCGCCAGCAAGTCGTGCAGAGTCTCGTCGTGGCTGCCGGCGACCCAGAATTCATAGATCGTCAGGGGCAGGTCGGGTTTGAGCTGCGGAAAGAAGCGCTGTTCGGCGCGAATGCGGCGCGCCGAGTTCCAACTGACATCGAAGTGAAACAGATAAGAGGCGGGGAGCGGCTCCCCATCCGATCGGGAGTCGAGATGGGCCAGAAGAATGCGGCGTTTCGGATCGCGCCGAAAGGATGACAGGATTTGGCTGCGTTCCGACTCACTGGCGGTTTCGGGCAGCAGCACACTTCCGTAGGCATGGAGTGCTTGCTGCAGGGGCTCGAGCGCTCGATGCCGGTGCTGAGAGAACAGCAGCGCCTTGTCGCCGGCGGCGGTGATGGCTTCGAGCAGGTCGGTCAGGGCCCGCACCTTGATTCCATCCAGGCTGCCCTGGGCGAAAGCAGTCGTTCGGTTGAGCGTTCCCAACGCCGAGTCGATATGGGTGCGGGTGGTCGACTCGCCCAGCTGCGACAGCATATGGCGTTCTTCGGCCAGCGCAGTGCGATAAGCCTCTGCCTGGCGCGGGTCC
>Ga0214471_10003505_pt1 | contig 12174 bp, 8 predicted proteins | sample RVTome_5_FD_207665 | JGI IMG/M metagenome (GOLD analysis project Ga0214471, IMG submission 207665) | Soil microbial communities from uranium-contaminated site in the Upper Colorado River Basin, Wyoming, United States - RVT142D155 | ecosystem: Environmental > Terrestrial > Soil > Contaminated >... | reverse complement strand
ACGAGATGCAGCCCCACGAAGAGCTGCGTCTGCCCGGTCGGCAGGCGCCTCACCGCGTGCAAATCCCAGGTCTTCTGGAAGAGGGTCTCGCCCATCGCGGACTCAGTCTATCGAAGCGCAGGTCGCTCCTTCATCGCCTTAGCGAAGGCGAGCTCGACGACCGCCTCCGGTCTGATATCGGAGGCGAGGACGCAATGCAGCGTTTCCTCCTCCCAGAAGACGACCGTGACCGAACCGAATCCTGTGCACGTAGAAGGAGATCCCGTCGTGCTCTCTGACGGTGGCGCCTTGCGCCACCGTCGCGATTCGAACGCGGGACCTTCAGATCCGGAGTCCGACGCTCTCTCCGGGCTGAGCTACGGGCGCGCGATGAGACGATTCGCCAATGGACTGGCGGTCCTCGCGCGCGATCTCGCGGACCAGGAGGAGAACTGGACGCGCTTCGTGCTCGTCTCGGCCATTCCGATCCGGCTGGATCCGCGCATTTCGTGCAAGACCTCGCTCGTCTTCTCGACGCCGCACCGGCCCGGCGCGCTCGCGCATTGCCTGAACGTCTTGGACGCGCACGGGCTCAACCTCACCAAGCTCGAGTCGCGCCCGGTGCCGCGCCACCCGTGGGAGTACCTCTTCTACGCCGACTTCGTGGAGGCCAAGGCCGAGGACGCCCCGGCGCGCGCGATCGCGACGCTCGCGGGCGAATGCCCGTATCTGAAGGTGCTCGGCTCGTACCCTTCTCGGACGACAGGCTTGGGACGGGTCGATCGACTGCCACATTCCCGCTCTGTCTGACATTTTCGTCAACTTTAGGGATGCAGGTGACAAGTTTGTTACCTGCGACAGGGTCATGACAAGGCCGCTTGCGGCCTCTAACAGCGGTCCTGGAATCACTTCCAACCGAATGCCCAGAAGAGACGCGAGCTGGCACGCGCCGTGCGATGGGGCCGTTACAACGGGAGGCAATGTGCGATGCCGCGGACACTTCACGTACTAACCACACGGCGCGATACGGAGACTTGACAAAAGGGACAGAAGCGCCTATGTTGAAAAATGTAGTGCGTGTATCTCTGATTTCCCGTTGCACCTGTCGAATGCCCTGGGGGGACCTGGGGCCTTTGCTGGCGCGCGCGGAGCATCGAGGGACATCGAGAGGATGAGTACTCGAAGCTAGTCATTTCGTAAGCGTGGTGCAGTGAAGGGCCCGGGGCAACCCCCGGGCCCTTTTTTTTACCGGTCCCGGTACTCGAGTCAGGAAGGGGAGACCGCGACGGCGTTCTTCCGGAGGGTGGAGCTCGGCCACATCAAGCCGCTCCTCGCGGACCTGGAGAATGTCACTGCGGCGAACGTTAGGCCGGAGGATTTCATCGATCTCGAAGAAGAGGCAAACTTCACGATCCAGACGAAGGAAGGTGAATGTGCTGCTTAGCGTCGTTTTCGAGCCCGAAGTCCTCGAGGAGATCGCGCGAGCCGCTGCGAAGGCGTATCCGTACGAAGGCTGCGGCGCGCTGCTGGGTGAAGCGCGACACGTCCGCGTCACGCTGCCGCTCCCGAACACGGAGAAGGGAACGCCGCGCGTGCGGTTCGAGGTCTCGCCGAAGGACTACCTGGGCGTCGAGCGCGAGGCCGACGCGCGCGGCGTGAGGCTCCTCGTCTTCTGGCACAGCCACCCCGACCACCCCGCCCGGCCCTCGGCCACGGATCGCGCTTTCGCCTGGGAAGGGCTCCTCACCGTGATCGTTTTGGTCGAGAGGGGCCGCTCCGCCGACATCGGCGCGTGGGAGATCCTCGGGCCGGAGTCCCCGTTCGAATCCGTCGAGATCGCGAGCCCGGGCGCCGCGGCGCTCGTCACCCCCCTTTCGAAAGAAGGAGAAACCTGATGCCCGTTCCCGTCCGAATCCCCACCCCGCTCCGGCGTTTCACGGGGGACCGCGCCGAGGTTTCCGTCAAGGCCGCAGATCTCTCCTCGCTCCTGGAGCGTCTCTTCGAGGAGTGTCCCGGGCTTCGGGGCCAGCTCCTCGGCGAGGATCGCAAGCTCCGGAGCTTCGTGAACATCTACGTGAACGACGAGGACGTCCGCTTTCTCGACGGTCTGAAGACCGCCGTGAAGGACGGCGACTCCGTCGATATCGTGCCGGCGATCGCGGGCGGCGGGGAATGAGCCCCGGTCCCGGCACGCGGGCGACGCGGGGAGGCGAGGCACGCAAGAAGGGTTTCGACGCGGTCACTCAGCCGATCGTCTGTACGGCGACGTACGCCTTCGACGACACGGCCGAGATTCGCGACCATTTCGAGGGGCGCGTCGCGCGCGAGGAGTACGGCCGCTACGGAAACCCCACCGTTCGGGCGGCCGAGAGAAAGATCGCGGAGCTCGACGGCGCCGAGGATTGCATTCTCTTCGCGAGCGGGATGGCGGCGGCGACGACCGCGCTGCTGGCCCTGTTGAAGAGCGGCCAGCACGTCGTCATGACGTCGGACTGCTACCGGAGGACGCGGCAGTTCGTGTCGAAAACGCTTCCGCGCTACGGAATCGAGCACACGTTCGTCGAGCCGGGAGACGACGGAGCTCTCGAGACGGCGATCCGGCCCGGGAAGACGCGGCTCATCCTGGCCGAGTCGCCCACGAACCCGTACCTCCGCGTGGCGGACCTGCCGCGCCTCGTCGCCCTCCGCGACCGGCATCCGGGCGTGAAGATCCTCATCGATTCCACGTTCGCGACGCCCGTCAACGAGCGCCCGCTGGAGATCGGCGTCGACCTCGTCCTCCACTCCGCCACCAAGTATCTCGGCGGCCACAACGACCTCTTGGCGGGGTCGCTCTCGGGAAGGGCGGACCTGATCTCCGGCCTGCGGGATCTGCGCGGGGTTCTCGGCGGGGTCCTCGACCCGCACGCGGCGTATCTGCTGCTCCGGGGCGTGAAGACTCTCGACCTCCGCGTGAGGCGTCAGAACGAGACGGCTCTGCGCGTGGCCACCTGGCTGGAGTCCCACGAGCGCGTCGAGCGCGTCTTCTATCCGGGGCTGGCCAGCCACCCGGACCACGAAATCGCGAGACGGCAGATGTCCGGCTTCGGGGGCGTCGTGAGCTTCCTCGTGAAAGGGGATCTCGACGCGGCCTCGCGGTTCATCGACGCCACTCGGCTGCCCATCATCGCGCCCTCCCTCGGCGGCGTGGAGAGCCTCATCGAGCAGCCGGCGCTGATGTCCTTCTACGAGCTCACCACGGAAGAGCGGCGCGCCATCGGCATCTTCGACAACCTCGTGCGCCTCGCCGTGGGCATCGAGGATGCCGACGACCTCATCGCCGACCTCGAGCACGCGTTTTCCACGGCGGCTCGGGGATAGGAACTTGCTTTTTCGGGTTGGGGGCGAGGGGCTCTCGCGTCGACCCGCGCGAGAGAGCTTCTCGCGCTTGCGGAGATGATCGAGGATGCGCTTGATGACAGCGGGTTGGGTGATGAAGCCGACGACTCTCATTTCGCCTCCGCAGCGTAGACACACGAGGGTCGACGTCGTAGACGCGCCGAATAAGATCCGCCCAGCGGCGCCTGAGGGCCGCGCGGTCCGCCCCCTCAGGCGTTGGCTCCGCCATCGACGCCTCGCTCGAGACGGAGGGCTGGGGCGGCGCCTCGGCCTTGCGGCGCTTGCCCCGGGCCACGTTGGAGTAGGCGCCGTAGTAGCGGACCAAATGGCGCCTTGGGTCCGGGATCTGCACGAGGACCCGGGCCACAAACTCCATCGCGTCTATCCTCTCGCTTTCCGTCGGCTCGAGCTGGTCATGCCTCCTCTTGCGCGCGTAGAGGACCTCGTGCGAGCCGGGCGTCAAGCGTAGTCGGGAGAGGCTCACCGGGGAGCGCATCATGTAGCGGACCAGCGCCTCGAGACCCTGGCTATCCCCGGCGGGCACATAGACCCGGTTGTGGACGGAGAAGCCGCTTCGCCTCCACGACAACAGCAGCTCGATCCGCTCCTGGCTCAGCAGCCCTCTTCGCCGGAGGAGGGCTGGGACCTTGTGGCGGAAGAGCTCTTGGGCCGCTGCCTCATCCACATACGGCACCAGGATCCACTCCCCTGAAGCCGTCCAGCCTCCCCGGGAAACCAGCGCGTGGACATGCGCGTGGAAGTTCGCCCTGTCGCCGAAAGTCTGGACCACCGACACCAACCCAGGCCGAAAACCCTTCTCCTCCGCGACGGCTGCCGCCATGAGCTCCTTCACGGTCTCTCTTGTGGTGTCCGTTTGTCTTGACCTTGTCGCCCAAGCAGCTGCTGCCCATTGTGATGGTTGTGCTTGGCCCCCTTTGGTCCCTTGGGCCCCTTGCCCTGGGCCACGGCCGCGCCCGCCCAGGCGAAGACACTGAGCAGGACCAAGATGGTGAGAAGAGAGCGTTTCGTACGATTCATCATTGACTCCCCTTGGGCCCTTCGGTCGTTGGACCGTCACCCGTATCCGCTCCTACGTACACAAGGGGCCGGGCGGACGTCTGATGAGCAGGCACGACAGCCGTCCTCGGGAGCCGTTGCCGGCCGTTGACCGTCCATGCAACCACGGCTTCGAGGCGGGGCCGCGCCGGCGCAGGCGGGGTACAGAGGCCCTACAGCGCCAGCACCGTCTCCCCGTGCGAGAGGTACCGGTCCGCCGACCGGGCCGCAATCCTGCCTTCGCGGATGGCCCAGACGACGAGAGACTGGCCGCGCGAGATGTCGCCCGCCGCGAAGACGCCGGGGATCGACGTCATCTTGTCCTCGTCCGTCCAGACGTTGCCGCGCTCATCGACCTTGACTCCGAGCTGCTGGATCACAGGGCGCTCGGGACCGATGAAGCCGAGTGCGAGGAGGACGAGCTCGGCGGGGAGGATCTTGTCAGTGGCCGGGACCTCCCGCGGGACGAGGCGTCCGTTGTCGCCCTTGACCCATTCGACCTCGATCGCGTGAACCTCCTGGACCTGCCCGGAGTTGCCGATGAAGCGCTTGGCCGTCATCGAGTAGCGCCGCGGATCCGCGCCCCAGAGAGCGGCGACCTCCTCCTGGCCGTAGTCCATGCGGTAGATCTTCGGCCACTGAGGCCACGGGTTGTCGCTGGCGCGCTCGGCCGGAGGACGCGGCAGGATCTCGAGCTGGACGAGGCTCTTTGCGCCGTGGCGTACGGCCGTGCCGACGCAGTCGGTGCCGGTGTCGCCGCCGCCGATGACGACGACGTTCTTGCCCTTGGCCGAGACGTAGCGGCCGTCGGCGTGGCCCGAGTCGAGGAGCGATTTGGTGCTCTGGGTGAGGAAGTCCATCGCGAGGTGGATCCCCGAGAGGCTCCGACCTTCGATCGGCAGGTCACGCCCGTGCGTCGCCCCTCCGCAGAGGACGACGGCGTCGTACTCGTTGAGGAGGACGGAGGCCGGAATGTGCTTGCCGATCTCGGTCTTCGTGACGAAGCTGACGCCTTCGGCCTCCATCATCTTCACGCGCCGCTCGACGAACCTCTTGTCGAGCTTCATGTTCGGGATGCCGTACATGAGGAGCCCGCCGATCCGGTCGGCACGCTCGAAGACGGTGACGGAGTGGCCGGCCTTGTTGAGCTGCGCGGCCGCGGCGAGGCCCGCGGGCCCCGAGCCCACGATCGCGACGCTCTTGCCGGTCCTCCTCGCGGGCGGCTCGGGCGAGATCCAGCCCTCCTCGAAGGCCCTGTCCACGATCTCGCACTCGATCGACTTGATGGTGACCGCGGGCGCGTTGATGCCGAGCGTGCAGCTGCCCTCGCAAGGGGCCGGACAGACGCGGCCGGTGAACTCCGGGAAGTTGTTCGTCTTGGCGAGGCGGATCCACGCCTCGCGCCACTGCCCGCGCCAGGCGAGGTCGTTCCACTCGGGGATGAGGTTGTTGACCGGGCAGCCGCTCGTCATGCCGGCGATGAGGATGCCGGTGTGACAAAACGGGATCCCGCACTCCATGCAGCGGGCCGCCTGTTCCCGCAGGATCTTCTCCGGCGTTCTCTCGTGCGATTCGTCCCAGTCCTTGATGCGCGTCAGCGGCGAGCGGTCGTGCTGGGGCTCGCGCGGGTACTCGAGAAATCCGGTCGGCTTGCCCATGGTCAGTTCCCCGCGACGCGGAGGGCGTCCTTGACGTTCTGCTCGAAGGCTGCCATCTCGGCCTCCTCGTCCGAAAGACCGCGCGCGCGCATCTCGGCCTGAGCGGCCAGGACACGTGCGAAGTCGTTCGGCATTACCCGCACGAACGCGGCCAGGGCATCGTCCCACTCGGCGAGGATCCGCCCGGCGAGCGTCGACCCGGTGTACTCGGCGTGCTTTTCCACCATCCTGCGGACGATCGCGACCTCCTCGGGGTCCGAGAGCGGCGACAGGGAGACCATCTGGCGGTTGCAGCGCTTGGGGAACGTGCCGTCCTCGTCGAGGACCCACGCGAGCCCCCCCGACATGCCCGCTGCGAAGTTGCGTCCCGTGGCGCCGAGGACGACGACGCGTCCACCGGTCATGTACTCGCAGCCGTGGTCGCCGACGCCCTCCACTACGGCCGAAACCCCCGAGTTGCGGACGCAGAAACGCTCGCCCGCGACGCCCCGGATGTACGCCTCGCCGGACGTGGCGCCGTAGAACGCGACGTTACCGATCACGACGTTCGCCTCGGGGACGAAGGTCGCTTCCTTCGGAGGGAAGACGATCACTTTGCCGCCCGAGAGCCCCTTGCCGATGTAGTCGTTCGAGTCGCCCTCGAGGACGAGCGTCAGCCCGCTCGGGATGAAGGCGCCGAACGACTGGCCCGCCGAGCCGTTGAACTTGAAGAGGATCGTGTCCTCCGGCAGCCCTTTGGCGCCCCAGCGGCGCGTCAGCTCGCTTCCGGTCATCGTGCCCACGACGCGGTTCGTGTTGCGGATGGGAAGAGTCGCGCGGACAGGCCTGCCCTCGTCGAGGGCGGGCTTGGCCAGCGGTAAGAGAGTCGTGACGTCGAGCGTCTGGTCGATGTCGTGCTCCTGCGGGAAACGGCACGTCCTCTTATAGGTGCGCGGCACGGTGGGCTTGAAGAGGATGCGGCTGTAGTCGAGGTTTCGCGCCTTCCAGTGGTCGACGGCGCGCCGCATCTCGAGCCTCTCGGAGCGGCCCACCATCTCCTCGATCGTCCTGAAGCCGAGCTTGGCCATGTACTCGCGAACTTCCATGGCGACGAAGCGCATGAAGTTGACGACGTGCTCCGGGTCGCCGGCGAAGCGGGCCCTCAGGCGCGGGTCCTGGGTGGCGACGCCGACGGGACACGTATTGAGGTGGCAGACCCGCATCATGATGCAGCCGAGAACGACGAGGGGCGCCGTCGCGAAGCCGAACTCCTCGGCGCCGAGGAGTGCTCCGATCACGACGTCGCGCCCGGTCTTCAGCTGGCCGTCGACCTCGACGACGATCCGGCTCCTGAGGTCGTTGAGGACGAGCGTCTGATGGGTCTCGGCGAGGCCGAGCTCCCAGGGAAGGCCCGCGTGCTTGATGGCGGTGAGGGGGCTCGCGCCCGTGCCGCCGTCGTGCCCCGAGATCAGGACGACGTCGGCGCGGGCCTTGGCGACACCCGCGGCGATCGTTCCCACGCCGACCTCGGAGACGAGCTTGACCGAGATGCGCGCGTGATGGTTGGCGTTCTTCAGGTCGTGGATGAGCTCCTTCAGATCCTCGATCGAATAGATGTCGTGATGCGGGGGCGGGCTGATGAGCCCGACGCCGGGCGTCGAGTGACGCACCTTGGCGATCCACGGATAGACCTTCGAGCCCGGGAGCTGCCCTCCCTCGCCCGGCTTGGCCCCCTGGGCCATCTTGATCTGGAGCTCGCGCGCGTTGACGAGGTAGTGGCTCGTGACGCCGAAGCGGCCCGAGGCCACCTGCTTGATGGCGGAGTTCTTCGAATCGCCGTTGGTCAGAGGCTCGTAGCGCGACGGGTCCTCGCCGCCCTCGCCGGTGTTCGACTTGGCGCCCAGCCGGTTCATCGCGATGGCGAGGGCCTCGTGCGCCTCCTGCGAGATGGAGCCGTAGCTCATGGCGCCCGTCTTGAAGCGGCGGACGATAGCCTCGACGGGCTCGACCTCGTCGATGGGCACCGGCTTGACGCCGGGGAGGAGGTCCATCAGGCCGCGGAGCGTCGCGAGCGTCTTCGACTGATCGTCGACGAGGGTCGAGTACTCCTTGAAGGCCTTGTAGCTCCCGCTCCGGCAGGCGTACTGAAGGCGGTAGATCGTCTCGGGGTTGATTTGGTGGAACTCGCCGTCGGTCCTGTAGTGGTACTTGCCGCCGGCGGGGAGGCTCGTGTGGACGATCTGGCGCTTCGGCGGGAAGCCCCGCTCGTGGCGCATCCGCGCCTCCCTGGCCACCGCGTCGATGCCGATGCCGCCGATGCGCGTGGAGGTCCAGGTGAAGTACTCGTCGACGAAGTCCTGCGAGAGGCCGACGGCCTCGAAGACCTGCGCGCCGTGGTAGCTCTGGATCGTCGAGATGCCCATCTTGGAGATGACCTTGACGATCCCCTTGACCGCGGCCTTGATGAACCTCTTCTCGGCGACGTCCGCCGGTCCCGGCACCATTCCCTGCCGGACCTGATCGTGCACGGTCTCGAACGCGAGGTACGGGTTAAAAGCGCTCGCCCCGTAGCCGATGAGCGTCGCGAAATGATGCACCTCGCGGGGCTCTGCCGACTCGAGGATGAGGCCGATGCGCGTCCTCGTCCCATCGCCGATGAGGTGGTGGTGCACGGCCGAGACGGCGAGGAGCGATGGGATCGGAGCCCAGTCGGCGTCGTGCCCGCGATCCGTGAGGATCACGATGTTGTGCCCCTCGGCGATCGCCTCCGAGGTCTTCCAGCGCAGGTCCTCGAGCGCCTTGCGCAGCGCGGAGCCGCCCCCAGTGGGGTCGAAGAGCATCGGGATCGTCACGGCCTTCAGCCCACGGCAGGCGGCGCTGCCGTCGAGCGCGCGGATCTTCTCGAGCTCCTCGTTGAGGAGGACGGGGTTCTTCAGCTCGAGCTGGCGCGAGCAGTCCGGACCCGGCTCGAGGAGGTTGCCCTCGGGGCCCACCGAGGTCTCCGACGCCATGATGATCTCCTCGCGGATGGCGTCGACGGGCGGATTGGTCACCTGCGCGAAGAGCTGCTTGAAGTAGTTGAACAGGGGCTGCGATCTCTCCGAGAGGACCGCGAGCGGCGTGTCGTCTCCCATCGAGCCGACGGGCTCGGTGGCGTCGGTGGCCATCGGGTCGATGAGGAGCTTGACCTCTTCCGAGGTGTACCCGAAGACCTCCTGGCGCCTGAGGACCGTCTCGTGATCGGGCTCGATGACGTGAGCGGGCTTGGGCAGCTCGTCGAGCCGGACGAGGGACTGCGCGAGCCACTCGGCCCAGGGGCCGCTCCGCGCGACCCCCTCCTTGAGCTCGTCGTCCGAGATGATCCGCTTCTCCTCGGTGTCGACGAGGAACATACGGCCGGGCTGAAGGCGCCCCTTCTCGAGCACCTTCTCGGGCGGGATGTCGAGGACGCCGACCTCCGAGGACATCACGACGAGGCCGTCGTCGGTCACGTAGTAGCGGCTCGGGCGAAGACCGTTGCGGTCGAGGACCGCGCCGACGCGGATCCCGTCCGTGAAGGCGATCGATGCGGGGCCGTCCCACGGCTCCATCAGGCAGGAGTGGAACTCATAGAAGGCGCGCTTGGCTGGGCTCATCTCCTCGTGGCGGTTCCACGGCTCCGGCACCATCATCATCATCGCGTGCGGAAGCTCCCTGCCCGCCAGGACGAGGAGCTCGAGCACGTTGTCGAACATCGCCGAGTCCGAGCCGTCCGTGTCGATGACCGTCAGCACCTTGCGGAGCTCGTCGCCGAAGAGCGAGGAGCGCATCATCGACTGGCGCGCGTGCATCCAGTTGATGTTCCCGCGCAGCGTGTTGATCTCGCCGTTGTGGGAGATGTACCTGTACGGATGCGCGCGCGACCACGACGGGAAGGTGTTCGTGGAGAAGCGCGAGTGGACCATGCCGATCGCCGAGACGACACGCGCGTCGGAGAGATCGGGGTAGTACCCCGAGAGCTGCGGCGCGTTGAGCATCCCCTTGTAGACGATCGTCTTGTACGAGAGGCTCGGGATGTAGAAGCGCGTGCGACCCGCCGTCGAGGAGCGCGAGACCTTCTTCTCGACGAGGCGCCTGATCACGTAGAGCTTGCGCTCGAAGGCGACCTCGTCCGGGCACGACGGCCCGCGCCCGATGAAGACCATCCTGACACACGGCTGGCTGGCCTTGGCGCTCGGGCCGAGGGCCCGGTCAACCGTCGGCACGTCGCGCCATCCGATGACCGTCTGCCCCTCTTCCCTCACGACCTCTTCGAGGACGGCCTCGCACTCGGCCTTGCCCCCGCCGTTGTGCGGCAGGAAGACCATCCCCGCGGCGTACTCGCCGTGCCCCGGCAGCTCGATTCCCTTCTCCCTCATCGCATCCGCGAGGAAAGCGTGCGGCGTCTGGATCAGGATCCCGGCGCCGTCGCCGGTGTCCTTCTCGGCGCTGCAGGCGCCGCGATGCTCGAGGTTGCAGAGCACGGTGAGGGCTTTCTCCACGATGTCATGGGAGGCGCGGCCGGCGACGTCGACGACGAAACCGAATCCGCAGGCGTCGTGCTCGTAGCGAGGATCGTAGAGGCCTTGGGGTGAGGGATAGCCGTCGTCTTCCATGGTCACCTTCGCTCCCGGGTCCCGGGCCCGGTAAAAAGGGGGGAGTTTCATCTTCCTGGAGGCGACCGTCAAGCCCGGCCGGCTTTCGCGGCTTTCGCGCGCGACTCTCGCATGGCTCCCTCGCCGGCGCTTATCATGCCTCTTCGGACCCACCGGGGAGCGCATCATGTAGCGGACCAGCGCCTCGAGACCCTGACTATCCCCGGCGGGCACATAGACCCGGTTGTGGACGGAGAAGCCGCTTCGCCTCCACGACAACAGCGGTCGTAGCTCTTCCCATCCTGCGTCGGTCTGGAGAACAAATCTTCCCCGGCGATCAATGAAAAAAAGAGAACCAAAACTCCGGACTGCCATATCACGGGGTTACCTTTTCAATGTCTCGACGATCCCCTCCCGGGTTACCTTTCTGAATGGCTTGACAGGGCGGCCGCCCGCGCCTCATCGGACCGACCTCGAGCCGGCTCGTCCCCCTTCAATGGAAATCGTGACTGGGGATGGTCTCGGCCGGGGAGTCCGGAGAGCCACAGGGTCTCCCGCTCAGGAATCGCAGAAGCGGCCAGAAGCGTTCGCCCTTGACCGAGAGGGTTCCGTCCTGTTTCTGCAGGCGGCCTTCGACGATGAGAGTGCCGGAGCTACACGGGGAAAGGAGGTGATTGACCGCGTGAAGACAACCGTTGAGATTCCTGAGGACGTCTGGAAGGCAGCGAAGTTCCTGGCTGTCGAGGAACGGACGAGTTTCCAGGACATCGTCGCTGCGGCACTCCGGGATTACCTGAGACGGCGAAAGAAGGGAGGGAAGAAAGATGAGGGGTAAAGGGCGAGTCTTCCAGCGTGGCCGGCGCTGGTGGATCGCCTATTGGGGATTCCGGCCGAACGGCGACACGGGCGAGGTTCAGGAGTCGGCCGGCGAGACTGAGGAAGAGGCCCGCGATCTGCTCAGTCGGCGGCTGCGCGAAGTGGCGAATCACCGAGACGGCATCCGCAGGTTCCGCGGGCCGCATCAGGAGCGGATGACCGTCGCGGATCTCTTGGACAGCCTCATAGCCGACTACCGGCAACGGCAAATCAAGTCACTCCGGCAGGCGGTCGGAACTGATGGCAAGCGCGGGCACCTGCAGCCGACCCGCGCGCACTTCGGTGCCATGCGGGCGCTCGTCGTAAACACGGACCGGGTTCGCCACTACATCGAGCAGCGTCGGAAGGTCGGGCTCTCCAATGCGAAGATCAACCGGGAGACGGAGCTTCTCGGCCGTGCGTTCAAGCTCGCGATCGAGGACGGGAAGCTGACCTACTCCCCGAAGATCCCGGCGCTCCCCGAAATCAACGCTCGGCAGGGCTTCTTCGAGAAAGAGGAATTCGAGACCGTCGCTCGTCATCTCCCGACGCCTCTTGACGATCTTGCGAGGTTCGCTTACGGCACCGGGTGGCGCCGTGGCGAGCTCGTAGGGCTCCGCTGGGAGAACGTCGATCGATCGCCTCGGGAGACTCCT
>Ga0214471_10003504_pt1 | contig 12175 bp, 12 predicted proteins | sample RVTome_5_FD_207665 | JGI IMG/M metagenome (GOLD analysis project Ga0214471, IMG submission 207665) | Soil microbial communities from uranium-contaminated site in the Upper Colorado River Basin, Wyoming, United States - RVT142D155 | ecosystem: Environmental > Terrestrial > Soil > Contaminated >... | reverse complement strand
GCCAATGTGTATACCAGGTTGCGCATCCCCTGGGCCAGGTAGTGGGTGACGAGATCCACGACCTCATCACTCTCGGCCCAGGAGTCGGGCGGGCCGAAGCGCTTCTCCAGCGCTGGGCCTGACGCCATCCCTTCGAGACATGCGCCGTGATACGGGCAGAGCCCCGCGAGATCATCACCCGGCAGGCGGCTCACCACGATATGACCCATCTCGGGGTGCCGGTCCCCACCGATGAGCCGGCCGTGGGCGACGATCCCGGCACCGATCCCGGTCCCGACGGTCACGTACGCGAATTCGGCCATCCCGATGGCGGCACCCCATCGGCCTTCGCCCAGTGCCGCCCCGTTGACGTCGGTGTCGATGCCGACCGGCACACCTAGAGCCGACGCGAGGCGGGAGTGGATCCTCGTGCCCGACCATCCCGGTTTCGGGGTGGAGGCGATCGAGCCGAAGTCGGGGTGGCCGGCACCCAGCTGGAGAGGGCCGAAACAGGCCACGCCCATGGCGCTCACCTCGTTACAGGTGAAGAAGTGGATGATTCGCCCCAGTGTCTCGTCGGGGGAGGTGGTGCTCACCCGATGAGGGCGCGACAGGTCATCCGGGGAGGTCCCGACGGCCATGTCGGTCTTGGTACCGCCGATCTCGATGACTCCAAGCACCCCATGAATCTAGGGAGATGTCCGAGTCGAGCCCAACGACCCGACCGGCGGTGTCATCCGGCCTTGGCCTGCTTCCCCTTGGTGGCCTCCACCGAGGCCTTCAGTGCCTCGAGCAGGTCGACCACCTTGGTCGGCTCCGGGGAGGCCGGGGCAACGATCTCCTCGCCGGCCACCTTCTTGGCGGCCAGCTCCTCTATCACGGTCCGGCTCTTGTCCTCGAACTGGGTCTCGTCGAATGGTCGGGTGAGGTTGTCGATGATCGTGGCTGCCATCTCGACCTCTTCGGGCCGGATCTCGATCTCGGTCTCGAGCTCCTCGAACTGGCCTTGACGGATCTCGTCGGGCCAGTACATGGTCTCCATGACGATCATCCCGTCTTTGGCGCGCAGTGTGGCGAGCTGTTGCTTCTCGCGGAGGGACACCTTGGCGAGGCCGACACGGGCTTTGGCCTCCAACGCCTCCTGGAGGATGCGATACGCCTTGATCCCCGTCTTCTCCGGGGCCAGGTAGTAGGACTTCTTGTACATCATCGGGTCGATCTCGGACTCGTCGACGAACTGCACCACATCGACCAGCTTGTTGCCCTCGGGATGGGCGGCTTCGAGGTCCTCGTCGGTGAAGACGACGAACCGGTCCTTCTCGAACTCGTAACCCTTGACGATTTCGTCCCACTGGACTTCCTCGCCGTCGGCTTCGGCGACTCGCTTGTAACGGATGGCCGAATGGTCGGTCTTGCGAAGTTGTTTGAACTTGGGCGTCAGGTCGTCGGTGGCGGTGTACATCCCCACCGGGATGGTCACCAGGCCGAAGTTGATCGCGCCCTTCCAAATGGCTCTGGCCATGCGGGTGATTCTACGCCGGTCTTGGGACAGGGCTCACAGGAATGGGCTCAACCGATGTCGAGAGTGCATCGCGTGGCGAAAACCGCAGCGTCCTGCACTCTCGTCGTGGTCAGGCGCCCCCGGCAGGACTCGAACCTGCGCACCCGGTTCCGGAGACCGAGAATCAACACGCACTGACCAGGATGTTTAGTGTGCTAGCTAGCTTTGTGTCACTCATGTGTCACCGCTTCTGAGAACGGAGAGTCAGCTTTTCGCCCTTAGGGGTTTGGCGGGCCGACCGGGATCGGCTGCGTCAAACGCTCGATCTCTCACGGTGAATACGACTAGGGCGGAGCCACGCTCGGCAGAGTTCGAACCCGGCAACACCCGCATTAGAAAACCCCTCGGGGATCCTGACGACGATAACGAATTGCCGAAGAGTCAAGAGAACATAGGGGCGATAGCCTTCGCTTGTGTCCTCCCCGATGCTTCCAGCCCTTCTCGTCGTCTGAAGGACAAAATATGGACAGAGACCCGTATCCGTCCTGGGAGCGTTCCCTCCTATAGCAACGTTGAGTGCCATCAAGTGGGAATGTGCGATCGAGCAGCTGCGATGGCTACACCCATCCTCACCACGGCCCACGCTGCAGAGATGCGCACTGCACCGTCGGGGATTTACGGGACAGAGGTTATTGGGACTTTCGCCTCTGGTCGTAGGGAGTCCTGATCGGGAACTGTTCAAGACATAGGAAAGGAGGTAGGTCGTGATTTGGAGTCAAGATTCAATGAGGCGGAGATTGACTGCCTTGCTGGCCGCGTGCGTCATCGTGCTCGGATTGGTCTTCTTCGCCTCCCCACCAGCCGCCCTTGCATCTGGCTGTGGGACGTCAGATCACACAGTTGGACAGTTCCCAGGTTGGGAGATCCACTATTACGAGGGTCATTGGAACAGCGGCAACAGTCACTTCCACAAATGGTGGCACGTCACAATCGGCGGCGCATACTACGTCGACACGTTCTGCGGATGCATAAACCCGAATCTGCCGTGCTACCACGGTCCTGAACAGCAATGAGTAGTTCACCAAAGGGATGGTCAACCGAGACGGTTGATGTCTTGAAGTGACAAGGGCTTTGGAGACGAATCTGGTGTGATCGGCGAACGAGGAGGAACAAGTGCGAGCCACTAAGGAGAGGATCATGGCCCGTGAGCCGGCGGACGGAGAGGGATCGAGTCCACCCGATTCTCAGGCTTACCGGCGCCGATGGAGACCCCTGGGAGTGGGCATCGTTATCGCGCTCGGCCTAGCGGTTGTCATTCTCGTTGCCCTTCTGACTAACGAGAGTCCACATCCAGCGACAGTGGAGGAGCTGGACTCGGCAATTCCTTCAGCGATTGAAGCCCTCATGGATTCCCCCGGTGTGGAGGGGCAGCAGTTCGGCTACATAGACGGCTACCTGGCCGCCGCCGTTTGGTTTGGCTATAGACAGAACGGCGATATGGCCGTGACGCAGCGTGTAGATGTCGATGTAAGCGAGACCGCGTGGTGGTTAGGCAACTCAAGGCCACCGCAGACCGGACAGAACATCTCCGAGACAAGTTGGATCAAAGTCGACGGAACACTCTTTGAAGCTGTTGCAGGAGAGGGTGAATCCAAGGGAATCTGGACGGTCTTAGACCCCGAAGCAGTTCCGCCCGGCCCATTGGTATTTGGTCTTGCAATGCTGACCGAAGAGGACTACAGATTCGGACAGTTTGGCGTCGACGGGGACGTGACACTGGTCGACTCAAGTGATGGTGAAACGTGGACCCTGACGGTGCCATATTCCGATGGATCTGCCGTGCAGACATGGAAAGTCGACGCCGATGGGATACTCCGGTCCTGGTCGTGGGAGCTAGTCGGAGTGAACGCACCGTTGGACGACCACGACGATCCGCTCAATTCAGGTCGAGTCGAGTTCATACCGCTTCGCGATCCAGAGCCTATTGGCGCACCGGATGTCGGGGCGGTGGTTGACCCTCAGGACCTCGGTGTCCCGGAGGAATTGCCGCTGGAGTCAAGCTGATCCACCTGTGACTGCTACCGAGAGCAACTCGCAGCGGATGTGACGGGAACTGGACGGGCGCATACCGTCATGCTCATGCCGTGCTTCTCTTCGCTTTCCCACTGTCTGTGCGGCAACGGAGTGGACGCATCCACATGACCGGCCGCAGCCGAAGTCATCGGAGACGCGATCAGGTAGCCCGAGCTCATCCGCACGGAGTCTGACCCAGAGCCAGATCCGGCGGCGGCGGCTCAATGCGGCTCATCCTTCACACAGTTGCAACACGACGGGTTGCGGTAAACCAGTAAACCCGCATCCGACATGATGCAACTGTTGTGCGGTCAACTGACGCCGTCAGGAGCGAGGACTTTGAGCCGCCGGCTCGCACGATCCTGCTCCAGCCAGAGGTCGAGCCGATGGGTCAGTCCTCGACAGACAGACGATTGCACACCTGCGCTCTCCGTGGCTCGCTGATCGGCCGGGCTCTGGGTGACCGGTGGGATGCCTCGCCCTGCAACCGTGACCGTGGCACAATGACTAGGAGCAATTAGGAGACCGATGGTCCAATCACGACGACACGATGAGGTTCCGGGCGAGCATGAGTTGACAGTCGAGGAGCTTGCTCGCCGTCATGGGATTGAGCCCAAGGAATCCGTCGATCAGCTCTTTCCCCCCGAGCCGCTCTTCGACGACGACGAGCATGCGACGTTCCTGGACTGGCTCCGCGATCTGAGGCAAGCGGAAATCGCCTGACTGATACTATGCAAGCCGTCGTTCTCGACACTGATGCGGCGTCGAGCATCCTTCGTCGACAAGTAACTGACGGGTTGCGTGAATCGGTGGCGGGCAGTGTCCCGGTGGTTTCCTTCATCACCGCCGGAGAGCTGTGGAGATGGGCGCACATACGGGATTGGGGATCACGCCGCCGTCGAAAACTCGAGGATTGGTTGGCAACGGTTCTCGTGCTGGAGTCGACGCCGGAGATCTGGCGGATTTGGGGGCGGATTACGGCAGAAGCTCGCCTGCGTGGTCGGCCCGCGCCCGTGGCCGACTCATGGATCGCTGCGTCCTGTCTCGCATGGGACCTTCCCCTGGTGACGTACAACCGCAGCGACTTTGCTGACTTCGAGGCTCACAACGACCTCCGACTCTTGCCTGCCTGACTGGAGGGGGAGACGAGGACCGTCAGGGACAGCGCACCACGGATTCGTCACTGTCTTGGTCAGCGCGGAGCGAAAACGAGCGGTGGCAGGGAAGTCTGGTGACTTGTCGGCCGATCCTTGCGTCGCACCAATGCATCACCGGATTCGGGTGGACAGATGGCAGGCGGGAATCGACCTATTCGCGAGCCAGCGCCGCTGCGTAAGCGGCGGCCGCACGAATACCTTCGACTGTGAGGGTCGGATATTGAGCCAGGATCTGTTTTTCGGTCGTCCCGGCCGCAAGACAGTCGAGAACCACGCTGACGGGGATTCCGGTGCCTCGAATGCGTGCCTGACCGTGGACCACTTCCGGGTCGACGGCGATCATCTCGATCTGCTCCTTGGTCATATCGAAATTGTAGGGCCCGATCGACGGGCTTTGGGCTTGGTTATCCGTAGCGCTCGTCGAGACGGTCGGCCAGGGCCTCAAGGTCTTTCTCGAACAACGAACCGTAGATGTCGAGGGTCATCGCCGCCGAGGAGTGGCCGAGCATCCGCTGGACGGCCTTGATCGAAGCACCGGTGGAGATCGCCAGCGAGGCCGCCGTGTCCCGCAGGTCGTGGACCACCAGATCGGGATAGCCGATTCGCTCCGCGGCGGGTATGAAGTGCCGCCGTCGAAAGTTGTTGGCCCGTATCGGTCCGCCACGGGGAGCAGCGAAGACCAGGTCTTCGGGCGTCTTGCCGGCGAGAAGCGGCTTGATGCGCTCCATGACGAGACGGGGGACGATCACAGTCCGGGCTTCGTGGGTCTTGGGCACTCCCCAGACCAAACCACCGTCGCTCTCGGTAGCCGACTCCTCGACCCGGACCCGACGCCGATTCGGGTTGACCCTACCCACCCGTAGTGCGACCGCCTCACCGAGCCGCAGACCTGACCAGCCGAGGAACCAGACAAACGGCCCGTAGTAGCCGCACTCGTCGGAGAGACGGCCTAACTCGAAAGCGGTGAGGAAGCGCTGCCGCCGTGGTCGCACGGTTGGCGCCTTCACCTTCGATACCGGATTGCGGACCAAGAGGCCGTCATCCACGGCCAGACCGAGGATCAGGTTGAGCACCTGACGAGACTGCCGGACCGTCCCGGTGCTCAGTCCTTGGTCCAGCAGCCCGGTCTGCCACTCCCGGACCATCGCCGGGGTGATCTGCCTGAGCCGTTTGTCACGGAAGGAGGGCAGCACTCGAGCTTTGAGGTGCCAGCGGTACCCGTCGAGCGTCTTCGGTTTCAGTTCGTGGAGCCCCGCAAGCCACGACTCCGACCAATCCGCGAACACGACCGACCCGCCAGACGGATCGATCCACTCGCCGCGCATCGCCGCGCTCTCCTCGGCAAGCAGCCACTTCTCGGCGTCCACCTTGCGCCGAAAACTTCTCGAAATTTGACGCCCGTCCGGGCCGCGGTAGCGAGCTCTCCACGGTTTCGGTCGGTCGATCCGCTGAATGGAACCCATCTTGTGTCACACCTGTGTCACAAGAGAAGTCGAAATGTAGCAAAACGACGTTAGACGGGGAGAGACAGCGAGAGAACGCCAGCCTGGGCGTTTCTCCTGGTAAAGCGGCATTTCTGGAAGTATAGCGAGCTGGCCGCAACAGCGCCCCCGGCAGGACTCGAACCTGCGCACCCGGTTCCGGAGACCGGCGCTCTATCCCCTGAGCTACGGGGGCGGCTCAACCGGGAATGGTACGCCCTCATGAGGCCAAGTCCCCAACCCGTTTACGCTCGGTGCCCGTTGACACATTCGATGAGATATCTCTCCACACGTGGCCGGGCGGCGCCGGTCGACTTCACCGTTGCCATGCTCGACGGTCTCACTCCCGACGGCGGTCTGTATGTCCCGGAGGTGATCCCCAGCCTTCCCGATGACTGGGCGACCTGGTCCTACCAGGAGGCGGTCTCCGGTGCTCTCGAGCTCTATGGCGCCACCCACACCGAGGGATTGGTCAGAGAGGCGGCATCCCGGTTCCACCACCCCGAGGTCGCCCCGATCGTCGAGGTGGGAGAGCGTTTGGTCCTCGAGTTGTTTCACGGTCCCACGCTCTCGTTCAAGGACCACGCTCTTCAGGTGGTGGCGCGTCTGCTGGCTCGGGAGGTCGAGCGGGGCGTCGTGCTTGGTGCCACGAGTGGCGACACCGGGTCGGCCGCCATCGAGGCCTGTCGGGGCATGGACAACCTCGAGGTGGTCATTTTGTTCCCAGATGGGCGTGTCTCAGATTTCCAGAGAAGGCAGATGACGACGGTGCCGGACCGTAACGTCCACGCCGTGGCGGTGGGGGGCACGTTCGATGACTGCCAACGAATGGTCAAAGAGGCCTTCGCCACCCACGCGGGCCTCCTTGCGATCAACTCGATCAACTGGGCGCGGATCGCCGCCCAAACCGGATACCACATCTACGCCGGAGCCCGGATCGGCGAGCCATATGACGTCGTGGTCCCGACCGGCAACTTCGGCAACGTCTATTCCTGCTGGTTGGCCAAGAGAATGGGTGTGCCCGTCGAGACCATCACCATCGCCAACAACGCCAACCACGGGTTGAGTGACCTGGTCAACACTGGCCACCTGCTGGAGACGGGTGTGGTCCCGACCCTCGCTCCGGCCATGGACATCCAGGTCCCCTCCAATCTGGAGCGGTTCACCGGTGATCCGATGGTCGAGTTCAAGGCGAGCTGGTGCGACGATGCCCTGATAAGGAGGACGATCCTCTCCGTCGAAGACGCCGATGGGTACACACTCGATCCGCATACCGCCACGGCGTGGCATGCGGGGACGGAGACCAAGACGGAGCGACCGCAGCTGATCGTGGCGACCGCCCACCCGGCCAAGTTCAGCGAAGCGGTGCCCCCACCTCACTGGTTCCCGACGATGCCGCAAGAAGAGCGCGTCGTGACTATCCATGCCGACACTTCAGAGCTCACCCATCTGATCCGATAACCACCGGACGCAGGCTGCTTTGCGCAACAGATGCAAACGGCTACCATGTCAACAGCCGACACGAGACGTGTCAGCACTCCCGCTGCGCCTAGCCAGGGTCTCTCCCGCGTGACGTGCTGCGGAGCTTCCCGATCCGACAATCCCACCGAGGGATCAAATCGAAGGATCCAATGACCACACGAGCTCAACTCCAGGGCAAATCAATCGAGGAACTGAGAGAGGTCGCTCAGGCGGCCGGCATCGACACCGACGGGCTCCAGAAATCCAAGCTGATCACGGCTTTGATGGACGCCGGAGAGGTGGCCGAGCCAACGCCGTCTGAGGACATGGATCTCCCCAGGGCGACTCCGCGCACGGAGCGGCCCGAGGGCAGGTTCGATGACGACCAGGGCGAGAGCGACCAACGCGACAGCTGGGCCGGCGGCCAGGGTCGTCAGCGCAACCGTCGTCGTCGTGAGGAAGAGCGCATCCCGGAGAGCGAGTTGGAGGTCCGTGAGGGCATCCTCGACATCCTCCCTGAGGGATACGGATTCCTCCGTGTCAACGGCTACAAGTCGGGCGACAGGGACGTATATGCCTCCGCCAACCAGGTGCGCAAGTTCCGTCTCCGCAAAGGTGACATCGTGTCGGGCCCGATCCGCCCGCCCCGCTCCAAGGAGAAATACCCCGCGGTTGTCCGGATCGCCTCGGTCAACGGCATGGACCCCGACGCCGCCATGGAGCGGCCCAAGTTCGAGAGCCTCACCCCGCTCTTCCCCGATGTGCGCCTTCGGCTCGAGGTAGAGGGGAAGTCGAACAACATCCTCACCCGAATCATCGATTTGATCGCACCAATCGGCAAGGGTCAGCGCGGATTGATCGTCTCGCCGCCCAAGGCCGGAAAGACGACGGTGCTTCAGGAGATCGCCCAGTCGATCACGGCCAACAACCCCGAGTGCTACCTGATGGTCGTCCTCGTGGATGAGCGTCCCGAGGAAGTCACCGACATGCAGCGCTCGGTCAAGGGCGAGGTCATCTACTCGACGTTCGACCGACCCGCAGAGGAGCACACCCAGGTGTCGGAGCTCGCCATCGAGCGGGCCAAGAGGCTCGTCGAGATGGGGACCGACGTGGTCATCGTCCTCGACTCGATCACACGTCTCGCCCGAGCGCACAACCTGGCCACACCGGCGTCGGGTCGAATCCTGTCCGGTGGTGTGGACTCCCAGGCTCTCTACCCGCCGAAACGGTTCTTCGGTGCGGCCCGCAACATCGAGGAGGGTGGCTCACTGACCATAATGGCCACCGCCCTGGTCGAGACCGGCTCCAAGATGGACGAGGTCATCTTCGAGGAGTTCAAGGGCACCGGGAACATGGAGCTGCGGCTCGACCGCAAGCTGGCCGACAAGCGCATCTACCCGGCTGTCGACATCGAGGCATCGGGAACACGCAAGGAAGAGCTGTTGTTCGACAGGACGGAGCTGAGTCAGGTCTGGAAGCTTCGCAGGGTGCTCCTCGCCCTCGAGCCCGGGGCGGCGTTGGAGCTCCTCATCGATCGTTTGAAGACCACGAAGTCGAACGCCGAGTTCCTCGCCGAGGTGGCGAAGAGCAGCGGATGAGCCAGGAGACACGTTGAAGACCGATATCCACCCCAACTACGACACGACCGAGGTGACCTGTTCGTGCGGCAACAAGTTCGCGACCAGAAGCACCAAGCCGGGTGAGATGCACATCGAGCTGTGCAACGAATGCCACCCGTTCTTCACCGGAAAGCAAAAGGTCGTCGACTCCGGTGGTCGTGTCGAGCGTTTCCAGAAGCGCTATGGCAAGAGCACGTTCACCAAGGCCGGTCAGCCCGCAAGCGAGTCCGAGGACGAGGCCGCTGACTCAGAGTGAGCCCGCCGCTTCCGACGGGAGCGGACCCATTGACCCCGCCAAGACCGTCGGGGGCCAGGCCGTAATCGAAGGCGTGATGATGCGCGCCCCCAGCGCCTGGTCGGTCGCAGTGCGTCAGCCCGATGGCGGCATCATTGCCCGCCGCACCGAGCTGACCCGTCTATCCGACCGGAATCGCTGGGCACGCATCCCGCTCATCAGAGGGATTTTCGTTCTCGCTGAGTCGCTCAGCCTCGGGTTCAAGGCCCTCTCCTGGTCGGCGCAGGTGGCCACCCAGGAAGAGGAGAAGCCCCTTACCGGAGCCCAAATCGGGTTGAGCATGCTGCTGGCGTTCGTCTTCTTCGCCGGTGTCTTCATCGTCCTGCCCGCCCTGGCCGCCGATGCCGTGACCGACGGCTCGGACCTCTTGTTCAGCTCCATCGAGGGCTTGATCCGTCTCCTCGTATTCGTTGGTTACATCTGGCTGATAGGTCGTTCGAAGGAAATCGCCCGGGTCTTCGAGTATCACGGGGCGGAGCACATGTCGATTCACGCGTACGAGGCGGGTGAGCCCTTGACGGTCAGATCGGTCGCCCGCTACCGCCCCGAGCACCCGAGATGCGGTACCAGCTTCCTCCTGATCGTTGTGTTGGGCTCGATCATCCTGTTCACGTTCCTCGGTCAGCCCGGGCTCGTCTTCATCGTTGCCTCACGCATCATCGGCATCCCCCTGATCGCCGGGCTCTCCTACGAGCTGTTGCGCTGGTCCGGGACACGTCCAGACGGCCGTGTTGCCACGATCCTGGCCAAGCCTGGGATCTGGCTTCAGAAGTTGACTACTTCACCGCCCGCCGATGATCAGATCGAAGTGGCAATATCGAGTCTTGTGGTCGCATTGGACGATGAGCAGTTTGCCGACGTGCACGCCCGTGGTGCCCTTCCCGCGATAGCGATCGAGGTCAGGGAGGCCGCTCTGGCCGGAGGTCTGTGATGGACGCCGGGCTGGCCAGGCGATTCGAAGAGATCGAGGCCGTCTTCGATGAGGTGGAGACGTCACTCGCCGATCCCGAGATCGTGTCGGATCCGACGCGGCTGGCCGAGCTGGGCAAGAGGCATTCCGACCTGAAGCACATCGTGTCCGATATTCGACGGTGGCGTCAGGTGAGCACCGACCTCGGTGAGGCGAGGGAGATGTCCGACGACCCCGACATGGCCGGCATGGCAGAAGACCTGACCGGGGAGCTGGTCGCCTTGGAGCAGTCGATCAGGCGCGCCCTGGTGCCCACGGATCCCAACGACTCCAAGGACGTGATCCTCGAGATCAGGCCGGGGGTGGGCGGCGACGAAGCCTCGATCTGGGCGGGAGATCTGTTGCGCATGTATCAGAGGTACGCAGAGCGTCTCGGGTTCAAGATCGAGGAGCTGGAGTCCTCACCGTCGGAGACCGGTGGGTATGACAAGGTGACGGTTTCGGTCAAGGGCCGCGGGGCGTTCTCCAAGCTCAAGTACGAGGGCGGCGTCCACCGGGTGCAGCGGGTGCCCAAGACGGAGTCACAGGGCCGGGTCCACACCTCCACGGCGACGGTGGCGGTCCTCCCGGAGGCCGAGGAAGTCGATATCGAGATCGATCCAAACGATGTCCGGGTCGACGTCTTTCGCTCCACCGGCCCGGGTGGCCAGTCGGTCAACACCACCGACTCGGCGGTGCGTCTCACCCACGAGCCAACCGGCATCGTGGTCTCCATGCAGGACGAGAAGAGCCAGCTCCAGAACAAGGAGAAGGCCTGGCGCGTGCTCAGGGCACGACTGCTGGCAATGGAGCATGAGAAGGCTGCGGCCGAGCTCGCCGGTGCCCGGCGGACCCAGGTGGGCTCGGGGGGGCGGTCGGAGAAGATCAGGACCTACAACTACAAGGACAACCGGGTGACCGATCACAGGATCGGGCTCACCATCAAGAGACTCGATGCGGTCCTGGAAGGGGCACTAGACGACTTCATCGACGCCCTCACTGCCGCCGAGCAGGCCGATAGGCTCGCCGAGGCGGAGTAGCGACCGCGAACCTGGCGTTTGTGTCCCGTATCCGGGGGCGAGTTCAACGTCCCGAAACGGCTGGGACGGGAACCATCCCGGCGGCGTGCGGAGTTGTCGTCCCCATGAGCTCGCTCCGGAGGCTCTCCGTTTTGTTGTCGGCGATGGTGATCTCGTCGTGTGGCACCTCGGCCGGAGACGGCACGTTGATCTCCACGATTCCTTCGACGACGACGCCGACGACCTCCACGTCGTCGACGACCACAACCACGCGGCTCCCCACGACTACGACCCTTCCGCCAACCACGACAACATCGCTGCTCGAGGGCAACTGGGCAAAGCAGCCGTTGGTCGCCTACGACGACTGGGGCGGAATGGCCCTCGGGTGGTGGGACGGGACGAGGTGGGTTCAAGTCGACGCCGAGACTGTGCTACCGGTGGTCGGAGGAGAGGACTACCAGGTGGCACTTCTCGGATCTCAAGCCATCCTCGAAGGCGGACCTCCGCAGAACACAGGCTGCGACGTGGTTCTCCCGGACGCCCCAATGCCCGGTATCCAGTTCGACGACGGCAATGCCCTCTACACAATCGTCGACGACGGACAGGGCGGTGAACGGTTCGTCTCGGGCGTCGCCATCTCC
>Ga0214471_10003502_pt1 | contig 12183 bp, 14 predicted proteins | sample RVTome_5_FD_207665 | JGI IMG/M metagenome (GOLD analysis project Ga0214471, IMG submission 207665) | Soil microbial communities from uranium-contaminated site in the Upper Colorado River Basin, Wyoming, United States - RVT142D155 | ecosystem: Environmental > Terrestrial > Soil > Contaminated >... | reverse complement strand
AACTGCCCCGGCGCGACCACGGTCGGCGAGGCGAAGGTGGGGATCATCCCGGGCACCATCCATCGGCCCGGTCCGGTAGGGCTCGTCAGCCGCTCCGGCACGCTCACCTACGAGGTGGTGCAGGCCATGACCGATGCGGGCCTGGGCCAGACGACCTGCGTCGGCATCGGTGGCGACCCGATCGTGGGGACCAGCTTCGTCGACGTGCTCGACCTGCTCAACCGCGACCCGGCGACCGAGGCGATCGTTCTGATCGGCGAGATCGGCGGCGAGGATGAGGAACGGGCCGCCGCGTTCTGCGCGGCGGAGGTCCGCAAGCCGATGGCGGCCTTCATCGCCGGCCGCACCGCGCCGCCCGGGCGGCGCATGGGGCACGCCGGGGCGATCATCTCGGGTGGGGCCGGCACGGCCGAGTCGAAGCGTGCCGCGCTCGAGGCCGCGGGCGTGCGCGTGGCCGACTCACCCTCGCGGATCCCCTCCCTGCTGCGCGAGGCGGGGGTCCGCTGAGCATTCTCAGCTCGAGGCGTGCGCCTCCCACTCTTCTTTCAGGATCGCCATCAGCACGCTGTCCTCCAGGCCCCGAATCCCGCGCCACGAACGCCGCATCAGGCCCTCGCGCTGGAAGCCCGCTCGCAGCGCGGCAGGGGGCGATCCGGGATGGTGGGCGTGGTCGGATCGGTCATGGATCTCCTCGTGGATGGGCCGGGTTGAGCAGCTCCCACAGGACGCCGTTGAGCGTCCGCGGATGGATGAACGCGACGGCGCCATGGGCGCCGGGCCGCGGCTCGCGGTCGATCAGCTCCGCCTCCGCGGCGGCGAGCGCCTCGAGCTCGGACGGCAGGTCGTCGCTCAGCAGGCAGACGTGATGCAGGCCCTCGCCGCGTGTGGCCAGGAAGCGGGCGGTGCCGCTCTCCTCGTCGATCGGCTCCACCAGCTCCAGCTTCGCCGCCGGCGGCGGCCCCGAGGGCAGGAAGCAGAGCCGCACGTGCTGGCTGGCGAAGATCCGTGGCTCGGCCTCCGGCTCCCAGCCGAAGAGCGCCCGGTAGCGGGGCAGCGAGGCCTCGATCGAGCGCACCACCACCGCGACGTGATCGATCGGACCGATGGTCACGGCCGGTACTCTCCCCAGGCGCGCCGCAGCGCATCGCTGATCTCTCCGAGCGTCACGCGCGCCTCGACGCAGGCGCGGATGCGCGGCAGAACGTTCTCCGTCCCGGCTGCGGCGGCTTCGAGCGCCCCGAGCGCCTCGTCCGCGGCGGCGGGGTCACGGGCCGCCCGCACCGCCCTGGTGCGCTCCACCTGGCGGCGCTCCGCCTCGGGATCGATCTCCTGTGGCGCCGGGCGCTGCTCATCGCCCTCGTCGAAGGCGTTCACCCCCACCACGATCCGCTCGCCGGTCTCCACGGCACGCTGGAACTCGTAGGCGGCGCCGGCGATCGCATCCTGCTGGTAGCCGTCTGCCAGCGCGGCAAGGGTTCCACCGCGCCGATCGATCTCGGCCAGCTCGGCCCGAACCCGCTCCTCGAGCTCGTTGGTCAGCGCTTCGACGTAGTACGAGCCGCCCAGCGGGTCGACCGGTGTGGTGAGGCCGGACTCGTGTGCCAACACCTGTTGTGTCCGCAGGGCGAGCCGGGCAGTGGCCGGGGTGGGCAGGCCGAGCGCCTCGTCCAGCGCGTTGGTGTGGAGCGACTGGGCCCCGCCCAGGACGGCCGCAAGCGCCTGGACCGTGGTGCGCACCACGTTCGTCTCCGGCTGCTGGGCAGTGAGGGTCGAGCCGCCGGTCTGGACGTGGAAGCGCATCGCCATGGCCCGCGGTTCGGTCGCGCCGAAGCGCTCCTTGGCCACCTGCGCCCAGACCCGGCGCGCCGCGCGGAACTTGGCGACCTCCTCGAACAGGTCGTTGTGGGCGGCGAAGAAGAAGGAGAGGCGCGGGCCGAACTCGTCAATGGCCAGGCCGGCCGCCAGGGCCGCTTCGGCGTATGCGATCCCGTCGGCGATGGTGAAGGCGACCTCCTGGGCCGCGGTCGCCCCCGCCTCGCGCATGTGGTAGCCGCTGATGCTGATCGTGTTCCAGCCGGGCAGCTCCGCGCGGCAGTAGGCGAAGGTATCGGTCACCAGGCGCATCGACGGCTCGGGCGGGAAGATATAGGTCCCGCGCGCGATGTACTCCTTGAGGATGTCGTTCTGGATCGTGCCCCGCAGCGCGCCCGGCTCGACTCCCTGGCGGCGAGCGACCGCTTCGTAGAGGGAGAGCAGGATCGCCGCGGTGGCGTTGATGGTCATGCTGGTGCTCACCCGGTCGAGCGCGATCCCGTCGAGCAGGGTGGCCATGTCCTCGATGGTGTCGATCGGCACGCCGCCGCGTCCGACCTCGCCCTCGGCCATCCGTGCATCGGAGTCGTAGCCCATCTGGGTCGGCAGGTCGAAGGCCACGCTCAGCCCGGTCTGGCCGCGCTCCAGGAGGTATCGGAAGCGGCGGTTCGTCTCCTCGGCCGAGCCGTAGCCGGCGTACTGGCGCATCGTCCACGTCCGGCCGTGATAGCCGTCGGCCCGGATCCCCCTGGTGAAGGGGTACGCCCCCGGCCGGCCCGGCCGTTCCAGCGGATCGGTCCCGGCCAGGTCTTCGGGGCCATACGCGGTCCGGATGTCGATCCCGGAGGTGGACCGATGCGGGGGCGCGGCGCGCTCGGGGTCGCTCATCGCCAGCGATTGTACGGGCGGCGGGCCGCCGGCGAGCCTACTCGAGCAGCACCAGCAGCGCCCCGCTGGCCACCGGCTGTCCGGGGCTCACCGCGACCGTTGCCACGCGGCCGGCGCGTGGGGCCCTGACCTCGTTCTGCATCTTCATGGCCTCGATGGTGACCAGGGCCTCACCCTCGCCCACCGCGGCGCCGCGGACGGCGGCGACGGCGACCACCAGCCCAGGCAGGGTCGCCCGGACCTCGGTCGGGCCGGCGTGCGTCCTGGCGGCGACGTCGGCCTCGGCCAGCACCCGCTCACGCCAGGTCGTGGCGGTCACCGCGATCCGGCGCCCATCCAGCGTGACCACCCAGTCGGCTCCGACCCCCTCCGCCAGGGCCAGCTTCGACTCCCGGCCGTCGCGCAGCAGGACCACGCCATGCTCGCGGTCGAGCCAGGTGAGGGTCCATCCCTCGGCCAGATCGACCGGTCGGTCCGCGATGCGCAGCTCCAGGTCGCTCATCGCCGTGGCGCCCGGCGCAGGCCGTCGCGCCGCGCGGCCCGCGCCCATGGCCGGTCAGGCGCGGCCGCCGTCGACGCGGGTTGCGGCACGGCGGTGGCTGCCAGGCGCGCCTCGTGGGCGACGAATGCGGCCAGCCGCTCGTCGTCGGCGGCGACCGGCGGGCCATCTCCCCAGCGCTCCGCCACGAGGTCCGTGTCGTAGTCGCCGGCCACGAAGCCGGGCTCGTGAACCAGCCAGCGCAGGAAGGAGAGGTCGGTCTGCACCCCGCCGATGAGCGTCTCCTCCAGGGCGCGGCGCAGGCGGGCGATCGCTGCCGGGCGTGAATCGGCGTGGACGAGGACCTTGGCCAGGAGCGGGTCGTACTCGACCGGCAGCGGGGAGTCGGCGGTGACGCCGGCGTCGACCCGCACCCCGGGGCCACTGGGCATGCGCCAGGCACCGATCGAACCCGCCACCGGGCGGAATCCATCATGCGGATCCTCGGCGTAGAGACGGACTTCGATCGCGTGCCCGCGAGGCTGGACGCGGAGCACCTCCGCCGGCAGGCGCTCCCCCGCCGCCACCCGGATCTGCCACGCGACGAGGTCGAGGCCGGTCACCAGCTCGGTCACGCCGTGCTCCACCTGCAGGCGGGTGTTCATCTCCAGGAAGTAATGCCGGCCATCCGCGTCCAGCAGGAACTCGACCGTGGCGGCGTTGTGGAACGGCACCGTCCCGGCGACCAGCCGGGCGCTCCCGGCCAGCGCCTCCCGTCCGGCCTGCGTCAGCGCCGGCGAGGGTGACTCCTCGACCAGCTTCTGGTGCCGGCGCTGGACCGAGCACTCCCGCTCGCCCAGCGCGGCCAGGTTGCCGTGGCGATCGCCGAGCAGCTGGACTTCGACATGGCGCGCGGGCGCCAGCAAACGCTCGACGTAGATGGTGCCGTCGCCGAACGCGGCGGCGGCCTCGCGCCGAGCCGCCGCCAGGGCGGAAGGGATCCCCTCGGGATCCTCGACCCGCCGCATGCCGCGCCCGCCGCCACCGGCCGCCGCCTTGAGGAGCGCCGGGAATCCGACCTCGGCCAGATCGCGTGCCGCGCCGCCCTCGTCAAGGGCGATGGTCGTGCCGGGAACGATGGGCACGCCGGCGTTGGCCGCCGACCGACGCGCGGCAAGCTTGTCGCCGAGGGCGGCCAGCGTCTCCGCCGGCGGCCCGACGAAGACAATGCCCGCGGCCTCGACCGCCCGCGCGAAGGCCGCGCTCTCCGACAGGAAGCCATACCCGGGGTGAATCGCCTCCGCTCCGGATCGCTCCGCCGCGGCGACCAGCGCCTCCACCGAGAGGTAGGACTCGGCGGCGGGCGCCGGACCGATGCGCTCTGCCAGGTCGGCGGCAGCCACGTGCAGCGAATCGGCATCGGCGTCCGAGTAGACCGCCACCGTTTCGATCCCCAGCTCGCGGCAGGCGCGCATGACGCGCAGCGCGATCTCGCCGCGGTTGGCGATGAGGAGTCGTCGAAACGGCGGCTGCATCGGTCTGGCGTCTTTGCGCAAAGACGGCCCGCCTAGAGCGGGATGTTGCCGTGCTTCTTGGCGGGGACCGATTGACGCTTGCCCTCGAGCACCGCCAGCGCGCCGGCGACTCGGGCGCGCGTCTCGGATGGCAGGATCACCTCGTCGACATAACCACGGGCCGCGGCGACGTACGGATTGGCGAAACGTTCCTCGTATTCGGCGATCAGCTGCGCGCGCTCCGCCTCTGAATCAGGGGCCTCCGCGATCCGGTCGCGGAAGACGATGTTGACGGCGCCCTCAACGCCCATCACCGCGATCTCGGCGGTTGGCCAGGCATAGTTCAGGTCGCCGCGGATGTGCTTGCTGCTCATCACGTCGTAGGCGCCGCCGTACGCCTTGCGGGTGATGACGGTCACCTTCGGCACCGTCGCCTCGCTGTAGGCGTACAACAGCTTGGCGCCATGTCGAATGATGCCGCGATGCTCCTGGTCGACCCCGGGAAGAAAGCCCGGCACGTCGACCAGCGTCACCAGTGGAATGTTGAAGCAATCGCAGAAGCGGACGAAGCGAGCCGCCTTGTCCGACGAGTCGATGTCCAGGACGCCGGCAAGAACCTCGGGCTGCTGGGCGACGATGCCGAGGCTGCGTCCTTCGACTCTGGCGAAGCCGCAGATCACGTTGCGCGCGAATTCGGCATGCACCTCGGTAAAGCTCTCGCCGTCCACGATCCCGCCGATTGCGCGATGCATGTCGTAGGAGCGCTGCGGCGAATCCGGGACCAGCGCATCCAGCTCGTCGCCGCCCACCGCCGGCTCGGCCCAATCCGCGGCGCGCGGCGGCGGGTCCAGGTTGTTCTGTGGCCAGTAATCGATCAGCCGCCGCGCAAGCTCGATCGCCTGCGGCTCACCGGCCGCCAGGAAATGCGCAACGCCACTCGTCTGGTTATGGACTCGCGCCCCGCCCAGCCCTTCCAGGTCGATCTCCTCGTGGGTGACCGTCTTCACCACCGTCGGCCCGGTGACGAACATGTAGCTGGTGCCGTCGACCATGATCGTGAAGTCGGTGATCGCCGGCGAGTAGACGGCGCCACCCGCGCACGGTCCCATCACCAGCGAGAGCTGCGGCACGACGCCGGAGGCGAGTGTGTTGCGCAGAAAGATATCGGCGTAGCCGCCGAGCGAGACGACGCCCTCCTGAATGCGCGCGCCGCCCGAGTCGGAGAGACCGATGATCGGCGCGCCATTCTCGACCGCCAGGTCCATCACCTTGCAGATCTTCTCGGCGTGCGCCTCCGACAGCGAGCCGCCGAAGATCGTGAAGTCCTGGCTGTAGACGAAGACGGGCCGGCCATCGATCCGGCCATGCCCGGTGATCACACCATCACCGAGATATCGCTCGTCCTCCATGCCGAAGTCACTGGCCCGATGGGTGACGAACGCATCCAGCTCGGTGAAGCTGTCGTCGTCGAGAAGGAGCTCGACGCGCTCGCGCGCCGTCAGCTTTCCGCGTTCATGCTGCTGTGCGACTCGCTGCTCGCCACCACCCAGCAACGCTTCCTCGCGCAGCCGCCGCAGGCCAGCGAGCTTATCGGCGGTCGACAACCGGGGGTCCTCCTGCGGGTCTGGTGGGCCCAGCAGGGATCGAACCTGCGACCCGCCGGTTATGAGCCGGATGCTCTAACCACTGAGCTATGGGCCCGATGGACGGTGGACAACTTCGAGTATAGAGGCTCGTCTTTGCACAAAGACATCGACATTCGGGCAGCTTGTGGATAACCCGGGTGTCCCACCCGAGACCGCCGGGCTATCATCGAACGCGTCGCAGTCGCGATGCTCGCCCCGAACGATGTCGCTGGAAGGTGAAGCGTTGACCAAGGTTATTTCGATCGCGAACCAGAAGGGCGGCGTCGGCAAGACGACGACCTCGATCAACCTGGGGGGCGCCCTGGCCGAGATCGGCTATCGCGTCCTGTGCGTCGACATGGATCCGCAGGCGAATCTGACCGTCGGTCTGGGAATCTCCCTCTCCGGTGTCCATACCTCAATGGCAGACGTGCTGTCCGAGGACCGCCTGCCGCTCGACGAGATCGTCCGCAGCACCGAAATGCCCGGCCTCTCCGTGATTCCGTCGACGCTCGAGCTGGCATCGACCGAGGTGGAGCTCTTCACCGCTATCGGTCGCGAGATGGTGCTGCGCGACGCGCTGGACGGATGGGCGGAGCGTCAATTCGACGTGATCATCATCGACTGTCCGCCGACGCTCGGGCTGCTGACGATCAACTCTCTCGTTGCCAGCTCGCGCGTGATCATCCCGGTCCAGACCCAGTACTACGCGATCAAGGGCCTGACCGCATTGATCAAGGTCATCAACACCATCAAGCTCAAGCTCAACCACGAGCTCGAGATCCTGGGCCTGCTGGCGACCTTCTACGACGGCCGGACCGTCCTGGCGCGCGAGATGCTCGACAACCTGCGCGAGCTGGGCGACCACCGCGTCTTCAACACCATGATCAAGCAGACCGTGAAGCTGGGGGAGGCGCCACTCACCGGCAAGCCGGTCACGGAATATGCCACCAACTCGGCCGCGGCGCGTGCCTTCCGCGAGCTGGCACGCGAGGTGATTGAACTTGGGTAGCAAGCGACCGGAAATCCGCGAGAACATCCACCGCCTGTTCGGCGAGGCAGAGTCCATCGACCTGGCGCCGGGGATCGTCTCGCTCATCGAGTCACGTGCCACGCACGCGCAGATCCGCGAGGTTCCGGTCGGCAAGATCCTGCCGAACCCCGCGCAGCCGCGCCACTCATACGAGGAGGATTCCCTCACCGAGTTGGCCGATTCCATCCGCGAGCACGGTGTGCTGCAGCCGATCCTGGTGCGGCCGGTCGGCTCCCAGTACGAGCTGATCGCCGGCGAGCGCCGCTGGCGCGCGTCACGCCTCGCGCAGCGCGACACCATCCCCGCCATCGTCGCCGAGTTCGACGACCAGACGGCACTCGAGGTGTCGATCATCGAGAACCTGCAGCGCGAGGACGTCTCGCCGCTGGAGGAGGCCGCCATGTTCCGGAAGATGACCGACCTCGGCTACTCGGTGCGCCAGCTGGCCCAGAAGATCGGCAAGGACAAGGGCTACGTCGAGAATCGGATGCGACTGGCCGACGCCCCACCCGAGGTTCGCGAGCTGGTGTCCGTGCGCAAAGACACCATCAGCCACGCGTACGAACTGATGAAGGTCGGTGACGAGCGGGTGCGCCGCCGGCTGGCGAAGAAGGTCGCTGCCGGAGAGCTGAGCCTCGCCCGTCTGCGCGTGCTGACCGGGAGCGTCGTCAAGGACGACGACGGGGACGGCGCCAAGCCGAAGCGCCGGGGCCGAACAGTGGCCGGCGAGGTCGCGATTGCCCAGGCCGCCCGGGCGGCCGACGACGCGCTGATGAACAACCGCGGCAGGCTGGCCGATGCGATCGACGAGCTCGTCGACCTGCTCCGACGGCCGGACGTGATCGAGCAGATCCCGGACACGAACCGCGACAACCTGGCTCGCAACCTGACGGTCACGAAGCTGAAGCTCGAGAACGCGATCGCCATCATTCGCGCCACGCGCGAGGCGGTCTGAGGCTCTCCGCCGGAGCTCGCTAACCTCGCAGCGCCGCCTCGACCTCGTCGAGGTGCTCGCCGCGGTGATCCGCGCGCGAGAGGTTGAGAGGGCTCTCCGGATTCAGGGGCCACGCCTGCCCGGCCAGCTCGGGCGAGAGGGATGCGATCCGCCTATCGGTCTCTTCGGCGATCCGCAATGCCAAGCGTGCGGCATCGCCCGCCGGGATCGCGTGGATGAGCGGACGAGATGCGTCGTTGATCCAGTCCACGTCCTCAGGCTCGTCATCCGACGGGGTGAACGGCGCGCCGCGTGAGAGCTTCTCAAGGAGAGCGAGCGCCCGCCCGTCCCAGAAGGCGATGTGACCCAGGACCGCAGCGACCGTCCAGCTGTCGTTGACGGGGCGGCGCAGCTCCTCATCGCTGAGGCCATCAACGATCGAGCGCATCCGATCCAGCTCGCGGCGATTGTCGGCGACGTAGGGTGCTTCCAACGACATCTGGGAGTCTCCTCAGACCCACGCTTCGGGGCCAGCACGGCAACCGGCTACGGCGTATAGGACATTACCTCGCGGTGCTCGACCAGGAAGTCGATGAGCTTCTGGCGGGCCTGCGGGTCGATGCGGCGGAGGCCAGCAATCGCCCTGGGGAGCTCGAAGATCGGCGCCGCGACGGCGCCGGCGGTGTCGATGCCGATGACATGATCGGGCCCACCACCCACCAGGAAGGCGCGCTGAAACCCCTTGGCGTCCAGTCCGGCGGCCCGGCAGAAGGCAGCGATGGCCGTGCCGACGCCGATCCGCTTCGCGAAGTCGATGAAGAGGTCCGCCGCCCAACGGTCGATCTGGTCGTCGGACTGGGCAGAGACCATCTGCCGGTAACCCTTCGCGTCGCCCTCGATCATCTGCACCTCCGCGCCCCCGTTTGGCGGGCCCGATTCTAGCCGACGGCCACCGGCCGGCGCGCAGGCGGGCCGCCCGACTTGGGGCGGGCATGGGCTATCCTGCGGCCATGCTCGACCGTCCGGCCGACCCGCGAACCGAGGACACGATCGTCTACGAGCTGGTCCGAACGGACCGCTCCACCGGCGAGAGCTCCGTGGTGGGCCGGGCGACCTTCTCCGATGCACGGTCGGTGGTCGACGCCCCGGAGGAGATCAGGGTGGCGGTCGAGGAGCTGCTGGGCCAGCCCTTCGTTGACCGGGTCCGCGCCGACGAGCGACCGCGCGGGTATCGCCGCAGCGGGCGCGGCATAGTCGACCTGCTGGTCCCCGGCATGCCCGAGCATTTCATCGCCCGCCTGCGCGGGCTGTGGCTCGCCTACCCTGACGGGTCGCTGGTGACCGCACGGCCGACCAGCCCAACGGCTCGGCCGCCGCGCCCGCCCCGCCTCGCAACCAGCGACGCCGGCGCGCCGGTGGCCGACCCGGCAGTCCGCCGCGCAACGCTGGCCGAGAGCATCCGAATCCTCAACGCCCGGCCCCTGGTGAAAGCCAACGAGCCGCTGACCGGCCTGCGACCGGCCGAGGAACGGGCCGCCGTGGCTCGCACCGATTGCGGCTGGATCACGTGAATCGTAGATTTACCTATGTTCTGTCCCATTCCGAACCATGGTCCGCGCTCCGGCCGGCAGGGTGGGGCTCCGCTATGATCGCCACATGTCGGTGAGGAAGTACATGATCCTGCCGGTCCTGATCGCCGCGATCGGCGTCGCGTACTACCTGCTCAGCCAGGAGTGGATCGGGACCGTCCTGCTGGTCGTCTTCGCGGCGGCCATGGCGGTGATGGGTTGGATCCTGATCCCGACCCTGAACGACGCGGGACCCACGGCCCCAATCGACCCGGACTTCGAGTACCGGGGCCGGTAAGGGTCGCCAGGCGCAAAGACACCGGGCAACTGTGGCTGCCCTAGCGGGTCGCCCCGCTAACACAGCTGCCCGGTTCACTCAGTACTAACGGGCTATGCGCCGTTGCGTTAGCCCCTCCCGCGAGATCACCGCACACCGGTGTCGTACCCAATTGCCAGCTCGCCTGGCGGCTCCCCCATTTCGACCATGACGGCGAGCTCGGGCGCGGTCCCCATCAGCCCTTCCACCGGCTGCGGCACCAGGCGATAGGCGCCCGGCGCCAGTGCGACGGTGAACGTCCCGTCTGCCGCCGAGGTGACCCGCGCGACCTCGTCGCCATTCGCATCGAGGATCACCAGGACCGCTCCGGCAACTGGGCGATCCGCACAATCGGGGTCCGGTGGATCGATGACGACGGCGCAGGTCGGGCCGGCCACGACGACCCCACGAAGGCCGGTCGCGTCGGCCAGCGGGTCCCCCTCCTCGAGGAGCAACTGCAGCTCTCCGGAGCGCGTGACCTCATAGGTCCAGCTGTGGTGGTTGATGCACCCGGCCGGGCAGTCCCCCCAGCCCATGTGGACCTGGACCTGCCAGCCGATATCAGACTCGGTCACCTCGTACCAGGCGGCCTGTCCTATGAGATCGGGGTTCCGCGGCTGGATGCCCGCGAAGCGTCCATCGATGGCCAGCACGAGACGCGCGGCGTCCTCGGCGCTGGCCGGCGCCGGCGAGCCACCGCCCGGGGCCGAGCAGGCCACCAGGCCAACAATCGAGATCAGGATGGCGGCGGCGCCACGAGCGGGTGCGTGCATGGCCGAGGGACGCGGCTGGCGATCGCGCGGTTCCACCGCCGCTCGGCGCGCACCGCCGGATCTAGCCGCCGCCACCCTCCAGATCGGCGCGACGCGCCATGACCAGGCCCTCCACCAGCGCGTCGGGCAGCGGCTCCTCGGGCGTGAAGTGGAGGCTCCCCTTGGTGCGCGGGTATCCCTCCAGCTCGTCCGCGTGGGCCGCCAGGAACGTATCGGTCAGTGGGTAGATGCTGCAGTGCGCCTTCCAGCCGGCGAACGACACCAGGAAGCGCCCGTTGAGCTTGAACGCCGGCATCCCGTAGCTGATCGTCTCCACCGCATCCGGGACAAGCCGGGCAACCTGGGCTCGCAACCGCTGGAGCGCCTCACGCTGCGCCGGCGGCAGGGCCGCGAGGTAGGCGTCGACCGGCGATTCGTCAGCCACGATCTCGATCATACGCGCCGCCCTGCCCACGCCCGTCGCGATCGGCAACGCGCTAGATTGGACTGAATGGCGTTCGACGCGCACCCCGTCACAAGGGAGCGGCGGCCGGACCTGGTCCAGCGGTTCGAACGGGCCATCGTTCGCACGATTCCTGAGGCCAAGGAGCCAGCTAACGGAGGCCGCTGAGGACACACGCCCCCTGATGGCGTAGCGTTGCAGCGTGAGCCGGGAAGTCGAGGATTTGAACCGGCGCCTGCTGCGCGCCCGCGACGCCATGGACCGTGCCTACGCCGAGCCACTCGACGGCCGCGCCGTCGCCGCGGTGGCGCATGTCTCCGAGGCCCATTTCATCCGCAGCTTCCGCGCGGTCTTCGGGGAGACGCCCCACCGCTACCTGCGGCGGCGGCGGGTGGAGCGCTCGATGTTCCTGCTGCGCGAGACCGAACGGAGCGTCACCGACATCTGCTTCGACGTCGGGTTCTCCAGCCTGGGCACCTTCAGTCGCACTTTCCGGGAGATCGTCGGCGAGACCCCGTCGGGCTACCGCACGGGGCATGGACCGATCGTGGCGCCTCACTGCGTTCAGCTGGCGGCCATGCGGCCGCGGGTCGCGGGGAGGATGGCGATGCAATCGAGCAGCTTTGGAGAAGCCGCCGGTGCGGCAGCGCCCTAGGATCAGGACCAACCTCAAATGAAATCGCACAAGTGAGGATCGCCATGATCAACAGGCTGAACGTCGCCTCCATCTATGTCCTCGACAAGGAGGAGGCGCTCGACTTCTACGTCAAAAAGCTCGGACTCGAAGTGGGCAATGACGT
>Ga0214471_10003501_pt1 | contig 12185 bp, 10 predicted proteins | sample RVTome_5_FD_207665 | JGI IMG/M metagenome (GOLD analysis project Ga0214471, IMG submission 207665) | Soil microbial communities from uranium-contaminated site in the Upper Colorado River Basin, Wyoming, United States - RVT142D155 | ecosystem: Environmental > Terrestrial > Soil > Contaminated >... | reverse complement strand
TGAAAACGACGTTTCCAATTTAAAAGGCTTAAACATCAAACTTCGTGACAATGTGGATGCTTTGGATACTGTGGTGATTTCAGCGGGAACTTTTGAGGCCAACGATAACAGCAAAGTCTCCGTTTTAAAACCCTTGGATGTGGTCACCACCGCCAGTGCTTTGGGTGATTTTGTGGGGGCATTGCAAACCTTGCCTGGAACGACGACCGTTGCTGAAGATGGCAGGTTGTTTGTGCGTGGAGGTGATGCCGAGGAAACCCAGATTTTTATTGACGGCATTCGCGTGTTTACGCCTTACTCACCCACCACCAATAATGCGCCAACCCGAGGTCGTTATTCGCCATTTCTATTTGATGGGATTACCTTTTCAACAGGTGGCTATTCTGCCGAATATGGCAACGCCTTGTCTAGTGTCTTGCTCTTAAATACCATCGACGAACCCGACCAGGAAAAAACGGATATTGGCATCATGAGTGTGGGAGGGATGTTGGGCCATACCGAAAAATGGGAGAATTCCTCTTTGAGTTTAAATACCTCTTATTTTAATTTGGCACCTTATATTGCAGTATTTCCTGATAGGAACGATTGGGAAAAACCGTTTCGTGCAGCCCAGGGTGAAGCCGTTTTTAGGCAAAAGTTTGAAAACGGTTTGTTAAAATGGTACGCCGCATTTGATAAAACCTCATTTGAGCTCACCCAGGAAGACATCAATAATCCGGAGGGGTTTTATATTAAATTGAACAATGGTAATTTTTATACCAATACCTCTTATTGTGGATTGTTGCAAAACGATTGGGCCATTGAAACCGGGTTGAGTTATACCATAGCCAACACCAAGATTAAGCTTACCGATTTCGGGATCAAGGATGAGGAAAATTCGGCACATCTAAAGCTGAAATTTAAAAAGCGTTTCAGTAGCCGATTCAAATTGAGTTTTGGAGCTGAACATTTTATAACGGATTTTGAAGAGCATTATCTTGATGATAATGTCAATGAAACCTATGATTTTACCAATAACAATAGTGCTGTTTTTGCGGAAACCGATGTCATTTTTAGCAAATCCTTGGCTTTGAAAATGGGTTGGCGTGGCGATTATTACAATCTGTCGGATGAATTCAAATTAGTGCCAAGAACTTCAATTGCTTATAAAACTTCAAAAAACGGGCAGCTTTCTTTGGCTTATGGCAATTTCTATCAAAATGTGCCAAATACGTATTTGAAGTTTGACAATGATATACAAGCACAAAATACAGCACACTATATTTTGAACTACCAATATGTGAAGGACCATCGCATTTTTAGGGCTGAAGTGTACCGAAAGGAATATGGCAACCTTTTAAAATACGATACCGAATTTCCGGAATTTGACAGTCAGTATTCCAATTCTGGACATGGTTATGCCCAAGGACTCGACCTATTTTGGAGAGATAACAAAAGCATCAAAAACACCGATTATTGGTTGAGTTATTCCTATCTGGATACCAAACGGAACTATCAAAATTTTCCGGAACAGGCAACACCCAATTTTGCCAATGCCCATAATTTTTCGGCTGTGGCCAAATATTGGATTGACGATTGGAAAAGCCAAGTGGGTTTTAGCTATACCTTTGCTTCGGGACGACCTTATACCGATCCCAATACCAATGTTTTTTTAAGTGAAAAAACGAAACCTTATAACAGCATTAGCTTCAATTGGGCGTATTTGATCAGCCAACAAAAAATCCTGTATTTCTCCGTAAATAACGCATTGGGCTTTAAAAACATTAATGGGTATCAATATGCCAATACTCCTGACATGAACGGCAATTTCTCAAGACGGGCGTTACAACCTGCGGCGGACCAGTTCTTTTTTGTGGGCTTCTTTTGGACGATTAGCGATAATAAAACCGATAACCAGTTGGATAATTTGTAGGAGGTCTTTTTGGGTTCGTTTAGCGTTGGTGCACGTGCCGATGTCGGGAATAGGAGGGTTTAGCAATGAAGCGAAATGGAATACTAAGACCGACCTGCTCCGTTCCGTCCCACGACACCGAACGAAATTAAGAAACTAAAACCACAACGCAACACTAAACCCCGGCTATAGCACATCCACACTGTTGTAAGCAGCCCTTTTTGAAGATTCGTTCAAGTCCTGCAATCAATCCGCCTTTAATGCTTATCGATAAACCCAAGCACTATTTTATTAAATTCCGATGGATTATCAAATTCCAATCCATGGGAAGCGTTTATAATGGTTGCTCTTTCTCTGTTGCTTAAGCAGCGATACAGTTCATCGTTCATTGAAGAAAAAAATGAGATGGATTTGCTTCCAATTAATATTAGTACCGGAACTTTTATTTTGCGCAGATCATCACAAGTAACCTGCTCTGAAGGACCACCATAAAGGAGATTATGCTTTACTTCCGGAATATTAGCTATCATATTTTCCCGGATTTGCTGAGAAAGGTTATTGAAGTATAAGCTGTCTCCATTTGCACCGTTAATAAAGGCACTCACTCCTTTTTTATCATCATTGTTTTGAAATGCTTCAGTTCCAGGTTTTAGTACTTTTACATATAAACTGTTCAGGACTGAATCACCGCCTGGAACATTTTGCAGCAACGATGGAACAACTGCCTCTCCTAATATTAAGTTTCGAACCAATTCAGGATGTTCCAGAGTGGTAAGTAAAGCTATATTTCCACCGCCTGAGTGTCCCACAAGATGAACCGGCCCTAAGTTTAGAGCTTTAAGCAGTTCAGCAAGGTCCTTAGCGTGAGCAGTAGCCGATACATCTGTAGAATCATTAGCAATCTGCTTATTGGGATAAGAAAGCCGTCTGCTGTAGGAAATTACCCGATGGTGTTGGGCAAATGTATCCATTTGAGTCTCCCATGTCCGGTAGTCTCCAAAGGCTCCGTGAACAAATACTACAGGATCACCTTTTCCTATGTCAATGTAATGGATACTGTCACCATTTATGAAAACACTTTTCACTTCCGGGGACAGCGTGGGCTTCATTTTGTGTCGTTGTGCGGTATTACTGTTATTGCAGGCGCACAAGTAAAACAGCAACAACAAAAAGCTTGGTGTGAAGAAATTCCTTTTCATGTCAAACTATTTAAGCATTGATAATTAAGAAGGTCTTTGTCAGGGTTGCTTACAACACATAAATATATGAATTCTTTTTAATTATTTATATACAACGTTAAACGAAGTTCGGCTATTTTTTTGGGAATGGCAACAACTTTTCTTAGCTCATATAATAGAGGTAACAAAACCGAGAACCAATTGGATAATTTATAGGAAATTATTGAAGTTTTGTTTAACGGTTTACGTATTGGCGATGGTGGGACATTTGAAAAACGTCAGCCCAACATTTGCACAAATGCCTAATAGAATTACAAATGTTGAGTTTACAACTGTCAGCCCCACTATTGCCAATACGATGTTAGCGGTTCGTTGCTTTTGTTCACTTTTTTTGTTGCAAATTTTGTTAGTCCGTTACAGGCTTGGGTTTATATTCCGAATAAGTAATAAATGTTTTTCCATCGTAAAGGAAGAGACTTGTTTCTCTCGTGCCTATCCAAAGATTGCCACTTTTATCTTCCAAAATTGACCAAACCCAAGGATTGATTAGCCCATCTTTTGTAGAAAAATGAGTGAAAGTTTTGCCATCATAACGGTGAATACCATCACCACCAAACCAAAGGTTTCCCTTTTTGTCTTCTATAATTCGAGTAAACCCATTATTAGGAAACTTAAAACTTGTAAATGATTTGCCATCATACCGGTAGGCTCCACCCCAATTAGTGAACCAAATATTCCCATTCATGTCTTGCAGTTGAGGCCAGCCCCAACTATGAGGTTTTGGCTTTGGCCCATCTTGAAATAATTCCATTAGTTCAAGTTTTGTTACAGATTTTCCATCGTAACGATACACACCTTTGTCGGTTCGTGCTCCAAACCAAATGTTACCTGCTTTATCTTCTAAAATTCGTTCCACGTTATGGTTAGTGCTCAAAAAGCCACTAGCTGTCTCATTAATTATAAATGGAGTAAAAGATTTGCCATCGTAGATATAAACACCATCTATAGTTGCGAACCATAATTTTCCGCTTTTTGCTTGTATGATACTGAATACCCAATGCTTGTTGCGATAGTGCTCATTCTTGTTGGGAGGCAGGTTTTTGGGTAAAGGAATCTTGATTTCTGCAAATGTTTTACCATCGTAAAGACACAGTCCCACTTCTGTCCCTATCCAAAACTTACCATCTTTATCTTCAAATAGGGTATAGATGCTATTACTGTTAAGCCCATCTGCCACTAAATATTGGGTAAACGATTTTCCGTCATATTTATAAAGACCATTTTCTGTGGTGCCGAACCAAAGGTTGCCGGCTTTGTCCTGTAGGATACATTGAACATTGCCATATCGGGGGCCACCTAAGGTTTTTATAAGTTTGGGATGTTCCTTTTCTTTCGGTAAATCTTTTTTAACCTGTCCGTTGCAGGCAGAGCCAAAAAGTAATATTGTCAAGAAAGTAAAAACTTGAGTTTGTAATAAATAATTTTTCATTGTTCAAATTGTCATTGATGTTTTTTATCTATGTGCCGGTTTGGGTGTCGCTCTGCAATGACCGCTAACGGTTTGCAGGTTTATATTGTGCCCGATTAAATAGCACTTCACTGTCGCCTAAGTACTAAAGTAAATAAAAAGCACAACAGAACAAGAACCATGTCACCCGGGCATAATTTAAACCTGCTGTTAGCGGTAGGTAGTTTCATTGGCTTATTAAGATTGAAATGATATAAAAAACAGTTATTATCAGAAATGCTGTCCTCACTTTTCTAATTGTAAATCTTTGAGCAAAATAAATGATAATGCAGGAACATATTAAAATACATATTGAGTAAAATGAAAAACCGCTTACTATTTCAAAATTTTGATACGCTAGTACAAAAGAGAAAAAACCAACAATAAATAAGCAAATACCGAACGAAAGGTTAAAAAAAATCCAGGCATTCCATTGTGTTGCTTTATTGTCCACATTGAGTATTGTGTTTTTCATTTGTTCTATTAGATTATTATCCTTTGGGTGAAGGAGTTGGGTGTAATATGTCCCAATAAAATGAGCAATGCCTATCAGCATTTGCAGAGTAGCACCGATTTCCCAAAATAATTTTGCTGTCATAATTTTTGTCCTTTAATAAATAAAACGCTTCCTTTCATATAGCTATCAATGATATACTTGTCTGTTGGGAACAAAGCTAATAATTCACTTTCCGAACACACTTTTCCAAATTCTCCAAATTGTCTTAATAAATTCATAAACAAACGACTGTTGGGGTATTTGCTAGTCATTACTAAAAAATAAAAATGTCCCTTTGGTTTTAGTACTTTTAAAATTCTCTCTATAAACATCTTCTTGTTATCAAATAAATGAATTGTTCCAAAACTGCATAAAATATCAAAGCTGTTATCACTAAATGGAAGATTGAAGGCGTCACCTTGCAATAAGACTATGTTTGGAGGAATATTGTGGTTAGTATTTATCAGTCGTTTTCTTGCCATTTTAAGCATTCCAATAGAACGGTCTATTAATGTGCATTCGTTTTCAGTTTTTTGATATAAAGAATATGTCTGCGCTAGACCGCCACAACCAACGTCAATTAATTTTCCCGATTGATTGATTATAGCATCTTTCGCAAATTCGGTGTAATGTTTGGGAGCAGTATTCCAATGCAAAAGATTGAACCAATTGCTTTTCACCATCCATTCATAATATGGGGCACGAAAGTCATATTTAGCATTCTCTGGCTGCTGTAAAGCGGTAGTTATATTGTCTGTCACTAATTTCATTCTATAAATTGTAATTGTCATTTAGTTGTGGATATACTTACTGCTAACGTATCGCAGCTAAGAAACGTGGGCTTTTCGGAGCATTTTCCTGTCCGCCTATGACAAAGGTAGCCACAAAGAAAGAACTTTACAGAAACCACTTTCCGCCCCATGTTTTCTTAGGTGCTGTTGGCAACTGGTATTATTCATTAGATTTGTCTGTTTCAAATCCGTAAATGGTAGTTTGCATTCCTGCAATTTTCCATTGTCCATTTACTTTTTCCATTAGCCTTGTTTCACGTTTCAGTCCACGTAATGAATCTTGTTGCTCATATGTAACCCAAGCTCCGTTCCCGTAAAGTCTAACATCAATTTTATCCAACAATTTTGGAATGGGTTCAGGTTCGGGGTGTTCTTCGATGAATGTTTTCACAAATTGACTTATTTCTTTCCACCCGATTGACTCCGAAAAAGTACTGTCAGCAAAGTTCATATATACTTTCGAAATGGTCGGGTCGTGCACCCAATTTTTTGTCCAAGCTTCGTAATCCCTTTGAAAAGCATCTTTGGTTTCATTATTCAATCGCTCTAAAATGGCTTTTTTTTCTTTTTCAAAATTGACCTCCTGATACACTTTTTCATCCATTTTAGATTTCTCGTTTTCTTTACAACTTATAGTAAAAAGTAATATTAACAAGGTGAATAGTGATAGGTTTCTATTTTTCATATTTTGTTTTTTAACTTGTTGCCAACTTGTTTATATGTATGATTTTATCATACATACCTGTCCAAAATTGATAGATATGTATGAAAACTGTCATACAATAGTTATCAAATATATTAAAAATCACAGATCATCAAACGGGCTTTTTATGTTTTGTTCCTGTTTTTGGAACACATTTGCCATTACTTCCATTTGATATTACAGCCAATACTGGGTTTTTGGTTGGTTGTGTTTTCTCTATGTTCAAGTAAACAATCCAAGGCATGCCTTATATCTTTACCCGTAACCGGAATGCCATTTCCCGGTCTCGAATCGTCCAATTGCCCCCTGTAAACCAAGTTAAGGGCATCATCGAATACATAAAAATCGGGTGTACAGGCTGCATCAAAGGCTTTGGCGACCTCTTGGGTTTCGTCGTATAGATAAGGAAAGATAAACCCTTGTTCAAATGCGTTCTGTTTCATGAGATGGGGAGCGTCCTGTGGATAATGTTCTACATCATTGCTGGATATGGCGATACAATTTATCCCTTTTGGTTTATAATCCTTGGCCAGTTGTGAAATTTGCGAATTGACATGCTTTACAAAAGGGCAGTGGTTGCAAATAAACATAATCACGGTGCCTTTTGCACCCTTGAGTTCCTGAAGGCTTATGTGCTGCCCAGTAACGGTATCCGGCAGCTTAAAATCCGGAGCTTTTGTGCCGAGGGGCAACATGTTTGACGGAGTTTGGGCCATAATACTTTCCCGCGCATGCGGGAATCTCTTTTAAAATTGGTGTTATACATTTACAAAGTTAATGGATTTTAAGAGATGAGAACATCGCGGTGCATATAAATCCTCAAGTTTCTCCTTCCTTGGGGAAGGTGTTTGCTTGCAAACGGAGAGGGCACGACAAAAATCACTCTTCCTGATATTTCATAAAAAAGAACGCTGATAACGCTGATTTTTGTGATTTGCGCAGTTTGTATCAGTGTCCCGAGGAATCGGGACTGCCTGATCAGTGTCACCTGCCTACCGGTCAGGCAGGTCTGCGTTCCATTATTTACAACATAGATGAAATTGTCGTGTGCTTGCAAACGGAAGATGTTGGAGTAATTTTCGAAATTGTTTGTACATTTAGCGCATGAATGATATCATAACATTTGAAGACTTTACCAAAGTGGATTTACGTGTGGGTACCATTATTGAGGTCAACGATTTTCCCGAAGCCCGAAACCCTGCCTACCGGCTCACCATCGATTTTGGTGCTTTGGGCATAAAAAAATCTTCGGCACAAATTACCACACTTTATAAAAAGGAAGCGTTGTTGAACCGACAGATTGTGGCAGTAATCAATTTCCCAAATAAACAAATTGCCAGTTTTATGAGCGAATGCTTGGTGTTGGGGGCGGTTGATGGTAACGATGTCATCCTTCTAAAACCTGAAGAAAAGGTCAAAAACGGCTCGGTTGTTTCTTAAATGACCTTCCCAAAAAAATCATGGATTGAAACAATTATGGCTACATACCGTTAGAGGATACATTCGTTTGGGACTGTTTTTTTACTTTAAAAACATCAAGGCCGTCAATGTTGAACGTGTTCCTAAAACAGGAGCCGTTTTGTTTTTGGCCAATCATCAAAATGCCTTGTTGGATGCCCTTTTGATTGCCACAAAAAGCGGACGGTTTTCCTATTTTTTGACCAGGGCCAGTGTGTTTCAAAATGGTTTTATAACTAAAATTTTGAAGAGTCTTTTGATGCTGCCCGTGTACAGACTTCGGGACGGTTGGAACAATCTTTCAAAGAATAATGCCATTTTCAGTAAAAGTGCCAAACTGTTAAGCCAAGACCGTGCAGTGGCCATTTTCCCTGAAGGCTCTCATAACTTAAACCGTACAGTGAGACCTTTGAGCAAGGGATTTACACGGGTCATTTTTGAGGTTTTTGAGCGATATCCCAAAACGCATCTTCAACTAGTTCCTGTTGGGTTTAATTATCTACAGGCCGAAAAGTTTGGTGATTGTGTTTCGCTTAATTTTGGAGATCCAATACATCTTACGATTAATGCTATTACAGACAAAAATGAAAGTAGGATCAATTTAAAAGCACAGGTACATCAACAAATTTGTCAATTGACCTCTCATATTGAAACTGAAAACTATGACACCACACTCAAAAAACTGAAAGATTTAAAGGTTGATTTTTTAAAACCAGAAGCTGTAAACTCTTGCATGGCTTCAAATTTTGAAAATTGTGAACCACGTCGTTTAGATGGGTTTCCAAATTTAAAAAGGTTTTTTAAATTCTGTCTGATACTGGCTTTGTTGGTCCCTTATCTCATTTGGAAATGGGGTGTTCAGCCAAAAATTCAGGAAATCGAATTTGTATCTACCTTTAGATTTGCCGTAGCCATTTCGATAGTGCCTATTTACATACTCATCCTAACCGTTTGTTTGTTGGTTATAATAAGTCTTAAATTGGCACTTTTGTATTTATTTGGCGTGCTTATTCTTACGCTTTTAACTATAAAATTATAGTTGTTTTCTAAAAAATATGGCGTTCATCATCAATTTATTGGTGCCATACCAAAATGCCCTAAAATTGGTGTTATCCGTAAAGACCACCACTTTTCCTTTTTTTAAACGGCTCACCTTAAAGGGTACTGTACTTGATAGACTATCCAAATTTTGTTTCGAAATATAACCGGCCAGCAACGGGTTTTTGGTGTACTGGATGGGGTTGTTATAGCTTTGTTTATCAGCGTTTACAAATACATTGGTGTTCCTAAACAAGGCTATTTTATCATTTTTATAGCCAAAATTTATGGGGTGTGAACGGTCTATTTTTGCTTCAAAAATGGCACCTCCAATTTCTTGGGCACCTTTATAATCATCACGCTGTTCGTAGGTAACGTTTTTTGCAACCTGCTCCATTTTTTTTAGGTCAAGTTTTATAAACTCGTTGGTGTTCAACCAACGTAAGGCTGATCCATAAGCAATTAAGGTACCACCATTTTCTACCCATTCTTTTAAGGCTTTGATATTGTCACTGCCCGCCGATCCACTGGCCATGATAATGGTATTGTATTTGCTTAAATCGACTCTATTCAGGTAATCGGTATCCAATTTGGTTATGGTGATATCGTAGCGTTGATCAAACAGATGCCAAATTTCGCCGGCATCATAGCTTGAAATACCATTGCCGACCAACAAGGCCACTTTGGGTGGTTCCAAGGTTTTGAATTCTGTGCTTCCCAAATCGATACCTTGGGTCAAGCCTGTTGAAACACCATGGATTTGGACATGATTGTCTTTGGCAATGTCAGTTAATAACTTGTGAAGTTCATCGGAATTTTTACCTTGATTTTGAACAGGAATCAAAATGGTCCCATAATCATACGTTTTACCTTCAACACTGAAGGGCCTCAAACTTACTTTCGCCCTAATATCCTGGCTTAAAATTTTGTTCAGAGCTTTGGGTGTGTAGTATTCGTGCCATTCCAAAAGGTAGGCATAGTTGCTTTTTGAAGACACCATACCAGTCTTCATTTCGAGATCGGTAACGTCCTCACCGGCATTTGAAGTTGAAACCCCTTCAACGTAATCGACATTAAAAGCCAAAGGGAAGGTCCAAGCCGAAATGTCATAAAACAGACTATCCACAAAGGTGGTCCGTTTTTCGAACATGGCATTGATCAAACGTGTATTTTTTTGGTTTTTAGGGACCACATAACTGTACCCTTTTTTAAAGTGTTTTCCGTTAAGGGTCACATCAGTTTTAAGTTCATTGAATTTTATGTCATGTCTTTTAAGAATTTCGGCCAAATGGTAGGTCTTTGCCGCATCTTTTTCATCACCAAAAATAATGGCCTTTCCGTTTTCCTTGGCGGCTTCATTTCGAGCATTTTTAAAGAAATCATGTTGGTAATTTAAAATTTGTTCCCGCATGGTTTTGGCAGCTTCCAAAGTGGAAAGGGCCGTTGTAAATTGGTTTCTTATGGTAAACGGAAAAGTAAGGATTCCATTATCGCTTTCCTGAATATGCCCTCGTGAACTGGCCTGCTCAAACAAAATACCTATGCCACCATTGATATCGGGAAATGTTGAGCCCTTGCCATAGTAAAAATCATCATAGTTCTCTTCGGTGTAATATAATGAGCCAATGTTATCCAGTGCCTTGGCATGAAAATTTCCGATCTGTTTTGTCAATTCCTGATTCAATTTTGGAGTCAATGGGTGGGTCCTGGATTGAATGCCCGGTTGAAAGAAAAATGTGGCATTCGTACCCATTTCATGATGGTCGGTCAAAATATTGGGGAGCCATTTATGAAACGTTTGCAATCGCGCTCTTGATTCTGGCATTTGTACAGGCAGCCAATCCCTATTTAAATCAAACCAATAATGATTGGTCCTTCCACGTGGCCAAACCTCGTTATACTCCCGATCATTTGGGTCGGGGTTTAAGTTTTTGCTCTTGTTGGTATTTGCCCAATACGCAAAACGTTGCAGGCCATCTGGATTAAAGGAAGGGTCAAACAAAATGACCGTGTTGTCCAACAATTCTGAAATTTCGTTTCCTTCTGCTGCTGCCAAATAATAGGCTGCCAGAAGCGCGGCATTGGATCCACTGGGCTCGTTACCATGAATGGAGAATCCTTGATAGACAACGATGGGCATGGTTGTGGTGTCATTATGATCACCATTTGTTAAGGCCATATGAGCTTCACGAACCTGGTCCAGTTGCTGATGGTTCTTTGGAGCGGTAATCGTAAGGAGCAGTATGGGTCTCCCTTCAAAAGTAGCACCTCTGTTTTCGATGGTAATTCTATTTGAGGCTTCCGCCAAAGCGTACATATATTGAACCAGTTTATCATGCGTAACATGCCACTCACCAACATTGTGGCCAATGACCGATTTTGGTGTGGGTATATTTTGGTCGTAGGTTAGGTTTTGAGGCAAATAATAGGACAAATCGGTCTGCGAAAATGCCAAGGTTTTAAATAGTAACAGACCAGCAAGAGAAGACATTAATTTCATGTGTGTGTTTTTGTTGATCATAAAAATAAAAAAACCGTTACGGTAAGTCAACGGTTTTAAAAGTTTTATCAAAAAAAGTTTAAATGTCTTCAAAATTGACATCAGTAAAGCTGCCGCTTGATTTTTCAACGGGCACTTCATCTGTTTCTAAATCTTCAGTATGATCATCATCTTTTTTAAAGTCCTTTTGGTGGCGTTCGCTAATGACTTCGTCACCTTTTTCATTGATGATGTAATCGGTCATTTCATTTAAAATTTCATTGAATTCAGTAAAATCTTCTTTGTATAAATAGATTTTATGTTTTTTGTAGTGAAATGAACCGTCATCATTTGTAAATTTTTTACTTTCTGTAATGGTAAGGTAATAGTCACCGGCTTTTGTGGCCCTTACATCAAAAAAATAAGTTCTTCTTCCTGCTCTTAATACTTTCGAGAAAATTTCCTCTTTTTCCATCATGCCATGATCACTCATAATTATTCTTTTATTATCGGTTAAAGTCTCAAAAATCCAAAAAAAAAGTATAGTAACCAACATTTTATGGTATTTCTTTTATATCTCGCTTTTTTAAATTGAAATTAATGGACAAAAAACCGCAATTTTAGAGCTTAAAGTAATTTGTCTT
>Ga0214471_10003500_pt1 | contig 12185 bp, 11 predicted proteins | sample RVTome_5_FD_207665 | JGI IMG/M metagenome (GOLD analysis project Ga0214471, IMG submission 207665) | Soil microbial communities from uranium-contaminated site in the Upper Colorado River Basin, Wyoming, United States - RVT142D155 | ecosystem: Environmental > Terrestrial > Soil > Contaminated >... | reverse complement strand
CGCGCCGTCGAAGGTGAGTCGCGTCTTCGTGGACGGCGACAGATCTGCCGATCCCCCGATCAGCCACGGCACGTGCGCCGCGATCGCGTTCTGCACCTTGGCGGACGCGTCGCGTCCGGCGAGCCCTTTCTCGTCGGGTTCGAAGGTCGGGATCGCGCCGTCCCACCCGTCGGGGAGCTGCCGCCTCTGCATGCGCCGGATCTCGTCGCCCAGGTCCGGGTGCTGGGCCTCGTACGCCGCGAACATCTCGAACCACGCGTCGCGCAGCTGCTTGCCGCGGCTTCGGATGCCCTTCTCGAAATGCTCGTCGACGCCCTCGGGAACCAGGAAGGTTTCCTGCTCGGGCCATCCGTACGCGCGCTTGGTGAGCCGCACCTCCTCCTCACCGAGCGGTTCGCCGTGCGCGCCGTGCGTGTCCTGCTTGGTCGGCGACCCGTAGGCGATGTGGCTGTCGACGATCACGAGCGTCGGTCGTTCGCGTTCTGCCCGGAAGGTGTCGAACGCCCGCGTGAGCATCTCGAGATCGTTCGCGTCGCCGACGCGGGTCACGTTCCAGCCGTAGCCGATGAACCTCGTCGCGACGTCCTCGGTGAACGCGAGCGACGTGTTCCCCTCGATCGTGATGTGGTTGTTGTCGTAGATCCAGCACAGGTTGGACAGGCGCAGATGCCCGGCCAGCGACGCGGCCTCGGACGAGACGCCCTCCATCATGCATCCGTCTCCGGCGAGCGCGTACGCGTCGAAGTCGAACAGCGGGAATCCGGGGCGGTCGTAGCGCTCGGCGAGCCAGCGGGAGGCGACGGCCATCCCCACCGAGGTTGCGATGCCTTGCCCGAGCGGTCCCGTCGTGGTCTCGATCCCGGAGGTCCATCGATACTCCGGGTGTCCCGGCGCCTTCGAGTCCAGCTGACGGAACGCCCGCAGGTCTTCGAGCTTGACCGACAGCTCTCCGAGCGTCTCGTACGCGGGGTTCACCGCCTTCACCTTCGACAGGTGCAACATCGAGTACAGCAAGGTGGACGCGTGTCCCATCGAAAGGACGAATCGGTCTCGGTTCGGCCAGATCGGGTCGTCGGGGTCGAACCGCAGGAACCGCTGCCACAGCGTGTAGGCAACAGGCGCCATGGCCATCGGGGTGCCGGGGTGGCCCGAGTTCGCCTGTTGGACGGCGTCGATGCACAGCGTGCGGATCGTCGCGATGCACAGGGCGTCCGGATCGGAGATGGACACGGCCGGCGGCATGGCGCGCTCCTTTCCGGGTCCGACGAGCCGTCGTCCCCGTCCGTCGAGGGGCGTTACTCTACGCCGACCCCGGGAGCCAGACGAAACAGCGGGGCCGGAGCGTTCCCGCCCTCAACGGCCGATCTACCGATCGTCGTCGCTCCGGCGCCACCGGGCCTTGAGCCGGCCAAGGACGCCTTCGGCCTTCTCGCCGCCGGCCTCGCTCTCGACGTAGGTGGGGAGCTCGTCGTCTCGCGTGAGCTCGGACTCGACGACCTCGTGACGCGTCAGGTAGCTCGAGACCGTCGCCTGGATGACCGCCGCCGCCGGCAGGGCCATGAACGCCCCGAGCAGGCCGCTGATCGATCCGCCGGCAAGGGCGGCTCCGAACGCGACCGCGGGATGCAGTTGCATCGTTCGCGCGGTGATCCGAGGGGCGAGGATGTAGTTCTCGATCTGCTGATAGACGAGGACGAAGCCGAGGAAGAACGCTGCCGTCAAAGGTTCCTCCAGGAGCGCGACGACGAGTGGCACGGCGGCGGCGATGTACGTCCCGACCACCGGGATGAATTGGGAGACCAGGCCCTGCCACAGCGCGAGCGGGACCGCGAATGGCACTCCGAGCCACTGCAGCACGATGAAGGTGATGCCCGCGTTGAAGACCGCGAGCAGCAGACGCGAGTACAGGTAGCCGCCCGTCTTGTCGATCGCGATGTCCCAGGCGGCGAGGATCTCGCGCTGGCGGCGCGGGGGGAGCATCGAGCACACGGCCCGGCGGAACCTCGGACCGTCGGCCACGAAGTAGAACGTGAACAGCCCGATCGTGAGGAGCTGGAACACGAGGCTGAGGATGAACGCGCCGATCGAGGCCACGTTCGCGGCGATCGCGCGGATGTCCGTCTGCGCGTTGGCGATGCGGTCGAGGATCTTCTGGCCGGTGAGCTCGACGTTGAACCAGCGCTCCGTGTAGACGCTCGCGTTGGCGAGCAGCTCCGGCAGGCGGTCGATGAGCTCCTGAACCTGGTTGATGACCAGTGGGACCATGAGGGCGATCATCGCCAGCACGAGCAGACCCAGCCCGAACAGGACGGCCGCCGTCGCCGCTCCTCGCCGCCAACCACGCGCGACGAGCCAGTTCACCGCCGGTTCCAGCGCGAACGAGAGGAATAGGGCGGCCACGAGCCACACGAGCAGGTCGCGCAACCGGCGGACCAGCGAGAAGGCCGCATACGCGGCGAATGCCGTCAGGACGGCGAGGAGCAGCAGTCGCGGGATCCACGCGGGCATGCGATCTCGGTCGGGATCGGGACGAGGTCTGCCGACGTCCTCGGCGCCTCGTGCCTGCGCTTCGGTGAGCGACGAGAGCTCCTCCGCGACGCCGGCCGGATCCATGCCGGCCAGCGTATCGGCCGTCATCGGGTGGCGCCAGCAACGCGCGGCTACCATGGCCGTATGCCCGAAGAGGCCCGGGGCAAGGCCGGGAAGCCGACCGAGAAACGCAACAAGCCGGACCGGCCGCGGGACGCTCTCGGCCGGCCCCAGCCCTGGGGTGCCGAGAACACGCTTGCCCTCGAGGACTACGACTCCCTGCCGCGGGAGGAGAACCATCGCCTGGCCCGCGAGCACCTCGCGGCAGGCCGGTATTTCCCGGCGCACGAGGCTTGGGAGACCGCCTGGAAGCAGTCGCGAGACACCGAGGACGCGGAGTTCTTCAAGGGCCTGTCGCAGCTCGGGGCGGGCTACACCCATCTGATGCGGGGGAACGCTCACGGCGCGATCCGGCTGTTGCTGCGTGGCGCCGGCCGGGTTGGCCGATACCCGAACGGCCACCACGGGGTGAACACCGAGCGGGTGGCGGGGGCCGCCGAGGCCCTGGCCGCCGAGATCGAGGAAGGCCGGGTGACCCCGGGAGAAAACGCCGTGTTCGAGCGCCCACAGGCATGAGCTGGTTGACTGTTCCCTTCCACAACCCGCACCATGGAGCACGATGAGTCCCGAGATCGCGAACCGGACGGAATGGAAGGGCCGGACCGGCCCCTTCACGATCGAGGTGGACCCGGGAGTCTTCGCGCCGAGCCACACCAGCCGAACCCTGGCGGAAGCGCTCGAGATCCAGCCCGGAGACACCGTGATCGACGTCGGTTGTGGCAGCGGTGTGCTCTCCTTCGTCGCCGCCAACCTGGGGGCAGGGCGCGTGTACGGCGTCGACCTCTCGCCGGCGGCGATCGAGGTCGCGAGGAGGAACGCGACGCTCCTGGGGCTCGAGGACCGGGTCGAGTTCCGCGTCGGAGACCTGTTCGAGCCCGTTCGCGGGATCCAGGCCGATGTGGTGATCGGTGACGTGTCCGGCATCCCGGACGAGATCGCGGAGGTGTCGGGATGGTTCCCGGACGGCGGCCGCGCGGGAGGTCCGACCGGCGCCGAGCTTCCGGCCGCGATGCTCGAGAGCCTTCACGACCACGGATGCCTTCGCCCGGGTGGGCTCCTGTACCTGCCGACCGGGACGATCCAGGCGGAGGGCCTCATCCTGGAGGTTGCCCGGCGGATCTTCGGCGCCGCGAACCTCCAATCCCTCCTGGAGCGCGAGTTCCCGCTGCCCGAGGTCGTCGCCAAGTCCAAGGCGGTGGCTCGCATGATGAAGGAGGGCATCCTCCATCTCCACGCGCGTGGCAGCCGCCTCTTGTGGCGTCTGCAGGTCTGGCGATGCGAGATGCCCGCCGTTCTCGGCGAGTAGGAGGTTCCCGGCTGCATCGTGCGCAGCCCATCGATCCGTTGGCTGGCTCTCGCGACGCTTGCCGCCGGATCGCTCACCGCGTGCCAGTCCGATGACCCGGTCCATAGGACGACCGGTCCCGCCGAGGTTTCGCTCACCGTCTCGACCTCTCGGGGACGTGGGTCGGGACATGGCAGAACTTCACCCCGGACGACGACAGCGGAACGCTCGAGATCGAGTGGGAACAGGTGAGCTCGCATCTCGAAGGAACGATTACGATCGAGGGAACCCCATGTCTCACGGCTGGGGCGATCACCGGGGAAGTGGACGGCCGCGACATCCGTCGGCGCTCAGTCCGCCGGCTGCACCTCGACGACCGATCTCACCAGATACCCCGCCTCCCGGAGGTGCGCAGCGCCACCGCGGTCGATCGCCAGGACGATGATCCCGATCCGGCAGCCTTCGGTCTCGAGCGCCTTCGCGGCCTTCAGCACCTGGTGTCCGGTCGTCGAGACGTCCTCGATCAAGGCGACCTCGGCGCCGGCGGGCGCATGTCCCTCGACCCGGGACATCGTCCCGTAGGCCTTCGGCTCCTTGCGGACCACCGCGAGGGGAAGCCCGGTCTCCAGCGCGACGGCCGCCACGAGCAAGGTTGCCGCACCTTCGGGCGCGGCCAGGTGCGTGACGCCCTCGGGCACGACGCCGGCCACCGCACGAGCCGTCGCGCGCAGCAGCTCCGGCTCGGTGAGGAACCGGAACTTGTCGAAGTAGACCGAGGAGCGTCGCCCCGAGGAGAGCAGGAAGTCGCCGTGCAGCTCGGAGGCCGCGAGCAGGCGGTTCGCCAGGTCCTCGGCCCCGAGATCGGACGCGTCGGCGCCCGATCGCGCAGATCCCGTGTCGGTCATCGCGCGTAGCATAGGTCGCCGATGGGTTGGTACCGGATGGTCGCGAAGCCGGCCTTCTTCGCGCTTCCACCGGAGGCCGCCCACCAGCTCGCGCAACGGTTTCTCGGCCTTCCTCTTCCGTGGGAACGGCTCGGGGGCGGCTCTCGCGATCCGGTGTTGCGGACGTCGCTCGCCGGTCTGGATCTGGCGAACCCGATCGGCCTGGCGGCCGGATTCGACAAGTCTGGCCGGCACCTGGGTCCGCTCGGCCGGCTCGGCTTCGGGTATGTCGTCGGGGGAACGTTCACCCGGCGTCCGAGGCACGGGAACCCCCGGCCGCGGATCGTTCGCTACCGAGATCGCGCATCGATGTCGAACGCGATGGGCCTTCCGAACCCGGGCGCCCAAGACGCAGCTCGCCATCTGGGGACCACTCCCCGGACGTCGCCGCGCCTGGCAAGCATCGCGGACGAGGCCGTCGAGGACGTCGTCCAGACGCACGGGCTGCTCGAGCCCCACGTGGACGGGATCGAGCTGAACGCCGGCTGCCCGAACGTCTCGTGGGGACGGGACCGGGACAACGAGGCGCATCTCGCCACGTTGCTCCGCAGGCTCGGCGAGCGCCGCTCCGCTCCGCTGTTCGTGAAGCTGCCCCCGTTCCGAACGGACGTCGAACGAGAGGTGGTCCTCACGCTCGCCCAGATCGCGGTCGAGGGCGGAGCCGACGGGCTCACGTGCTCGAACACCAGGTCGGTCCGCGAGCCCCGGCTCTCGACCGGCCAGGGGGGTCTTTCGGGCCGGGCTCTGTTCGATCGCACGCCCCAGATCGTGTCGGAGGTCGTCGCGGCGACCGAACGCACGGTTCCAGTGGCCGCGTGCGGGGGAGTTTCCACCGCTGCCGACGCGCTCGCCTGTCTCGACGCCGGCGCGAGCACCGTGCAGGTGTACACGGCCCTGATCTACCGGGGCCCCGGCGTCGTGGGCGAGCTCACGTCGGGGCTCGCGACGGCCCTCGGCGCGCGTCCGCACGACCAGGCCCGGACCCGCTGATCGTTCCTGCCGTTGCGTCGGGGCACGCCGTATCGGCGAACCCGCGCCGGCCGGTTCGACAGCACGATGGGTTGCCGGGCGACTGTTTCCCGTTCAAGATTGCGCGGTTCCGAGCGCAATCACCCCTCACGGAGGCACATGGCCCAGCCCGAGGTGCAGATCGAGCATGCCCGGACCGTCACGGACGCGGATCTCGCGGTGCGGCTCGTCTCGGTCCGCAAGCGGTTCGGCGACGTCGTGGCCGTGGACGGTGTCGACCTGGAGGTTCGGGAAGGCGAGTTCTTCTCGATGCTCGGGCCGTCGGGTTCGGGCAAGACCACCTGCCTGCGGCTGATCGCGGGGTTCGAGGCTCCGTCCGAGGGCCGGGTCGAGCTCGGCGGGGAAGATGTCACCGGCCTCGCGCCATACGAGCGCGACGTCAACACGGTCTTCCAGGACTACGCGTTGTTCCCGCACATGACGGTCGAGCAGAACGTCGAGTACGGCCTGAAGGTCAAGAAGGTCCCCGGGGAAGAGCGGCGCATCCGCGTTGCCGACGCGCTGGCGATGGTGCAGCTCACCGGGTTCTCCGACCGCAAGCCGTCGCAGCTATCGGGTGGCCAGCGTCAGCGCGTGGCGCTGGCGCGAGCGCTCGTGAACCGGCCCAAGGTGCTCCTGCTCGACGAGCCGCTCGGCGCGCTCGACCTCAAGCTCCGGCAAGCGATGCAGATCGAGCTGAAGGAGATCCAGCAGCAGGTGGGTCTCACGTTCATCTACGTGACCCACGACCAGGAGGAGGCGCTCACGATGAGCGACCGCCTCGCCGTCTTCGATCGCGGGCGGATCGAGCAGATCGGCACGCCCGCCGAGGTCTACGAGCGTCCGGCGACCGGGTTCGTCGCGGGGTTCGTGGGGACGTCGAACGTGCTCGTCGGCGACGCGGCCCGTGCCGTGACCGGAGATCCCCATGCATTCACGATCCGGCCCGAGAAGATCGCCATGGTGGAGGTCGACGCGCCCGTGGGCGCGGATCGGTGCACGGCAACCGGGCGCGTGCGCGACGTCGTATACCTGGGTGCGGTCACCCGGTACATCGTGCAGCTGGACGTCGGCGGTGAGCTGGTGGTGATGCAACAGAACCTGACGACGTCGTCGATGGAGGCGCTACAGGTGAGGGGCAACTCCGTGCGCCTGGTGTGGGATCGGCGACTGAACCGGCCCGTGCACACGGCCGGCGATGGAACGGACGGGTCGAAGGACCCAGGGGAGGGGGACGCATGAAGAAGGTAGGCAGGTGGCTCGCAGTGCTGGGGGTCCTTGCGCTCGTCGCCGCGGCGTGCGGCGAGGACGAGCCGGGCGGCGAGGGCCCCGTGGAGCCGGCGATCACGTACGAGGAGATCGGCGAGCTCGAAGGTCAGCTCGAGCTGATCGCCTGGCACGGCTACACCGAGGACGGGACGACCGAGGGCTACGAGGAGTACGACTGGGTCACGCCGTTCGAAGACGCGACCGGATGCCAGGTGAACGTGACGTACGCCGACACGTCCGACGAGATGGTCACGCTGATGCGGCAGGGAGACGGCGGTGTCTACGACGGGGTCTCGGCTTCGGGGAACGCCAGCAACCGCCTGATCGAGGGCCAGGACGTGGGCGCGGTAGACCCCGCGCTGTTCCCGGATCTGGATAACGTGATCGCACCGCTCCACCCGGAGACGGGCACCAACAACGCGCACTACATCGTCGACGGGAACATGTACGGAACGCCGTACATGTACGGTCCGAACTTCCTGATGTACAACACGGAGGTCGTGGACCCCGCCCCGACGAGCTGGGACATCACGTTCGAGGCGGACTCGCCCTACGCCGGGCAGGTGACGGCGTACGACGACCCGATCTTCATCGCGGACGCGGCGATGTACCTCATGACCCACGAGCCCGATCTGGGGATCACGGATCCGTACGAGCTCACGCAGGAGCAGTTCGACGCTTCGATCGATCTCTTGCGGCAGCAGCACGACCTCGTGGCCGCCTACTGGGCGCTGTACACGGACGAGATCGACGGGTTCCTGGACGGGTCGATGGTGGTCGGGACGGCGTGGCCGGTGAACTTCACCTACTCGAAGGACGCCCCCGCGGCAGCGGTCATCCCGTCCGAGGGGGTCACCGGCTGGGCCGACACGTGGATGATCTCGGCCAACGCTCCGCACCCGAACTGCATGCTCGAGTGGATGGATTGGACGCTCCAGCCCGACGTGCAGGCCGAGGTGGGCGTGTATTACGGGGCCGCCGGCTCCAACATCGAGTCGTGCCAGCTCATCGCGGACACGCTCGGCGAGGGCGGCGAGGACCTCGTGAACTCGGTCGAGTACTCGTTCTGCGGCAACGAGGAGTTCCTGAACGATCTCTACCTGTGGAAGACGCCGCAGGCCAACTGCGGCGACGACCGCGGGAACGTCTGTATCGACTACTCGGAGTGGACGCAGGCCTGGACGGAGATCCGCGGCGCGTAGGCGCCGGAACGAAGCGACGGGCCCCGGGGAACGCATCCTCGGGGCCCTCGTCCATCGAGGGGGTACCCGGTGAGTGTCGCGGGAACGCAAGGCGGCGCCGCTCGCCGGATCTCCGCCTTCTTGTTCCGGCACCGGGGGCTGAAGCTCGGGCTGTCCCTCGGGGCGCCGCTCGCCTGGTTCCTCGTCGTCTACGTCGGTTCCCTGGCGTTCCTGTTCGTGTCGGCGTTCTGGCACCTCGACGTCTTCACCGCCGAGATCGTCCGCGGGTTCAGCCTCACGAACTTCCAGACCCTCGCGGAGGTTGAGGTCTACCGAACGATCACGTTCCGCACGGTCGGGATCGCCGCCGCCGTGATGCTCGCCGACGTCATCCTGTCGTTCCCGCTCGCGTACTACGCGGCACGCATGGCCTCTCCGCGAGTGCGGAACGCCCTGCTGATCGCCGTGATCATCCCCTTGTGGGCCAACTACCTGGTGCGGGTGTTCGCGTGGAAGCTGATCCTGACGCCGAACGGATTCCTGAACTGGCTCGTGGAGGCGACGGGCATCGGCTCGCTCCAGCTCGGCCGATCCAACTGGTCGGTGTGGCTCACGTTCGTCTACCTGTGGTTGCCGTTCACCCTGCTCCCGGTCTACGGCGCGCTCGAGCGTCTGCCGTCGTCGTTGCTCGAGGCCTCGTCGGACCTGGGAGCGCGGGGCTGGACGACCTTCCGCAGCGTGGTGTTCCCGCTGATCCTGCCGGGCATCGTGGCGGGTTCGATCTTCGCCTTCTCGCTGACCCTCGGCGATTACATCGCCCCCGAGCTGGTGGGCAACACGCAGTTCATCGGGAACGTGATCTTCGACAATGTGGGGGTCGCGGGGAACATCCCGCTCGCAGCCGCCTACGCGTTGGTTCCCCTCGCGATCATGGCCGTCTACCTGGTCCTGGCGAAGCGGGCCGGGGCGTTCGAGGCGCTGTAGCGATGGAGTCGCGCGCCGCACGGATCGCCATCAAGGCTGGTACGGCGTTCACGCTCGCCTTCCTGTACGTGCCGCTCGGGATCGTCCTGCTGTACGCGTTCAACGACAGCATCGGCCAGGCGTGGCCGATCGAAGACTTCACCACCAAGTGGTTCGGGATCGCGTGGCGCGAGCCGAAGGTCCGGGAAGCGCTCGCGAACTCCCTGCAAGTGGCGACGACCGCCACCGTGTTCGCGCTCGTGCTGGGGAGCCTCGCCGCGTTCGCCGTCCACCGCTTCCGGTTCTTCGGGCGTCAATCCGTTTCCTTCCTGCTGATCCTGCCGATCGCGCTGCCTGGCATCGTGACGGGGATCGCGCTGAACACGACCATCAATACCGCGGGCATCGCCTTCGGACTCCAGACGATCGTCATCGGCCACGCGACGTTCTGCATCGTCGTCGTCTACAACAACGTGCTGGCTCGCCTGCGACGGACCCCGACCTCGCTCGTCGAGGCATCGATGGACCTCGGCGCCGACGGTTGGCAGACGTTCCGATACGTCACCTTCCCGGCGATCCGAACCGCGGTGGTCGCGGGGGCACTCCTCGCGTTCGCGCTGTCCTTCGACGAGATCGTCGTGACGAACCTCACCGCCGGGAGCACGCCGACGATCCCGAAGTTCATCTTCAACAACTTGCGCCTGCCACGGAACCGGCCGATCGTGAACGTGGTGGCGCTCGCCGTGATCGTCGTGATGCTCATCCCCGTCTACATCGCGCAGCGGATGGCCGGAGCCGGAGACGTCACCCGCCGAGGGGGTGCCGCCGCGCGTGAGGCCCCGCCGTAGCCGATGGTGAGCAGGAGAAGGCCGGGGGCCTCGAGGCGTGCACGCATGCGGAGCGCGACGGCGCTCGTCCTCGCGGGCATCCTCGTCGGGGCCGCGTGCACGTCCGATGGGAGCGAGCCGGAGCCCGTCCAGCCGGTCGAGGTTCGGGACGAGATCGGCGACGGCGAGGGGGAGTTGAGCCTGCTCGCCCTCGCGGGCTACGTCGAGGACGGATCCAGCGACCCGGAGTTCGACTGGGTGACGCCGTTCGAAGAGACGACGGGATGCGACGTCCAGGTTCGGTACATGGACTCCGGAGCGGAGATGGTGACGTTGCTCACGCGGGAGGACTCACCATACGACGGCGCGTCGGTACCGGGCGACGCGACGGGGGAGTTGATCTCCTCGAGACAGGTTGCCGCGGTCGACCCGGCACTCTTCCCCTCGTGGGATCAGGTCCTCCGGCCGCTCCGCGAGGAGAGCGCCGGCCACTACGTGGTGAACGGGATCGTCTTCGGCGTCCCCGCGCTCTACGGGCCGAACCTGCTCGTGTTCGACCAGGAGCGCGTGGATCCCGAGCCGAGGAGCTGGGACGTGGTGTACGAACCCAACACCCCGTACGCCGGGCGGATCGCGCTGCTCGACTCGCCGATGACGATCGCGGACGCCGCGCTCTACCTGGCGGCGCACCGTCCCGAGCTCGGCATCGAGGATCCCTTCGCGCTGTCGCCATCCCAGCTCGACGCTGCGACGGCGCTCCTTCGAGATCTGGACTCACGGGTCGGCCTGTACTGGAGCCTGTTCACCGACGCGGTCGATGCGTTCGGCCGGCGCGAGGTCGTCGTCGGGACCGGCTGGCCGATCGTTCTCAGCCTTCTCGAGATCAACCGGCGCTCCGTCGGGGCCGTCGTGCCGGCCGAGGGGATCACCGGGTGGGCCGACACGTGGATGCTCGCGGCCGACGCGCCGCATCCCAACTGCATGCTCATGTGGATGCGGTGGAGCCTGAGCGCGAAGGTGCAGGCGGAGACGGCGCTCTGGTACGGCGGCGCACCGAGCAACGGCCGCGCCTGCGCGCTCATCCGCCGCCAGCTGCGCGATTTCGCGGATCTCGTCGACACGCTTCGGTTCGGCCGGTGTGGGGACGTGGAGTTCCTCGCGTCGCTCGCCCTGTGGCGGATGCCCACGGTGGACTGCGGCGACGAACGAGGAAGGAGCTGCACCGGTCTGCCCGCGTGGCGGGCCAGTTGGCGCTTCGTGCGAGGCTAGAGGTACTGCCCGCGGGCGTCGGGCTGGCCATGGGGATCGTTGCCGCTCGGCAGGCCCCGGCGACGGAGCTCCTCGAACTGCGCTCGAGCCGCCGCCTGCTGCGCGAACAGGGCCGCCTGGATCCCGTGGAACAGCCCTTCGAGCCAGCCGACCAGCTGGGCCTGCGCGACGCGGATCTCCGCGGTCGACGGAACGCCCTCCATCGGCGGCATCAGCGATTCCAGCTCCTCGCGCAGGTCGGGCGACAGGACCTCTGCCAGCTCTTTCACGGAGCGGCCGTAGATCTCGCGCAGCCGCAGCCGGCCGGGTTCGTCGAGAGAGGCCTGGCGCGTCTCCTCGAGGAGCTCGCGGACCATGCTCGCGATCCGGAGCAGCTTCGCGGGCTGGGTGATCGATTCCTGCGGGGCCTCCGCCAGCTGGACCGGCCGAGCCTGGGTCACCGGCCCGGCCTGCCCGACCGGCTCGGCCTGCCCAACGGTCGGCGGTGACATGGCGGGATCGTCCACGAGCTTCACCGTAGCAGCCCTCGAACCGTCAGCTCGTGCCGAGCTCACCGAACAGAAGTGCCTCGGCCAGGATCGAGCGTTCGAAGTCGCCGAGATCGACGCTCTCGTCGACGGAGTGGTACTGGCTCTTCTCGTCCGACGCTCCGTGGATCAGGATCTCGGCGTCCGGCAGGGCATGGGCCAGCATGGGGACGAGGGGAACGGAACCACCCGATCCGATCTGGACCGGCTCACGGCCGTAGGCCTGCGCCATCGCGCGGCCCATCGCCTCGAATGCGGGCCCA
>Ga0214471_10003499_pt1 | contig 12188 bp, 6 predicted proteins | sample RVTome_5_FD_207665 | JGI IMG/M metagenome (GOLD analysis project Ga0214471, IMG submission 207665) | Soil microbial communities from uranium-contaminated site in the Upper Colorado River Basin, Wyoming, United States - RVT142D155 | ecosystem: Environmental > Terrestrial > Soil > Contaminated >... | reverse complement strand
GAATCGCCGGATTTTGGTTCAAGAGTCGCGCTCCCGAGGCCGCGCAACAATGGCTGAAGGACAGCGTAACAAGCATCCGTCATCGCGGCCCGGATGACCGTGGCCTATGGTTCGACCGCGGCGTCGGACTGGGCCACGCCCGACTGTCGATCCTTGACCTCTCGCCCCTCGGACATCAACCCATGACGTCCCGGGACGGCCGCTGGGTGATGGTATTCAACGGCGAAGTCTATAACTTTCGCGAGATTCGCAGGGAGCTCGAAGCACTGGGCCACACCTTTCTCGGCACCGGCGATTCCGAGGTGATTCTCGAGGCGTTCGCCGCGTGGGGTCCCGCGGCGGTACGCCGCTTCGTCGGCATGTTCGCCATCGCGCTCTGGTCGAAAGCCGACTGCAGGCTTTATCTGCTGCGCGACCGCCTGGGGGTCAAGCCCCTGTACTACGGCTGGAACGGAAACTCGCTCTGGTTCGGGTCCGAGCTGAAGGCGTTGCGCGCCTTCAAGCACTGGTCCCCCCGGCTCGACCCTGCGGCGATGGTCGATTACTTCCGTTACGGTTACATCGGCGAGCCGCGCTCCATCTATCAAAACGTGTTCAAGCTCTCCGCCGGGCACTGGCTGGAACTGGGTCCGGAAGGGGAAACGAAAATCGAGCCTTACTGGAGCGTGCTCGATGCGGCCTTGAATCAGCGGCTGGGCGGCGAAAACGAGCTGGCCGATGAGCTGGAGGCGCTCATGATCGACGCCTTCCGCTATCGCATGATCGCGGACGTTCCCGTTGGCGTTTTCCTTTCCGGCGGCATCGACTCCTCGATCCTCGCCGCGATCTTGCAGCGTCACGGGGGCCAGCGCATCAAGACTTTCACCATCGGCTTCGACGACCCCGCGTTCGACGAGTCGCCGCATGCCGAGCGGGTCGCCCGGTACCTGGGCACCGAGCACACCACCCGCATACTCACGATGAATGAGGCCATGCGGATTCTGCCGCAGTGGGGGGATCTGTACGACGAACCGTTCGGCGATGATTCAGGCATCCCCACTCTGCTCGTGTCCCAGGTTGCTTCCGAATCGGTGAAGGTCGTCCTGTCCGCTGACGGCGGGGATGAAATGTTCAGCGGGTACAGCAGCTATACCGGGATGTTTGCCCAAAGGCGCAAGCTCGCTGCCATTCCCGAATGGCTGCGCGCCGCAACGGTGGGCGCGTTGCGAGCATTGCCGATCGACCAGGTCGACACTGTGCTGGCAATGCAACGCTGGCCGGCGGGTATCAATCACTGCCTGCGCCATCGCGTCACCGTGCCTTTCGCCAAGATACGCGACCGCCTCCAGACGCGCACCATGGGCGAGATGTTTGATCAAGCTATGGCCAGCTGGTCTGATGACGAGCTGCAGCGCCTGCTCGGGTGGGACAGGCATCCGGCTCGCTCGAACTGCGACATCTACCCCGGTGAAGACGGTGAAAAGCTCTGCTTGTGGGATCTTCACCACTACCTTCCGGGGGATATCCTGACCAAAGTCGACCGCGCCACGATGGCCGCCAGCATCGAGGGACGCGAACCCTTCCTCGACCATCGGCTGGTCGAATTCGCCTTCGCTCTGCCGTTCCGCTTCCGGCGGGGCACCCGCGGCACCAAGCACCTGTTGCGCAAGGTGCTCTACGAATACGTGCCGCGCGCGTACCTCGAGCGCCCCAAGCAGGGCTTCGGTGTCCCGACGCGAAATTGGCTGAGGAGGGATATGCGGGTCCTGATCGACCGCTATATCGAGCCCGGCCTGATCGCCGCTCAGGGCCTGTTCGACACCGAGTTCGTGCGGCGCCTGCTGGCACGTTTCTGGGCAGGCGACAGCCTGGCCGAACACAAGCTGTGGCTGCTGCTCGCTTTCCAGATGTGGCACGCGCGCTGGATGAGCAACTGAGAAGACCCCGGGGCGACTTTGCGGATCCCCGCGTCATGGACGGCGTAGCCAAACCGTTGCGCGAGAGCGAGGACGAGGCGGGCACGCGATCCCGTGCCGGATTCGCCGTGCTGGAGATTTTCAGGCGCAAGGTCGGGGGCGCGCGATGGTATCGCGCACTTGGTTTGGGCGCGATGCATTCGCTGCTGAGGCTCGTGCTGAGCTTCGTCACCATCAAGTTCACGGCGATCTATCTGGGGCCCTCCGGCCTCGCCCTAGTCGCGCAACTCGGCAATTTCATCGCCATTTGCCACGGCATTCTCGGCGGCGGCATCGGCGCCGCCACCACGAGACTGTATCCGGAATTCGGGAGCGACCGGGCGGGACGGAAGCGGTTCCTGGCGACCACCTGGCGCCTCGCCTCCCTATTTGCCGTGGTGTCGATAGTGACGATCGCGTTGGCCTCCGGTCCGTTGGCGCGCTGGCTGCTGACTGCCGATGAGCACGGCACGGCAGTGATGCTGGCCGGCGTCGCGGTGGCTTGCCTGGTGCTCAATAGCGTGATCGTAGGCGCGATCAACGGTGCCGGAGAAATGGGGCGGGTGGTCGCCAGCTCTGCGATTGCATCCGTCATCGGATCTGCTGTCTACGTTGGCGCGAGCGTTGTGTGGGGTATCCCCGGCGGCCTGATCGGTCTTGCGCTGTCTCAGGCAGTCTGTTTACCGGTCAGCCTGGCAATTCTGCGCTGGTCATCAAGCGTGGCGCCGGAAGACTTCCGGGGGCGTTTCGATCGCACCGAGGCACGGCGCATTCTGGGCTTCGTGCCCATGTTGATCGCCCACTCGACAATTTCGCCGCTCGGGTTGATCCTGATCCGCGACCTGGTGGCCTCTGATCTCGGCTTGGTCACGGCAGGGCTCTGGCAGGCGACATGGCGGCTTTCGGAGGTCTACCTCGGCGTCGTCATGGCGGCGCTCTCCCTGTACTTCCTCCCCCGCCTCGGCGAGGTTGTCGGCACGCCGGCGCTGCGCAAGGAAATCGTGCAGACGTTCGCGCGGACCATGGGGATGACGACCGTCGTCGCGTTGACGATATTCCTCCTGCGCGATTGGGTGGTGCGGATCGTATTTACGGAGGAGTTCTTGCCGGTGCGGGATCTCTTGCCCTTCCAGCTGCTCGGAGACGTGCTGAAGATGGCAGCCTGGACCTTGGGCTGGGTGCTCGTCGCCCTGGTGCGGAGCCGCTGGTATATTGCATTGGAGATACTGATACCGGCGGCCTATTTCGGCGGGGCGCTGTTCCTGGTCCCGCAGTTCGGCGTGCTCGGCGTAACCTGGGCCTATTGCCTGGCGGGAGCCGCCCATCTCGCCATTTCCGCATTCGCGTTGCGCGACATCCTCATTCAGGGCGCGGTCGGCCGCACTACCGGTCGATCTGCATGAAAGCCGCGACCGGGCCGGGCGAGCTCACCTTTTCCCGATGACGGGCGGAACCCCTTCCAGCGGGGTCCGCGAGACGGCGCCCGGCGTGGTGCCGCGGATCACGCGGGCGTGGATCACCGAGCTCGCCCGCCCGAGCGTCGTGTGGTAGTTGGCGAGCTTGAGGTAGCAGCCCTGGCCCGCGTAGAGGGTCGGCCCGCGGTAATCCATCTTCTTCGCGCCATTCACCCAGGCCGTGAAGAAGCCGTCGCCGCTCGAGGACCATTTGACGTGGTAGACGAAGTCGTACCAGACGTTGCGCACGACCGGGCCGATCGGCGCCCGGTACACCGTGGGGCTGCTCTGGCTGCCGTAGGCAACCTGGAAGCCCAGGCCGGTCGGGCGGTCCGGGTAAAGAGCGCTCGGCGGCCACGCGTTGATCTGGAAGTTGGCCTGTCCGCCACCGGGGGCGGAGTTGTGGAAATCGAAGACCACACACCAGTTCCACGTCGTGGTGCTCATGGGCGGGTCGACGTAGTCGCCGGGGAAGAGAATCGAGTGCGCCCACCACTGCTCCCGGCCCTCGTAGCAGTCGGTCGCGGCCTGGGATAGCCTGAGGTCATTGCGCTCGGCGTCGGCGCTGCCGGCGACGTTGCTGTCGCCAGGTTCGGTATGCAGGCGCACGCCCGTCATACCGGCGACATTCACGAGCGAGGCGCGGCCCGCCACCTTCGCCTGCTCCCCGAAGCCGCACTCGGCCCACGAGCTTTGGAAGGTACAGGAATACTGCACCGAAGAGAGGTCGGGTCGCGCCATGGCCGTTTGCGCCCGTCCATCCGGCGCCAGACAGAGACTGATGCCGAAGGCAGCTGCTGCGAGGCGTACGGCGAATGGCATGGCTGTGTCGGGCGCTTCAGGGCGGTGCGATACGTGCAAGCGCGGCTCGTGTCGGCGCATTCCAGTTTGCGCCCTGAAGTTTTATCCGTGCCAAACCCTGCCGCCCACGGGAATAGTCCGGACGGACTACGGGCATCCGGGTCGTCTCGGGCCGCGTTTAATGCGACGCCGATAATCTCTCCTCGGAGAGCATCTTGCAGCATGGCGACGAATAGCAAAGACGTAACCGGTCTCGAATCCCACTTTGCCTTCGGTGAAAACTGGGCGAGCTACGCCAAGAGCGTCGATACCCAGCAGATCGATGAGGCAATTGCCGGGCTGCGCAAGCTCCTCGGCGATTACGATCTGGCCGGGAAGCGTTTTCTCGATATAGGCTGCGGGTCCGGCATTCATAGTGTTGCCGCCTCATGCCTCGGCGCTTCGGAAGTCGTGGCTGTGGACCTCGATCCAGAAGCCGTAGGCACCACTAAAGCCTTGCTTGAACGATTCGCCCGGAATTCACGATGGCGTGTCGAACAGATCAGCGTATTCAACCTGGAGCCTGAAGTCCTGGGGACTTTTTCCGTCGTGTACTCGTGGGGAGTACTGCACCACACCGGGAGTATGAATTTGGCGATCCGAAAAGCAACGGCGATGGTCGGAGAGGGTGGCCGTTTCCTTTTCGCCTTGTACTACCGGACCTGGATGTGTCCATTCTGGAAGATGGAAAAGCGATGGTATTCAAGGGCGTCCAAGCCGGCGCAATCGCTAGCCCGGGGGCTCTATGTAACGCTGTACGCGATGCGGTTGTGGGCAGCGGGCCGCAGCTTCCGCAAGCATGTTGATTCCTATCATAACCGCCGCGGAATGGACTTTTATCATGATGTGCATGATTGGCTGGGAGGCTATCCTTACGAGTCGATTTCCAGTGACGAAGTGGAAGCGCTGATGCGACAAGCGCACATGGCGCGAGTCCGCAGTTTCGTCAAAGAGGGTTCGATAGTCGGCATTTTCGGCTCGGGCTGCAATGAGTATGCGTACGGACGGCCTTGAGCGCCCGATCGCGCTTGGCGTCCTGCTGGACGAGCGCATTCAGGAGCGTTGGGCGCTCGAATGCGTGCGCCAGGCCGAGACCGTGCCAGGAGTCAAGCTGGCGGCCCTGGCGCTCGCCTCAGGGCAACCCGGAAAGTCGGTCGCCGCGGGATTCCATCGCCTCTTCGACCGGATCGACCAGCGGGTGCGATGCCTGGGGGAGCGGCTGTTCGCGCCCATCGATGTGGCGAGCCAGCTCGCGTTGCCGCCATTGCACGTGGAATCCGTCCGCCAGGGCGCTCACTGGCATGCAGATGAAGCGGGAGTCGCCACGCTGCGACGCTGCGAGGTGGACCTTTGGCTCTGCTTCGCCGCCGCGCCCCTGTCCCGGCTGCCGCGTTCCGTATCCCGTCTGGGGGTTTGGGGCATCGAGATTGGTGAGGGCGTTCCGGCAACGAACGCCTGGGCCGGTGCCGCGGAGCTGAGCGCCGGCAGCGCGGTGACCATGGTGAGCGTCGTTGATTACGCCGAGCCTGGCGCCGGCGTGCTGTACCGGTCGTTCGGCGCGACGGCCACGAATTCACCGCGCCGCAATCGCCTGCGCGCCGTGCGCAAAGGCATGAGTTTCCTCAAGCGGCTGCTTGAACGCCTGGCGCTCGGCAGCGATACCTGGCCGCCCCTGCCGCCCGCGACGCTGGCCGCGCCCGCACATTATCCGAGGCTGCCGGCGCCAACGGTGCCCGCTCTCGCCCGGCTGTCGTGGCGCCTGGCGTCGAACTGGGTAAGCCACCGATTGCCCTCGCGAGAGCGGCTGGAACAATGGCAGCTCGCCTACTACTTTACCGACGACGACGCGCTCGGCTGCCGATTCGAACGGTTGCGCTACCTGGTGCCGCCGGAAGACCGCTTCTGGGCGGACCCGATCGCCGTCGAGTATCAGGGCCGATACTTCATTTTTTTCGAGGAATTGCACTATCACACCTCGAAGGGGCGCCTGGCGGCGGTCGAGGTCTTCGAGCACGCGGATCCCGGCGCGACGCAGGTCGTTCTCGAGCAACCCTATCACCTCTCGTATCCCTTCATCTTCGCGTGGGAGGGCGCCCTGTACATGATTCCGGAAACGGCGCAGAAACGGACCGTGGAGCTGTATCGCTGCGACGAGTTTCCCCAACGCTGGCATCTTCACCAGGTTCTCCTCGACGATATCAACGCCGTCGACGCGACGCTGTGGAGGGAACGCGGCCGGTGGTGGATGTTCGTGAACGTTGCGGAGCCCGATGCGGATACCGCCGAGGAGCTCCATCTTTACTGGAGCGCGACTCCTTTCGGACCCTGGTCCGCCCATCCGCGGAACCCTGTTGTTTCCGACGTGCGTTGCGCCCGTCCCGCGGGGCCGCTGTTCTCGAGCGGCGGAAAGCTTTATCGGCCCAGCCAGGATTGCTCTTTGGTCTACGGCCGATCCGTTTTGATCAATCGCGTGGAGAACCTCGGCGAGGACGGGTACCGGGAGACGGTGGTCGACCGAATCATGCCGGGCTGGCGCGAAGACGCCCTCCGTGTGCACACGGTCTGTCGCGCCAGGCGGCTGCGCGTTATCGACTGCCTGATGAGGCGATGAGAATCAGGCGCGCCGGCGGGCTCGATCCCGAACGTGATACAGGTAGGCGATCGGCAGCGTTATGAGCCAGAGCAGCCGCGCTCCGAAGTACTGGAGCTCGGCCGCCTGGGCGAGCGGACTGATGCTGCAGTTGAACGCAAACCTGCCGTATCGGGCCGCGTCGCCGATGAAGTCCAGGGGGGCGAAGCGAAACCATTTCAAGTCATGAACGAGGACTTCACGCAGGTAGCGCCGGAATGACTCTGCGTAGAGCACGCTTGGCGCATATCCCAGGCGCCGGCTCTGGTCGGAATCGTGGCAATAATAGATGCGAAGCATTTCGTTGACGTATCGGGTCTTGAATTGCCGGGCAATGGCCCGCCAGACAATCGCCTCGATCACGAAGCGCTCATTGGGCGGCTCCGGAAAGGGGAACCTGCGCAGCACGTCGGTCCGCTGGAATCCCCATTTTTCTCCTTTGACCTTGTGCTGGTAACGGATTTCGAGCGAATCCGAATCCGTGATGTCCAGCGGAAACCTGCTGCCGACCAGCTCCCCGAGCTCGTCCATGCAGAGTACCGTGACAGCGGAAAATCGGTGCCGCTGCGAGCACGGGATCCGGTCCCAGTGGTGCTTCAGCCGCTCCAGGGCTTTCGGTACGCAGCCGTCGTCCGAGTCGAGGCACAGGAACAACTCGCCGCGCGCCTCCCGTACCCCCCGATTGAAGGCGACGTGCTTTCCCTGGTTGGGCTGGCAGATGTAGCGCAGCGGGAATCGGGCCTGCCGTTGCCACGTGTCAATGAGCTCGCGCGTGTCGTCGCTTGAACCGTCATCGACCACCAGCCATTCGAAATCCCGATAGGTTTGCGCGCTCAAGCTTTCGTAAACCCGATGCAGAGTGCGGGCGCGGTTGAAGGTAGGCGTGAAGACGGTGAAGGTATATTGATGGCCGGTAGCGGACAGAGTCTGCGTTTGACTTGGCATGCTCATGGCGTGAAGGCGATCGCGCCCAAGTGGACTAGGGTCGGCTACCGCGGCCGCGCACGGTGAATCCGGACGCGAGAGACGCGACGTCTACCGTCCGCCGCGATCGTGATGGTGGTCTGGTCGTCCAGCGGCACGGTCCACATGCCATTCGTTTGGGTGGCGGTCGGCGCCGTGTCGTTGCACTCCACATTCACGCGCAGCAGCGCGATGAATTCCGCGGCCGTCGAGGTCTGCGTGCTGGCGAACCTGCCGTGATACTGCGCCTGCGCGCTGGGATCCGACGGGGCAGCGCTGACGTCATTGACGGGGTCATGCGACCGGCCCCACGAACCGTAGTCTGGTGCGGATATCGGCGTGAATTGCCGCGGCGGACCCGCGAGCATATCGACGCACAGCGACTGCGTACCCCGGGTAATGCGGACGCGGCTGCTGCTCGAGATCACGTCAAAAGGATTGAGCGCGTGAATATTCCATTCCCACGTGCGCGCGGCGGTCGAGGCAACATTGTCGTATACCAGGATGGTACCCGGGCGGAGGTAGACGAGCGAGCGCACCGCGTTGGTAAGCGCACCGTTGTACGCGTCCGTCGCGTCGCCGGTGACGATGTCGTAATCAGGCGTGCTCTGGTGCTGAGTGATTGCGCCGTAATGAAGATTCTCGGGCAGGTACGCAGCGGGCTGATGCTCGTACGCGATCTGTCCCTGGCCGTCATCGAAGGTGATGGCGTTCTTGGACCTGGTTCGCTTGACCCAGTATTGCCAATGATTCGAGTTGTATGCACCCCCATGTTCAAAGTAGTAGCCCGATTCGATCGCCAGGCGCTCGCCGCCCGCATTGATGACGAAGGCGTTCTGGTCGGCTGACTGGTGGTTGAGCGCGCCGAATGGCCGCAGGCTGGACTTGAAATAAACGGAGGCGCGGTCGGGGTCGGCCAGATTGCTGTGCATCCCCATCCAGCCAGTCGACGGCAGGTAGATCGAGTTTTGTGTTCCGGGCGGGTAGGCGGGCGTCGACGCGCACGTGTTCGGCGGTGACATCAGGTACTCGACGCGGGTTTGATCCTCACCGACCAAGCCCCCGGCGTACCAGCAGCCCAGCTCGCTCGGAGCGAAGTGGGTATAGCCCTTGGCGAATCGCGAGCGCTGCTCGAAGAGCTGAGTCTCCGCAAAGCCGTCGCCGAACAGGCCGATCGGGGTACCGGGGTCCGCTCGCCGGCCATTGTAGAGAGCAACGTCCGCCGCGAAAGTTGGCGGTACGAAGTGGGCAAGGAACCTCCCATAATTGCGCACCGACGCCTTTTGCGCGACATCGATGCAGGTTTGCTCGCTGTCGCACGTGGCCCAGCGCAGTGCATACCAGGCGCTCAGCATCGTGCCCACGTCCCATATGCCGTAGGGAGTGCCGTTGGCATAGCCGCCTTCCTCGCCGCTCCACGGGCTAAGAACGTTAAGGGCGAACGGCAGCAGCTCCCGCAGCCAGGTCTCCGCCTCCGGGAGGTTGCCCGGAGGGTAGTCGACGAGCAGCGCCGACATCATTGCCACCATTGCGGTCGCAATGTTGCGCTGGGAGTCGCGCGGCCACTGCCAGATCGGCTTTTTGTCGCCAGGATTGTCGGGGGGCCATCCGTGCACGCCGACGATCCAGTGGTAGAGGTCGCCGATCCGCGTGCTCAGATTCGAAAGCATCAGGGCCCTTTCCGCCGGGGTCAGCACGGGTCCGAGCCAGTCGTAGCCGAGCGTGACGACCCACGCGACGAGGACCGATTCCTGATCGTCGATCGCGGTCGGACCGCGCGGGTCCCACGAAGCAAGGTTCAGCACGCGGCGCTTTGCGTCCTCCTGGTAGGTGTCCGTCCTGTCGTACACGTACGCCATCAACGCCCAAAGCGCCCTCATGCCGTAGCTGTCGTAAGAACTGCCATCGCCCTGGTTGCCATTGGGCGGCAGCGTGTCGCCCAGACGGTCGTCCACCAACGACCGCAGCTCGCCGAGCGCGGATGATCTCTGGCTCCTCATGGCCGAGAGCATCAGCTCATCAGGCAGTGCACGCGGATGCGGCTTGGCCAAGAGCCCATCGATGAGCGTGGTCATGTCCGGCACCACGAACGACACCGCATTGGCGTCGACGGTGAATTTGCGTGCTTGGCTGGTCTGGCCGGCGCCCGTCACAGTCCAGGTGTAGTTTCCGGCGGGCAGGGTTGCGTTCCAGTTGAGCCAGTTGTTCGTGGCAGTCCGCGATTCGGTGTGGCGATCCGGGAACGTCAGGTTCAGCGTATACGGGCCGCTACTGAAGTAGGGCCAACTGAAGTCGGGCGGGTTCTGCTCGACGCGCGAGCATTCGCGCGGACGGATCATTGCGTCGCGCGGATCACCTGCGACGAGCAAGTCCTGGCTGACCAGGTCGCAAGCGCGGGCGTGGGCCGCGAAATGCACGCCCGCGGCGAGGAGCAGTGTTACGGGTAAAGCGGCAGCAAACCCCATGTCAGGGCGTCACGTCGAACGCATCGACGACGATGTGGGCGCCGCCCGATGTGGTGGTACCGGTTACCGTGATCAGCAAGCTGTGGGTGCCGGCTGCGAGGCCGGAAGCCGTAAACACGGCTTTCGAGGCGAGCCCCGGGCTTCCGGGAGCGGCGGCGCCGGCGGTGTCGACCGAGGTCGCCGCGCCGCCATCGATGGACACGGTCGCGACCCCACAGACGTTGCACTCGAGGCCGACCCAGCTCACTGCCGTGCCCGTGAAGCTAAGCGCCGCGGCTGCGCCGGGCACATCCGAACTGCCGGCGGCGCCAGCGCTGAAGGCGGCAACCTCCGGGCCGCGCAGCACCCAGGCACTGGCCGGGCGGCCACTGACGGCGGCATTGTCCTCCTGCAATCGCGTCACCGTCGTCTTGAGGAGGATGGCGGCATGATGGCCGTTCAAGGCGATCGCACCCACGATCGGGATGGACTCCGGCGGAGAATTCAAGTTGTCGTGAGTGAGCTGCCGCGCCGGTTGCAGCAGCGGCACCGAGGCCACGTTCTCGAGGGTCGGGTTGACGTACACGTAGCCTTTCTCGAACTCCCGCCAATAGACATTCGCCGGGCCACTTGCCGTCACCGCAGTCGTCACGTCGTACGGGTCGACGTCGAACGCATCCACGACGACGTAGGCATCCGTCGAAGCCGCGTTCTTCAGGCCGGTCACTTCGATCGTCAAGGTATGATTCCCGGCCGCCAGGCCCGTTGCGCTGAAGACGTTCGCCTGGATTTCTTCGGCGGCTCTATACGTATCGACCTCGGCAACGAGCACTCCGTCCAGCGATACGCGAGCGATCCCGGTCTGCGGCCCGCGCGCGCCAATCCAGCTGACCGACGTCCCGGTGAAGGTGAATGTCGCCTGCGTGCCCGCCGTCGTAGAGTACGCGGCTGTGCCGCCGCTCCATGTCCTGCTGGTATCCCCCAGTGTCCAACCGGCGGTGCCGGTGATGGCAGGCGACGTCTGCTCGATGCGTGTCGTCATCGTGGCCTTGCCGAGGTCGATCTTGTCGTACTCGTCGAACCACCAGAGCTTGCTGTACGCGCCGGGCCCGTGGAACATGAAGTAGGAGTTGTTGAGCTGATCGTTCTTGGTAAGGAGAAACGAGCCCAGGGAGTACCAAAGGGTCTGCCAGAAGGTCACGGGCTGGCCCCAGTTGTCTGTCCCGGCCTGGCCCGCCGAGAGTTTCGTGTGGCTGAGCATGGCGACCTTGGAATTCCTGATCGCGGCCATGGTGTCGACTTGGCGCTTCCACTCCGTCTCCGGGTAGAACTGGACGGCCCCAGACCCCCACCCCACGGCGAACGCGCCCTCCTCCATGAGCGCGTCCGGAGGGTTGGCGCCGCCATCGAGAGCCCGCCATGCGGCGCTCCCGTCGAGCATCCTGGTCTCGCCCCTGTTGCACCATAGCTTCTGGCTAACGCCATGCATCCCGGCGCTGATCGCACCCGCAAAGGAATTCATGGCGCTGCTCCACGCGGCGTTGTTCGGATATTGGGCGGGGAAAGCGGAGTAGGCTCCCCAATTCAGCGCATTGCAATTATCGGCAAAGACGCCATCCGCGACCCAGGGCTGATCGACGATGTCGGCCTTGACCGCTGTCAGCCAGTACGACTGATAGGCGGCGGCGCCGAAGTCCATGAGGTGCCAGTATTGATCGGCGGCGGGGTTCGAGTACCCCAGGTTGTAGATGCGATTGCCCAAGGAGTCGGGCAGGAAGAGCCCCGGGTGATCGGCGTTGAGGCTCCCCATCGGGTGCCCGCGCGAGACGTTGTACCGGCCGAGGCCGTTGAGGTAGAGCGGGGCCACGCCATCCAGATGACTGGGGGCCTCCGATCCCATCTCGTAGAGGTAGATCTGCGCGTT
>Ga0214471_10003498_pt1 | contig 12191 bp, 11 predicted proteins | sample RVTome_5_FD_207665 | JGI IMG/M metagenome (GOLD analysis project Ga0214471, IMG submission 207665) | Soil microbial communities from uranium-contaminated site in the Upper Colorado River Basin, Wyoming, United States - RVT142D155 | ecosystem: Environmental > Terrestrial > Soil > Contaminated >... | reverse complement strand
CGGCAGGCACTGCTCGGCCAGCGTCAATTGCCGGGTGGCAAGGGTGATGCCGACCGCCTGTGCATTGCGCCTGGCGATGGCCCGCGTCAGTGCGCCCCAGCCGCAGCCGATGTCGAGGACGCGCATTCCGGATCTGACACGCACGCGGTCGAGCGTCAACTCCATCTTGTGCCGTTGCGCCGCGTCGAGGCTCTGTGCCTCGAGCGTAAAGAAGGCGCAGGAATAGACCATCTGGTCGTCGAGAAAAGCCTCGTAGAGGTCATTGCCGATATCGTAGTGGTGGGCGGCGTTTCTGCGGCTCTGCCGTGCCGTGTTGGCCTGGAAGGCGCGCGACGCCAGGGCGCGGATATCGTTTAGCATCCGGACCGGCGTCAAGGCCTCGATGCGCCCTTCATTCACCAGCAGGCAGCAGAGCAAGCGGGAAAGGTCCGCATCGTCAACCTCCCATTCGCCGTCGACGTAGGTCTCGCCGATGGCAAGGCCCGGGTTGGCCATGATACGGATCAGCGCCGGCAATCGCTTGAGGTAGACCGCGACGGCTTCATCCCGGCCGTCGCCGAGAAGCAAGGGCCTCTCGTCGCGGAACTGCAGCTCGATAGAGCCGGAGCGGACGAAGAGCCGGGCGCCGGCCACCATCGTGCGCAAGAGCAGCAGGTCGGCCACAGAAGAGCGCCGGCCGACCGGTCCTTCTTCTTGCCCGGAATCGCCCGCGACGACCCGCGTGAGCCTATCCGACATTTCGCAATACAACTCCTGCCCCAGAACAGAACTCTCAGGGCACTTTGCACGCGACAAAATCGAGCAAAATCGTAGGAGTCCGGGGTTTGGCCGTCAAGCTGTTGGACGGCAGGCCCCACGCTTGTCGCTGCGGCGCCCTGCGACATCACCGGCCGTTGCCGGGCCGGCCACGGCTTTCAGGCCCTCCGTCGTCACCCGGCGTGCATGACCAGTCGGATCAGGTCAGGCAAGGAGCTTGCATTGGTTCTCGTCATGACCGCGGCGCGATGGTTTTCGACCGTGCGCTGGCTGATGCCGAGCCGCGCGGCGATCTCCTTGTTGGCATGACCGGCGATAACCTGATCCATCACCTGTTGCTGACGCACCGTGAGTCCGGCGAGGCGCTCGCCGGCCGCTTGCTCCGATGGAGAGCGATTGGGAGAGGCCCCGCGCGCCAGTGCGCGATCTATGCTGACCAGCAGGTCTGCGGGCCGCACCGGCTTCTCCAGGAAGTCGACGGCGCCGGCCCTCATCGCCGCGACCGCCATCGGTACATCACCGTGGCCGGTGATCATGATGGCGGGGAGGCGCATGCCCGCTCCCTTCAGCCGACCGATCAGGGCAAGTCCGTCCATCTCCGGCAGGCGGGCATCGACCACCAGGCAACCGGCACAGTCGCGCTGGCCGGTTGCCAGGAACGCTTCGCTGCTGGCATAGGTCTGAACCACGTAGCCGTGTTCCTGCAGCATCTCGCCCACGGCATGCCGGATCGAGGCATCGTCGTCGATCACAAAGACGGTGGATCCGGGCGCGTTCGCGGCTGCGGTCAGCTGCCTGGCGCTGCCCGTCGCCCGGGCAGGCGTCATGAGAGATTCGGTGAGCCGCGTCAAATCAGCCGCCTTCACCGGCTTGTGCAGATACAGGCAGTTCTGCTGGGCAATTTCGCGCAGCGTGTCGGAGGAGATGTCGCCGGTCAGGATGACGACCGGGACCTCGTCGTGCAGCGTCGCGCGCAGCGCGGCGGCGACCTGAATGCCGGTCAGGCCCAGGGGCAGATTGTAGTCGGCTACGACGACATCCGGCCTCAGCGTCCCGCGGGCCGCCAGGGCGAAGGCTTCGTGGCCGTCGGCGGCGGCGACCGTGCGGTGACCTTCCTGCTCGAACAGCAGGACCAGCATCTCGCGGACCGATGGATCGTCCTCCACAATCAAGATCTCGCCGGTGCGCGGCACGACCTTCGCCGGGCCGGCGCGGTCGAGCGCCAGGCGCTCATCCGGCGACAGCTGCCCGATCGGCACGCTGACGGCAAACATCGACCCGACGCCCGCGCGCGACCGGACGTCGATCGGGTGGTCGAGCAGGTTCGCGAGGCGCTGCAGGATCGAGAGACCCAACCCGATGCCGAGGCGCCGGTCGCGCGCCGGATTGTCCAGTTGGTAGAACTCCTCGAACACCGCCTGCAGCTGGTGCTCGGGAATGCCGATGCCGGTATCCCAGACCTCGATCCGCAGCATGTCGCCGCGTCGGCGGCAGCCGAACAGCACCTTGCCCCGGATGGTGTACTTCAGCGCATTGGAAAGCAGATTGCGCAGCATCTGCTCCAGCAGCCGCGGATCACTCCGTACGGCCAGGCTGCTTGCCACAGTACGCCAGCCTAGCTTCTTGGAGTTCGCCATACCGGCGAAGTCATGGTGCAGCCGGTCGAGCAAATCGGCGATCGGGAAATCAGCTACCTCCGGCCGCACGATGCCGGCCTCGAGCTGGTTTATGTCGAGTAGGGTGTTCAACATGTCCGACATTGCGCCCAGCGTTTCCTCGATCCTGCCGATGAGCTGCAAGCTGGTCGGGTCCTTGACTCGCTTCAGGAGAATGCCTTGCAGGAGGCTCAGAGTCTGCAGGGGCTGGCGCAGATCATGGCTCGCGGCGGCGAGGAAGCGCGACTTGCCGCGGTTGGCCCGCTCGGCCTGCGACTTGGCCAGCGCCAGGTTGTGGTTGACCCGGTTGCGCTCGGTGACGTCGTCGATGGCCAGCAGTATCCGAGGCGCAGGCGCCGAAGCGTCGCGCAGCGGCCGCGCAGACAGCAGCAGGGAGCGGCGGCCGAGGCGGGGAAGGTCTATCTCGATCTCGAGATCCTCGAACACCCCGGTTTCGCTGCGCAGCCTCTCGAGACAGCGCCCCATGGCGGGACCGTCGAACTGGCTGGCGAAGGGGCGGCCGACGACCGCGGCGGGCTCGGCATTGAAGGCGAGGTAGTATGCGCGGTTGGCCAGGACGACGCAGGTCGCCTCATCCAGCACAACCAGAGGCTGGCGAACGGCGTCGATAATGCTGTCTGAAAAGGCCGGGGCCATGTCGTGTTCGGGGTTCCGGGCCGGGACGATGCCAAGCGCCCTGTCTGGCGATGGCGCGATGGGATCCTGTCGGAAGGAATCGGGCCGGCTTGCCGCGGCCCCTGCGGCAGTGGTCTGCTTTCCGCGCGGCGGCCGTTTGGCGCGTACGGCAGCTACCGTTTTCAGCTTTGCCGATTTTGCAGTCACGGAGGGGCGGCGCAGGTGTATGGTCATTCAATCCCGCTTCTGTTCCAACGGAGCGCTTCGGACTGCGATAGAAGCAATGCCAGCCCGATTTTCCGCTCTAACGCGGACTGCCTGTGACCGGCGCCCGCAAGTCTACCTGACTACAAGGTCGTTGCGCACCGATTTCACGCCGTCGACCGCCATGGCGATGGATCCGGCGCGGTGTTTGACGTCTTCGTTGTCGACGAATCCGCTGAGCTGGACAACGTCCTTGTAGGTCTCGACGCTGATCTGCATCGAGCTCAGGCCAGGTTCGGCAAGGAGGTCAGCCTTAACCTTGGCCGTAATGGCGCTGCTGTCGACGTACTCCCCGGTGCTTTCCTGCTTGGGGGACGAGGAGCAGCCGGGCGAGATCATCGCTAAGCCAAGGGCAATGGAAGAGACGAACAGCATACTTCTGGACATAGTCAGGCACTCCCGGTGGCCGGTCTCGGAAAGGGGCTTCAGGTGCCGCGGCGGTCCGCCACCTCGGCGGCTGTCGGCGTGCAGCCTTGATACCCCGTGACTCTATCGGCGAACGGTGCCGGCGAGCAGGCACGGAATATACCTAGGCATCTGCCTGAGCCAGGGTGAGGCTTGAGAGTTCCTTGACTTGGGCGCCGAGGGGGCGGCGGCGGTTCAAACGGCGCGACAGAGCACGAGGGTCGAAACTCCACACCAATCCGGCTTGGATGAGCAGGCGGGTTGATGCCTCTCATCCCCTATTGGCACTGAGCGGTCGAGCGGACAGCGCTTCGGGCAAGCCAGCTCCAGCCTGCTGAGCTGACATGGATAAGCCGGGTGGACCACTTTGCTGGTCCCGTAGCATTGACGCTTCGCCGTACTACATGCCCACAGGAGGCTCGTGACCAAATAGTCTTCTGCCGGGTGAAAGACAGGCCAGCCATGACGAGCAGTTCGCTGCTCGGTGGCTTAAACCGCAGCGGCCTCGCTAACTGACCTCATGAATCAGGCAGGCGGCCCGCCTTGCCGGGTCGATCGGTAACAGCAGCGGATCCCGCTCGGCGCAGACCGGGCCGATGCGTCGCGGGCAGCGAGGATGGAAGCGGCAGCCGCTGGGAAGGGCGAGCGGGGGTCGTGTCCCCGGTAGTGGTGTAGGAGGCCGCTGGCCGGCCCGCCGGAGCGACCGCCAAGAGTCTGGCGGCGGCGGGCCGGTCAGCGGCCTCCGTGGCGATCTTGGGTAGGGTTGGGTTGGTCGAGAGGGGCGAAAACCGGGCTGACGCTGAGCTTGTGCTTTATCGCCGCGATCCCTGAAGAGCCAAAAGCGGGCAACCTCGTTCTTCTCCTCGCCCTTCAAGGCCGCGATGGCGTTGCTCTGTTGCTCCTCCCGGCACCAGTGGTGCGCCTCGTCGTCCGGCACCAGGACCAAGGTCGGTCAGACTTCGCCGTCGGAGGCGGCAAGGCAGCTCCAGTGGACGGTCTCGATCGGATTGGCGGCGAAGACCCGGCTGCTGACGATATAAGGGGCCGCCAGGGTGGCGGCGGCCGCGGCGGCGGTTCCCGCCATCAGCTTGCGCCGGCTCTCGATTATCCGTGGCCCCTACGCCGTTGCTGACGGTTAGCAATCACCCAGAGCTCCAGTTAAGTCGCTGAAATTCATCAATGTCCATCCACTTCCAAGTCACTTCCAAGTGACTTGGAAGTGACTCCTTGAAAGGAGCGGCTGGAGCGGGTGATGGCGTGACGACGGCCGGCGCTGGCTGCATGCCGGCGGATCTACCAAAGGAAAGGCGCCCCGGCATCCAAGGGACGGGGGAGAGGGCAGCCGAGCGCCCAGGCCGCGGACCCGCACTCCGAGGGCGGGCGTCAAGCGACCTGTCCGACCTCCGCCGGCGGCGAAAGCTGGCGGCTGGTACAAAGTTGTGGTACAAGGGCTTCGATTCTGGCGTATTAACTCTTTGATTTTCCTTATTGTCTCGCGCCGGGCTTCCCCTCCCCTAGGGGACGCCACTTTCCAGCAAAAGAACCGCAGTCTTCCGCGCCCTTCGCGCGGCGGCGTGAACTTTTGTGGGCTTGTGTCGGTTGCCCAGGCGCTGGGCGCTGCGTGAGGCTAAGCTGCGCCTCGGATTGCCGCGGAGCCGTCATGTCCCTCGTGAACCTGCTGCTGAACGTTCTCTGGGTCCTCACCGGCGGGCTGTGGATGGCGGTTGGATGGCTGGTCGCCGCGGCGATCATGGCGATCACTATCGTCGGCCTGCCCTGGGCGCGCGCGGCCTTCACTCTTGCCGCCTACGCCCTGCTGCCGTTCGGCCGCCGGGCGGTGTCGCGCGCGGCGGTCACCGGGCGCGAGGATCTCGGCACCGGCCCCTTGGGGACGCTCGGCAACCTCGTCTGGCTGCTGCTCGCCGGCTGGTGGCTGGCGCTCGGCCACCTCATCACCGCCGCCCTGCTGGCGGTCACCCTCATCGGCATCCCCTTCGCCTGGGCGCACATGAAGCTCGTCCCGCTGTCGCTGTGGCCGATCGGCAAGACCATCGTGGACCGCGCGTAGGCGGGCCGGGGGTATCCTCTCGCCAGACCGCGCTTGTGCGCTGCAACAGAGCCGTGCCGGCTGGAGCACCAGGCCCGAAGATCTGCGCCAACTGCATGGCAGGATTGCTGATATCTGGCATACCAAGGGCTGATTCGGAGTGGAAAGGCGGCGGGCGGAGGCCATATTATGTGCACTGCAACATCGATTGTGCGCCGCCGCCTCGCGGTCCGGCCGAGATGCCGCCGCCTCGCGGTCCGGCCGAGATTAGGAGCCCGACATGACCAGTTTCGACCTCGTTAGCGCCGCTGCCGTCCTGGTGATGGTGGGCGGGCTCGTCGCCGTGCTGTGGGAGATCCTGGCGAAGGATCCGCGCGGCCTGCTCGAGATGATGGACGACAGCCGCCGCTTTGCCGCCGCCCCGCTGGCCGGCCAGCCTGCTCCGGCGAGCCGCCCGGCCGCCCCCGCCCCGGCTACCAAGGCCGCGGCACAGCCCGACCGCCGCCTGGCCGCCTGACCGCCTGACGCTGTGGCCGGCCGGCGTTTCCCGGCTCACCTTTCCGGGCCGGCCCCGAGAGCACGCCCCGCGCGCTCGCCCCAGAACACGCCCCGCGCGCTCGCCCCAGAACACGCCCCGCGCGCTCGCGCGGGGTTTTGTTTTTTGTGACTCCCCGCACAGCGGCGGGTCTTAAGAGGATGCCACTCTCCGGCAGTGCGAAGGTGCAGTGATCGTTAGAGGAGAGCTCCGATGATCACCGTCGATCTGCTTCAGTTCGTCGCCGTCGCGTTCGCGGTCTGTGGCCTGGCCGTCGTAATCTGGGAGATCGCGTCCAGGGATTCCGGCATCTTCCGGGAGATGGCGGACGATGCGCGCGGCTTTGCCGAGCGTCCGGTGACCCGCCCCGAAGCGCCGGACGGGGAGACACGGGGCAGCGAGACCACACCCGTCTCCGCCGACGGCAAGCCGCAGACCCCGCAGCGGGCGGCCTGACGCCTCGCTTAGTCGCTTCCTATTGGGCCGCTCCTCACTTGGCCGCTCCTTACTTGGCCAGGGTGACCGGTACCTTGGTCAGGTGCAGCACCTTGGTCGCCACCGAGCCCAGCAGCAGGCCGCCCACGCGGCCGAGACCGCGCGTGCCCATGACGATCGCGTCGCACTGGCGCTGATCGGCGTAGGTGACGATGGAGTCTGCCGGGTCGCCGACCGCGGTGTGGCTGGTGTAGGCAACGCCCGCCCCGTCCAGCAGCTTGCGCGCGGCGGCCAGATCCTTGACCCCCTCTTCCTGGTGGTAGTCCCGCACCACCCCCGAATCGATGAAGCTCGACGCCGCCGAGGGCAGCGGCGACTGCACGTTCAGCAGATGCAGCTCGAGCGCGGCGTCGGCCGGCGCCAGCTTGGCGATGACGAAGCGTACGGCGGCAAGCGACGAGTCCGAGCCGTCCACCGGAACCAGAATGCGCATGGTCTTCAAATCCTCCCCTGGGTCCCTGGCCCGCTGAGCTTGTGCCGGCAGCGGGCCGGACCGGTCATTTAAACAGCCGAGTTCAGGTAAACAGCCGAGTTCAGGATACGAGATCGAGCTTCTGCCGGCGCTTGGCCTCGATGACGCGCCGCAGGCTGAGGCCGGCCACGATGACGAAGAGCGCGCCGGCGATCGAGGCAACGTGCCAGTCGTGCAGGTAGTGCGCCTCGCGCGCCACCCAGTCGACGACCACCGGATCGGTGACCAGCACGTCGCCGGCGATCCAGCCCAGCAGCGCGCCGCCGGCCGTGATCAGCAGCGGGAAGCGCTCCAGCGCCTTCAGCACCAGCGTGCTGCCGTAGACGATCAGCGGGATGCTGATGAGCAGGCCCAGGATCAGCAGCTCGACGCGGCCGTGCGATGCCGCGGCGATGGCGATCACGTTGTCGAGGCTCATCACCGCGTCGGCGATGACGATGGTGCGGATCGCCGAGAACAGCGAGCTTCCCCCCGAGACCGTCTCGCCGTCGCCGCCTTCCTCCGGCAGCACCAGCTTCACGGCGATCCAGAACAAGAGGACGCCACCCACGATCTTCAGGTAGGGCACGCTCAGCAGGTAGACGACAAAGACGGCGAAGATGATGCGCAGCACGATGGCCGCGCCGGCGCCGCAGATGATGCCCCATTTGCGCTGGGGGCCGGGGAGGGAGCGGCAGGCCAGGGCGATGACCACCGCGTTGTCGCCGCTGAGCAGGATGTCGATCCAGATAATCTGCAGCAGCGAGACGAAGAACTGTTGATCGAGGGTGAAGTCCACGCCGATTTCCTCCCGTTAACGCGGCGGTTGCACCCCGGCCGGCGGTGCCGACCCAGGGAGTTGTCATCTTATTTTGTCCATGGTATATTAAATACCAGCGTCGTCGATCCGCAATGGGTGGACGGCGCCGAACGATGAAAAAAAGCCGGCCGGCTCACGGCTTGGCCGGCAAACCCGGGAGGAACTGCATGTCACTTAAGGCCGAAAATCCACCTCTGGTATCGGCGGCGGCCCTGGTCGCCGGCGCTTTTGTCCTTGGTCTGGTCGGCGCTGGCGAGGCCAAGGCCGAATGGAAGCCGACCAAGACCGTCGAGTTCATCGTTCCCGCCGGCACCGGCGGCGGCGCTGACCAGATGGCCCGCATGATCCAAGGCATCGTGCAGAAGCACAGCCTCATGGAGCAGTCGCTGGTGGTGGTCAACAAGGGCGGCGGCTCGGGTGGCGAGGGTCTCCTCGACATCAAGGACTCGGAGGGCAACCCGCACAAGATCATCATCACCCTGTCGAGCCTGTTCACCACGCCGCTCGCCACCGGCATCCCGTTCACCTGGGAGGAGATCACCCCCGTCGCGATGCTCGCTTTGGACGAGTTCGTGCTGTGGGTGAGCGGTGATGCGCCCTACCAGAACGCGAAGGAATATCTCGAGGCGGCCAAGGCCGAGGGAGGCCAGTTCGTCATGGCCGGCACCGGCTCCAAGCAGGAAGACCAGATCATCACCGTCGGCCTGGAGCAGGCCACCGGTGCCAAGTTCAAGTACACCCCGCAAAAGGGCGGCGGCGACGTCGCCAAGGCGGTCGTCGGCACGCACGCCAACTCGTCGGTGAACAACCCCATCGAGGCGGTGTCGTTCTGGCGGGCCGGCCAGATGAAGCCGCTGTGCGTGTTCGACGGCGAGCGCATCAAGCTGACCGAGAAGGTCACCGACACCATGTCGTGGAGCGACATCCCGACCTGCAAGGAAGCGGGCCTGGATATCGAGTACCTCATGCTTCGCGGCATCTTCATGCCGGCCGACGTCGAGCAGGATGCGGTCGACTACTACATCAGCCTCTTCGAGAAGGTTCGCGAGACGCCCGAGTGGAAGGACTTCATGGCCAAGGGCGCGTTCAACACCACCTTCATGACCGGTGATGAATACAAGGCCTGGGTGGCGAAGGCCGCCGATACCCACAAAGACCTCATGACCAAGGCTGGCTTCGTCGCCAAGTGACGGAAGACCGGGCCCGGCGGACGTGCCGCCGGGCCCTTTTTCCTTTCTAGTCTCGGGGCCACAGCGGCCCCGGTTCGATCCTGCGCGCGAAGAGGCCCCAGATGCAGCATGAAGAGCAGGGTGGCGAAAGCCTCGTCTCGATCCGTAAAGCCGACATTGTCGTCGCCTTGATCATGGCCGCCATCGGCGGCGTGGTGATCATGGACAGCCTTCGCCTCGGCATGGGCTGGTCGGAGTACGGGCCGGAGTCCGGATATTTCCCCTTCTACATCGGCCTGGCGATGGTGGTCGCCAGTCTCGGCACCGTGGCCACCAGGCTGTTCCGCAAGCGCGACAGCGGCGGCAGCTTCGTCGAGCGCCAGCAGTTGGTCGACGTCATGAAGGTGCTGCTGCCCGCCGGCGTGTTCGTCTTCCTGATCGGCTTCATCGGCATCTATGTATCCAGCGCGCTCTTCATCGGCGCGTTCATGCGCTGGCTGGGCCGGTTCCCCTGGCACACGATCGTGCTCGTCAGTGTCTGCGTGCCGCTGGCCCTGTTCCTGCTCTTTGAGATCTGGTTCCTCGTGCCGTTGCCGAAGGGACCGCTCGAGGATTTCCTCGGTTACTAACAGGCAATCCGGCGAACGGTCCGGGCGAGGGAGACTTTTGTGGAAGCATTGACTTCATTGATCGGCGGCTTTGCCGTCCTCGGCGATCCCGCGAACATCATGTACATGTTCATCGGGATCACGCTGGGCGTTCTCATCGGCGTGCTGCCGGGCCTGGGCGGCGCCAACGGCGTGGCCATCCTGCTGCCGCTCACGTTCAGCATGTCGCCGACCTCGGCGATCATCATGCTGTCCTGCATCTACTGGGGGGCGTTGTTCGGCGGCGCCATCACCTCGATCCTGTTCAACATACCCGGCGAACCATGGTCGGTGGCGACCACCTTCGACGGCTATCCGATGGCGCAGCAGGGGCGGGCCGGCGAGGCGCTGACCGCCGCCTTCACCTCGTCCTTCTTCGGCGCGTTCGTCGCCGTGATCATCCTTACCTTCCTGGCGCCGCTGGTCGCAGGATTTGCGCTGAGATTCGGGCCAGCGGAGCTCTTTGCAGTCCAGCTGTTGACGTTCTGTAGTTTCGTCGGCATGGGCAAGGAACCGCCCTTCAAGACGATCGCCTCGATGATGTTAGGCTTTGCGCTGGCGGCGGTCGGGCAGGACCCTTCGACGGGCGAGCTGCGCATGACCTTCGGATGGTACGAAATGCTGCGCGGGTTCGACTTCCTGATCGCGGTGATTGGCCTGTTCGGCATCGGCGAGATCCTGTTGACCATGGAAGAGGGGCTCGCCTTCAGGGGTAAGTCGGCCAAGATCAACCCGCGCATCGTGCTGGAGACCTGGAAAAAACTGCCCAGGTACTGGGCGACCGCGATCCGCGGCTCGATCGTCGGCTGCTGGATGGGCATCACCCCGGGCGGCGCCACGCCGGCCTCCTTCATGAGCTACGGCCTGGCCAAGCGGTTCTCCAAGAACGGCGCCAACTTCGGCCGCGGCGAGCTCGAGGGCGTCGTGGCGCCGGAGACCGCGGCGCATGCCGCCGGCACCAGCGCCCTGCTGCCGATGCTGACGCTCGGCATTCCCGGCTCGCCGACGGCGGCCGTGCTGCTGGGCGGCCTGCTCATCTGGGGCCTGCAGCCCGGGCCGCTGCTCTTCATCGAGCAGCCGGAGTTCGTCTGGGGCCTCATCGCCAGCATGTACATCGGCAACATCGCCGGCCTCATCGTCGTGCTGACGACGGTGCCGCTCTTCGCGGCGATCCTGCGCATCCCGTTCAGCATCATCGCGCCGGTGATCATCGCGATCTGCGCCATCGGCGCCTTCACGGTGAACAACGCCCTGCTCGACATCAGCTTCATGATGGTGTTCGGCGTCATCGGCTATGCCTTCAAGAAGCTGAACTACCCGCTGGCGCCGCTGGTGCTGGCACTGGTGCTGGGCGACATGGCCGAGGGCAACTTCCGCAACGCCATGATCCTGTCCGATGGCAGCATGTCGATCTTCTGGTCGAACGCCCTCGTCGGCGGCATCTGCGCTCTGGCGCTGCTCATGCTGTTCTGGCCGGCGATCTCGGCCGGCATGCGGCTGCTGCGGCCCGGCACGTCGCGGCGGCCGGCGGAGTAGCGGCAACGCGGAGGCGGCATCGCCGGCGGCGGGCGTAGCACTGGTGCGTCGCGGTTTGGGGAAGGACTGATGCAGAGGCATTGAGATGAAGGAAGCAATTCCGAAGCTCGCGGTCGAACCTCTCGACACGACATCCAGCTTCCGCACGCAGGCTTACGACTCGCTCAAGCGGGCGATCACGCAGATGGACATCTACGGCCATCGCGGCGAGATCCGACTGGACGAGCGTCAGCTGTCGCACGACCTCGGCGTCAGCCGCACGCCGATCCGCGAGGCCATGTCGCTGCTCGAGCAGGAGGGCTTCGTGCGCACCGTGCCGCGGCGCGGCATCTTCGTGGTGCGCAAGACCAAGGCCGAGATCATCGAGATGATCTACATCTGGGCCGCGCTGGAGAGCATGTCGGCGCGGCTCGCCACGCTGCGCGCCAGCGACGAGGCCATCGCTTCCCTGCGCAAGCTCTTTGTCGGGTTCGAGAGCAGCCATCCCAACGAGCATATGGACGAGTACTCCGAAGCCAACGTGGCCTTTCACCAGGCGATCATCCGGCTCGGCGGCTGCAAGATGATCGACGAGATGACGAAGAACCTCTTCATCCACATGCGCGCGATCCGGCAGTCGACCATCGGCCAGGACAATCGCGCCGACCGATCGATGATGGATCACCTCGCCATCATCGAGGCGCTGGAGCGCCGCGAGACGGAAACCGCCGAGCGGCTGGTGCGTCAGCACACCCTCGATCTGGCGGCGCACGTCGAGCGCTACTGCACCTATCTC
>Ga0214471_10003497_pt1 | contig 12192 bp, 14 predicted proteins | sample RVTome_5_FD_207665 | JGI IMG/M metagenome (GOLD analysis project Ga0214471, IMG submission 207665) | Soil microbial communities from uranium-contaminated site in the Upper Colorado River Basin, Wyoming, United States - RVT142D155 | ecosystem: Environmental > Terrestrial > Soil > Contaminated >... | reverse complement strand
ATTAAGTCGTTGTTCGGTAATAGCTTGTTGCGTCCTCCTCGAGCTGCGGACGAGCGTCGATCCGATCCCTTGCACCTCGAGTTTGGATCCCGTATCATCCCGTCGCGTTTCAGATGCGGCTCTTCGAGACCGATGGCGTTGGTCATCCCTCGATGAATCTGAGCGTGAGTCGCCGGGCGTGACGACGTAGCGGTGGCAGGCGAGCCAGGACTTGGGAGATCTTGGCGAGCCCGACAGGGGAGGTCGCTGGCCCCTGCCGAACAGTCCCAAAGTAAGAGCTCGGGGCGCCTCCAGCCGCCGACCGTGCGGCAAACGGAGGAAGGGAATGAGGTCCGGCCACCTTCACGAGGGTGGACCCAAGCAGGTCCTCGATCCCGCCAGCGCGGTTGGGGATACCAGGTGAACATCGTGAAGTGTCGCCAGGGTCTCTCGAGTTGAAGCGGCCCGGTCGTGGGTAACTGCGATCGGGCCGCTTCCTTTTTTGGGTGGTCCGGTTGGGTGCCCTCAGGCCCATCGGCTTCGGGCCGCGGACCCCGAGCACTTAGCGTGGGGCCTCCCCGCTCCCGAACCGCTCGCGTGGAGGGGTCGACTCCTGGTAGTCGATGAACCGGCCCCGCCCCCGCTGCTCGTCGAGCCAAGCCGCGAAGTCTGAGGGAGTGAGGCCCGCCGACGCCGACTGCTCCTTGGCGGCCCGTGTCGCGAGCGAGTCGACGTACTCGTTCTCGGGGTGCCCCGCATGGCCGCGGACCCAGCGGGGACGCACCTCGTGGCGAGCGAGCTCGGCGTCGAGCTCGCGCCAGAGCTCGAGGTTCTCGATCGGGCCGCCCCTCCTCGTCCATCCCCGAGCCTTCCACGCCGGGAGCCACTCGCGGATTCCCTTCACGAGATACTGGCTGTCCGAGACGAGGTGGACCGCGCACCGGCGCCGGAGGGCGCGCAGCACCTCGATAGCGCTCCTGAGCGCCATCCGGTTGTTGGTCGTGTCGGGCTCCGAGAGCCAGTAGTCGCGGCGCTCCCAGCCGGCGCCCGTCCACCTTTCCACGAGCCCACCCGCGCCGCCGGGGCTCGCTCGGTCCTGGAACTGGTTGCCCAGGCACGACTCGTCGGCGTGGACGTAGACGGTATCCATCGTGGGTGCGGGTCGTCGGAGAGGTGAGTTGCGCGGACGCTGCGAACGGGTCGGTCCTGGGCAGAGCGTTCGGCGTGCCAACGTAACGCACGGTCGGGCGGCGGGCGAAGGCGGTCCGCCGCTTGACCGGCCCCGGCCGCTGGGTACCTTTGCCCGACCCTTCGCAGGCCACGACCACTCCAGGAGGCGCGACACTGGACCGCACGGCCTACCTCCTCCTCGAGGACGGGCGCCGCTTCGACGGCCGGATGATCGGCGCCGGTCAGCTCGCGTTCGGCGAGGTCGTGTTCAACACGTGCATGTCCGGGTACCAGGAGATCCTCACGGACCCCTCATACACGGGTCAGCTGGTCACCATGACGTACCCGTTGATCGGCAACTACGGGGTGAACTCGGTGGACCGGGAGGCGCCCCTGCCGCAGGTGGCGGGCTTGATCGTGCGCGAGGCGTCGAGGATCCACTCGAACTGGCGCGCCGAGGGCGGGCTCGACGACTACCTGCGGAAGCACGGCATCAGCGGGATCGCCGACGTCGATACTCGCGCGTTGACGCGGCATCTGCGGACGCACGGGGCCATGCGGGGCGCGATCGCGCCGAGTACGCTGCCGGAAGCTCGGGTCCGCGAGCAGATCGAGGCCCAGCCTCTCATGGAGGGACTCGACCTCGCCTGCGGGGTCTCCACCGACGAGCCGTACGTCGTGGCGGCCGTGGGCGAGGAGCGCTTCCACGTCCTCGCCTACGATTTCGGCGTGAAGGCGCACTCGCCCAAGCTGCTCTCGGAGCTCGGGTGCCGCGTCACGGTGATCCCCGCCGACACGCCGGTCGAGGAGATCCTCGCGAATCCGCCGAGCGGCCTCTTCGTGTCCAACGGCCCCGGTGATCCTGCCGCGGTCGAGCGCGCTCAGGGCGCCATCCTCGGGCTCGCCAAGTCCGACGTGCCGGTCTTCGGCATCTGCCTCGGGCACCAGTTGATCAGCCGTGCCTTCGGCGCGTCGACGTACAAGCTTCCCTTCGGCCACCACGGCGGGAACCATCCGGTGAAGAACCTCGACCGTCAAACCGTCGAGATCACCTCGCAAAACCACGGGTTCGCGGTGCGGGGTGGCGAAGGCGACGAGATCCCGGGAGCCCCCGGCCTCAGACTCACGCACGTCAATCTCTACGACGGCACGGTGGAAGGCGTGGAGCACCGCGAATATCCTGTGCTCGCGGTGCAGTACCATCCGGAGGCGGCGCCGGGGCCGCACGACAGCCGCTACTTGTTCGAGCGCTTCGTCGACTTGATGGCCGCCCGCAGCGCTTCGAGTCACTGACCCGACGGTTCGCGCAAGTCCGTTTGTCGCAACGACTCCGCTCACCTTGCGGGCACTTCGGGGGCTCGTTACCGTCCCTGCCCACTCGGTCGTGAGTCCGATCGGAACCGCTCTGGAGGGGAGCATGACGAAGGCAGAATTGGTCGAACAGGTGGCCGAAGCCATCGGCCCCGGGATCACCAAGAAGGACTGCGCCCTCGTCGTCGACGGCTTCCTGAACGCCGTCAAGCTCGCCCTCGCGCACGGGGACAACATCGAGATCCGCGGGTTCGGTACGTTCAAGGTCCGCCGTCGCAAGACACGCATGGCGCGCAATCCCCGCACCGGCGACCCCGTGAAGGTCCCGCAGCGCTCCGTTCCCGTGTTCAAGCCGTCCAAGCATCTGCGCACGCGCGTGGAGCGCCTCGACGAGATCGGGGTCTGACGCCTCCCTCGCTCGCCGCTCCGGTTTAACGACTGACTGGGCCAGGCGTCTAAGGGTCGGTGAGGGACGAGGAGCGGGAGGGCGCGGAGCCGCCGGATCTGGAGTTGGTCCAGCGGGGCCGCACCGGCGACGAGTCAGCCCTCGGCGCTCTTGCGAAGCGGCATCACGCGGCCGCATACCGCGTGGCGCTATCCCTCGTGAGGCGTGACGACCTGGCGCAGGACGTCGTTCAGGACGCGTTCCTGAAGGCCTTCCGCGCGCTCGGTGGCTTCAGGGCGGATGCGTCGTTCAGGACCTGGCTCCTGACGATCACCGCCAACGAAGCGAGGGGCGCGTTGAGGCGGCTCGGTCGACGCAAGGAGACGGCGCTGGAGGACGTGGGTGAGGTAGCCACGGAGGAGCTGGACCCGGCCCAAGCGGCGGTGGTCGCCGAGGAAGCGGGCAGGGCGCGCATGATGTTGGAACGGCTTCCGGAGAAGCAGCGGCTCTCAGTCTCGCTCCGGATCGAGGAGGGGCTGAGCTTCAAAGAGATCGGAGAGGTGATCGGATCGAGCGAAGGCGCGGCTCGCGTGAATTACTTTCACGGCATCCGACGGCTCAGGGAGTTGATGGAATGAGCGACACGACCTGCGGGACCGTTCGGGAGCTGATCCCGGACTTCATCGGCAGCCGCCTCGCGGAGGAGGCGGTCGAGACGGTAGAGCGTCATCTCGCCGAGTGCGGCGAGTGCCGCGCCGAGCTCGAGCTCGCGCAGATGATCTTCGCGAGCCGTGCGCGTGCGCCCGAGGGTCTCCTCGACCGCGTGACGCGCGTCACCGCGGAGAGCCGGCGTGCTCCGTCCCGGACCTGGTGGGGTGTCTCGGCCGCGGCGGTCGCCGCCCTGGCCCTGGGCATCGGCATCTCGTCGGAGCGGGCGGAGATGACCGTCGATGTGCCCGGATTCGCCTACGAGGCGGAGGAGGGCGACGTCTGGTCGAGCGACGATGGACTGATCGCGGGAGCCCCGCTCTTCGACGGCCTGAGCGACGAGTCGCTCCTGCAGCTCCTCGACGAGCTGTCCGTTGGATCTCCCGGAGGCGCCGCATGAGCCCGCCGCGCGTGAGGCGCCTCCGGCGCATGCTGCTCCGCCCGCTCGCGCTCGTCGCGGTCCTCGCCGGCCTGGCCCTGCCCGTCGGCCTCGCGGCTCAGGACGCCCCGCCGGGTCGAGGGCGAATCCAGGACCGGGAGCAGCTCGAGCGCAGAATCCGCGCCCAGATGGGGCGGATGATGCAGGAGCGACTCGGCCTCGACGAACAGCAGGCCGCGCAGCTTTCCGACGTGGTGCAGGGCTTCGACGCCCGGCGGCGCGAGCTCTTCACGCAGGAGCAGGCAACCCGGCGCAGAGTCGAGGCGCTTCTCCTGGAAGGGGGGGCCGACCAGACGGAGGCGCGGAGCCTCCTCGGCCGTATGACCGAGCTCCGCATCCAGGAGGCCGAGCTCTTCCGGGAAGAGCAGGAGGCGCTCCTCCAGGTGCTCACGCCCCGCCAGGTGCTCGAGCTGCAGTCGCTCCGCCAGGACCTGGGTCGGCGCATCCGCGAGCTCGGGCCGCCGCCCCGTAGACGTTGACGGGCCCCCTGGGCTCGGTTCACTTGGAGTGAGAAGGCCCCTTCCTCCTCCGGCTCCGGTGTCCGTCCAAGCCCTCTTCTTCGCGGCGTATCGCGACCTGCTCGGCACCCGGACGCTCTCCGTGGAGCTGCCCGACGGCGCAACGGTCGCCGACCTGGTGGTCGCGCTGCGGGGGCGGGGGGCTCCGTTCGACGCCCTTCCGGTCGAGCCGGCCGTCGCGGTGAACCGGGCGTACGCGTTCCCCTCCGAGCCGCTCCGGCCCGGGGACGAGGTGGCGTTCATTCCTCCGGTAGCCGGGGGCTGACCCCGTGATCCACACTGCCGTCGTCAAGGACCCGATCGACCCCGCCGCGGTCCTCGCGCGCGTGGGCGCCGCCGAAGACGGCGCCGCCCTCCTCTTCCTAGGCACCGTCCGCAACCATGCCGACGGGAGCACGGTGCGCGGCGTCACCTACGAGTCGTACGAGCAGATGGCGGCGCCGGTCCTCGCAGAGATCGCTCGGGAGGCGGCGGAGATCCTCGGCACCGACCACGTCGGGGTCGTGCACCGCGTCGGCGACCTGGCCGTGGGCGAGCATTCGGTCGCGATCGCCGTGTCGAGCCCCCACCGCGCACAGGCCTACGAGGCCTCGCGCTACATCATCGAGGAGATCAAGAAGCGTCTCCCGGTGTGGAAGAAGGAGCACTACACCGACGGGCGCGACGTTTGGGCCAGGGGGACGACGCCCCGCGGGACCGGAGCGCCGGTGCCGACCGTGGAGGCTCGTCGATGATCGACCAATTCGGTCGGACCATCCAGTACCTGCGCGTGTCGATCACCGACAAGTGCAACCTCCGCTGCGTATACTGCATGCCCGTCGAGGGCCTGCCGTGGCTGCAGCGCGAGCAACTCCTCACCTACGAGGAGATCGAGCGCATCATCCGGACGATGGCCCCGATGGGACTCGAGAGGGTGCGACTCACGGGTGGTGAGCCGCTCGTGCGGCGCGACGTTCCGGAGCTGGTGAAGCTGCTCGCCGCGGTGCCTGGCATCCGCGATCTCTCACTCTCGACGAACGCGGTCCTCCTCGAAGAGCAGGCGGACGCGCTCCGGTCCGCCGGTGTCCACCGCCTCAACGTGTCGCTCGACTCGCTCCAACCCGACCGCGTGGACCGGATCGCGCGCAGGCCGGGCTCGTATCCCGCGATCATGGCGGGGCTCGACGCGGCCGAGCGGGTCGGCTTCGCGCCCATCAAGATCAACGTCGTGCTCATCCGGGGAGAGAACGACGACGAGATCCGCGACTTCGCGGAGATCACGCGCGAGCGGCCCTGGCACGTGCGCTTCATCGAGATGATGCCCACGGGGGCGAACCTGGATCTCAGCGCCAACCAGTTCGTCTCGTGCGCGGAAGCGATCCGCACGGTGCGCGAGATCGACGCGCTCGAGCCCGTGGCCGGACCGTTCGGCAACGGCCCCGCGCGCTACTACCAGTTCCCGGGCGCGCCGGGCACGATCGGCGTCATCACGCCGATGAGCCACAACTACTGCGATCGGTGCAACCGGATGCGCCTGACCGCCGACGGCCAGCTCCGCCCGTGCCTCTTCGGCGACATCCAGACCAACCTCCGCGATCCCCTCCGCGCAGGCGCCGACATCACCCCGCTCGTCGAGCAGACGCTGCGCATCAAGCCCGAGCGCCACTACCTGATCCAGGGAAGCGACGTGGGATCGGGCGGCCTGGTCGCGCTCTCCCAGACCGGCGGCTAGACCTCCACGTCGAGGTCCATCGGGGGCGGCGTCCTCGCGTCGGAGTTTCCGTGAGAGCGCGACGCCATCCCATTCTTGAGCGACCCGCCGGGCTGGCTTACACTTGGCAGCCCGCTTCCGCGGGCCCGGCCTTTTCCAGCACGCAACCCAGTCGCGGACGTCATACATGAGCGCAGGAAAGATCACGGTCGTCGGTGGCGGCCACGTGGGCGCCACGTGCTCGCAGCTGCTCGCTCAGAAGGAGCTCGCCCGGGAAGTCATCCTCGTGGACGTCGTCGAGGGGGTCCCGCAGGGCAAGGGTCTCGACCAGTGGGAGAGCGCGCCCATCGAGCGCTTCGACACGCGCGTGTCGGGGAGCAACGACTACGAGTCGTCCGCCGGCTCGGACATCTTCATCGTCACCGCCGGAATCGCGCGGAAGCCGGGGATGAGCCGCGACGACCTGCTGAAGACGAACGCGAGCGTGATCACGTCCGTCACGAAAGAGATCAAGCGAGTCGCGCCCAACTCGATCATCATCATGGTGACGAACCCGCTCGACGTGATGGCGCAGGTCGCGCTCGAGGTGTCGGGCTTCCCGCGCGAGCGTGTGATCGGCATGGCGGGCGTGCTCGACACCGCGCGCTACCGCTCGTTCATCGCGCTCGAGCTCGACGTGAGCATCGAGGACGTCCAGGCGCTCGTGCTCGGCGGGCATGGCGACACGATGGTGCCGCTCGCGAGCTACACGTCCGTGAGCGGCATCCCTCTCACGCAGCTCCTCGCGCAGGACCGGATCGACGCGCTCGTCGAGCGCACGCGAAAGGGCGGCGGTGAGATCGTGGCCCACCTGAAGACCGGCAGCGCGTACTACGCGCCGGCCGCCGCCGCCGTGCAGATGGCCGAAGCGATCGTGAAGGACAAGCGCCGCATCCTCCCGTGCGCCGCGTGGCTCCAAGGTGAGTACGGCATGAAGGGCCTCTTCCTCGGGGTCCCGTGCCTCCTAGGCGCCGGCGGCATGGAGCGCATCATCGAAGTCGAGCTCGACGCCGAAGAGAAGGCCGCGCTCGAGGCGAGCGCCGAGGCCGTGCGCTCGACGGTGGCCGCGCTGAAGGCGCTCGGCTAGGGCGGTTGACGGCCCCGGCCGGCGGGGCGAGACTAGGCGCCGCGCTCCGGCCGGCGGTCCCCGCGGTAGCGCGGCGCAGGACCGATGGGGTGTAGCTCAACTGGCAGAGCGCCTGGCTGTTAACCAGGAGGTTGGTGGTTCGAGCCCACCCGCCCCAGTGCTCCAGGAAAGTCAAGTCCCCGCAGGGCTCGTTGGCCCTGCGGGGACTTCGCGTCTCCGAGCCGCGTGGTTCCGCTCGGTGTTCGTTCCTACTCGACTGAGATGCTTCCCGACATCGCTCCACCGTGAATCGTGCACAGGTAGGCGAACGTGCCCGCGGTGGGGAAGTCTCGCGCGAAGGTGCCTGTCGACTGGCTCACCGAGTTGGTGCCGGAGGTGAACGTCACGTTGTGATCGATCTGGCCGGCCCAGGTCCACGTCACGGTCCCGCCGACCGCCACCGTCTGCGACGTCGGGTTGAAGAAGTTATCCCCGACCGAAACCGCCGCCTGAGTCGGCGGCGGCGCGTCGTCCTCTCCCGTCGCGGTGAACGTACGGGGCGACCCGGTGACCCCCGCCGCCGAAGCGGCCACGGTATTCGCGCCCGGGCTGGCGCCGAGGGTCCAGGTCGTCGACGCGGTCCCGGTGCCGTCGGTGGGCGCGCTCGCTGGGTCCACGCTGCCTCCACCGGCGGTCACGGTCCAGGAGACGGTCGTGCCGACGACGGCCTGCGTGCCCTGGGTGACCCGCACGACGAGCGGCGCCGAGAGCGGCTCTCCGACGTCGCCGCTCTGCCCGCTTCCGCTGACGGTGGCGAGGACCGGATCCGGGTCCTCGGGTTCCGTGCCGCCTCCGCATGCGAACGCGATGGCGACGGCCAGCGCCGACCCGACTTGTCTCAGCGAACGATGATGGTACATGTCACGCCTCCGTGTGTGGGTTCCATCCCGATCTGGATCTGTCGCAAGACGCGAACCACTCGCGACATTCCATATGATGAACCTTGACCGCTGGCGAACGCCGCGGCAGTATATCTATGATCTATATAAAGAACACCGATAGTCATAGGCGCGTCGCATGCAAGAGGACTCGGCCGACCTCCAGGCGCTCTCTCGCAGCATCAACGAGATCCTCGTCCTCGGCATCCTGAGGGACGGCGAGAAGCACGGGTACCAGATCGCGCTGGACGTCGCCGACGCGAGCGTCGGCCTCTTCGAGCTTCGCCACGGAACGCTCTACCCGATCCTGCATCGGCTCGAGGGGCGCGGTTGGATCGAAGGCCGCTGGGACGGCGGGGCCGGGCGGACCAAGAAGGTCTATCGGCTGACCTCGGAGGGCCGGAGGCACCTGCACGGGGAAGCGGATCGCTTCGAGGCCCTCGCGCGCGGCATCCTGCACATCGTTCGAGGACCGGGCCGTGCCGCGCTTTGAGGACGCGCTCCGCTCGGTCGCCGACCGGCTCGATCTCCCGCAGCCCGAGCGTGCCCGGATCCTCCAGGAGATCTCGGGCGATCTGGAGGATCTGCGCACGGAGCTGATCGGAAGAGGCCTCGGCGAAGCGGAGGCCGAGGCGCGGGCGCTGGAGATCCTGACGCCGTCCGAGCCCGCGCTGGCGGCCCTCACAAGCGTCCACGATCGACGGCGTCTTGTTCTGGGGTGCGTACGCGGTGGTCCTGGGGATCCTGGGAACGGCGTAGGGATCGCGGTGGCGGCGCAGACGGTCGAAGCCCTGGGCGAGGTCCACGCCTCGCTCGTGTGGGGAGGGATTCGGCTGAGCCTCATGACGACGATGTACGGTTTTTTCGTCCTCTTGGGCGCCGCCCTGCTCTGGTTCGGGCTCCGCCACTGGCACCGCAGGAGCGTACTGAGCGCGGCGTAAGGCGGGGGGCGTGGCGATTCGCACAGGGGGGCGTTCCGCAGGGTTCTGCGTACGTACCCAGGAGGCTCTCGGTACGTACCCGGAGTGTTTGCATGCCGTCGAAGGGAAGCCCTAGCTTCCCGAGACGCCTCCCCGAGTCTGTCGGATCTTCAGCAGCGAGGCCCGTCATGCGCATGGGATCCACGAAGTTGTTCGCCGTCGCCCTCGTCGCGGCGCTGGCATCCGGGCCCCTCCAGGCCCAACAGGGGACGCTGATCGGGAGGGTCTTCGACGGAGCCACGGGACAGCCCCTGCAGAGCGCCGAGGTTTCCATCGGAGTTGTCGCGACGCAGACGGCCGCGTCCGGCTCGTTTGCGCTCTCGGTGCCGGCCGGGCAGCACACGGTCACGGTGGTTCGGCTCGCGTATCGCACCGCGACGCAGACCGTCTCGGTTGCAGCCGGACAAAGCGTCAGCCTCGAGTTCGGGCTGGACTCCGATCCTCTCTTGATCGACGCCGTCGTCGTCACGGCATCGCGCGACCAGGCGCGCCCGGACCCGACCCCCGTCACCAATCAGGTCGGGCTCGTTCCGCACGAGCGGATCGAGCTGCAGCCCTCGACGAGTCCGGTCGACTACGTGAAGGACCTCGCGGGGGTCGACGCCGCGCAGACGGGCATCAACCAGTCCAACGTGGTGACGCGGGGCTTCAACAACATCTTCTCGGGCTCCCTCCTCGTCCTCACCGACAACCGGTACGCGAGCGTGCCGTCGCTTCGCCTCAACGCGTACAACATGATCCCCGCGACCCCGCTCGATATCGAGCGCATCGAGGTGGTGCTCGGGCCGGCATCCGCGCTCTATGGCCCGAACTCTGCGAACGGCGTGATGCACGTCCTGACCACTTCGCCGATTGACCGGCCTGGCACCACCGTGAGCGTGACAGGAGGGAACCGCAGCATCGTCGCCGGTGCGCTGCGCCAGGCCTTCGCCTTCAACGAGAGGGCTGGGCTCAAGTTCTCCGGCCAGTACTTCAGGGGCGACGACTTCGTCTACCGGGACCCGGCCGAAGTCGCGAACGTGGGCAATCCCCTCATCGCCGCGAGGATCTTCGACGCCGAGCGCTTCGGCGGCGAGGCGCGCTTCGATTTCCGCCCTTGGGAAGGGTCGAGGGACGGCGTCACGCTGACATACGGCCTCAACCAGCTCGTCAACTCGATCGAGCTGACCGGAATCGGGGCGGGGCAAGCCAAGGACTGGCGGTATCAGTTCGGGCAGGTGCAGTTCAGGCGGTCGGGGCTTTTTGCGCAAGCGTTCATCAACGCGTCGGACGCGGGTGACACCTATTTGCTGCGTACGGGCCAGCTGATCATCGACAAGTCCACCGTCATGGCCGCGCAGGCGCAGTATGCCTTCGCGCCGCTCGAGCGCATCGATGTCGTGGTGGGGGCCGACTTCGGCCGTACGACGCCGAAGACGGAGACCACGATCACCGGCTCCAATGAAGACTCCGACCAGACACAAGAGATCGGCGGCTACCTGAGCACCACGGTCGAGCTGATGCAGGGGCTCGATTTCGTCGGCGCGCTCCGCGTGGATGATCACGAGCACCTGGAGGATCCCGTCTGGTCCCCTCGCGTGGGTGCCGTATACGAGCCGGTCGAGGGTCACAGGTTCAGGGCGAGCTACAATCGCGCGTTCAGCACCCCGACCACCAACAACCTCTTCCTCGACATCGTCGCGGCGTCGATTCCGGTGGGGCCGGTCGCGTACGACATCCGGACGCTCGGCGTCCCCCGGACCGGCCTGACGTGGAATGCGCAGTGCGCGGGCGGGGTGAACAGCCATTGCATGTACTCGCCGTTCGCGGCCGGCCAGCTCCCGGCCACCGGCCTGGTGCTCTGGGACGGCGTCGTGGTGCCGACGCTCCTGTCGAATCCCGCGGTGGTCGCGGGGCTGAGTGCGCTGGGTATCACGCCCGCGCAATTCGCGACAATGGTCGGCGCGCCTGCAGCCAACGAGCTCTCCTCCGTGCTGCGGCGGTTCAACCACGAGGCGCTGAGCTTCCCGCTCGATCCTGGGATCGAGCCCGTCGAGCGCATTGCGCCGACGATCACCACGAGCTACGAGGTGGGATACGACGGCTTGATTGCATCGCGCCTGCGGCTGTTCGGATCCCTCTACCGGACGCAGCTCAAGGATTTCGTCGGCCCGCTCGGTGTGGAGACGCCGAGCGTCTTCCTGGACGGTACCAGCGTGGGGACGTACGTCGCTACGCGCATGATCGCGAACGGAGTGCCGGCGCCAGACGCGCAGGCGTTCGCGGGCACGGTGGCTCCCGGGGCGGCCATGATCCCGCTCGGGACCGTGGCGCCCGACCAGCGCACCGATTCGGATCTCATCCTCACCTATCGAAACTTCGGTGACGTGACGCTTTGGGGTGCCGACGTCGGGCTCGAGGTCGCCGCGACCGACGAGCTGTACTTGAGCGGCTCATACTCATGGGTGAACAAGGAGTGCTTCGACTTCAACGACGACGGCAGCTGCTCCAGCAGCGTCGACATCGCGCTCAACGCGCCCACCGACAAGGGTTCGGTGGGACTGCGCTACGACGACCGGACGAGGTACGTGTTCGGTGCGCGTGCGCGATTCAGCGGAGACTTCCCCATGAATTCTGGTGTTTTCGTCGGCCAGGTCGACAGCTACGCGGTGCTCGACGCCAACGTCGCGTACCGCGTTCCGAACCTGCCCGGATTCACCGCCTCCCTGCAGGTCAACAACCTCCTCGACGCCAAGCACCGCGAGTTCGTCGGTGCCCCCGAGATGGGAGTCATCGCTTTGCTCAAGCTCCAGTACGAGTTCGGGGGGCGCTGAGCCGAACGCGCGGAACCGATTCCGCGTACGGGGGCGTCGGCCACCCGACACGGTTCGGTTTCCGGGAACCCCGGCGGGGCGGCGGGTAAGGGTTCCTCCGAGGGACATCTGGACCCCACCGCGAAGGCCACCGTGCCAGCCACCGAGGCGAAGAGC
>Ga0214471_10003496_pt1 | contig 12195 bp, 13 predicted proteins | sample RVTome_5_FD_207665 | JGI IMG/M metagenome (GOLD analysis project Ga0214471, IMG submission 207665) | Soil microbial communities from uranium-contaminated site in the Upper Colorado River Basin, Wyoming, United States - RVT142D155 | ecosystem: Environmental > Terrestrial > Soil > Contaminated >... | reverse complement strand
GGAGATCAGGAAGGTGACCTTCACGGCTCTCGTTCTCATCGGATCCTCGGGCGTGGGGGGGGGGAGATGCGCATCCGGCAGTCTTGCGCGCCCCTGAGTATCCGTTCCCGGCCCGGGTCGCTTCAACCGGCGCGGCGGTCGTCGCATTGCCAAGAGGTGCCGCGCCGCCGGCCGCGCGGGGCGCGACCACTCCGCGCCAGATTGGGCGCGTTGGGGTCGGTCGCTGATCGAGCCTCACGGCACCCCGAAGCCCCGGCCCCTATAATGGGGCCTCCTGAAGCAACTCCCGACGAAGCGGACGCCGCCCCCGAGAGCAAGGAAGACGAAAATGCCGCGAACGGCCCGAACGCTACTGACGCTCCTTTGCCTCTCCGCGCTCGCCTGCGGGGGCGCCGGTTCCGAAAACGGCGGTGGGACGCCGAGATTCCTCAGCATGGGCACGGCGCCGCCGGGCGGCGCGTTCTTCGTGGTCGGTGGGGCGCTCACCGAAGTCTTCAACGAGCACGGCGGCGGCGCCAGCATGACGGCCGAGGCGACCAGCGGCTCGCAGGAGAACATCCGGCGGCTCGACACGGGCGAGCTCGACTTCGCGCTCTCCAACTCGGCGATCAGCTACTTCGCGGTGCGCGGTACCGAGGGATGGGACCGGGCCTATCCGGTGCGCGCCGTCATGACGCTGGCGCCGAACGTGGCGATGTTCGTGGCCCCGGCCGGCGGCAGCGTGCAGGCGATGTCCGACCTCGCCGGCAAGCGCGTCGGCGTGGGTCCGGCGGGCGCCGGGTTCGAGTACTTCGTGCGCCCGCTGTTGGCGGCGCACGGCATCGACTACGACGATTTCTCCCCGGTGAACGCCACCCAGGCGGCGGCCGTCGACATGCTCGCCGACGGCTCGGTGGCGGCGGCCCTTCTCGGCGGCGCCGTGCCGACGGCCTCGATCACCCAGGCGGCGGCCGCCCGCGACATCATCCTGGTGCCCTTCGATCCGCAGGCCGTGCAGCGGCTGGTGGCCGAGTACGTGTTCTTCAGCCCGGCGACGATCCCGGCGGGGACCTACCGCGGCGTCGACCAGGACTTCGCCGGCCTCGACGTCGGCTCCATGCACCTGATCGCCGCCGCCGACCAGGACGAGGAGCTCGTCTACGCCTTCACCAAGGCGCTCTACGAGAACCGCGAGGCCGTGATCCAGCGGCACGCCGCCGGTCGCGCCATCAACGAGGGCAACGTGGTGCGCGACACCGGCACCGAGTTCCACCCCGGCGCCATCCGCTACTACCGCGAGCTCGGCATCTGGCCGCGCTGACCGAGGAGTCCGAGGCGGGGATGGCGCGCCATTACCTTTCGACATCCGACGTGGTCCGGATCCTCGCCGTCGTGGCGTCGATCATGGTCCTCGCGGTCATCGGTTGGCTTGCCGCCGGGCCCGCGATCCTCGGCATCGTCGTCGCCGTCGCGACCGGGATCGTGCTCGTCGCCGTGGTTCAGCTCGATCGGCGAAGCCGGCTCGAGAACCTGCGGTTGCAGGACTGCAACTACAGGCAGATCGAATCCTTGTTCGCGCTATACAGCGAGCTGGAGCCCGTCGCCTCGCTGCCCCCGATGCGCGGCTGGGCGGCGTCCCCGGATCTTCTCAGGCGGCTCATGGAGCTCGTTCGCTGCCAGCGGCCGGTGACGATCGTCGAAGCCGGCTGTGGCCCCTCGACGCTGGTCTGTGGATACGCGCTCCGTCAAACCGGCGCGGGAAGGATCGTCGCCCTCGAGCACGACCGGGAGTATGCCGAGCGCTGCCGAGAGCAACTCGCCGCCCACGGCCTGCAGCAGATCGCCGAGGTCCGGCACGCGCCGCTGTGCGATTCGGAGATCCAGGGCGTGCGCTGGAAGTGGTACGACCTGAGCGCCCTGGAGGACGTCGAGTCGATCGACCTTCTCGTCATCGACGGCCCTCCCGAGAGCGTTCAGCCGCTGGCGCGCTACCCGGCGTTGCCGCTGCTGGCGGATCGATTGAGCGAGGGTGCGATCGCCATCCTGGACGACGGCAACCGTGACGGCGAGCGTCGCTGTGTGGAGCGGTGGTTGGCCGAGATCGCCGACTTGTCGTCCGAGTACCTGGCCCTCGAAAAGGGTGCCTTCATTCTCCGGAAGGGAGGCGAGGCGCGGTAGTGGCCGCGTTGCCGCAGCGAGCCGCCGCGGCCTCGACGAGGAGCGCGCTAGCGATTCTGGAGCCTCTCCTCGAGAAAGCTCACGAGCCGTTCGGTTTCGGAGCGTAGGGAGCCGATCGAGGTCGGGAAGCTCACCGGCCGCGACACCACCGTGGCGTCGGTCTGAGGGTCGATCAGCTTCAACTGGCCGGAGAACGCTTCGATGTCGTCGATCTCGACGAGCAGCACGTAGGTCGCCATCTCGACGGATTGGGTCACGGAGAACCGCTCCGAGCGGATCAGCGACAGGCCCAGCTGCCGCCGGGTCTCGACCAGGTCTTCCTGTCGCGTGGCGAGCATCATCGTCGAGCCCGTCGAGCTGCCCGGGGTCGCATCGCCCGCCAGGACCCGACTCGTATCCAGCGGGGCGACGAGCACGCGCGGCACCGACATCCGAGCGTCGAAGTCGTCGGGGCGCGACGAAACCTGCTCGAGCCGCCCGACGGCTGTAAGGCACGCTGCTTGGCGGATCGCCGCGCGCCCTGCACCCTCGGGCATCCAGGCGCCGCGGTCCCTATAATGGGGCGGCCCCACGCAGCTCCGGGGGAGAGCAGCCATTGGGGGTGGGCCCACAACATTGGGGATGGCCCGCAACACTCACCCGCGAGACCCTCTGGATCGACGCCCCCGCTGTCCGAGGAAACGAGAATGCCGCCAACTTCCGGATCGCTCCTGCAGGTGCTTCGCTCCGCCGGGCGTACCATCAACGACGACAACATCGTGCACGACGCCGGCGCCGAGTTCCATCGAGGCGTCATCCGCAAGCTCGGCGGGATCGGCATCTGGCCCCGGTGAGCGAGGTCCCCGACGTAGCGGCGGCGCGGCCGGCGCCGCCGGTGATCACCGTGCTGGGCACCGCCCTGTGCGTCCTGACGCTGGTCGAGGTCAACTACCCGCACCTGGCGCCGCCGGCGCAGCTGGCCCTGTTCGCGCTCATCGGCCTGGTGCTGTGCTTCCTGACGGTCCCGCCGCACGCGAGCCTGCGCGACAGCCGGCGGGCGCGGGCGCTCGACCTCGTCCTCGTCGCCGCGACGGTCGCCTGCTTCGGCTACATGTTCACGCAGAACGAGCCGTTCTTCGACTTCACCTGGGTGGCCGGCACCGCGCTCGGCAACCGCGCCGGCTCGGAGACCGGCATCGATACCGCCGTCGGCGTGCTGGGCCTGCTGCTGATCATCGAGGCCGCCCGCCGCTCGCTGGGATGGGCGCTGCCGACGCTGGCCGGCGCCTTCCTCGCCTACGGCTATCTGGGCCCCTACCTGCCGGGCTGGCTCTTTCCCCACCGCGGCTACCCCCTCGATCGGCTGGTCGCGCAGGCGTTCCTGCACAGCCAGGGGGTCTTCGGCATCGCGTTGAACGTGATGTTCACCTACGTGTTCCTGTTCGTCGTCTTCGGCGCCTTCCTGCAGGCAACCGGGGCGACGCGCTTCATCATCGAGTTCGCCGATCGGATCTTTCACGGCAGCCCCGGCGGCCCGGCCAAGGTGGCGGTGGTCAGCAGCGGCATGCTGGGGTCGTTGTCGGGCAGCGCCGTCGCCAATGCCGCGACGATCGGCACCCTGACCATCCCGATGATGCGCGCGGCGGGCTTCCGGCCCCAGGTCGCCGCCGGCATCGAGGCTGCGGCCAGCTCGGGCGGCGCCCTGATGCCCCCGGTCATGGGGGCGGGCGCCTACATGATGCTCGAGATCGTGCAGCCGCCAGTGACCTACCTGGAGGTCATCCGGGCGGCGCTGCTGCCGGCCATCCTCTACTACAGCTCGCTGCTGCTGATCGTCCACTTCACCGCCCGGCGGCTGGCGCTCGAGGGCGCCGGCCCCGACGAGCCGACGGGTGAGGTGGTGAGCGGGGTGGCGGGCTCGCGACAGGCGGCGGCAGCGCCGGCGCCGCCACCGCCCGTTCCCGGGGTCGCAAGGGGCCCCGCGCAGGAAATATCGAGTCCTTCCCAGCCGCTGCCGGCGGCGACATCGGCCGGCGGCATGCCGGCGCGCTGGGAGGGGCTGATCTTCGGCGCCGCCCTGGTGGCCCTGATCGGCTCGCTGCTGGTCGGCAACACGCCGTTCCGCGCCGTCACCATCGCGCTGGCGGCGGTCGTCGGGCTGGCGGCGCTCAACGCCCGCACGCGGCGGGGCCCGGCGCAGATCGTGCGCTCGTTCGGGCGCGCCGCCGTCGACATGGTGCCGCTCGTCGCCGCGGCGGCATGCGTGGGCGTCGTCATCGGCGTGGTGACGTTGACCGGCGTCGGCACCCGGCTGCCGGCGACCATCGTGCCGCTCGCCGACCAGAGCCTGCTGCTGGCGCTGGTGTTGATCATGGTCTCGTCGATCGTCCTGGGCATGGGGCTGCCTTCGGCCGTTGTCTACTTGCTACTGGCGACGCTCATCGGCCCGGTGCTCGGCGACCTCGGCGTCGTCCCGCTCGCCGCCCACCTGTTCATCTTCTACTACGGGATGATGTCGATGGTGACGCCGCCGGTGGCGCTGGCCGCCTACGTGACCGCCCAGATCGCCGGCGCCGACATCATGCAATCCAGCTGGCAGGCGTTCCGCTTCGCGCTGGTCGGCTTCTCGCTGCCCTACATCTTCGTGTTCCGGCCCGAGCTGCTGATGCTGGCCCCCGAAGGCGGCGTCGCCGCGGCGTCGTCGATCGTCTACGCGACGCTGATCGCGGCGCTCGGCGTGCTGGCGCTGGCCGCCGGCCTCGCCGGCTTCCTGTTCGCGCCGATGTCGGGGGCTGCCCGGGCCCTGGCGTTCGTATCCGCGGCGCTGCTGCTGGCGCCGGGGCAGGGAATCGAGGTGCTCGGCGTCCGCATCTTCATTCTCGACGCTTCGGGGGCGCTGCTGCTTGCCGTTGTCGCCGCGACGAGCTGGCGGCTTCGCGAACGCCATTAGGAAACCGCTTGCGTCTCCGCGGCCGCCGCAGGACGCGGGCTCCAACGAGGCACGCGTCGTGATTCTCGAGCTCCACAACCCGCCACCTGCCGGGATATGGCCGCGGCGTTGCTTCGGCAGCGCCGTTCTTTATTTTGCGCCTGGCCGTCTCCATCGCGGAAATCCTTCACTCGTGGCCGTCTCAATGAGGGAGGAGCTGGCAAGCGCCGTGAACATCAGGCGCGGGTCACCGAGACATTGCACATGTGCATCACATGTGCCAGCATGAATGGATGCCGATCATGATCCAGGTACGCAACGTTCCCGAGCGGTTGCACCGCGAGCTCAAGCGCCGCGCCAAGCTCCACGGCCAGACACTGACCGACTACATCCAGGGGGTTCTGGAGCGGGAGGTCGCGAAGCCCGATCGACGCGATGTGCTCGCCCGGATCCTGAAGAGCCCACCCGTGGACCTCAAAGGCATGACAGGAGCGGATCTCGTCCATGAGGCCCGCCGGGAAGCAGGCCGAGAGTGACCGTTCGCTCGGTGATCCGCGACGCGGTCGTCGATGCGTCAGCATTGGTCGATCTTCTCACCGACCCCCTGACCCAGATGCCTCTGCAACGTTTACTCGACGATCCACAAGTTGAGCTTCATATTCCGATGCTCTGCGACGTCGAGGTCGCGGCGGCACTGCGGCGCGCCCTGCGGCGAGGCTACATGGACTTTCAGGCTGTGACCGAGAAGCTCGCCCGCTATCTAGAGCTTCGCCTGAGTCGTTACGAGCACGAGCCGATCCTCGCCCGTGCCCTGCAACTCAACGAAAACTTCACGGTCTACGACGCGACCTACGTGGCTTTAGCGGAGGTACTGGGCGTTTCCCTCCTGACGGCCGATGGGGGCTTGGCGCGAGCAGTGCGGGCCCATACGAGCGTCCCGCTGATCGAAGCGACCTAGCGACCGGGCGACTCGCGATCCTGCGGCTGCCGGCCTGGCTGGTGTGTTGTCGCGCGGCTCACATAGAATCTGTCCCTATCCGAAAACCCGCGGAGCGCGCACGTTGGACGCCTCGGTGAGCGAGCGTCACCCCCACAGGAGGTCCCATGTCCCGAATCAGCCCGAATCGTTGGTCGATCCTCCTTTTCAGCTCCTTGCTCCTGGCGGCGCCCGTACTCGGGGCCGCGGGGCCTCAGTTCAGCGCGGTTGAAGGCAATGGCGCGCCCCCAGAGCTCGCGGCCGGATCCGGCGTCGCGGCGCTTTCCTCGAGCGCTGCTGCTGGCCTTCAACAACCCCGCCTGATGACCGCCAAGGACACCCTCAGCTTCGTGAGCGTCGGCAGCCCGACGATCTCGCCCGACGACCAGTGGGTGCTCTACACCCGTAACGAGCGCGACTGGGATGACGAGCAGCTCGCTACCCATACCCATATCTGGCGGGTTCGCATCGACGGCACCGACGCCCGCCAGCTCACCTTCGGCGACGACGACACGCGATCGCCGGCGTGGTTCCCGGACGGCCGCAAGATCGCCTTCTTGACGTCGAGGGAACAGGGCAACGGTAACGGCGAGGGCGGCGAGAACGGCGAGGGCGGCGGCAGCCAGGTGTACTTCATGTACACGGACGGCGGCGAGGCCTGGAAGGCGACCGAGCACGAGGGCGGCGTGCAGGGCTTCGCGATCTCGCCCGACGGCAGCAAGCTGCTGCTCACCGCGCGCGATCCGCTGACCGAGGAGGAGCGCCGCCGGCGCCGCCAGCGCGACGACGCCGAGGTCATCGACGAGAGCTTCCGGATGACCCATCTCTGGCTCTTCGATGTCGAATCCGGCGAGGAGGAGCGCCTGACCGATGGCGACTTCACGGTCTCCGACCCGCAGTGGTCGCCGGATTCGTCGCGCATCGCCTTCGTCGCCCGACTCAACACCAAGGTCGACGACTCCTCGTGGAGCGACGTCTGGGTGGTCGACCTCGAGGGCAACGCCGAGAAGTTCTACGACAACGCCGGCCCCGACAGCAGCCCGCGCTGGTCGCCGGACGGCCGGACGCTGGCGATGTCGTCCAACACCCACCCGGGTAACACCCAGTGGTACGACAAGCTGTACCTGTTTCCGGCGGACGGCGGCGCCCCGAAGGTCCTGCTGCAGGACTTCGACCTGGGGTTTGGCAGCCCGATCTGGTCGCCCGACGGCACGACGATCTACTGGTCGACGGGCGAGGGAACGACGACGAACCTGTTCGGCGTCGATATCGCCTCCGGCGAGCTGACCCACCGCCGCTCGCCGATGCGTGGCGCCAACGGCTCGTGGGAGCTGTCGCACGACGGCAGCACCTGGGTGTTCTCCCACTCCGACCCGGCGCGTCCCGGCGACCTCTGGGCGGCGCGGCTGACCGACGGCGCCCTCACCCAGCTCACCGACGCCAACCCGTGGCTGCGCGAGGAAAAACTCCAGCTCGGGCGGGTCGAGACCATCCGCTGGCGCAATGGCGACGGCGGCACCATCGAGGGGGTCCTCACCTTCCCGGTCGGCTACCAGGAGGGCAGCCGCTACCCGCTGATCGTCAACCCGCACGGCGGCCCCTCGGGCGCCTCGATCGAGTCGTTCTCAACCGCCAACCAGATGTTCGCCGGCAACGGCTTCCTGGTCCTGCAGATCAACTTCCGCGGCAGCTCCAACTACGGGCAGGAGCACCTGAACGCCAACCAGGACAACTGGGGCATCCGCGACTACGACGACATCATGACCGGCGTCGACTACGTCATCGCGCAGGGCTGGGCCGACCCCGATCGGATGGTTGCCTACGGCTGGAGCTACGGCGGCTACATGACCTTCTGGATCTCGACCCAGACCGACCGCTTCAAGCTGATCTCGCCGGGCGCCGGGCTGACCAACCTGTACAGCATGTACTCCACGACCGACATCCCGGCCTATCTCGGCTGGTTTTTCGGAACGCCGTGGGACAACGAGGAGATCTACCTGCGGTTATCGCCGATCCGCCACGTCAGGAACGTCACCGCCAGGATCCTGATCATGCACGGCGCCGAGGACGCCCGCGTGCCGCCCACCCAGGCGGTCGAGTTCTACAAGGCGCTGGTCGACCTCGGCAAGGACGTCACCTACGTCCGCTACCCGCGCCAGGGCCACGGCATCGGCGAGCCGCGCCTGGCGATGGACCGCCTGCGCCGCTATGTGTGCGCCTTCACCGACGTGCTGGGGATGGAGGCGACGACGGAGGCCTGTGAGGGCGGCGTGCCGGCGGCGGTGGCAGAGGAGCCGGATCGTGATGGCGGCCGCCCCGGCGGCTCACGGGGCGGGACGGCACATGATCGCGCAGCGCTTTCCAACAGCGTGATCGATGTCCGTGTGCCGCCTAGCGCCGCCGACCCAGAGCTCCTGGGCGCCGAGGGGCTCGATCGCGGGATCTTCGAAGTCATCGAGCGGCGGCGGTAGGCTCCTGGGCCGCCGCCGCGGACTTGCTCGGGTAGCGGCGCGTCTTCGCGCCTCTTCCTATTGCGCGAACGGGTTGACGATCCGGAGGCCGTCTATCCTGCGGCCGTCCTGCATGTCCTCCGTGTAGAGGACGCGGCATCCTGAGATCAGGGCCGCCCTGACGATCAGGGCGTCCCAGATCGAGAAGCCATGCAGTCGGTGAAGGTCGATGGCTGCCACAACGTCGTCGACGCTGAGGATGACCACGTCCATGCGAGCGAAGAGCTGCACGCGGCGGCGCGCCGTCGCGCTCTCGATCGCCAGCTTCGCGGTAGCGGCGGCGAAGTACTCCTGCAGGACCTGGAGCGAGAGCTTTCCGACCGGGCGTCTCAGGGCCTGCCGGATGATCTGCCGGGCCTTTTCCCGCTTGTCGGGATCGGCGCGATCATCGGCGCCACTTGCGAGCCGCCGGCGTGGCCACAGTGAAAGGTCGCGCTCCAGCGCGTAACGGTCGGGAACGCGTGGCGTGCGGCCCTCGGTAACGCTGCCGCGGGCGACGTGCCAGGTCCGCGTGTGACGGGGCGGTCACGGCATCCCCAGGGCGCCTGTTGCCAGAAGATTTCGGTTGCGGATCCGAGCCCTGGACCGTATCCTCCGAGTATCTGAACTTCAGAGATTCGTACTACTGAGGCAACGATGACCGAACGCTCCACAAGGGTCGGCAAGCGCGGCACCGTGGTGATCCCTTCGCCCACGCGGCGCCGCTACGGCATCGAAGAAGGCACGCTGCTCATCGTTGCCGAGCGGGCCGAGGGCATTCTGCTGCGGCCCGCAAAGCTCGTTCCAACGGAGATCTACTCGCCGGAGCGGATCGCCGAGTTCCTGCTCTCGAACGCCGTGAGCGATGCCGACTACGAGGCCGCCTGCGACGAGGTCCGGCGCCTGGGGCTCGACCCCGACGACATCAAGCACGTCCGCCCGATGGGGGAGGATTCGTGAGCGGTGGGCATCCTGTTCCTCGATGCCAACGTACTCTTCAGCGCCGCCTACCTGACCCTTCGGGGGGATCTGAGGCGGACAAGAAGAGGCTCTGAGCGGATCAGGTGTCGAACGGCTCCACCAGCCGGCTCTTACGCACCACCCACTCCTCGGTGTCGGGGTCGATCACGATCGACGGCGACGTCATACGGATAGGTGAACGCGTAGCGGAGGTCGGAGTCGCCGCGATCGCCGATGACCAGCTCGTCGACCCACTCGATCATCGCGCCGCCGCGCTCGTCGAACGGCACATGGGCAAACTCGACGACCGCGAGACCCTCCGGCGCCGGAACGGTCCAGTCGGCAAACTCGAGCGGCTCGGAGCAGGCTCCGGCGAACAGGAACGCGACCAGGGCGATACCGGCACGAGAGTTCATGAGCCGCAGCCTACTATGGGGATACCCCCGGGGCTCAATGGGTTCCCCCGGTCGCCGTGTACCAACACTGGATGGAATTGCCGCCGGGCCCGTTGACCCTGAGGTAGTACCAGGTTGATCCGTCGACGGCGTTCCAGGTGCAGTGGTGTCGGAGATGGAGCCGCTGGGCGAGGTCCGCCCGGATCCTCGCCGCGCTCCGGGCCGCGGTTGTCAGCGGCTCGGCGGGGCTGGGACAATGCAGTTTCAGCCACCAACGTCAATGAACATGCCCACCATCGATCAGCTTGCCCGCCCGCTCCGAGATCTGCGCATCTCGGTAACCGACCGCTGCAACTTCCGCTGCCGCTACTGCATGCCGCGGGAAGTGTTCGGGGAGGGCTACAAGTTCCTGTCGCGACGGGCCATCCTGCGTTTCGAGGAGATCCATCGCATCGTGCGGCTGGCGGCGGACCTCGGCGTCGAGAAGGTGCGGATCACCGGCGGCGAGCCGTTGCTGCGCAACGATTTGCCGGAGCTCGTCAAGATGCTGGCGGGGATCGAGGTTCCGCCGGGCAACGGGTCGACGGGTCCGATCGGCACGCTCCGCCAGGGGGCGCAAGCGGGCGAACCGACCGCTGAGGACGGCATCGAAACCGCCGACGGGCGCCGGCTCGAGATCGCGCTGACCACCAACGGCGCGCTGCTCGCCCAGCATGCCGCCCGGCTGGCCGCGGCTGGCCTCGATCGGGTTACCGTCAGCCTCGACTCGCTCGACGAGGCGACCTTCCAGCGCATGAACGACGCCGACTTCGCCGTCGCCGAGGTGCTCGGGGGGATCGAGGCGGCGGCCGCCGCCGGCCTCGGCCCGATCAAGATCAACGCGGTCGTGCAGCGCGGCGTCAACGACGACGGCGTCGTCGAGCTGGCGCGCCACTTCAAGGGCAGCGGGCACATCGTCCGCTTCATCGAGTTCATGGACGTCGGCACGACCAACGCCTGGCGGCTCGACGAGGTGGTCAGCGGGGCCGAGATCATCGAGCGGATCACCAAGGAGCTTCCCGCCGAGCCGATCGGGCCCGCCTATCGCGGCGAGGTGGCGCGACGCTGGCGTTACAAGGACGGCGGCGGCGAGTTCGGCGTGATCACCTCGGTCAGCCAGCCGTTCTGCGGCGATTGCACCCGGCTGCGCCTGTCGGCCGAGGGCTCGTTCTACACCTGTCTGTTCGCGTCGGCGGGCACCGACGTGCGCGACGCCATTCGCTCGGGGGCCTCCGACGACACCCTGCGCGAGCTGATCGCCGGCGTCTGGCGGCAGCGCCGTGACCGCTACTCGGAGCTGCGCAAGGAAGGCGAGGCCGCAGCGCGCATCGAGATGTCCTACATCGGCGGCTAGCCGGTGAACGCGCCGCTGCCCTTGCCCTGCGTGAAGTAGGGGTTGTCGCCGGAGGCGTGGTCGGTGGTGTCGTAGACGCTCTGAATCTCGGGGATCTGCTCCTTGAGCATGCGCTCGATCCCGTGCTTGAGCGTCACGTCGACCATCCCGCAGCCCTGGCAGCCGCCGCCGAGCTCGACGTAGGCGATCCCGTCCTTGACCTCGAGCAGCGTCACGTGGCCGCCGTGCATGCCGACGCCCGGGTTGATCTGCTCCTCGATGAAGCTCTGCACGCGGTTGAAGAGCGGATCGCTGCTGGGGTCGGGCTCGTTGGGGTTGTTGACGCTGAAGCCGCCCCCCGAGATGCTGTCGACGTAGTCGACGGTGGCGCCGCGCAGCAGGTGGAAGCTGAAGCCGTCGACCAGCAGGTCGAAGCCGTCCTGCGGAACCACAACGTCGTTGTCCTGCCGGCGGTCGAACTTGAAGCCGTAGTCGTAGCTGGTGCGGCCGCCCTGCACGTAGACGCGCAGGCCGACCTCCTCAGGCTGCTCGGTGGACTCGGCGAACTCGAGGACCTTCAGCGCCGCGGCGGTGGTGAACGCGATCGGCCGGCTGTCGACCTTGGCGTCCTGCAGTGGCGACTTGGTTTCGGTCTCTTGGCTCATGGGTTCCTCCGCGCCGGCCCGCAAAAGTTGGTGCCCGGTGCACACGGTTGGGGGGTCGGCGGCGCGGGCCGCGAATCAACGCAGCCCGTATCCATGAAAGGTTACGGCAACCGCAGGGCGCGGTAAAGCGGCGCAGGCCTTTCTCGAAAACAGGGCTGCTGATCATCGTCGACCCTTCCGGCGCGGGCGCGCTAGTCGATCTCGAAGCGTAGCCGGGCGTGGGCCTGGCGCAGGGCGGCCTCGGCGCCGGCCGGGGTGGCGTCGCGGGCGAAG
>Ga0214471_10003495_pt1 | contig 12197 bp, 10 predicted proteins | sample RVTome_5_FD_207665 | JGI IMG/M metagenome (GOLD analysis project Ga0214471, IMG submission 207665) | Soil microbial communities from uranium-contaminated site in the Upper Colorado River Basin, Wyoming, United States - RVT142D155 | ecosystem: Environmental > Terrestrial > Soil > Contaminated >... | reverse complement strand
TTCCACCAAAAATAAGATGTCTTTTATTTGTAGAGTTTGATTCAAAAATTCAACAAAGTATCAAAAAACTGAAGAAGACCTCCACAGGTAAGTTACTGCGTACGCTAAACGACAAACAATCAATCACAAAATGGTGGAATTATAGAAATTCAGCCCTGTACTATAGTCTCAAAAATCTCCTTCCAAGAGAGTCACTTCCTCATATCATCGAAGATGCAACAGTCCCATTGGATAAGCTTGAACAGCTTATCACGCTGGCACAAAAGATTAGAAAAAAATTTCATGCAAAACTTGTAATGTATGGCCATGCTGGAAATGGTAACATACACATCAGAATTGCATCAAAATATAACGACAAAACTACAACAAGACGACTTGGAAAGATGTTTTTTAGCGAAGTAATTCAGATGGGTGGGACAATCACAGGTGAACATGGTGATGGTCTTGCACGCACAGATTTTGTCAAGTTGCAGTATGGGCCAAAACTCTACTCTATCTTTAATGAATTAAAAAGAGAATTTGATCCAGATCTAATCCTAAATCCAAACAAAATAGTGACAATAAGATAGAGTTTATTTAAAAATAATTTAGGGGTAAACTTCACCCTCTTTTTTAAAGTCTGGAATACCATACGTGCATTCTATGGAACAATATTTGGCATCAGGCGGCATATCCTCCAAATTCTTACCACAACATTTGCATTTAGCTTCCATACCTTTCATTTGCTTGATATTCTATAATCTATTATGATTTTGAAATGAACACACAAGATCTCTTGTACAAAAAATATGTTTTTGTATTAAAAAGACTGCTATCATACGCGATACTGTGCATATTATCTTATTTTAGGAAGCCAAAGAAGCTTGCAAAGATGCTACCTATCTGTTGTATTATGTTTGATGGTGGCATGCTTGTTTGTGCACGCTCCAACACCGTTGTTTCTGTTTTAACTAATTTTTCAACTGACGTGGAAGACTCGGTATCTGGTAAATTGATCTGTCGACTTGACATATGTGCAGCAAGATTCTCTTTTGCTTTTTGTAGATTAGTCTGTGATATCGCATATGATGGGTCTTGTTTCAATACCAAATTGTAAATCTTAATTGCCTCTTCAAGCTCTCCTTGTTCTGCTAATACGTTTGCTTTGTTGTTCATAGCTGGTAGATATGTTGGATCTATGTCAAGTGCCAAATCATAATGATCTATTGCTACGTCAGACTGCCCAAGCTTATCTAATGCAGCGCCTTTGTTAGTGATAATTTCAACACTGTTTGGATCTTCAATTAATGATTGATCAAAATATGAAATTGCTTGATCGTAATTACATAATCTCATCAATGCCGGACCCATTCCATCATAATGGGCAATGGAGTCACGATACTGATTTGTATCGCAGTTCAACATGATTTCATTTAATATCTTTCCAAGCTCGACATCTTCAACTGTAAGGTTGTCTAAATCATTGTAATCCACCTCTTCTTGTTTTGGCTGGTCAGTGGCACCAGATATTCCCGGGCTTGGCTTCAAATCGACTATTTTTGTTTTGGCAGGTTTGCTGCTTGGTTTTTCTAACGGTATCTGCGGTTTGTTTACAATGCTTGTGGATGGAACCTGAGTAACCACATCATTATCTTGTTCATCTTGAACGTCACTTTGCTGCGAAATAGGATTCGTAGGTGGAGACACCTCAACAAACTCAAAATTAGTTACATATTTTGATGTGCCATAATGAGCCTTTACTGAATAGATTCCACCTGTTTTGAAATTAACACCATCTTTTGCCAGAAATGAAACGGAAAATTCCAAACCTGAATTGATTTCAGGAGTGTAAAACCCTGCTGGCATATCGCTTGGATCGTATATGCCAACAAGAATCGTCGGGTCATTTTTTATAGAAACTATGCCGGAAATAGTAATGAATTCATTGTTCTGATATGATATCTTATCCGTAGTAAGAAAAATTACTTCTGGAATTATTTCAGGCGTAGGATGGTCTTGTTCTTGTGGAAATTGAGAAGATACGATTTCAAATGTTATCTGTTCAGTGTTTTTCCCATAATCAAAATCTATTAGGTAAACTCCCGATTTGTCATAAAATGGCGAATCAAGAGAAACCGTTTTTGTGAAACTATCGTCTACTTCGAGATCAACACTATTTGCTGAAAGTATGATGCCATCTGGATCATATACACTCATTGCAATTACAGGCATTTTTCGTTCTATGATGTAGCCTGTGACAATCAATGATTCACCTGTAGAATATTGCGTCTTGTCTGTCTCTACTATAACCCAGATTTCATCTCCAAATGCGGGAATGGTGACGAAAATAACCAAGATCGCAGAGAGCAACCATTGTCTTGTGATGCCCAATTCATGTCTGCATGCGTGGTTTTGTATTTAATAAAATCGTATAATTTGTACTTGTACTTTTTAAGCAATCTATAACCCAGTAAATCAAAAGGTACGTGGAGTCATGAGTTCAGCTAACACTCTAAATGCCAGCTCAAAGATCTTGATTTACCGTAGACACTTAAAGTTCAAAAAGCCTGTCCTCTTCTCCATATTCCATTAGTAACATAAAGCTAACAAGAAAAATAATCGATTAATATCATAAAATTCAAGTTGGTAATTCGAAACGCAAAACCAAGTGACAAAAAGCCAATCTTGGATTTCTGCCAGAGGACCTTTAGATGGGGTGATTACATTGCAAATGTTTGGGATTCATGGCTTTCAAAAGGAAACCTATTTGCAATTGAAGCAAAAGGCAAGCCAATTGGAATCTTCAACACTTCGTTTTCAAAAAACCAAATCTGGATTGAAGGTTTGCGCATAAATCCAAAATTTAGAAGGAAAGGATATGGCAGTAAGCTTATCTTAAAGGCAGAGGCGATTGCAAGACAAAGAGGATGCAAAATATCAAGAATGCTGATTGCTCAACATAATACAAGATCATTATTGCTTGCAAAATCCATTGGCTATAAAATAGAAGACAAGTGGTGGTTATACAACCTAAGACCAAAAAAATGTACCACAAAAACACGTCTAGCTACTGGCGTAAAACAGATTGAAGGCTTACTTGACTCTAACACATATTCAAAATCGTGGGAGTGGTTTCCACTAGACAAAACTACGCTTGCAAGACTGGTCAAAAAGGGCAGAGTAATTACGTTTTCTCAAAACAACAAAACATCAGCAATTGGCATTTGGAATAAATCGCAAATAGACAGGGATGTCTTGCAGATAGGATATCTAAACGGAACGAAAACAGGAATAAATGCCATCTTGCACTTTATGCAAAATAAAGCCTACATACAAAAATCAAAACGAATCCAAATTCTTGCTCAACAAAAAATCGATCTTAAAATGAAAGAATTGAATAAAAGAATGCTTTTTTGTCTTATGAAAAAGGATCTGTAGAATCGATCATTAGCTAACCTCAGCTCAACAATAAATCAATGATATTGTTGATAAGAGATCAAGATCAAACCAAACTATGAAAGCAAAGTTTGCAACCTCATGTGTATCATGTGGTGAAAAGATCTCACCTGGCAAAGAAATAGCCAAAAACGAGGGTGGAAAATGGGTGCATAAACACTGTGCCCCCGAATCAGAACAGCTTCTGTAATTTTTTTAACCAGTCCTAAATCATTTTATTAGATGATTTACTAAATCACATACCTTGATTGAAAACGAAAACACTTGGGCAAAGGCAGTACAAAGCAACGCAACAGAAGAGTTTCACAAAAAATTTGACCAGGCACTAGGATCACTCAAAAACGAGCTTGGCAAGACCTACCCACTCATAATTGGGGGAAAGGAGGTCTGGACTGACAATTACTTTGAGGTAAAGTCTCCAGCTGATACAAAAATTGTCTTAGCCAAGTTTCCGCTTGCAACAAAAGAAGAAACAGAGTACGCCATCAGGGCAGCAAAGGATGCATTCTCCGAGTGGAGCCAAAGTCATTATCAGCATCGCGTTGGCCTTTTTCGAGAGATTGCAAGTCAACTCTCTTCACAAAAATTCACTTTGGCTGCTATAGTGAGTATGGAAAACGGAAAAAATAGGCTTGAGGCAATGGGCGAAGTTGATGAGATGATTGACTTTCTTAGATTTTATGCTGATCAGCTTGAGACAAACCAGGGATTTGTAAAACCAACCAAGAGTGCAAACCCAAACGAAAAAACTCAAAGTGTTCTAAAACCGTACGGCGTTTGGGGAATAATTTCTCCATTTAATTATCCATCAGCAATTGCAATCGGAATGAGCAGTGGGGCACTAATTACTGCAAACACCATAGTTCTCAAACCAGCAAGCGACACTCCAATCTCCGCATTCAAGTTTGTCGAGTCTATTTATCGAAAAATCCCAGCCGGCGCAATTAATCTTGTAACAGGACAGGGAAATGTGGTGGGTCAAGCTATAATCGACAGTCCTTTGGTTAGTGGAATTGCATTTACTGGATCAAAAGAGGTAGGGCTATCGGGATTTAGGACATTCACAAGTAAAAATCCGCGACCATTCATATCAGAAATGGGTGGAAAAAACCCAGTAATTGTTACAGAATCAGCTGATCTTGAAAAGGCAACTAATGGTGTATTACAAGCCGCATTTGGGTATGGCGGGCAAAAATGTAGCGCATGTTCTCGAGTCTATGTGCAAAAAAACATTGCAAATAAATTCACGGAAAAATTGATATCAAAAACTCAAAACCTCAATATTGGTCTTCCATGGGAAAGGAACACCTATCTGGGACCAGTCATTAACGAAGCTGCAAAAAAGAAATTTGAAAGGGCAGTTGAGCTTGCAAAAAAGGATGGCAAAATTATTTTTGGTGGAGAAGTCCTCAAAGATGGCCCATATCAAAACGGATATTATGTCAAGCCAACAATTGTGACAAATTTACCAAAAAATCACCAGCTAATCAAAGAAGAACTGTTTCTGCCGTTCTTATGTGTTCAGGAATTTGAAAATTATAATGACGCAATAAAAGAAGCAAATGATTCTGAATATGGCTTAACCGCAGGAATATTCAGTCAGAACAAAAAGGAAATTGACGAGTTTTTCTCAAAAATTGAGGCTGGTGTAACATACGCAAATAGAGCACAAAGTGCAACAACAGGCGCAATTGTACAATCCCAACCCTTTGTTGGATGGAAAAACTCTGGTATTTCAGGAAAAGGAGCAGGCGGCGTGTATTACCTAACGCAGTTCTTGCGAGAGCAGACTCAAACAATCTGTAATGAAAGCTAGCTTCTGAAAAATCTATATCTTGAATAAATTCAGAGGATAAATCAAGTTAATTTTAGCTCTATTTGCTTTCTGATAAACTTTGAGATGCTAAGCTTAGTCTTGCGTCCGGAGCTTACTGTTTTACCAAATCCATCTACAATCACTACTTCGTTTAGCTCTGGATTTTTTTGATATTTTGTACCAATATCGTTTGCAACTATCATATCAGCACTTGAATCTCTGAGCTTTCTTATCGCAGAATCAACTAGTACTTTCTTAGATACGTTTGATTCTGCTTTGAATCCAACCAAAAACACATTCTTTTGGATCTTTTTTATTTGATCGATAATTTTTGGTGCCTTTTGTAATTTTATAACAATGTGTTTTTCAGTGCTTTTGATTTTTGACTTGTTTGCTTTTACAGTATAATCAGCTGCAGCTGCAGACAAAATCACAATATCGAATTTTTTGGACTTTAATTGTTTTTTGACAGCATCAAACATTTCATTTACCGTTTTCACTGATATTATTTTGACTCCCTTTGGCGGCTCGGTTATTCCTGGTCCATAAACTAAAGTTACCTTTGCTCCAGCAGAAATCAGCTCAGATGCAAGCAAAATTCCTGTTTTACCTGTACTTTGGTTTGTTATCACGCGCACAGGATCAATGGGTTCTATTGTCGGGCCTGCAGTGATCAGCACCTGCTTGCCTGCAAGAATAGTAGAAAATCCAAATTTTCTTAAAATGTGCTCTAACACATCCTCAGGCTCAGCAGCCTTTGCTTTCCCCTCTATCATAATCGGGGAAATAAACTCGATTTTATCCTTCAAGAATTCAATATTTCGCAAAACAGCAGCATTTTCATACATTGCCTTGTGCATTGCTAATGCCATCAAAATAGGAATTTTTGCTCCAAATCCAACAGTTAACACAGTAGATATTGGCGTGTCATCAATTCCATTTGCAAGCTTGCCCAGAGTGTTTGCAGTTGATGGATATACTATGATTAGATCAGCTCTTTTATAGTCTGCAAGACGAATGTGTTCAAGCTCTCCTGTAAGCTTGGTAATCACTTTGTTTCCTGTAGCCCATCTAAAATAATCAGGCTGTATCATCTTTGTTACAGCTTGACTTGCAACACATGTCACATCAGCTCCATGCCTCATCAAAAGCCTTGCAAGCTCGATTGCCTTGTATGCTGCGACACTTCCAGCAACACACAAAACAATTTTTTTACCTGACAGCTCAGTGCCGTACGATCCAGTAATATCAAAAGAAGGATGTTTTGATTTAGCTACCAATTTCTTCTCTTAGCTTATCGAGCTCAGCCTTGTCCATAGAAAACCAATTTTCTTTTGATGGAAATCTGCCAGATTCTACATCAAGTTTGTAGCTTGTTACCGCCTTTGTAATCTGATCAGACAATGAAAGATACTGCTTGACAAATTTTGGTTTGAGCTTGTCATACATTCCTAAAACATCATGAACTACTAGCACCTGTCCATCACAATATTTACCAGAACCAATACCAATTGTTGGAACAGAAACAGATTCTGAAATTATTTTTGATACTTCGGACGTAACCATTTCCAACGCAATACTAAACACACCTGATTCTTCAAGCGCTTTGGCATCCTCAATTAGCGTGATTGCAGCATCTTTTGTTTTTGCTTGAACTCTATAGCCTTGGGCTAAGGCAGTAGTTTGAGGCTGAAAACCAATGTGGCCCATAACAGGAATGCCTGTTTCCACTATTGCTCGTATGGTCGGTGCAACAACCCTGCCTCCTTCAAGCTTGATTGCATCAGCTCCAGCTTTTATCAATCGACCTGAATTTGCAATAGCATCACTTGTACTTGCCTGATAAGACATGAATGGCATGTCAGCAACAACTAACGCATTTTGTCTTGCTCGACTTACGGCTTCAGTAAACAAGACCATTTGATCCATTGTAACTGGAATCGTGTTTTCATATCCTAACATTACCATCCCGGCGCTATCACCAACAAGCAAAATATCAATTCCGGCTTTATCACATAATGATGCCATGGCGTAGTCATATGCAGTAATCGCAGAAATCTTGTTCCCAGATTTTTTCTTGTCTATAATGTCTTTAACTGATTTATGCATGGTTTGCTCTCCTAGTAAGATGATTCCTTATCTCTATGATCGACTGATCTAGATTTTTTTTATTATTAAATTTTATTTTTGAAGGTTTTTTTCGCTTCATAATTTTACATGAATTAATCATCTCTCTTATGCCGCGAATTACATTGTCAACTATGGTGACATCAGCAGTTTGAGCAGTTCTCGATAAAGGATTCAGATCAAATGTTATTACTTTTTTTCCTGCTTTTTTTAGTGCTAATGTTCTATCACCATCTTCGAGTGGTACCAATACCACATCAGCGGCATAAATCCCATTTTTGTCTACCATTCTTCTCGCACTGTCAAGACCAGAAAGTTTTACCAAATGCTTTTTTTCTATCCCAAATACCTGTTTTGCACCATTTTTTTTGAGAACTTTGAGAATGTTTTGTTTTCTTTTTTGGCTTTCATAAAACAAATTGATCTCAATCTTTGCCCCAGTTGTTTTTGCTAACTCAACAATTTCCCTTGGGCACAAACCAGCAATATTTCCATTTACCGAAATAACTGGTTTTTTTGCCGAAATAAGCATAAACGCCGCTGCTTTTACTGCTTTTTTCGCAGTTTTGGAAGTTTTTTCACCAATCAAATAATCAAAGGCTTCACCTCTTCCATGCGCCATTAGCCCCTCTTTTGCTACTAGACCGACATCAAATGCATGCACTAACTTTTCTCTGATGTAGAGCGATTTTGCTCGCGGATGAGAATTCGGAATTATTAATTTTGTCATTTATCTGACGAGTCTTGCACCATGCTCGTCTATTTTTGATCTAATTATAATTCCGTCATTATATTTTTCTAAAATTTTAAGAACGTCTCTTTCCAAACTCTGTGGAACGAGCGTAAATATGGTTTCGCCAAACAACGCTACGCCACACTTTATTCCATGTGCTCGTAGATCATCAATCACAGTCTTCATCTTTGGTGTTATAATATTAACATAATTTGCAAACTCGACTGAATAATCATGGAATTGACCAATATCTTTTGTATTTACAAGTTTATCAACCATTCTTCCACCAAGTCCATTGATTGATTGTAATTTATCTTTGAGAAACTGCTTTGTAGAAATTGCAGAAAAACAGATCATAATCGCAGAAAATGATTCAACTGGAATCTTTTTGACTTGCCCTATTCCTGGAGCGCCGCCCTTGACACGTATTTCAAACCCTCCATGATATGATGCTAACACATCACCAAGTCCTGTTTGGCATATCACCTCTGCGCTATGTGCAATTTGTCCAAGCCGCTCCTTTGAAAAATTAGTATTAAATGCTTGATTTAGTGCATATGTCAAAGAAAGAGCAACGGCAGCAGAACATCCAAGTCCATATCCTACAGGAATTTTTATGTCATGATGGACCGAAACAAAATAATTTCCTTGTACATGTTTTAAAAATTCCTTTATGACAAATTCTGATACCTGCGTATTATCCGGCTGGTATCCACTAACCTTAATGGTATAGTCGATAAAATCGGAGTCTTGAATTTCAACTGTTGTTATGACACCTGCCTGAATCGAAAACCCGGCACCAAGAGAACCTTGAAATTCTGGTCTTTGGCTTTGGTCCATCTCTGCCTTAAAAAATCCCGTAATGTGTGCAGGACTAAAAGCAACTCCCTTCATGATTCAAATTTAAATTATAGCAAAAATATAAGAATATGGCTTAAATTAATTAAATTAGTATAAATTGCCTAAATTCATTCGACGCCTACAAAAAATAGGAAGCAGCATGCTAGTTTCATTACCAAAGGAATGGGTTGAGAAAAACCACCTTGAGAAAAGTACTGAAGTTGAGCTTGAGACGAATGAAAACACCGTCTCAATTACTGTAAACAAGGGTGATCGACAATCAAAAGAAGTCGTAATTTCGTATCCTCTGCCACAGGATGAAAACATTGTCGCAGACATCACCGGAGCATATCTTCTTGGCTATGACATAATTCGAGTTAAAGGAAAAACAAACATTCCAATTGAGGATCGAGAAAAAATTCGCAATTCGATGAGAAGGCTTGTTGGAATGGAAATTGTAGAAGAGGATTCATCAAACGTTAATGTCCAATTTCTTTTGGATGCAACAACACTAAGCCCTGAAAAAATTCTAAAAAGAATAAGCTCAATTGCTCTTGGAATGTTTAACGATATTTCATCTGCCTTGATCTCAGATGATAAATCAAATCTGCAAACATTTCCAAACAGAGATGATGAGGTAGACAGACAATACTTTCTTCTAGTAAGACTTATTCGAAGCTCAATGATTGACAAAAGACTAGCTACTGCATTTAATTTAGAAAACATTGACGTTCTAGACTATAGAATTGCTGCAAATATTTTAGAGACAGCAAGTGATACTCTAGTTGAAATTGCTAATTCTATTTTGCACACATCACTTTCAAAAAATGATCTACGAAGAATTTATGAGCTGACAAAAGATATTGAAAATATACACCAAAAATCAACTGATGCATTTATTGCTCAAGATAGAAGGCTAGCAATTGATGCCATCTCAAGTCACAGAAAATTTCAAAAAAAGATCTCTGATATTCGCTCATCAATTGAGCAAAAAAACCAGCTTCCAATTGATCTGCTAGATCTCATCTATATGTTTGAACGTGTATCAAGATCTTGGTCAGATATTGCGGATCTAGTAAAACCAATTTATAATGCTCAATAAATTTTGTTTTTTAGCGCATATGCCAAAACAGCACAAATTGTTTTTGAATCAATTATTTTGCCCATTTTTATCATATTAAGAAGCTTTTTGAGGCTGATTTTTACTACGGACATGATCTCATCCTCGTCTAAGGCCTGACCACTGATTTTTTGAACGTTCTTGGCCACAAAGCAGTAAATTGCTTCTTTATTGTAGCCTACAGAGGGATAGTATGTGATAAGGTGGGTTAGCTTTTTGGCTTTGTAGCCTGTTTCTTCTTGGATTTCACGATAGGCACATTTTTCTGGTTTTTCGCCTTTCTCAAGCGTGCCTGCGGGAATCTCCAGAATATAACCATGACCAAAGCGGTGTTGCTTAACAAGTATGACTTTACCTTCCACATCAAAGGCCAAAATTGCTGCAGCGCCACGATGTTCAATTATCTCTCGTTTTAACTTTTTACCGCGAACAGTTATGTCATAAATATTCAAACCTAAAATTTTACCATCATAAATTGTCTTTTTTTTCATTCGTTTGGTTTTCTAATTAGATAATATTTAATGTCTTTGATACATTAAATGTAGTTTTTGTGAAGATTTTGCCTCCTTGATTATGTTGCTTACCCAATTTTGTGGCAAATTAATCTTTTTTGGAATGAAAAGATCTGCTGTTTTAACGCCTTTTACATCTCGTATCCTTTGTGTTATGTTGTCCAGTTCAAAGATGTTATTGCTATACAAAAACAAAACAATCTGGTTTTTTGCAAGAAACGGTTTTTGTAAAAATGAGCTTGAAAATTCCTTCCTCAATTGTTTTAATGTTTCATTTAGATTTTCTTCAACCCAAACTAAAACAGCAAATGAAATATACTGGCCAAATTTTGATGGATCGTAAATTACTGTAAATAATATCGCTTCATCATTTTGTATCTTTTTCAATGATCGTGCAATTGTCTTTGTTGAAAGTTTTGTTAGCCTTGATAATTCTTCGATTTTTATACGTGGATTTTTTAAAAGATGATTAATTATTTCAAGATCAGTCTTTGTTAGGTCTGATCGTATGCCAGGATTTTCTGCCTCAAAAATAGAAAGAATTCGAACATTCTGCATCAGTTTTTTTACCAGTTCAATTTTTTGTTCAACATTCTCTTTTACTACAATACTACAAACAGTTATTCCCCCTATACATGGCACCACAAAAAAAGGCCCTCCGATCAACTCAACTTGTTTTAGAATCTTATCAACATCTTGCCCTGTTATAACAATGTACAAAACATTGTAACCTAAAACAGGTGGCTCAATTTTTAATGCAAAACTCTCAATTGTTCCGTTTTGAATCATTTTTTCAATGCGTGATTTTACCGAAGCGCCAGAAATGCCAATTCTGTTGCCAATCTGTCTATCTGATTCCCTACAGTTGTCAAGCAAAACACTTAGAATTTTAAGGTCTAATCTGTCCAATTTATCCTTCTTTTAATGGTATTTCTTATTAAAGAATACTCTTTTTTAATAAAAATGTCTTGAATCATCATAATATGCATGTTATACATTAAATATCAGACTGTTTTTATAATAACGTGGACTATAGGATTCAGCTAGCTAAGCGAATGCTCGCTAACAAAAAAGGCAGCCTCATTGGTGCAGTTTTGGCAGTTTCGATTGGAATTTTGGTAATTCATGTAAATTTTGTAATATTCCAAGGACTATACGACGCAATAGTTCGTGACCTATCAAGTTACAGATTTGGTGATGTCAGAGTGACAGACGAAGAAGACTTTATCACAAAATCAGACGTATTTTTGGTAAACTGGTTAGAGAGAATACCATACGTGGAAGCAGCATCATCAAGGATAGGGTCTTCTGTATCTATCAATGTAACCAAAAATGGAAAACTAATTGAAGAATTTCAAATACCTGTTGTGGGCATTGATCCGTTCCGTGATCCTAGAGTATCAACAGTTCATGAGACAGTAAAAGAAGGGCAATATGTTTTTTCAAGAAATTCTATTGTAGTAGGATCATCTGTTGCACGTGATCTTGGCGGTGTAAGAGTTGGTGACAGCCTGCAAGTACAAGTAACTGACAGATTTGGCCAAGATCAAATCCGACGCTTTCTTGTTACTGGTATTGCCACTTCACCAGGTGGTCAAGGGCTTGATACTAGTG
>Ga0214471_10003493_pt1 | contig 12198 bp, 10 predicted proteins | sample RVTome_5_FD_207665 | JGI IMG/M metagenome (GOLD analysis project Ga0214471, IMG submission 207665) | Soil microbial communities from uranium-contaminated site in the Upper Colorado River Basin, Wyoming, United States - RVT142D155 | ecosystem: Environmental > Terrestrial > Soil > Contaminated >... | reverse complement strand
GCAATCCTTCGGTGGCCGGTTTGCGCCGCTGGCTTGTTCCCTTTGTTTCCTGTTCCCAAAGCATTTCATGCCTGGAACAGCGACGGATGATTCTTGGAGGGTCTGGTGGTGTATTTTCGAAATTGTGTGTGTCTGGCCGTTTCGGTGGTGCTTGCAGTGACCTGGAGCTGTTCTCCACGCGAGAGCGCCGACCAGCAGTTCGAGCAGTTGGCGCGGCAGTACGTCGAGGACCTGCTCAAGCTGAACCCGGAGTTCGCGACGTCTCTCGGCGAACACCGCTACGATGCCCAACTCGACGACTACAGTCTTGGGGGCGTCGAGCAGAACCTGAAGATCGAGAAGGACTATCTGCAGCGGCTCTCCGGAATCGATCCGGCGGGGCTGAGCGAAGTCAACGGAATCGACTACGAGATCCTGCGGTCGCGCATGGAGAGCTCGATCTTTGCGCTCGAGGTGCTGCGGGAATATGCGTGGAACCCGCTGCGATACAACGTGGGCGGCGCCGTCTACGGCCTGCTGGTGCGCGAGTTCGCCCCGCTCCCAGAACGCCTGCGGAGCGTCAAGGAGCGTCTGAAAGGCGTCCCGGCGGCGATCGAGGCGGCCAAAGCGAATCTGCAGAACCCGCCGAAGGTTCACACCGAAACGGCTATCCTGCAGAACCCGGGAACGATCAGTCTGGTTCGCGATGAGCTGAACCAGTTTCTCGAGAAGGCGCCGGAGCTGAAACAGGAAATAGCGCCCGTGCAGCAGGCCGCCATTGAAGCACTCGAAGCCTATGGGAAATGGCTGGAGTCCGACCTGCTGCCGCGCTCGAACGGCGAGTTCCGTTTGGGGGCGGAGAAGTTCCGCGCCAAGCTGGCGCACACGCTCGACTCGGATCTTTCCATGGGACAGATCCTGCAGCGGGCCGAGCAGCGCCTCGCCGAAACCCAGCAAGCGATGTATGAAACGGCTCTGCCGCTCTACAAGAGCTACTTCCCTAAGTCGCCGGCGGCGCAACTGGGAGACCGCAAGCACGTGATCAAAGCGGTGCTCGATAAGCTGGCGGAGAACCGTCCCGACGACCAGTCGATCGTCGAACAGGCCCGCAAGGACCTCCAGGAAACGACGGACTTCGTTCGCGACCATCAACTCGTCAGCATGCCCGATGAGCCGGTGGAGATCATCGTGATGCCCGAGTTCCAGCGCGGGGTCGCGGTGGCTTATTGCGACTCGCCAGGGCCGCTCGAGAAAAACGGCGAGACGTTCTACGCCATCTCGCCGACGCCGGCCGACTGGACCAAAGAGCGCGCACAGTCGTTTTATCGCGAATACAACAGCTACATGCTCAACGACCTGACGTTCCATGAGGCGATGCCCGGCCACTACCTGCAACTGGCGCACTCCAACAAGTTTCAGGCGCCGACCCTGACGCGCGCCATTTTCTACAGCGGGCCGTTCGTCGAGGGCTGGGGAACATACGCCGAGCAGATCATGACCGAGCAGGGCTTCGGCGGCCCCGAGGTAAAGATGCAGCAGTTGAAGATGCTGACCCGCGCTATCCTCAACGCGATCCTCGATCAGAAGATCCACACGGCCGGGATGAGCGAGCAGGAAGCAATGGACCTGATGAGGAACGAAGGTTTTCAGGAAGAAGGCGAAGCGGCCGGCAAGTGGCGGCGCGCTTGTTTAAGCTCGACGCAGCTTTCGACTTATTTCGTCGGCAACACCGAAGTCAACGACATCCGCAAGGCTTATGAGGCACAGCACGGCCCCATCACGGACTGGCGGGCGTTTCACGACAAGATGCTGTCGTTTGGTTCGCCTCCGGCCAAATACGTCAAGAGACTGATGGGGCTCTGAGTTCCCGTGGCGCAGGGCTGGGCGTTTTCCCCAGACCTGCGGCTCTTCGATCGACCACACAGAGAAAACCGCAGGTCTGCAAAAACGCCAGCCCTGCGCTACGGTGGCTCAATCCGTCGGCGATTGAAAACCAGCCGGCCACCCCTTGCTGCCGCGCGCCGCTCGGACCCTCAGGCCGCGGCGGGAGGCGTCAGTCTCTCGCGCCGCTCCATGTAATCCCGCAGGGCGTCTTCGAGCGAAGGCATCGGCGCGATGCCGAGTTTTTCAACCTTCGCGTTCGAAAGCGCGGCCTGCTGCGGGCGGCGGGCCGGCGTCGGGTAGCTCTCGCGATTCGCCGGCTGGATGTCGGCCTGCATCCCGGCGACCTCCAGAATCTTCAGCGCGTAGCGATACCAGGAAATCGCGGTGCCGCCGCCGATGTGGTAGAGCCCATAGGGAGCGCGCTCGAAAAGATCGAGGCAGCGCGAGGCTAACGCCGGCGCGTAGGTAGGCGTGGCGAAGAAGTCGTCGACCACGCGCAGCGGCGCCCCTTCGGTCGCCCGGCGCAGGACGAGCTCCGGAAAATTGCTGTGGGCGGTATAGCGCCCCGCCGGCCCGAATACACCGGCCACGCGCACTAGATAGAGCGACTCGCACAGCGCGCGCGCGTAGAACTCGCCCGCCAGCTTCGAGACCGCGTAGGAGGACGGCGGGTTGGGGGCGTCCTCCTCGACGTACGGCGCGCCCTTCGCGCCGTCGAAGACGTGGTCGGTCGAGAAATGCAAGAAGGTCGCTTTGCTGTTGCGGCAGGCCGCGGCCAGGTTCCGCACGGCAAGCCCGTTGATCTTCATCGCGATCTCGGGTTCTTTCTCGGCCAGGTCAACTTTGTTATAGGCGGCGCAGTTGATCACCCACTGCGGCTGGTGCTCCTGAAAGGTGCGCTCCACTGCGTCACGATCGGTAATGTCGAGCTGGCGGCGGCCGAGCGCCGCCACTGTGTACTCGCGCCGGCGCAGCTCAGCGACGATTTCGGCCCCCAACTGGCCCCCGGCTCCCAGAACCAAGGTTCGCAAGAACGTCCCCCCCTGGCCGAGTGAAAACAGGGATTGTACCACCGGCCGCGCCATTTGAATCCCTTCCTGCAGGCCCTCGGATCATCATGAATATCCTCGGCCGAGGTTTTGGCAGCCAAACCGCCTACAATATCGCGAGGCGGAAAGCGACCGCTTTGACGGCCCGGACCGCTTTCCTTGAACTTTCGGGCCGCGCTTCTCGTAGAATGCCCCAAGCCGTGGTGTGTCGCGGAGAGTGACCGCCCGAGGAGACTTCCCTTGATAACGACGGAAGACCTGAGGAAGGAGTTTGGAGAGCTTCTCGCCGTCGATGGCGTGTCGTTCACCGTGCGCGGCGGCGAGATCTTCGGCCTGCTCGGTCCCAACGGCGCGGGCAAAACCACCACCATCAGTTGCATCTCCGGACTGCTCACCCCGACGGCGGGCAGTGTCAGCGTCATGGGCCACGACGTGGTGCGCGACGGCACAGCGGCTCGTAGGTCCCTCGGCGTCGTTCCGCAAGAGATTGCTCTCTACGAAGATTTGAACGCCGCGCAGAACCTCGAATATTGGGGCGGCGCGCAAGGTTTGCGTGGGGCAGCGCTTAGGACCGCGATCGACCGCGCGCTCGAGCTGACCGGGCTCACCGATCGCGCCAAGGATGCCGTCAAGAACTTCAGCGGCGGAATGAAGCGGCGCCTGAACTTCGCCTGCGGCATAGTTCACGAACCGAAGGTCTTGCTGCTCGATGAGCCGACGGTGGGCGTGGATCCGCAAAGCCGTGTCCGCCTGCTCGATCTAGTCCGCGAGCAAGCCAGGGCCGGGACCTGCGTCCTCTACACCACGCACTACATGGAAGAGGCCGAGGCGCTTTGCGACCGGCTGGCGATCGTCGATCACGGCAAGATTATCGCCTCGGGGACGCTTCTCGAACTGCGCGCGATGATGGGGGAACGAGACCTGATCCGGCTCTCCGGAGCTTTTGAGCCCGAAAAGGTTCGCGAGGCGGTCCGCGCGCTTGGCGAGGTGGAAGTCGTTCAAGCCGAAGAGACGCTCGTGACTCTCTCGCTGCGCGGCGCGTCGCAGCGGCTGCCGGCTTTATTCGCCGCACTCGGCTCGGCGGGATCGGAAATCCGCGATACCACTCTGTCGCAACCCAGCCTCGAAAGCCTGTTCATCAAACTCACCGGCAAGGAACTGCGCGAGTAGCCATGGAATTCATTCTCGCGACGGCCAGGAAGGACCTGCTGCGGCGGCTGCGCGACCCGCTCGGGCTGATCGTCTGGATGGGTATTCCGCTGTTCATCGCCGGCATCCTCTTCCTGGTTTTCGGCCGCGGCGGCGGGTCGCCCCGGGGGCTTCTTCTGGTGGCCGACGAGGATCAAAGCCTGGGTTCTTCTTTGGTCAGCGGCGCGTTCACCCAGGGGCCGTTGGCCGACATGCTGACCGTCGAGCGCGTGGAGCAGGCGTCGGGGCGCTCCCGCATGGCGCGCGGCGAAGCCTCGGCGTTGCTGGTAATCCCGAAGGGTTTCGGCGCCGCCGCGTGGCGCAACCAGTCCACCAAGCTGACGCTCATCGTCAATCCCTCGCAGCGTATCTTGCCGCGGATCATCGAAGAAACGCTGTCCCTCTTGGCCGAGGCCGCCTTCTACCTTCAGGAAATAGCCGCCGAGCCGTTGCGGGCGATCGAGGAGGCGTCTCAAGATTCCGGGACGGTCTCCGACGACACGGTCGCCCGGATCTCGATTCTGTTCAACAGGACGCTTGAGCGGTTGCAACCGCTACTGCAGCGTCCCTTGATCGAACTCGAAACGAACGTCGTCCATACCGAGGCGCCGCCGTTCAATTTCGCGGCCGCGTTCTTTCCGGCGATGCTTTTCATGGCGCTGCTTTTCAGCGCGCAAGGCCTGGGCGAAGACATCTGGGTCGAGCGCCGGCTGGGAACGCTGCGGCGCGTGGCGGTGGCGCCGCGCCCGTTGCTGAGCGTCCTGGCCGGCAAGGTACTGGCCGCCACCGCCCTGATGGGGGCTATCGTTGCCGTCGCCTTCGCTGCGGGACTCCTGTTTGGCTTGGAAATGCGCAACCCCGTTCCGGCGGCCCTTTGGGTGATGTTTTCCGGCAGCGGGCTCTATCTTATGATGCTGACGGTTCACCTTTTGGCGACGGCCCAGCGGACCGGCAACGTGCTGACGAGCATGGTCGTTTTTCCTTTCGCGCTGTTGGGCGGCAGTTTCTTTCCTTTCGAGGCCATGCCGGCGGGGCTGGCGGCGATTGGCCGCTGGACCCCCAATGGCTGGTCGGTCACAGTCTTGAAAACGATCATGGATGGAGCTGCCCCGCTCACGGACTTGCTCCTGCCGGCGCTGCTGCTCGCCGCCTGGATCGCTGTATTTTTCGCGTTGGCCTGCCGGCGTTTGAAAGCCGTGGCGGCTCGCCCCTGAGGATTGCCGATGCTTCGACAAGCCTGGTTTCTGGCCCGCAAGGACGTCGCTTATTCTCTGCGCGCCCGGGAGACCCTGCTCTGGACGTTCGTCATGCCGATCGTGTTCTTCTACTTCATCGGCACCATCACAGCGGGCTTCGGGGGAGGAGGCGGCAGCAGCCAAGACGCCATCGCGGTGCTTGTACCCGCCGATGCTGGCTTATTGGCCGATGATCTCATCGCGCGGCTGGAGCGCAGCGAGTTGCACGTCGTCCGCGTCAGCAGTGAGGAAGAGCTGGCGCAACACACGCGCGCGCTGGCGCTACCCCCGGGGTTCACCGATTCGGTGAACCGCAACGAACCCGTCAAGCTGCGCTTTTCCCGCCAAGGGGAGGGCATGGGCACAAGCTTCGACGAATTCCGCCTCTGGCGCACCACGATGTCGCAGTTGGCCGATGTGATTGTGCTCAAGATGCGAAAACAGGAGCTCTCCCCCGAAACGCTTCAAGCGTTGGCTCAGCAGCCGCGCCGGATCAGCGTCGAAGTCCGGGCGGCAGGAACGCGCCAGCGCATCCCGACCGGTTTCGAGCAAGCCATTCCCGGCACGATGGTCATGTTCACGCTTTTGGTTTTGTTCACCAGCGGCGGAATCGGCCTGGTGATCGAGCGCAACCATGGGCTTTTGCGGCGGCTTGCCTCCACGCCGATGTCACCTGGCGCGATCGTGTTCGGCAAATGGATGGGCAAGATGATCCTGGGGCTGATTCAGATCGCTTTTGCCATGGCGACGGGTTCGTTGTTGTTCGGAATGGATTGGGGCCCGCACCTCCCGATGTTGCTGCTGTCGCTGTTCGCCTACGCCGCCATGGCCGCTACCCTCGGTATTCTGCTCGGGAACTTCAGCCGCACCGAAGCGCAAGTGCTGGGACTGGGAATCGCCGGAACCAACATACTGGCCGCTCTGGGCGGCTGCTGGTGGCCGATCGAGGTAACGCCCCGCTGGGCGCAGCAGCTCTCTCTGGCCCTGCCTACCGGCTGGGCCATGGACGCCCTTCACAAGCTGGTGAGCTTCGGCGCCGCCCCCGCGACGGTGATTCCCCACATGACGGCGATGCTGGTGACAGCGATCGTCGCCGGGGCCGTGGTTGCCCGCAAGTTCCGGTTTCAGTAGGGTTGGCCCGCGATCAGAGCCGCGCGCCGGCGAGCGGTGGCGGATTGGCTCCCCAATCGACCGGCATTGGGCGATCCCGCCACCGCTCCCTCACCCACGGCTCGAAATGGCAATGTCCGCATTTCCGGCCCCTGGTCAACAGCGCCCGATTGTGCCCCGAGGCACGACTTTTTCAGCGGCCTCTGCTAGGCTGTACTCTCCCTGAGGCAGAGTCCGTTTCGGACCGATCGTTCGCCTTAGATGAGTCCGTTGCGGCACGCCGGCGGGGAACACCGTCAGGCCTGTTCTCGTATGCCTTGTCAGGAGGAACTGGAACTTGCCCTACTGCACGCAGTGCGGCTCGGAAGTAACGGAAATCGACCGTTTCTGCCGGCGCTGCGGGACCGCGCAACCCGCGACGGGCCCCTCCGGGCAGAGAAGGCCGCCGGCAAGCAGCACGAGCAGCATCAGCCCGCGGGCGGCGTCCATTCTGTGCTACGTGCCGTGGATGGGCTGGATCGCGTCGCTCTACGTGCTGGCCACGGACCGTTTCCGGACCGATCGCGACGTGCGGTTCCACGCCTACCAGGGCCTCTACCTGTTCGTCGCCTGGATGCTGGTTCACTACGTGGTGGGATTCTGGCAGAATTTCCTCCCCGGTCCGGACCTGCCTTTCGACAAGCTGTTTGAGATCCTGATCCTGATTCTGTGGATCGTGATGCTGGTGAAAACCAGCAAGGGCGAGCGTTTTTCGATACCGGTGGTGGGCGAAGTGGCCGAGCGCTCCCTTTAGCTGCCGTGAAAGGAACGCGAAGTTCGGACGGCCCGCCGCAAGGTTCCGAGAGCCTGGCAGAGGATTAGCTATTGATCCCCTGGAAGGCCTCGGTGATTTGGCTTTTTGCTTCCTCCCCCACCGGCAACATAGGCAGACGCGGGTTACCCCCATAGTAGCCCCGCAGCTGCATCGCATACTTCAGGCCGGCAACGCCGTATCGGGTAGTAGCGGCATTGGCGGCGCAGTTGGCGCGCTCCTGTAACTCCGCGGCGCTGGAGAGTTCGCGTGTCCGCACGGCCTCCTCGATCGAAAGGCAGAAGAACGGCGCGGCGTTGGCTAGCGCAGGCGCGGCTCCCACGGCCCCGGCCGAAAGACCCGCATACAGCAAGGTGTCTTCGCCGGCGAGCACCTGGAAGTCTTCGGCGGCGTTCCCGAGAAGATGCTTGACCGCAGCCGCGTCATCGGACTCTTCGATCACGCCGGCAATCCCCGGGTGCCGCGCCAGCAGCAGAATCGTCTCGGCGCTCAGGCGCACCGCCACGCCCGGTCTGGGGTTGAGAATCAGAACCGGCATCTTCGCCTGGTCAGCCACAGCTCGAAAGAACAAGGCCTGCGTTGGGGGATCCTCCACCCACGGGCGAGGATACTGCGGGGGCTCGACGACGCCGGCCTGGTAGCCCAGTGCGCGGGCGCAATCGAGGGTTTTACCAACCTCCCGAACGCCGTCGAGCGAAACGCCTGCCAACAGCAACCTGTCCCCGGCGGCTTGAGCCACTTCTTCCCAGAGCTTGTGCCTCTCTTCGAGCGACAGCGTCCGCCCTTCCCCGCGGGCTGAGCCCACGACGTATCCGGCAATCTGGGTGCGATTCCACCGCGAGATGTTGTAGTGAATCTTGGGTACATAGAGCTCGCCGCGGTGGTCGAACGGCGTGGCCATCGGCACGAAGATCCCGTGAAGTTTCATGGAAGCGACCTCCCATTGTAGCCGTGGGTGGGACAGACAATCCTGTCTGTCCAAGTGGCGACAGGCGCTCGCGCCTGTCCCGTGCCGCGATGCGGCGAGAGGCAAAGGCAGAGTGCCAAAGGCAAAAGACAAAGTTGGCGGAAGCATGGCGCGGGTATGCCATGAAATGACGCCTCGTGTTCAGAGAGGAACGGAGCCACTTCCGGCACAGATGTTGTTGCTTACACAAATCCACAGGCAGGATTGCCTGTGCCACGTGCCACCTGCCTCCCTGACATAATGAACCCTATGTCCGATCGCATTCGCCTGACGGCTGCCGTGAAGTGCGCTGGTTGAGCGAGTAAGCTCAACCCTGCCCTTCTTGAGCAGGTCCTCGGCAGTTTGCCGAGGCTCGACAATCCGCGCGTCCTTGTCGGATTCGACAAATCCGACGACGCCGGAGTGTATCTGCTCGACGACCATACCGCGCTGGTGCAAACCGTTGATTTCTTTACCCCCATCGTCGATGAGCCGGAGATTTTCGGGCAAGTGGCGGCGGCCAACTCGCTCAGCGACGTCTACGCCATGGGCGGCCGGCCGTTGACGGCGCTCTCGGTCACCTGCTACCCGGGAAGCGGCGATCCCGCGGTGCTGGGAGCGATCATGCGCGGCGGGCAAGCGAAGATCCATGAGGCGGGCTGCGTGGTGATCGGAGGCCATAGCGTCGCCGACGATGAGATCAAGTTTGGCTACGCCGTCATTGGAACGATCGACCCGGCAAAAGTGCGGACCAACTCAGGGGCACGGTCAGGGGACGACCTGGTGCTCACCAAGCGCCTCGGCACCGGTGTGATCTCGACCGCCCTCAAGCGCGAGATCGCCAAGCCGGAGCACATCGACGCCATGGTGGAATCGATGAGCCAGCTCAATCGCGCCGCCGGCGAAGCGATGGGGCGCTACAACGTTCACGCCGCCACCGACATCACCGGTTTCGGCCTGCTGGGCCACGGACGCGAAATGGCCGAGGGCAGCAGCGTAACGCTCGAAATCGACCACTCGAAACTTGAATTTCTGCCGGGAGCGCTCGACTACGCGCGCCAGGGAGTCTTTCCCGGCGGCCAGAAGAACAACAGGCTGTTCGCGCAGTCGGCGGTGGGGATGGCGGATGCGGTTCCCGCGGCAGTGGTGGAATTACTCTACGATCCGCAGACTTCCGGCGGACTGCTGATTTCCATCGCCCCGGCCGACACGGACGCGCTGCTCGAGGAATTGCGGGCGGCAGGGGTTGTGGCGGGGAAGATGGGCCGCGTGTTGGAGCGGACGACGCCGGCGATTCGAGTGATTTGACCGCGCTCAGGCCGGAACATCACTTCTGCCATTCTGTGAAGGGGGAATCGCCTGCGGCGATTCCCAACCGCGTGCGGCGGTTCGCCTCGCATTCGTCGAGGAACTTCAAATTCTCTACACCAGCTCGAAGGTATCCCCCAGTCTCGAAAAGCCTCGCCTTTCACCAGCAGGGACAGGCGCGAGCGCCTGTCGCTACCACTACGCCTTGCTTTGCACCAGCACCCGAAACGTTTCTCCCAAGCCGAACAGCAGGGTTTTGAGTTGCATTCGCAGTCGCAGGCTTTCCTGTTCGCCGCCGGCTTCCAGGGCTGCTGCAAACTGGTCGTGCTCGCCCACCTCCAATAGAAACCGCGCCTGGGTTCGCAGGCCCTCCGATACTAGTCCCAGCTCCGCACCGCGGCGCTCCAGCGCCGTGAAGTTCACATGGGCTGTGATGTCGCGGCTGCCGGGGTCGGCGAGCACGTCTTCCGAGGCCAGATGCTTTTGGTAACTCATCAGCGAACCGAGCGGAAACCGCCGGCCACCGGCGATCTCTTCCGTGGTATAGCCGTAGTCGATGGTCAGCACGTAGCCACGATCGAGGGCAGCCGCGATTCTTTCGAACTGTTGCAGGGCCGCCAGGTTCACTTCGATGCGCTGGCCCTCGGCAAGGTCGGGCGCATATCGTTCCAGATATGCCTTCAGCCGAGGATCCGACGGCGGCCCATCCACGAAGCGAAACCCTTCCGCCTCGATAGCGACATAGTGCTCGACGATGCCGCTGCCCCTTTTTTCCACCGAATGTACCGGCAGCGCGTCGAAGAACTCGTTCGAGAAAACGACCCCGGTGAAGGGACCCGCCAACGGCCCCTGCCCGTACTCCACTTCGTTGCAGGGAACATCCCGCAGCCGATCGAGCAGCACGCCCGTGGTTTCGCCCCGGCCCGGGCCTAATTCGACGACTAAAAAGTCCTTGGGACGACCCATCTCCTCGCGCCAGCGTTCGATCTGCTGTGCCACCAATCGCCCGAACACCGGCTGAAGCTGTGAGTTGGTGAAATAGTCCCCGGCTATTCCAAACGGGTCGCGCTCGCGGCGGTAGTAGCCCCATCGCTCGTGGTAGAGCGCCAACTCCATAAGGCGCCGGAAAGGCATGGGACCCTGCCTCTCGATCTGCTCGCGGATAAGCTCCGTTAAGGAGGGCTCGGCGGGCAGGGTCATACCGGCGCGTCGGGATTGTCGATGCTCTGCGGCGTGTAGACGAACATCTCGATGAAGTAGTCGTGCAGGCCGTCGAAGATCATCCGCTGCAGCGTCCACGGAAACTGCGAGCTTGCCAGGTCGCGGGGATGAATCTCCAGGTAGTAGGTATGAATGCCGTCGGGTTTGTGCTTGAGATCGACCACCAGCTCCACGCGGCCATTGATCTCGCGAACGCCGAACGAGAGCAGCGGGTGAACGTATTTTTTCAGCTCCTGCTCGATGCGGGTAAGCGCAGCGGCCGTTTCCATGGCTGTCAGCATATCAGAGGCCCAATGACTCTCCTTGGGAATCGGCCGGATCGGACCGTAACCTCCGCGGGCTGCCGGGGCGTCTTCTGATAGAATGGCGAACCTGGAGAAGTGTCGACGACAGCCCATCTTTTCCCGCGCCGCGCTGCGTTGCTTTTCGCTTTTTCTTCTCTTCGTGACGACTGAGGGTATGGGCCAGCCAACCGCGCCGGCGTAGCGCGTGGTGGCATTGGTTGCGAGGCCCAAGCCTATCCAAACGAGATTATTTCGTCTGAATCGCAAACACGGTAAGACCATGGCAACTACACAAATTTCCGCCGGCCTGGAGCCAAAACTTGAGCAGGCCCGAGCGCGCCTCGACCAGCACGTACGCGAAATCGTCGCCTGGCATTTCGACCCCGAGACCGGTTGTCCCTTCTGGCTGGAGCGCGCCGCGACGCTCGGCTGGGACCCGCGTCAAGAAATCCAGGGCTTCGAGGATCTCAAAAAGTTCGGCATCTTTGAGGACGAATGGCTGCGCGGCGGGCCCGTGCGCCGCTGGGTCCCCAAGGGATACGCCGGGAAGCCGGTGTTCGTCTTCGAGACCGGGGGAACGACCGGCGTGCCCAAGACGCGCATCAACATCGAGGATTTCCGCCTCGATTACTCGGAATTCAGCAAGACGTTGCCCGAGCAATACTTCCCGCTGGGCTCGGACTGGCTGCAGTTGGGCCCCAGCGGCCCGCGGCGGTTGCGCCTGGCCATCGAGCATCTCGCCCAGGTGCGCGGCGGCATTTGCTTCCAGGTCGATCTCGACCCGCGCTGGGTCGTCAAGCTGATCAAGCGCGGCGATATCAAGGAAGCCAATGCCTACAAGGACCACTGCATCGACCAGGCGGTGACGATTCTGGGCGCGCACCCCAACATCAAGTGCGTGTTCACGACGCCGAAACTGCTCGAGGCGCTATGCGACCGCGTATCGTTCAAGAAACTCGGCATCACCGGGGTTTTTTGCGGCGGCACGGAGATGACGCCGCAGTTCCACCGTTTCGCGATCGAGGAGCTGCTCGAGGGCGCTTACTTCGCGGCGACCTACGGCAACACGCTGATGGGTCTGGCTTGTCACAAACCGTTCGATCCGGCCGACGACTACGCGATCATCTATTACCCGCCGCAGCCGCGGGCGGTGAGCCAGGTCGTCGACCCCAAGAACATGGAC